>Ga0180435_10000428_pt1 | contig 43927 bp, 36 predicted proteins | sample SS_ome_3_FD_132467 | JGI IMG/M metagenome (GOLD analysis project Ga0180435, IMG submission 132467) | Hypersaline lake sediment archaeal communities from the Salton Sea, California, USA - SS_3_S_1 metaG | ecosystem: Environmental > Aquatic > Non-marine Saline and Alkaline > Hypersaline >... | reverse complement strand
TCCATGTCCAAGCCTGTAACAGCCGTAGCACTGATGATCCTTTTTGATGAGGGAAAGTTTCAACTGGATGATCCGGTGGCCAAATACATCCCCGAGTTTGAAGGAGCTATGGTCTATACACCCAATGAAGATGGGGGCTTTTCTCTGGAGCCACAGGAAAATGAACTGAGCATCCGCCATTTGCTTACCCATACTTCCGGAATACCTTATGGCTGGGATCCCTCTTCCTATGTGGACTCCCTTTACAATGTCCATGGTGTGGGCGGATGGGACAGCACCACCATTGGTGAAAAAATGCGCGAGTTGGCAACACTACCCTTGAAACGCCAACCAGGCACACAATGGGAGTATGGACTATCCATCGATGTGGCCGGTTACCTGGTGGAGGTTCTATCCGGACAAGAGCTCGATGAGTATATGAAATCCCGCATTTTTGACCCTCTGGGCATGGACGATACTGGTTTTTATGTGCCGGAAGACAAAGTGGACAGGTTCTCGGGTGTATATTACCGCGATGGTGAAGGAGGCTTAAAGCCTAACACTTTTATGGCAGATATTTTTCTGCGGTCAAAGAAAGTCTTCTCAGGGGGAGGTGGACTGGTATCCACCATGGAAGATTATCTGAGCTTTTGCAGAATGTTACTTAATGGGGGCGAATTGGATGGAGAAAGGGTTTTGGAGGAAAGCACTGTGGAACTTATTATGACCGACCAGTTGCCTGATGGAGCCATCTACGGCGATAACGGGGGACATGGACTGGCTGGTGCCGTGAATCTGGAAACGGGAATTTATAGCTGGGCCGGAGCTGCCTCCACCAACTTCTGGATCGATCCGAAAAATGACATGATCCTTATTACCTATGCCCAGCTCATGCCCAGCGATCACAGTTATGCCCACAACTTTAAGGATATAGTTTATCGGGCCATATTATATAAGTAAGCCTTATATTTGCTAACAGAAAAGCAGAAAAACGGAACGATATGAAAGCGAAACACATTTTATCCCTTCTGATACTTATCTCTTTTGCGATAAGCATACAGGCACAGGTAGTCGAAGTTAAGGTCACTGACCTGGAGAAAGAAACCACCTCCATTACCAATGCCACCACTTCATCCTCTTCCTCCTGCAACACTTCTGATTTTCCAGTATATCAGGGATCCACCCTGAAGGAGATAGATTTTGCCGATATTACCTGGGTCAGTGTCCGCCACGATCTGAAAGCCAGTGACCCGAACAACTATATGAGCGTGGAGCTTACTTTTAAAGATGGAAAGACGGGTATCTACGAGATGGTCAAACACATCCGCTTCACCGGGCAAACTCCCGAGGGGAGCTACAGTAAGAAGGTAATGGATATCAATACCGTGGAGATCATCCACAAGAAATAGCATTGCATTTCTTCAAGACAGGTTAAAAACCTCATACCTGCATGATGCGCTTATTTCTTTTTATTCTGGTCATCACCCTTTGTTCATGCTCTGAAAAGATCCGTTTCGAGGCATTGGATTCGAAACAAACGGGTATCGAGTTCAACAATAAGATCACCGAGGGCGGCAGCATGAATGTGATGGATTTTGAATACCTGTATAACGGTGCTGGTGTGGGAATTGCTGATCTTAATAAGGATGGTCTTCAGGATATCGTCTTCACCGGAAACCAGGTATCATGCAAGGTATATCTGAATGAGGGGGAGTTTAAATTCACAGATATCTCCGCCAACTTTGAAGGACTGGACAATGGCAGCTGGCACAGCGGGGTGGCCGTGGCGGATATAAACAGCGATGGTTGGCTTGATGTCTATCTGACCTGCACGGCCTATAACGATTCGGCCCGGAGAAAGAACCGTCTCTTTATAAATCAGGGACTGCAGGAGGATGGGCAGCCTGTTTTTAAGGATATGGCAGAATCCTATGGACTGGCGGATGATTCCTATTCTGTACATGCTGCCTTTTTTGATTATGACCTCGACGGGGACCTGGACCTGTACCTGCTGAACAACCATATCAACGACCGCTTGTCGGGAGGCTTTGCTCATAAGGTTTCGGACGGAAGCGCACCCAGCACCGATGATTTATTCAGAAACAACGGAGATGGCACTTTCAGCCATGTGAGCGTTGAGGCCGGGATAGTGCACGATGGTTTTGGTCTGGGCCTGGCCCTTGGAGATGTGAATAAGGACGGTTTCCCAGATATTTACGTATCCAACGACTACATCTACAACGACCTCCTATATATTAACCAGGGGGACGGAACCTTTTTAAACGAAATTGATACCTACCTGTCCTACCAGACCAAGTCGTCCATGGGGAATGACATGGTGGATGTAAACAACGACGGCAATCCGGAAATCTTCACCCTGGATATGATGCCGGAAATCTATTCCCGCAAGAAGCAAACCATCGGGGGCTTTGGATACATCCATTATATCTACGATGCTAAATATGGCTATGAGCATCAGTACCTGAGGAACATGCTTCACCTGCACAACGGTTTTGTCCGCGGGGAGATGATTCCGTTCAGCGAAGTGGGACAATGGATGGGGATATACCAGACCGAATGGAGCTGGTCTCCTCTCTTTGCCGATTGCGATAACGATGGAGATAAGGACCTGATGATAACCAACGGCTATCCCAGGGATATGACCGACAAGGACTGGTCAAACTACATAGCAGGTGTTTCTGACACTCAAGGGACGCAGGAACACAAAATCAATAAGATGCCAGCTGTCAAGGTCCCGAATTATGCTTTTGAGAATCAGGGAGGGCTGGTCTTTGAAAAGAAAAACAGGGAGTGGTATGAGGAAACTCCTTCCTATTCCTATGGCGCTGCTTTTGCGGATCTGGATAACGATGGCGATCTGGATTATGTCGTTAATAATGTAAACGACCTATCCTTTGTCTACAGGAACAATACACTGGAAGAGGAGATGGGTCCCGGTAATTTTCTGCGGATAAAACTCATTGGCCAGGAGAACAATTCTCTGTCTCTGGGGGCCAAGGTGGAAATGTGGAGCGCAGGAGAGTATCAATATCATGAGCAATTTATTTCCAGAGGATATGCATCTTCGGTGGAACCCCTTGTACATTTTGGCCTGGGGAATCAAGAGCTGGTGGACTCGGTGAAAGTTAGCTGGCCAAGAGGTGATAGAGTTTCCATACTCAGAAATATTCAGGCAAATCAGCTTCTGGAAGTGAATGAAAGGGATGCAGAAGCCGGGTTTCGGGTCGTCCCCGACCAAAATAAAGAGGGGCAGCTCTTTTCTCTACAAGAGGAGGTTTTCAGCTACTTGCACGAGCAGGAAGACTACGTGGATTTTCATCAGTCTCAAACCATCATCCCGCACAAATTCTCACAAATCGGCCCCTGCATTCAAAAGGGTGACCTAGATGGCGACGGGATGGAAGATTTGCTGGTAGGTGCCACGAACAACAATCCCACCAGGGTATTTCTTCGAAGGGCAAACCGCTTTGAAGAAAGCCTTTTACCAGGACTGAGCATATCCAAAACCGCACCCGAGTCGGACCTGGCCATTCTGGATGTGGATGGGGATGGAGACAATGATGTGGTCGCTCTTTCGGGAGGCTACGAAAATGCGGAAGAGGAATACATGCATTACCTCTATGAAAACAAAGGAGGCACCTTCACGGCAAGTCCCCTGCCAGTATCCCCTTTCCCGGCTTCGGTGGTGAGGCCTGTTGATTTTGATCACGACGGGGACATGGATCTTTTTCTGGGGGCCCGGGTGGGACTGGAAATCTTCCCCTTTGCTGCAAATTCCTGGTTACTGATTAATGTGGAAGGCGAATATAAGGCTGAAAATGCCATCAGCTTTTATTCGGGCATGGTGACCGATGCAACCTGGAGCGATTACGACGGCGACGGATGGGAGGACCTGTTGCTGGCCCGTGAGTGGAACTCCCTGGCCATTATCAAGAATGTGAATGGTCAAAGGCTCCAGATCCAGGAGTATCCTGAAATAGAGGGCAGGCATGGGATCTGGTATTCCATCACAGCAGGCGATTTTGACCAGGATGGAGATGAGGACTATATAGCCGGGAACCTGGGACATAACCATCGCTTTACCGTAAGTGAGCTTTACCCCCTGAGCATCTATGCCCTGGATCTGGATTACAACGGCACTCTGGATCCCATATTCACTGGCTACTGGGAGGATGAAAGTGGAATTATGCAGGAGTATCCTGTGCATTATTTCGACGATCTGATGACCCAATCGCCCTACTTTGTAAGAAAGGTGAATGATTACACCTCCTTCAGTCATGCGACCCTGGGAGACCTCCTGGACTCGACTGTGATGAAGAGGGTGGATTATACCCTGAAGACCAACACCACATCCAGTTATGTGATCTGGAACAATGGAACTGGCTTTAGCTGGGAGGAATTGCCGGATCTGGCACAGCTTTCCCCCATCAAAAAGACCATTGTACAGGATTTTAATGGGGACGGTTACCCCGATGTGATCCTGGCAGGTAATGATCACACCTGGGACATTAGCACAGGTTACTTCGATGCCAATAAAGGCCTGGTCCTGCTGAGTAAAAAGGATCAGCCCCTGAGTGAAGTACTCACAGCCTCCGAAAGCGGTATTATGTTTCATGGTATGGTGGAATCCCTGCTTTACCTGGAAGGGGAAGCCCCGCTCATCCTAGTGGGTTTTAACAGGGACCGGGCCAAAGTCTTTTCCCTGAAAGCTGACTAAAGGGATAAACAATTCTTTATATACCCATGCAGCTTCGGTCATAGATTTCAGGGACGGAAGTCATCATGGAGCCAACCGCAACATACCCAATGTATCAGGACCGGTTGCCGCCGGGATTTATGTGCGGCCTGTGAGGGAGTTTTGAAAAACAGTTCTGTTTTAATTTATCAGCAGATTACAGCCCCTGATGTCGGAGTGGTCGAAGCGGCCAAGGACTTCAAAGCTCCCGTCTTCGTGAATCTTTCCCAGGTCGCCTGTGGAAATAAAAGAACAGGAATTCAGATTGGCCAGGTCTATGATATTCAATCCCCCACTTTGTCCTGGTGGCTGCAGGCTTAAGGGATCGTTGGGATCACGAACGAGTACTTTCATCCAGGGAGGGCAGGTGAATCGACCCTCTCCGGAGGAATATGCCTGTGACAGGAGTTCAGTCATACCGTATTCGGAGTGTATGGCAGAACATCCAAAAGCTTCTTTCAGTTGAGCGTGCAATTCACTGCGCACCATCTCTTCACGCCGCCCCTTCATGCCTCCGGTCTCCATGACCCTGATGTGATCCCAGAGGGACAGGGGGTGCTTTTCGGCCAGGTCCAGCAAAGCAAAGCTGACCCCCAGAAGAAGGGTGGGATGCTGATCGTTGTTTCGCTGCTTCAGGACTGAGGCCAGCTCTTCCAGGTTCTCCAGGTAAAATCCGCTGTCGGGATGCTTCGACCACCGGATAAGGTGATCCATCATATAAACCAGAGAGGAGCCCGGCCGTTCCAGGTAGGAGGGCAAAAGGGCCAGGATGCATAGATCTTCCGGCGATCCGTAGAATCCATAAAAACTCCTTAGAAAGCTCTCACGGTACAGGGAGGTATCTGCCACATGGTGTTTGGAGGGCTCGCTTCCCGTGGTTCCGCTACTTTCAAAAATCAGTTCGGCATTTTTCCATTCCACCATCACCTTATGCGATTTGAAAAACTCGATGGGGAGAAAAGGAATTTCCTCAGGTTCTTTTACAGAGGCCAGGTCCACACCAAGGGAGGCCAGGTAATCTTTGTAAACAGGAGTATGCCGCGCCTGGTAATAAAAAACCTCCAGGGCTGTGGCCCTGAAGGTTTCTTCGTTTTTGACTTTAAAAATGTCCTGAACCTGGAATGACATTTCTTTTGGATTAATAATGTGCTTGTTTCTATCCCCTGATGGCTTTAATGCCGGGGAGTACTTTGCCTTCAATGTATTCCAGCATGGCACCACCACCGGTGGATACATAACTGACCTTGTCGGCCAGACCGAATTTATTTACAGCCGCTACGGAGTCTCCTCCACCCACCAGGCTGAAACATCCTTTGGCAGTGGATTCGGCAATGGCTTTGGCAATGCTGACGGTACCCTTTTGGAAATTGGGCATTTCAAATACGCCCATGGGCCCGTTCCAAAGCAGGGTCTTTGAATTCATGATGACCTCAGTCAGTGCTTCCACCGACCTGGCTCCTATATCGAGGCCCATATAACCTGCTTTCCCCTCATCGATGGAGGCCAGTTCGGTCTGGGCTTCGTTGTCAAATTTATCGGCCAGAACCTGGTCTACCGGTAGGATCAGATTTACTCCCTTGGCCTCAGCCTTCTTAACCAGGTCTGTGGCGACATCCAGTTTATCTTCTTCACACAGCGAATTTCCAATTTCACCACCCCGGGCTTTGATAAAGGTATAGGTCATACCTCCCCCGATAATCAGGTTATCTACCTTATCGAGCAGGTTCTCTATCACCTGGATCTTGTCGCTTACCTTGGCACCGCCCATAATGGCAGTCATGGGTTTATCGGACTGGTGGAGCACTTTGTCCATGGCCATAATCTCCTTGTTGATCAGGAAGCCGAACATTTTAGCATCATCGGCGAAAAAGTCCGCAATCACAGCCGTGGAAGCATGTGCGCGGTGTGCGGTACCAAAGGCGTCATTTACATAAACATCTGCATAGGTGGAAAGCTTCTCGGCAAACACCCTGGTGGCTTTTTTCTCCTCATCACTTTTCACCTTGTTTTCGGCGGTGTAGAAACGAAGGTTTTCCAGCAGGAGCACTTGGCCGGGTTTCAGAGCAGCAGATTTGTCATCGGCCTGGGCTCCTATGCAGTCGTCTGCAAACTGGATATCCACTCCAAGATGTCCTTTCAGGGCGGGTATGACGTGTTTCAGGGAAAACTTCTCTTCGGGTCCCGATTTGGGGCGGCCCAGGTGAGACATAAGTATGGCCGAACCTCCATCGGCAAGCACCTTTTTTATGGTGGGCAGGGCGCCCCGGATCCTGGTATCGTCGGTAACCTCGTACTGAGCTCCCAGGGGTACATTAAAGTCTACTCTGACGATGGCTTTCTTGCCGGCAAAGTTATAATTATCAATCATTTGCATTTTAAAGTGTTTTATGTAAAAGAAAAGAGTTTCCTAAAGGAATCTCAAAGGTAAAAAAGAAATTCTACATTTACAGTATTCAAGAATGCTGTTCGGAGAGACCATAGGAAATCAAGAGTTGAAGCAAAGACTTCTGGCACTTGTGCGAGACGATCGCACCCCCCATGCCTTGATGCTGTTTGGCCCTCAGGGGACCGGAAAAATAGCTCTGGCTATAGCCATGGCTCAATACCTGGCATGCAGTGACCGGCAGGACAATGATTCCTGCGGGAAGTGTCCTTCCTGCATTAAGTTCGAGAAACTGGTTCATCCCGACCTGCATTTTGTGTTTCCCGTAGTTAAAACAGGCTCCGGCTCTGCTCCTCCGGTGAGCGACGACTACGCTGAGGTATGGCGCGAAACACTGCTTTCGGATTATTTCCTGACCGAAAATCAATGGTACGAGGCCCTTGGCGCAGAAAATAAACAGGGCATTATTAATGTAAAGGAGAGTGAGTCTATCATCCGGAAGCTGGGTTTCAAACCCTATGAATCGGATTACCGGATGATGATCATATGGCTGCCGGAGAAAATGAATCAGCCTGCGGCCAACAAACTGCTGAAACTGATCGAGGAGCCCCCTCCCAGGACTTTAATCCTGATGATTTCTGAACATACAGACCGCATTCTTCCTACCATACTCAGCCGGACCCAGTTACTCCACGTACCTCCCTTTTCGGATTCCATGATCAGGGAAGGACTTATGCAGCTGGGTCATGCGGATGCTCAGCTGATCGAAGATGCCGTAAGCAGGGCCAATGGCAGCTTCAGCCTGGCCCAGCAAAGCTTGCAACAGGACGAAAGCGAACTTGCTCATTTCGAGAATTTTACAAACCTGATGCGCCTCTGTTATGCCAGAGATATCGTAGCCATAAATCAGTGGGTGGAAAGTGTTTCTGGTACAGGCCGGGAACGACAAAAGCAGCTGGTGGACTACTCATTGAGATTGCTTCGGGAGAACTTTATGTTACACCTGGAGAATCCACAACTGAATTATTTATCCCGCAAAGAAGCTGAGTTTTCTGCTAAATTCAGCCCTTTCATTCATGAAGGGAATATACACTCCCTTGCGGAAGGATTTACACTTGCCGGAAATCACATTGAGGCCAACGGAAATCCACGGATTGTTTTCATGGATATGGCCATCGGTATTATTAAGCTTCTGATGCAAAAGGCACCCTCGGAAGGTTGAGCCTTTTTGAATTAAGAAGCGAATCTCTATTTTTGCACTATGGATAGCCTGAAAACAAGAGGTTGCTGTAAGGAGAGGAATTTGAAGGTCAATGGAGACAACCTGGAACGGATCGATTCCTATTTCAGCAGCTGTTCAAAGCTGGATTCATACGATTGGCTCAGAGAAGTTTCTGACCACGACATACCTGAAGTTGTAGAAGTCAGGTTCAAAAACACCCGAAAGGGTTTCTACAGAAACGTAAACGATCTCAGGCTGAAGCGAGGTGATATTGTGGCGGTGGAAGCTTCACCCGGTCATGATATTGGAATAATTTCCCTGGCCGGCGAGATTGTCGAGAAGCAGCAGAAGAAAGCGAAATATCAGGGAAACAGGGACGAATTAAGGAAGGTCTATCGAAAGGCCAAGGATGTGGATATTGAGAAGTGGAGGAGTGCCATTGACAAGGAGGAGGACACCATGCTCCGCAGCCGGACAATTGCCAAGGACCTGGGTCTTCAAATGAAGATCGGGGATGTGGAATTCCAGGGCGATAATACCAAGGCTATTTTCTATTACATCGCTGACGAGCGTGTCGATTTCAGAGAGCTGATCAAGGTCCTGGCCGAATCGTTCAGGATCCGAATTGAGATGAAGCAAATCGGGGCCAGGCAGGAAGCCGGAAGGATCGGTGGCATTGGCACCTGTGGGAGGGAGTTATGTTGCTCAACTTTTGTGACCAATTTTGTATCGGTGAGCACCCATTCGGCCAGGGTACAGGAGGTGGCCTTAAATCCCCAGAAACTGGCTGGTCAGTGCGGCAAACTTAAATGTTGTCTCAATTATGAATTGGCCGGTTATGAAGATGCACGTAAGGACTTCCCGGACACGGGTATTACCTTAAAAACCAATCAGGGCGATGCCTATCATCTGAAAACCGACGTTTATCGTGGAATCATGTGGTATGGCCTTGGCGGAGGAGGAGCACCGGCCATGGTGCCTGTCCCGGCAGAACGAGTAGCAGAAGTTCAGGCCATGAACAAAGAGGGAAAGGTGCCGGATGAACTCATAGAAATTGCCATTACCCTGAAATCTGAGAAGCTTGAATATACCAATGGTGCGGGCCAGGGCTCTCTTACCCGATTTGAGAAGGAGAAATCCAGAAAAAAGAAAAAGAAAAAACGACCCGGCAGGCACAAGCCAAGAAAATAATGAAAAGGCAATCCATCCTCAGTCTGTTTTTAATCCTGTTTTTGGGAGTATCCTGCGATCGTGCGGTAGTTTATGACGAGTATGTGCAAACCGATGATGGCTGGAAATGGCAGGATGCCAGAGAATTTAAGGTGGATGTAAGCGATACTCTCAGCTTGCACAACATTTATGTACAGGTCAGGCACACGATAGATTATCCCATGAGCAACCTCTACATGTTTGTCCATTTGAAGGGGCCCACCGGTCAACACCGGAAGGACACCGTTAACCTGATTCTGGCTGAGCCCAGTGGGGAATGGACCGGCAGGGGAACAGGCAACCTGAGAGAGTTGCAACTCTTGTTCAGAAAACAGACCCGCTTTGGTGTACCGGGCACTTATGTCTTCACCCTTGAACAGGCCATGCGTTCCCCCTCCTTACCGGTAACCGACCTGGGAATCAGAATCGAACGAAGCAATCCGTAAAGAATTTTGGGAAAGAAAAAATTAGAGAGGTTCAAGGAATTAGAGAGCCTTGAAAGGGTCTTTCAACCCCCCATGGAGGAGATTTTCGGAAAAGATTATCGCCTGAAGGGAAGGTGGAAAGAGGAAGTATTTGGCAATGCTTATCCCCTGGTACTGGAACTGGGTTGTGGAAAGGGTGAATATACCGTGGGCCTTGCCCGTCAAAACCCGGAGATGAATTTTATGGGGCTGGATATCAAAGGAGCCAGGATGTGGACCGGGGCCAGGCTGGCAAAGGATGAAGGCCTGAAGAATGTAGCTTTTCTGCGCACCAGGATTGATTTCATCTCCTCTTTCTTTGACCGGGACGAGGTAGAGGAGATCTGGATCACTTTTCCCGATCCTCAGGAGAAAAGGAGGAGATTAAAAAAGAGGCTTCCCGGAGCACTTTTCCTCAATAAGTATCGCCTCTTTCTGAAGGATGGGGGACTGTTACACCTAAAAACCGATAACCGGGAACTCTACCTGGATACCCTGGAGCTGGTCCAATACAACAAGCTGCCGGTCTTGAGATACTCAGATGACATTTATCAGGAAGGATGGGACGACGAGATAGTCAGCATCCAGACCTACTACGAAAAACGTTTTTTATCGGAAGGCAGTAAGATCAATTACCTTTGCTTCAAACTTCCTAAGAATCAGGAAATCAATGAATTGCCCTATGACCAGCAATGAAGGATTTTTCCAGCGAGTATATGAGGTGGTGCTTCAGGTTCCGAGTGGCAGAGTGACTACCTACGGTGCCATCGCAGCCTACCTGGGTTCACCCGGCGCAGCCAGGATGGTGGGTTGGGCCATGAATCAATCACACCAGTATCCCGAATTCGTGCCGGCACACCGGGTGGTAAACCGCATAGGCTTGCTCACCGGAAAGCACCATTTCGACGGGACCAATCTGATGCAGGAAATGCTCGAAAACGAGGGAGCCATTATAGAGGATAATCGCATTCTCAATATGTCTGAAATGTTCTGGGATCCCGTGGAGGAGTTGGGACTATGATAACTTAATCTAAATAAAAAAAGCTATCTTTGGGCAACTTTATCAGGCATTACATGGAGATCAAGAAGGAGCAGATACTGGAAGCGTTAAAGCCCATTCGTCATCCCGAAACCAAGGAGGACATAGTTAGCTCGGGAATGGTAAGTGACATTGCTTACCGGGAAGGGGAATTGTGGATCGCACTGACTTTCAACAGGGCGAACGATCCCTTCATCCAATCCCTGAAGAAGGCTTGCCTGCGGGCCGTTAATCAGGCTTTCGGAGAGGATGCCCTGAAAGCCGAGCACATTCAGATTCTGGTTCCTGAGCCTCCTCCCAAACGGGAAATTCTCCCGGACGTAAAAAACATAGTGGCAGTAGCCTCAGGCAAAGGAGGGGTGGGTAAATCTACCGTGGCGGCCAACCTGGCTGTGGCTCTGGCACAATCTGGATCCAGGGTGGGATTAATCGATGCAGATGTATATGGTCCATCCATGCCTTTGATGTTTGATGTTAAGGATCAGCGTCCCTCGGCCCGGACCGAAGATGATGTAGAGTGGATCATCCCCATAGAAAAGCACGGGGTGAAATTGCTTTCCGTGGGATTTTTTGTAAAACCCGAAGATGCTGTCATATGGCGTGGCCCAATGGCTACCAGCGCATTGAAGCAGCTGATTACACAGGGCGACTGGGGCGAACTGGATTACTTATTGATCGATTTACCTCCGGGAACAGGCGACGTACATCTGACCATGGTGCAGGAAGTGCCGGTCACAGGTGTGGTCATAGTGAGTACCCCGCAGGAGGTGGCACTGGCCGACGTGATCAAGGGCATCAATATGTTTACCGGAGATAAGATCAACGTTCCTGTCCTGGGTCTCGTAGAAAATATGTCCTGGTTCACCCCTGAGGAACTACCGGATAATAAGTACTATTTGTTCGGAAAAGAAGGATGCAAGAAGCTGGCTGAAAAATTGGATGTGAAGTTGCTCGGACAGATACCTATAGTTCAGAGTATCAGAGAGTCGGGCGATACAGGCAAACCTGTTGCACTCAAGACCGATAATGCTTCAGGTCAGGCTTTCAGCCTTCTTGCGAAAGCTGTGGAGGATGCGGTGATTGCACGAAACAAGGAACTGGATCCTACCACCAAAGTGGAAATAACAACAAAATAGCTGGTTAAAAAACTGGAACTATGGAAGCGTTAAGTGAGAGAGTGGAAAAGGCACTGGCAAAAATTCGTCCCTACCTGGTAGCAGATGGCGGAGATATTTCGGTGGTGGATATAACTGAAGATATGATCTTAAGGGTGGAGATGAAAGGAGCATGCAATGGATGTCCCTTCAGCATGCAAACTCTGAAAGCTGGTGTGGAAATGGCTGTTAGGAACGAAGTTCCTGAAATAAAGGAAGTGGTGGACATAAATGCCATGTAGTTTTTTTCCAGCCTGATAAAATAAGTTATATCAAAACCAGTTAATTATTTGTAAGAACTTGGCAATAACTTGTCAGAACTGGAACGATTTGCTTTCCCGATTAGCCACATACAGGGTGGTAGGCACTCTATTTATTCTCCTTGGACTCTATTCGTGCAGTGTGGAGAAGAATACTTCCCTGAGCAGAAATTTCCATAATCTTACTTCCCATTACAATGTATATTTTAATGGCTACGAGAGTTACAAGCGTGGCATTGAGAGAGCGCGTAGCTCCATAAGGAATGATTACAATCGGATTCTTCCTCTGTTTCTCTTTGAAGACGAAGGTGTGAATTCATCGGTGAATGCCGATATGAAAAGAGCCATTGATAAGGCTACCAAGGTGATCACCTTCCATTCCATAACTGCCAAACCCAAAGTGAAAGAAGGGAATCAGAGTCCCAAGGACAAGGCTTTCTTTGAGCAAAATGAGTACAATAAGTGGGTGGATGATTCCTACTTTTTAATGGGAAAGGCCTATATGTATCAGGGAGAGTTTTTTATGGCGGCGGAAGCGTTTAAGCACATCATGATCACCTTTCCCAACCAGGATATCCGATTTGGGGCCATGACCTGGCTGGCACGATCATACATCATGGTGGGTGAAAGCAGGGAAGCAGAAAGGATACTGACCACTCTTGCCGACGAGGGCGATTTCCCGGAGGATTTCCTCCTGGACCTGCATACCACCATGGCACAGTTGTTCATGTACAATAGCGACTACAATGGAGCTGCTGAACAGCTCGAACTGGCCATGGAACAAAAGGGGATCCACAAAGAGGAGAAGATACGCTACACCTATATACTGGCTCAGCTGTATGAAGAATCCGGACAAAACAGCCTGGCCCTGGAAAAATACAAACGTGTTACCCGTTACAATCCCACCTATGAAATGGCTTTTAATGCCAGGGTGAGTATGGCCGAAGTGTATGAATCGGGAGGGAAGAGTGATGACCTGAAAAAGCTGCTGCGGAAGATGCTGAGGGACAGTAAAAACATAGAGTATAAGGATCAGATCTATTTTGCCCTGGGCAATATAGCCATGGAAGAGGGAGATAAGGAACAAGCCATAGATTTGTACCAGCTATCGGTCTCAACCAGTGTCCAGAACCAGTATCAGAAAGGATTCTCATCTCTGACACTGGCCGAGATTTATTACGAGGAGCCGGAATACTTACTTTCAGCTGCCTATTACGATTCGGCAGTCTCCTTCCTGGACAGGGATTATCCCGGCTATGCCGGATTGGCCTCACTTTCGGCCAGTCTGGATGAATTGGTATACAACGTGAATACTTTCCAATTGGAGGATAGTGTACAAATGATCGCTGCCCTGCCCGAGGAGCAGCGTCTGGCAATCATTGATGAGCTCATCGAAGTGGCTGTTCTGGAGGAGGAAGAAGCCCGACTGGCCGAACAGCAATCCATGCAGGACATGGCTTTTAACCAGTCCATGCTCTACGGAGGAAATCAAAATCGGAGCGGAATGCAGGAACAGATGGGAGGACAATGGTATTTCTACAACCTGAATGCCAAAAGTTTTGGTCAGCCCGAGTTCAGAATGAAGTGGGGAGAGCGACAACTGGAGGATCACTGGCGTAGATCGAATAAACGAACCATTAGCGATCGTTCCCAGGGAGAAGGTGTAGAAGGAGACTCCCTCAATGGAGGAGGATCTACTCCCATATTGGATAAGAAATCCAGGGAGTATTATCTGATCAACATCCCTCTGAGCGATTCCGCCATGGAAGAGTCACACGGAAGACTGGAAGCCGCACTATACAATATGGGAGTTGTATATAAGGAGGACCTTCTCGACTACGACGAATCCATTCAGACATTCCAGGAGCTGATCAAACGTTATCCTGACACCCAGTTTGGTGCCCATGTCTACTACCTGCTTTATGAATTAAATAACAACATACAGAAACCCACTGAAGCCAGCTTTTATTCAGAACGGCTTTCTGCCCGTTATCCCGATTCTCATTATTCCCTGCTGCTGAATAATCCCAATTATCTCCAGGAACTGGAAGAAGAGGAAATGAAGGTGGTCAGGTACTACGAGGGCCTTTATGAGCTGTACAAGCAGAATAATTTTTCCGCTGTGGTGTCAGGGGCAGATCAGGCACTTCTGAACTATCCGGAGGACCCTCTGCTTCCCAAAATCAAATACATCCGTGCTCTGGCCCTGGGATCCCTGGGTGGGAAAGAGGAAATGAGGATCGCTTTGGATTCACTGATTGCCCAGCACCCTTCTACCGAAGAGAGTCTGTCGGCACAGGAGATGGTTGAATATATGTACATGGAGTTTCCTGAGATCAAGGATGCAGCCCAGGCTGCCGAAGCCGAGGTGGTATATGCTGCCGTTGACTCCATGCAGGAGCATTTTTTCCTGCTTGCCCTCAGATCGGACGAAAATGCAAATCAGGTAAGCTTCAATCTTTTGAATTACAACCTGGATAATTTCAATCAGTACAATCTGGAAGTGGGTGAAATGGCCCTGGAGGATTCATATAACCTGCTATATGTTAGCGTGTTTAATAATGCAGAAGGAGCATCCCGTTACCTGGGCCAAATCCGTGATAACAGCCGGGAGATCCTGGGCGAAATTGATCCTGCCAGGTATAGGATGATGATCATTTCCACCAGCAATTTTGAAATCCTGTCGGAAGAGAAAGTATTCAATCCCTACTACCTGTATTATCTGAGGCACTATCAAAATCAGGAATAATGGGGAAGCAGATTCATATACTCTGGATTGACGACGAGATTGATCTTTTAAAGCCTTACATCCTGTTTCTGGAAGAAAGGGAGTACCAGGTAAGTACGGCTGCCAACGGGACCGATGCGCTGACTCTGGTGAACGATAACGATTTTGACCTGATCTTTCTGGATGAAAATATGCCGGGTTTATCTGGATTGGAGACCCTGGAGCGCATTAAGGGGCAAAAACCTTCCATTCCCGTGGTGATGATTACCAAGAGCGAGGAGGAGGACATCATGGATGAAGCTCTGGGGAGTAAAATATCCGATTATCTGATCAAACCAGTGAATCCCAAGCAGATTCTGCTCACCATTAAAAAGAACATGGATTCCAAAAGACTGGTTACCGAAAAAACCACTTCGGGTTACCAGTCTCAGTTTGGTGCGCTTGGGATGAAAATCAACAGCGCGAGGTCCTTCGAAGATTGGGCGGAGATCTATACCAGGCTTGTCTACTGGGAAAGGGAATTTGATGCCAGTGGGTCCGGAGGAATGGAAGAAGTGCTGAAGATGCAAAAAAGTGAAGCCAACAAGGAGTTTGCCAGGTATGTCAGGAATAATTATACATCGTGGTTCACCGGAGATTCCGCAGACAAGCCCATGATCTCCCCGGATGTATTCCGTACTAAGATCTTTCCTCTATTAGAAAAGGGAAAGGTGGTGGCAGTGATCATAGATAACCTGCGTTTCGATCAGTGGAAGATCATTGAACAGGAAATATCCGGACTCTTCAAAACCGATGAGGAAAGCCTCTTTTCCAGCATTCTGCCAACAGCCACTCAATATGCAAGGAACGCCATGTTTGCCGGAATGATGCCCGCCGACATCCAGAAGCAGCATCCTCAGCTATGGACCGATGAAAACGAAGAAGGAAGTAAAAATGCCCATGAGGAAGAGTTATGCAGCCTGCAGATGAAAAAGAGCGGCATTCAGGCTTCCTTCAATTACGAAAAGATCAGCAACCAGCGAGCCGGCAAGAAACTGGTGGAGAATTACCAGGATCTGCTTAATTACGACCTGAACATCCTGGTATATAATTTTGTGGACATGCTCTCTCATATGCGTTCGGAAATGGAGATGCTAAGGGAGCTGGCCTACGATGAATCTTCCTATCGCTCTCTGGTGAATACCTGGTTCCGGCATTCCTATCTGTACGATTTACTAAAGCAGCTGAAGGATCAGGATATTACCCTGGTTATCACCACCGATCATGGGGCGGTGAGGGTTCAAAATCCCATAAAGGTGGTTGGTGACAGACAGAGCTCCGTAAACCTGCGCTACAAGCAAGGCAGGCACCTGAATTATAATCCTAAGGAGGTTTTTGAGGTGCTTAAACCCCAAAGCATCTGCTTACCCAGCACCCACATGACCACTTCCTATATATTCGGCATGAACAACGACTACCTGGTTTACCCGAATAACTACAACCATTTTGTAAATCTCTACCGCGATACCTTCCAGCACGGAGGGATTTCCCTGGAAGAGATGTTGATACCCATTGCCATCCTTTCACCCCTAAGCTAAAATGAAGACCATAAGTATCCCTTCCCTGGATAGTATTGATCAGGCAGCTGCACAGTTTCTGGATGCCATGGGCGATAAGAATATCGTGGCATTTTCAGGAGAAATGGGGGCAGGGAAAACGACCCTCATCCAGGCACTTTGCCGGAGGCTGGGAGTCAGTACAGAAGTTAACAGTCCTACATTTTCGCTTGTTAATCAGTATTTTACGGAAAGCGGACAATCCATCTTTCACTTCGACCTTTACCGGATTGAGGATCCCGGCGAATTATTCGATATGGGCTACGAAGAGTATTTCTTTTCCGGGGAACTATGTTTTATCGAATGGCCCGAAAAAGCAAGCCACCTGATTCCTGAGGAGGCACTCACAGTGAAGATACAGGTCCATGAAGATCAAAGCAGGGAGCTTCAATTCTAGATCGCCCCACATACAAAAAATTGACATTGCTGGCGAATTGTGTTATTTTAGGCTTCCCTATAAAGCGTAAGAAATGGAAAAAAAAGGATCAGCCGGATTTAATATTCACAAAGAGGGACTGATGCCCCAGGAGGAGATGCTCGAGGTGGGAAACAAGGAGAAGCATTTGAAAATTGGAATTCCTTCTGAAAACCATGAGATCGAAAGTCGCGTTCCTCTTACGCCCGAAGCGGTGGAAATCCTTACGGGTCACGGTCACGAAGTGTTGCTTGAAAGTGGAGCAGGGAAAGCTGCCAACTACCTGGATACAGACTATTCCGAGCGCGGAGGGATCATCTGCGATCAACGCAAGGAGGTTTTTGCGACCAGCGACGTACTCCTGAAGATCAGTCCCCCTACCCAGGAAGAAATCGGATGGATGAAAGAAAGGCAGCTTTTGTTGTCTTCCTTCCAGGTATTTACCCATTGCATTGAGCCATACATTCGCGGCCTCATGCAGAAAAGGGTGACAGCCATTGCTTTCGAAAAAATACAGGACGAGCATAAGTGCTATCCGGCCGTACGAAGTATGAGTGCTATTGCAGGTACTACCAGCATGCTTATCGCAGCAGAGTATCTCTCCAACCAGCGGGGCGGAAAAGGAGTAATGCTGGGAGGTGTAGCAGGTATAACCCCCACAGAAGTGGTAATTCTCGGGGGTGGCACGGTGGCAGAGTATGCAGTAAGGGCCGCCTATGGGGTTGGATCCGAGGTTAAGGTCTTCGATCATTCCATTCATCGCCTTAGAAGGTTGCAGGCTGCAGTGGGAGCCAGGGTTCCCACCTCCATCTTTCATCCCAAGGTGATTTTGAAGGCCCTTCGTTCAGCCGATGTGGTTATTGGAGCCATTCGGAGGGGCGAGAAGCACGAAGATTTTTATATCACGGAAGAAATGGTCAAGGAGATGAAGAAGGGGTCGGTAATCATCGACGTAAGTATAGATCGCGGAGGATCCATCGAGACTTCTGAGCTGCGGACCCAGGTCGATCCGGTCTTTGTGAAACACGGAGTCATTCATTACTGTGTTCCCAACATTGCCTCCAGGGTGGCACGAACGGCTTCCATTGCCATCAGCAACGTATTTGCTCCACTGATTCTGGACCTGGGGGAAATTGGAACTACCGGAAGACATCTGAAGGACAATGTGGGCCTCAGGCACGGGGTCTATATCTATAACGGGACTCTGACCAACGAAAGAGTGGGTCAGAAATTGGGAATGCCATCGAAGGATATTGATCTGTTGATGGCGGCGTTTTAACAGAAAAGGAAATATAGAGATGAAGACAAGAATTGTGATGTTGACTGTACTTGTATTATTTGCATCGGGATGCAAATTTTTACGGGGCCCCGATCGAAAAGGAGATTTCCGACTCAGTTCTGAAGGTGAACTGGGAGAGAGCACCTATTACTGGATCGGTTATTCCTATGAGGAAAGCGAATATTACAGATACCCATTTGAGAAGGATCCCCTGCCCGATCTTATTAACCTGGGCTATCGTGTGATCGGTGGCGACGGCCAATCCACCCTTCCAGGTTTTAATACTCCGGGCAGCACCAATGGATTTGCCCTGGTGGGAGAGTTTGAAAGCATGGGTGATGCCCGCGATTTCTTTGACGGATACAGGGAAGCGGTCAGCGATCTCCAGTATGAGGTGGATAGCGATACGGTGGAACTTTACCAGGTATGGGTGCAAAAAACTTCCCTGGGAAACTACGCCAAGCTTCTGGTCACAGACATCGAAACTTTCGATGGGGAAGGAACGACCAAATACAACGAGGTGGTGTGTGAATACATCTATCAACCCAATGGCTCCAGGGAATTTCCCAAGTGATCTCACCTATGGTTTTTTATGAAGCCATTGTATTGTTTTCATTAAAAACTATATGTACGTTTGGGCATGAATTTCGCACTTCTTGGTTTTATTTTTTACCTGGTATTGATCCTGGTAGTTGGATTTATTACCTATCACATCAACAAAAGTCATAAGGATTTTTTCATTGCAGGCAGGAAGCTGAATCCCTGGGTGGTAGCCTTCTCAGAGCGAGCATCGGGCGAAAGTGCCTGGCTGCTGCTGGGTTTACCCGGAGCTGCTTTTGCTGCAGGACTCATGGAATTCTGGACCGCACTGGGCTGTGTATCCGGAATTATATTTTACTGGTTTTTCATTGCCAAGGCTTTACGTGTACAGACTGAGCAAATGGGGGCCATTACCCTGCCAACCTTTTTTGCCTCAGGCTATGAAAAGGGTAAGCCTGCCATACGCATACTGGCCACCTTCATCATCATATTCTTTTTCATCTTTTACCTGTCGGCTCAGTTTAACGGGGCAGGGAAGATCCTGAATGTAACCTTTGGTCTAAAGCAATCCACCGGAATGATATTGGGAGCTGTGGTGATTATATTTTACACCATGATGGGTGGATTTTTCGCCGTAGCCTGGACCGACATGGTACAGGGGATTATTATGATTGGCACCTTGGTGGTGTTGCCCCTGGTGGGGCTGGTTGAGCTGAAAGAAATGCATGAAGGCGGACAGCCCCTTGCAGACCTGGTGGCTCAGGAGGGCCACCCCCTGCTTTCCATCACCGGAGGCAAAACGGGTTGGGCAGCAGCGGCATTGATTATCAGCGGTCTGAGCTGGGCCTTGGGTTATATGGGACAGCCTCACCTGCTTACCCGTTTTATGGCTATTAAAAGTCCGGACCAGATCAAAATCTCCAGGAGAATCGCCATTGCATGGGTCATACCGGCGTTTACGGGGGCTGTGGTTATAGGCCTGGTGGGCGCAGGGCTTTACGAACAGGGCATGTTCGACGATATTGAAAAGGTAATGCCGCATCTGGCCAACGAATTATTACCCACCTGGCTGGCAGGGATTTTTGTGAGTGGAGCCATTGCGGCCATGATGTCCACGGCCGACAGTCAATTGCTGGTGATCAGTTCCTCCATCATCGAGGATTTTTTTCACCAGACCCTCGGAAAGGATGTGGGAGATGCCTCCCTGTTGAAAGGCAGCCGAATTATCACTCTCTTGGTTGGCCTTATAGGTTTTCTGATTGCCCTGACCTCGGATAAACTTATTTTCTCCATGGTTTCTTATGCCTGGGCTGGACTGGGTTCTTCCTTTGGTCCACTGATTTTGTTAAAGCTTACCTGGAATAAAGTCACCTGGCAGGGAACCATTGCAGGCCTGGTCACCGGTTTTGCAAGCACCGTGATATGGTCTGAGCTCAGCATGCTTGATTCGGTTGTCAGTGTCCGCTTTGTCGCCTGGGTACTGGCCTTTCTGGCTGTATGGCTGGTAAGCCTGTATACACGGGAAAAATCCTAAGAAGAAACAGGGGGATGAGGCTTCTTTATAACATCGGAATACGACTCTACTGGCTGATGGCCTGGCTGGTATCGCCATGGAACCTCAAGGCAAAACAATGGATAAATGGCAGGCAAGCCTGGCACAAAAAGCTAAGTTCTGCATTTAACCAGGAGGATCGGATTACCTGGTTTCATTGCGCTTCACTGGGGGAGTTTGAACAGGGCCGGCCCATCATTGAAGCCAGCCGTGAACGCTTTCCCGGGACTAAAGTGCTTCTTACTTTTTTCTCCCCCAGCGGATATGAGAAACGAAAGAACTTTGAAGGAGCCGACTATGTCATGTACCTTCCCCTGGATACTCCGAAGAATGCCAGGTTTTTGCTTGATTCCCTGAATATCGACCGGGCGATATTTATCAAGTATGAGTTTTGGTATCACTTCCTGAAGCAGTTAAATGTCAGAAGCATACCCACCTATCTTGCATCGGCTAATTTTCGCAAGGGACAAATCTTTTTCCGCTGGTATGGCCAGTGGTACAAATCCTTCCTGCATTGCTTCACCCATATTTTTGTGCAGAAGGAAGATTCACATGCACTGCTCAAGGAGATCGGGTTCCAGGACGTGACAGTAGCCGGCGATACACGTTTCGACCGGGTCTCCGAGCTGCCAGCTTCACCCTACAGCCATAAAGCCCTGGAAGATTTCCTTTCCGGATCAAAGGTACTGGTGGCAGGAAGTACCTGGGAAAAGGACGAGCTCCTGCTGGCCCATGCTTATAAGGAGCTATCCAAAGAACTGCTTTGGGTAATTGCCCCGCATGAATTATCGGCGAGCCACCTGAACAGTCTGCAAAAACGTTTCCCCGGCAGCGTGCTTTTTACGGAACTGGGGGAGGCGGTTCCAACGGGTACCCGTGTCATCATCGTGGATACCATAGGACAACTGTCCTATTTGTATCGATTCGGTACCCTTGCCTATATCGGGGGCGGATTTGGAAAGGGAATCCACAACATTCTGGAGGCTGCCACCTATGGTTTGCCCGTATTCTTTGGACCCGCTTATCACAAGTTTGCGGAGGCTGTGGAATTGATTGAACTGGGAGGAGCCTTCCCGGTCGGCGGTGGAGAAGTATTGTTATCCACCGTTCATCAACAACTGGACAATCCTGAATTGTTGAAAACCACCTCGCGAATAGCAGAAAGTTTTGTTCGTGAGCGCGTTGGGGCCACCTCTCGCGTGCTTGATATCTGTGAATAAAAATCACAGGCTTTGTGTTGTACAGAATAGCCGTGTACAGTGATTTCTTTCTAATTTCGGGGTACTGATTGACCCCATGAGATTCATAACATTTTCTTATTATTTTTTTAACTCCACCGAATTATAAATCAAATAATTTCGCATACAATCTTTATTAAAACAAATCCTAAAATTCTATGAAAAAACTGAAAAGACTCATGCTCTCACTAGCTGTTCTTAGCATGGCACTCACAGCCATGGGTCAGGGAGCACTAAGTGGAACTGTATTGGACTCTGAATCGGGCCAGGGTTTACCGGGTGCAAACATCATTGAGGCAGGAACCACCAACGGAACCATCACAGGACCTGACGGATCCTTCACTTTCACCACAAGCGCTCAAAGCGGTGATGTGGTGATCTCCTTTATTGGTTACACCTCACAGACCATTTCCTTTAACCTGGGCAGCGGCTCAGACCTTGGAGAAGTTAACCTGACCCTCGACGCAAAAAACATCGATGAGGTTGTGGTTACCGGTTACGGGGTTATTGACGTGGCAAAAGACAGGGAAACCCCTGTAGCTGTTTCCACGATCAAACTTCCTGAAATCATTGCCAAAACCGGAAACCAGGAGTTCCCCGACATCATGAAGAATACTCCTTCGGTATACGTAGCCAGCCAGGCAGGTGGATACGGAGATTCCCGTATAAACATCCGCGGATTCTCCCAGGAGAACCTGGCCCTGCTTTTCAACGGTCAGCCCGTGAACGGCATGGAAGATGGTAAGGTTTACTGGTCAAACTGGCAGGGGCTTTCTGAAATTGCTACTGCTGTTCAGATTCAGCGCGGACTGGGATCCTCCAAACTGGCCATCTCATCGGTTGGTGCTACCATCAACGTGGTTACCAAAGCCACCGACATGGTTGCCGGCGGTCGTGTGAGCGCCATGATGGGTAACGACAAATTCATGAAATTTGTGGCAAGCGCGTCCACAGGTCTCAACGAAAATGGCTGGGGTGCCAGCATCCTTCTGTCCCACTGGCAGGGTGATGGATATAACAATGGTAACCTGGGTAAAGGCCAGACCTATTTCTTTTCCCTTGGATTTAAGCCATCGGATAAGCATCAATTTAATTTCTCTGTTACCGGTGCGCCACAGTGGCATTACCAGAATTATACCAAGCGTATGAGCGACTATGACAGAGATGGTGATGGAACTATCACCAACGAAGAACAGCGCTTCAATAACAACTGGGGTTATAAGGATGGTGAAGTGTATTCTCTTCGCGAGAACTTTTATCACAAGCCTGTTGCCAACCTGAACTGGGACTGGAACCTGAGCTCCAGGTCCTCAATTTCCACCGTGCTTTACGGATCGACCGGAGCTGGTGGTGGAACGGGTGGTTACGGACGTGGATATTATACCTACGATGCCGATGGTCAATTGGATTTCGATCAGATCATAGAGAACAACCAGTCCATTGTTAACGATGGTTCAGAAGACTGGCACATTCCCGGTAAGACCATTGGATCCTATGGAGACAATGCAGCTGTTCGTCGTGCATCCATGAACATGCACAGATGGCTTGGAGCTGTTGTAAACTTCAACCATGAGATCAGCGATCAGCTCTCTTTCAATGTGGGTACTGATTTCAGAACCTACTACGGTGAGCACTTCAGGCTCCTGGATAACCTGTGGGGACTGGATGGATACTGGGATGACAATTACAACGGTGCCGGATTCCAGGAGCAGTATCCCGGTGGCCAGGTTTATACTCAGGAGCACACTGCAAGTCCCTATTTATTCTGGACCAACAGGAATGCTTCGACCCATGACAAGCTGGATTATTTTAACACAGAGCGCATTTCCTATTCTGGTGTTTTTGGTCAGTTGGAATACAAAACAGAAAAGCTGTCCACCTTTGTACAGGCTGCTTTATCTACTCAGGGATACCAGAGGTTTGACTACCATTCCTATTCAGATCCTGACGAGCAGGTATCAGAGAAGCTGCGCTTCGGTGGATACAACCTGAAAACCGGTGCCAACTACAACATCAACCAGAACCACAATGTCTTTTTCAATGCAGGCTACTACTCACGTCAGCCCTTCTTCGACGATCTCTTCCTGAATTATCAGAACGTAGTAAACAGAGAAGTAGGAAATGAAGGTGTACTTGGTCTGGAGATTGGTTATGGTTACAGAAGCGAGATTCTGGATGTGGATCTGAATGGATATTACACCAGCTGGACCGATCGCCAGATCCGTCAGTCAGGCGACTTTGACGGTGACGGAGAACGCGACGATGTGGCCCTCTTTGAGAATGTATCTCAGCTGCACAGGGGTATTGAACTTGAGTTTGAATTTAAGCCCATTCGCCCCCTATCCATTGGTGGTTTTGCTTCCCTTGGAAACTGGACCTACGGAGGAGATGTCAGAGCCCGTATTTTCGACGAAGACCGCAATCCCATCGGATCAGCTGATGAAACCCTCTACCTGGACGGTGTGAAGGTAGGTGATGCCGCACAGACCAGCTTTGGTCTTCTGGCCAACTACAAGATCGTCAAGGGGCTTTCCGTTGATGTGGACTACAGATACTATAACAGGCTTTATGCAAGGATTGATCCTTCTTCCTTTGATGCTCCCGATCACGACGGTTCGCTGCAGCTTCCTTCATTTGGACTGCTGGATGCCGGTATTTCCTATAAGATCTATATGCAAGGGAAAAGAAGGCTGGAATTCAGATTTAATGCCAATAACGTGCTTAATAAGCAGTTCATTTCACAATCTGATACCAACATCCATCTGGATGCAGGAGATGATGAGTACCTGGGTGTGAACATGAGCAACAGGGTATATTTCGGAAATGGATTTACCTGGAATCTGGGCATCGCTTACAGGTTCTAAGAGAAAATCCATCAGATTTTTTTCAAGGAGCGTTCCCGATCAGGGGCGCTCCTTTTTTTTTTCAAAAAAACTTGCCTGTTTGGGAGGCCCCGTGAACAGTGGGATGGCGGGAAAAGTTAAAATAAGAAGAATTACATAAGACGCAGTAAATCAAGTCGATACGCTTGAATTTATTAAATTATTGTTAATTTTTTCTCATGTGTCTGCCATTCACATAGTTAGCTAGAGGGTTGATTTCTTGTTAATAAAATGGAACGGAAAGGAGGGATTCTGCAGTGCTTTTCTTCTTAATTTCATCGACGGAAATCTGAAGTACGCAGGGACCCTTTTTCATCACCCAATTGTCAGTGTTTTTTTAAGTTTTTTACGGTGTGAAAGAGGGACTTTTTTCCCCATAACCAAAAGATTTGTTTTTTCAACTATCAGATTTTCAAAGTATTGCGCCTGTGTTAATAGGTTTTAATAACTCAGGAGCGAAGGGCACAACTCAATGATTAATTTGGTGTTTACGATAGAGGCACCCCTAAGATTAAACCTAAAAGAGAATGGCAGGAAAGGATTTATCCCCAAAGAACCAGTTGTTTGTTGAATCGGAGATCAAGGAGCAGAAAGCAGATCTGAAAAAGGATCTGAAGCCTACACAAACATACGGTTTGGATGAAGCCTTTAAAGCCTCGCTAAAGTATTTTAACGGAGACGAGCTTGCTGCCAGGGTATGGGTGAATAAATATGCCCTGAAGGATTCCCAGGGTGCACTTTATGAGCTTACCCCGGATGATATGCACAGGCGTCTGGCCTCCGAAATCGGACGCATCGAGCGCCGATACTCCAATCCCCTGAGCGAAGAGGAATTGTTCGAACTGATGCAGGGATTTAAGTACATAGTTCCCCAGGGATCACCCATGACCGGGATCGGGAATAACTTCCAGATAGCCAGCCTGAGCAATTGCTTTGTTATTGGTCACCAGGGAGATGCGGATTCCTACGGGGGAATCATGAAGATAGACCAGGAGCAGGTACAGTTGATGAAACGCAGAGGCGGGGTGGGTCACGATCTGAGTCACATCAGGCCCTCAGGCAGTCCTGTACTGAACAGTGCGCTTTCTTCCACAGGCGTAGTTCCATTTATGGAGCGCTACTCCAATTCGACCCGTGAAGTGGCCCAGGATGGCCGCCGGGGAGCCCTTATGCTGAGTATCTCTGTAAAACACCCCGACGCTGAGCATTTCATCGATGCGAAACTGGAAGCCGGTAAAGTGACCGGAGCCAACGTTTCTGTGAAGATTAACGATGAATTTATGAAAGCTGTGGTGGAGGGAAGTTCCTACATTCAGCAGTACCCTATCGAATCAGAAAATCCTACACATACCAGGGAGATTGATGCCCGGACCCTCTGGACCAAGATCGTGCATAATGCCTGGAAATCGGCCGAGCCCGGAATTCTGTTCTGGGATACCGTTACCCGCGAATCGGTGGCTGATTCTTACGCAGACCAGGGTTTTAAGACAGTAAGCACCAACCCATGTGGAGAAATACCGCTTTGTCCTTACGACTCTTGCCGCCTGCTGGCCATCAACCTTTACAGTTACGTGGAGGAACCATTCACCGAACAGGCCAGGTTTAACTGGGAAAAGTTCAAGAAGCACGTAGGTCTGGCACAGCGGATCATGGACGACATTATCGATCTGGAATTGGAAAAGGTGGATGCCATACTGGATAAAATTAATGCCGATCCAGAGGACGAAGAGATCAAACGTGTGGAAGTGAACCTCTGGGAGAATATCAAGCGTAAAGCCCTGGAAGGAAGAAGAACCGGTGTCGGGATTACAGCAGAAGGAGATATGCTTGCCGGACTTGGATTGCAATATGGCAGTGAAAATGCCATCGATTTTTCGGTTGAGGTACACAAGACCATTGCCCTGGAAGCCTATCGTTCATCGGTGAACATGGCCAGGGAAAGAGGACCCTTCGAAGTATTTGATTATAGCAAGGAGAAGGAAAATCCTTTCATCAACAGGCTTGCGAAGGAAGACCCCACACTCCTGGAGGAAATGAAAAAACATGGCCGGAGGAATATCAGCCTGCTCACCATAGCACCCACAGGTACCACCAGTCTGATGACTCAGACTACCTCCGGAATTGAGCCGGTATTTTTACCCGTCTACAAACGTCGTCGTAAGGTCAATCCCAACGATAAGGATGCCAAAGTAACTTTTGTGGATGAGGTGGGTGACAGCTGGGAAGAATACAATGTATTCCATCACAATTTCCTGACCTGGCTGAAGGTTAATGGCATGGATCCTGAAGAGGTGAAAAGCTTCAGCGACAGTGATGTGGAAGAACTAGTCAAGCGTTCCCCCTATCACAAAGCCACTTCCAACGACGTGGATTGGGTGAAGAAAGTGAAGATGCAGGGAGCCATCCAAAAATGGGTTGATCATTCCATCAGTGTAACCATTAACCTGCCTTCCGATGTGAAGGAAGAACTGGTGGGCGAACTATATGTAAAAGCCTGGGAAAGCGGATGCAAGGGTGTAACCGTATACCGCGATGGATCCAGGGCCGGAGTGCTTGTAGCAGCCGAAAAGAAGGAGGAGGAAGAATCCCAGTTTCCCATCAAAAGGCCCCGTGAACTGGATGCGGAGATCCTGCGTTTCAAAAACAACGAAGAAGACTGGATAGCTTTCATTGGCCTGCTTAAGGATAAGCCTTATGAGATTTTTACCGGTAGAAAGGAAGAAGATACCTTCCCCATTCCTTCCAAGGTAACCAAGGGCAAAATCCTGAAGACCAAAAACGAGGATGGATCCAAGCGATACGATTTCCAGTACGTTGACAAATACGGCTACAAAGTAACCATGGGTGGATTGTCCCACCAGTTCAACAGTGAATTCTGGAACTATGCCAAGCTGATCTCCGGTGTTCTGAGGCATGGTATGCCTGTAGTGGATGCCATCAACCTGATCTCCTCGCTCAGGCTGGATAACGAATCCATTAATACCTGGAGCGCCGGTGTGGTCAGGTCCTTGAAAAAGTATATTCCGGATGGCACCAAGGCCAAACCGGGACAGGAATGCGAGGAGTGTAGCTCGAACAATTTAGTTTATCAGGAGGGCTGTCTGATCTGTACGGATTGCGGTCACTCCAAATGCGGCTAGTTCTTTTAGCACCGTTTGTTTTCAGGGGTCTCTAACGAGGCCCCTTTTTTTTACCGGATAATCAACTTGCTGTGGATGTCTTCACCTCCGGAGAGCCTGAGCTTAAGCAGGTAAAGTCCTTCCGGGAGTTGGTTGACCTGTACCTGTTCGGGTAGGGGTCCCTGGTAGCTAAGCACTTCCCGTCCGGCAGGATCAATGACTGAAAGCGATACAATTTCCGCACCCTCCCGGCTTTCTATCCGGATCCATTCACTGGCAGGATTGGGATATATACTCACCAGGGATTCCAAATTGTAAGGCTCATGGCTTCTACTGGAAACCAGGATCTCACCCGCTGCAAATCTTCGTACAAATTCCTGGTAATAGGCATTGGCCACTCCCTGGTGGTGGATGATCAGGGTATTCTCATCGTTTCTTAACTGGGCCGATGCGCTCCAGTTGTGGGATCCTGTCAGTGCCAGAGGGTCTGAATCGGCGTGTGACTGGTCCACCATCATGTATTTGTGATGCATAATCCCGGCTTCTCCTTTCAGGCGTACGTCCTGTTTCAGACTGGCTTTCAGTGCATCCAATACGGGTTCACCGTACTGATCGTAATCGTTGATCAGGACCTGAACCTCCCTGGAAGCTTCATTTTTCTGTACCAGGGCAGAGCCAATGTCCTGCTTGGTGATTAGCATGCTAGCTACCTGAATGGAATAATCGGAGCTGGCAATGGCATTCAGGATCTGCTGGTGGGTTCCGTCGCTGGGACTAAAATAACACTCCACCCGGTGTCCTCCTATGACAAACTCGTGGGGTGTATTGTCGGTCTTATCGGGTCCAAAGCGGGAATTTGCAGGACCTGGTAAAGGTCCGCTACTTCCGAACATCTCGGAAAACTCGAGCTCGTAGGCTTTGGCCAGACTCTGATCCTGAATCACCACCACATTGTTGGGATCGATGTTGATCTGATTCTGGGTGAGATTTGTCGATCCGGTCCACACAATGGGTAGGAGCGGATCGCTGGAATGGGCGTCGATGATTACAAATTTATTATGCATGATGCCGTAGACGGGATAATCGGAGGGGGGACTAGCAATTTTGCCAATGCCGGCATTCAGGCTTTTTATACCTGAAGCATTTACATCTGCATCGTAGACAGCCCGAACCACTACTCCCCTGGCAAACGCCCGGTTCAAAGCGGCACTAATGTCGGAAATCCCGGAATTGTTCAGGTTGTATATGGCTATATCGATGGATTCTTCAGCCTGGTCTAGATAAGAAATGAGTTCGTCATCCAGGCCATCGGGCAGGTATTCGGGATCCAGGATTCCCAAAGAAACCGAAGGATCCACGCCCCGGTTAAACAGTACCCTGAAGGATCCGCTTGATTCCGATACTGTGATGACAGTCTGAAGGGCAGTCCAGGCTGTATCTTCTTCATTCACTGTGAAGGCCTGAATGTAAAAGAGTTCTGCTGGATTCAGGCCGTCTATTTCCAGTGAATGACTGGTGGATGTGCCTGCCAGTTTCAGGGGAGCAAGTTCGAGATCGGGGCTCTTTCCTACCCTGGCTTCAGTACTGCCGGCCACATCGGTGGTCCACTCCAGGGTAAAACCCTGGGTGGAGAGTTGGCTTATCTGTGGGGCATTAACTAGCTTGATGCTGCTTTCGCTTTGCAGATCGTCTTCATCGCGTGGCAGGATCTGATAAGATCCCTGGTAGGATCCCAAAGGTCCCCTAATGGAGATTGGTTCGGATGGAATCGGAGTTCCTATAAGGGGCGAATAGGGATCGTTGATGTAGAGCTGACCGCTTTCCCCATTGGCGATGAAGCCATAGGCAGCTCTGGCGAAAACTCCCGTTGCTCCCAGTTCAGCATTCTCCACCCTCACCAGCATGCCCTCATGGTTTTCTTCCAGCTCTCCAGGGCTAAGTACAAGGGCCTGGGGCAGTGGGCGACCCTGAGAAATAACGGTGACGCTTTGAACCGGATCCATTTCCAACAAGGAAGAGTAATCCTTCAGTACTCCGGTGACACTCACGCTGTCGCCTCTTAGCAGGTGACTAACTTCGGAGGAATAGAGTGCAATGCCCGCCGTATGATCCTGTATGAAGCGAATGGTTCCCAGTTCATCTCCGCTGGTGACTATGCCACGGATAGTTACTGTGCTGCCTTCTCCCATGGCTCTGGCTGCGGCAATATCCTGCTGTGCTGTCAATGGCAGCATCAGGGCCAGTCCGAGCCCCAGGAAACACAGGTATTTTCTCAGGTAATTCAAGGAAATACAAAATTGAGTAAATCCATGCAAAAACCATGACATTTGGCGCAAAAAAAAGACCCTCTCCGGAGAGAAGGCCTTGGGAATGTAACAGAGGGTAGAGGTTTTACTTTGCTTTGTCTTCAGCATTTTTAGCAATCATAAAGGCGGCAAAAAGGCCTACGCCACCAAAGAACAGAGCTGAAGCGAAATAAGCCGGTTCCTCATGAATACTGGTATAAGTTTCCAGCAGGCTTCCGATAAACAAGCCGAAACCCACTCCCGCCAGCAAGAGGGCCCATTTCAGGATCCCGTAGGAATTGGGTCTGCGATCGGTCATGAAATCCTTAGGATTTACTCCTTTCTCAATCATGGCCATTCGTTCGCGGTTCCTGGCCTGTGCTATGACAAACACGATTCCAAAGATCGCAGCGAAGATTATTAGTACTATTAGAAAGTCATCGTTCATGATAATATGAATTGGTTTAACATTGTTTTGTTGCCTCTTTGACGACACTCTTTGTTTCCATGTTACAGAAATGTTGTAATTTTTGCAGGGCGGGGAAATAATTATTTAGCCCAACAAAGAAAAAGGAAGCAAAACTGTAACGTTTTTCAAAAAGCAGCGTCATAAGCTTGCATGGATGTTCAGGAGGTAAAATACTGTATCGATCGTGTGAAAGGTGGAGATAAGGAAGCTTTTGCGGAGCTTGTCAATGCCTACAAAGACATGGTATATACTGTATGCCTCAGGATGTTAAACTCGGAAGCTGATGCTGAAGAAGCAGGCCAGGATGTGTTTGTCAAAGCATATCGCTCCATAGGAAGTTTTCAGGCAAAGGCAAAGTTCTCTACATGGTTATATCGAATTGCTTACAATCATTGCATCTCGGTTATCCGCAAAAAGGTTAAGTTGATCGACCTGGTGGATGATATACCGGAAGGAGAAGTGGATGAGGGAGAATTAAACGGGCTGGAAAGTATATCGGCCGAGGAGAGGAGCAAGTACCTGAAAATGGCCATCGAATCGCTGGCCGAAACCGATGCAGTGGTGGTTACCCTCTTTTATTATGATGAGCTGTCGCTGGAAGAGATTGCCGCAGTCACGGGCTTAAGCAACAGCAACATCAGGATAAAACTACACAGGTCCAGGAAAAAAATGTACCAGGTTATCTGTGAAAATCTAAAATCTGAAGTATCTTCAATTCTATAAAATGAAAAGAGATCCTCACATATCGAAACTTATCAAGGAATCTGGAACAGTACAGGCACCGGGCAGCTTTACTGCAGCCGTGATGGATAAGATCGAAGCCATACCGGTAAAGAAACCCTACAAACCTTTGATTGGCAGGGGTGGCCGGATTTTGATCATTCTTTTCATCGCTGCAGTGGTGGTACTCTCCATCATTTATGCCGATCCAAACGGAGAGTTGTTCGGATCGAACATACGGATGCCTACCATGGACCGCCAGCTGCCCCAACTGAACATCAACCTGGAATTTCTGAAGCAGGTGGATATCTCCACCGGGGTAGTTTCTGCCCTGGTGGCCATGTTTATTCTGGTGCTTTCGGATGCCGGACTGAATCGCCGGCGCAGACTTACCTAGCTGACCTATACTAAATTACTCCCAATTCTTTTCCCACCTTGGTAAATCCTTTGATGGCCAGATCGAGGTGTTCCCGGCTATGTGCTGCTGAGAGCTGAACCCGTATGCGTGCCTGTTCACGCGGCACCACAGGAAAATAGAATCCAATCACATAAATCCCTTCTTCCAGAAGTCTGGAGGCGAATTCCTGGGACAACTTGGCATCGTATAACATGACGGCGCAGATGGCAGAGGCAGTGGGTTTGATATCGAAACCGGCTGACTGCATATGCTCCAGAAAATATTCCGTATTGGAATGCAGCTTTTCCTGTAATTCCGTGGTTTCGTCCATCATATCGAACATGCGGATTCCGGCACCCACTACGGCTGGTGGGATGGAATTGGAGAACAGGTAGGGCCTGGAGCGCTGACGTAACATTTCAATGATTTCCTTTTTACCGGTTGTGAAACCTCCAATGGCGCCACCGAAAGCCTTACCCAGAGTGCCGGTAATAATATCCACCTTGCCGCGAAGCTTGAATAGCTCGGTTACACCCCGTCCGGTCTCACCAACCACCCCGGCAGAATGGCATTCGTCGACCATGACCATGGCGTCGTAGGCTTCGGCCAGTTCACAAATCCTGTCCATGGGAGCCACATTGCCATCCATGGAAAAGACCCCGTCGGTTACAATAATCCTGAAACGCTGAGCCATAGCTGCTTTCAGCTGTTTCTCCAGGTCAGCCATGTCGGCATTCTGGTAACGGTAGCGCTGTGCCTTGCAAAGCCTGACCCCATCGATGATGGAGGCGTGGTTCAGAGAATCGGAGATAATGGCATCCTCAGCAGTGAGCAGGGGCTCGAATACTCCGCCATTGGCATCAAAACAGGCTGCATAGAGGATGGTATCCTCGGTTCCAAAAAAGGAGGCAATTTTTTCTTCCAGCTTTTTGTGAAGGTCCTGGGTTCCGCAAATGAACCTGACCGACGACATACCGAATCCATGTGAATCCAGAGCATCTTTTGCAGCCTGTACAAGCTCGGGGTGGTTGCTCAGACCCAGGTAGTTGTTGGCACAGAAATTCACTACCTTCTGTCCGGATTCCAGCTGGATTTCGGCATCCTGGGGGGAGCTAATTATTCTTTCGGCCTTAAACAGTCCGGCTTCACGAATCTGTTCCAGTTCGCGGCTCAGGTGTTCCTTGATTTTACCGTACATCTCTCTTATTTTAGTTTGTGTCGTATCTCTTTTAACATAATCTTACTCATTCGCTCCAGGTCGTAATTCTGCTCAAAACCCCAATCTTTTGTGGCCAGGGAGTCGTCCACGCTCTGGGGCCAGGTGTCCGCAATATCCTGCCTGAAATCACTTACATAGGAAATGCTGAAATCCGGAATTTCTTTCTTTATCTCCGCGTATACCTGATCGGGAGTAATACTCATACCCCCCAGGTTATACGCACAGTTGATGCTCAGATTGGAGCGCGGTGCCTCCATCAGCTTGATGGTGGCCTGGATGGCATCGGGCATGAAGAGCATGGGCAGGGCCGTATCCTTGTTCAGAAAGCAGGTGTAGCTGGCATTTCTGATGGCCTGGTAGTAGATCTCCACCGCATAGTCGGTGGTTCCTCCACCGGCTTCCGTCTTGTAGGAAATCAATCCGGGATAGCGCAGCGATCGCACATCCACCCCATACTTTTTAAAGTAATAATCGCACCAGCGTTCACCGGCCAGTTTGCTGATTCCATATACGGTGACGGGCTCCATAACCGTAAGCTGCGGGGTTTCAGTGCGAGGGGTACTTGGGCCAAAAACGGCAATGGAACTGGGCCAAAACACCTTTTTCACCTCATGTACCATTTTAGAAACTTCCAGGATGTTCATCAGGCTATCCATGTTAATTTTCCAGGCCTGAGTAGGAAGTTTTTCCGCATTACCCGATAGAACGGCTGCCAGATGGTATATCTGGTTGATTTTATGCCGGATGATGAAGTGGATCAACTGCTTGTCGTCCATCACGTCCAGTATTTGAAAGGGTCCGCCTTCCACAACATCTGGGGGGGCTTGTTTTATGTCGGTTGCAAATACATGTTCGCTGCCATAGACCTTTCGAAGTTCAATAACCAACTCAGATCCGATTTGTCCCGCAGCCCCTATCACCAGGATATTGTCCATGCTTATCTAGAATTAAGTAAGAATACGAAATTAGGGGTTTCTGCTTCCCAAAAAAAATGATAAAGAACATCCTTTTTCTATCTTTGATACATGAATCAGAACATCCGCGTTAGATTTGCTCCCAGTCCCACAGGCCCCTTGCATATAGGCGGACTTCGTACCGCACTTTTCAATTACCTGTTTGCCAGGAAACATGGGGGAAGTTTTGTTCTCCGAATCGAAGATACAGACCAGACCAGGTTTGTACCGGGAGCTGAGGAATACATCCAGGAAGCACTGGCCTGGTGTGGTCTGCATCCCGATGAAGGACCCAGTAAGGGAGGCGGTTTTGGGCCTTACAGGCAATCGGAACGAAAGGACCAGTATAAGAGGTACGCCCAGGAATTGCTCGAGAAGGGAAATGCCTACTATGCCTTTGATACGCCGGAAGAGCTGGATAAGATTCGCAAGGAATATGAATCAAGGGGTGAAACATTTGTCTATGATGCCAGGGTAAGAGATTCTCTGAACAACTCGCTTGCTTTGGATCCTGAAACCGTGGACAGGCTTATCGCCAGCGGAACTCCCTATGTGATCCGATTCCTGTTCAAACCCGGCCAGGAGATCCATATGGAGGATATTGTTCGGGGAGAGGTGGTGGTAAACAGTTCGACCCTCGACGACAAGATCTTATTTAAATCCGATGGCATGCCCACCTACCATCTGGCCAATGTGGTGGACGACAATCTCATGGCCATATCTCATGTAATCCGGGGTGAAGAATGGCTTCCTTCTCTTCCGCTGCATGTCTCACTCTACCGGGCCTTTGACTGGGAGCACCTGATGCCCAGGTTTGCCCATCTGCCCTTGATACTGAAGCCTACGGGCAAAGGAAAACTTAGCAAAAGAGATGGCGAAAAAGGCGGTTTCCCAGTATTCCCCCTGGAATGGAAGGATCCGGATTCGGGAGATATTTCTCCAGGCTACCGTGAGGAGGGTTATCTCCCACAGGCCTGTATCAACCTTCTGGCTCTGTTGGGTTGGAATCCGGGGACCGAACAGGAGCTATTCACCCTCGATGATTTGATCCGTGAGTTTCAGCTCGAGAAAGTAGGGAAGTCGGGTTCCCGGTTCGATCCGGAGAAATCCAAATGGTTCAACCATCAGCACATCCAATTGATGGAAGAGCCTGAGCTTATTCATGCCTTTCGTTCAGCGCTTAAGACCTCTGGTGTAGAACTAAGTGAGGAAAAGCTCAAGCTACTGCTTCCCATCATCAAGCCCAGGATCAGCTTTGTCCATGAAATCTGGGAGGAATCCTGGTTCTTTTTTCATGCACCGGAAGCCTACGATCCTGTTGTGATAAAGAAACGATGGAAAGAGGATACTCCTGAGAAAATGCAGCTCCTTTCAGACGCACTGGCACAGTGTGAACCTTTCACCCCGGAATCTGTTGAATCTGTAGTGAAGAACACCATTGCGGAAAACGAATGGGGCATGGGAGCCATCATGAATGCATGGAGGCTTTTGCTGGTAGGTGCAGCCAAGGGACCGGGGCTCTTCGATCTGTCAGCTTTCCTGGGCCGGGAAGAGGTGCTGAACAGAATGGCCCGGGGTATTAAAGGGATATAGAAATAACATCTAGAAAGAACTTTATGAGCAAAGAACGGAAGATTTTTATCAATATCCACGGACACAGGCAGGCCAACAACATACAGGAATGGGTGATGATGAACCTCTTTGCCAGGGACTTTCCTCCCGAGGACATTGAACGTGGCTACTATTCGGTGGGGTTTCATCCCTACAACGTCGGGAAAGTTGATGAACAAGATACCCTGGAAAGGGTGAAAAAGGCCACCAAACATCCCCGTGTTTATGCCGTAGGAGAAATCGGACTGGACAAGTCCATCGAGGCTCCGCTGGAAGACCAGATGCGGATATTTGAGAAACAGGTGGAGATCGCCGAAGCGGCCAATCTTCCTGTGGTGCTTCACGTTGTAAGGGCCTTCAATGAAATAATCGAATTTGCCAAAAGGAAGCAACCACTGGTTTCCATGATTATTCACGGATACAATGGTAGTCCGGAGATGGCAGAGGAACTGGTAAAGGCAGGTTTTATGATTTCCTTTGGTGAAGCCATAGCCGGCGAACATTCCAAAGTGGTTGAAGCACTCCATAAGGTGCCCATTGAGAAGCTCTTCCTGGAAACCGACGAGGGTCTTCTCGACATCCGGGAAATCTACCATATGGCAGCTGAAGTAAAAGGCGTTTCGGTGGATCACCTTCGGGTACAGGTCTACGAGAATGCCAGAGCTCACCTGTGCAGGTTCGAAAAATCCCATTAAGCAGAAGATTAAATGCCTGGTACTGCCCACGCTGACTGGCTGGAACGTACTGAGTTATTGCTCGGTAAAGAAGGCATATCAAGGCTCAGAAATGCCCATGTGCTGGTGGCCGGTATGGGTGGAGTGGGCTCCATGGCAGCTGAAATGATCTGCCGCAGCGGAGTGGGCAGAATGACTCTCATCGATCCCGATACCGTGCAGCCTGGAAATATAAACCGTCAGATACCTGCCCTGCATAGCACTTTGGACAGTCAAAAGGTACAGGTAATGGGGGATAGATTGATGGACATCAATCCGGACCTGGACCTGAGGCTGGTTGATGAATTTATCAAGGAAGAGCGAATTCCCGAGCTTCTTGAGGCTAATCCGGACTACGTGGTGGATGCCATCGACACCTTAAGCCCCAAAATATACCTGATCTACCATAGCGTACAGAAGGGATTAAAGCTCACTTCTTCCATGGGATCGGGGGGTAAACTGGATCCTTCTCAGGTCAGCGTAGCAGATTTTGCCGATACATACAATTGCCGTCTGGCCTATGTATTACGTAAAAAGCTCAGGAAACTGGATGTGCACGGAGGCTTCAAGGCAGTATTCTCTACCGAACAGGTAGCCAGGGAAATGATCATTCCGCTTGAAGGTGAACCCAACAAGAAATCGACTGTAGGTACGAGCTCTTACATTCCTGCCATTTTTGGCTGTACCCTGGCCTCCATTGTAATCCGCGACCTTGCCCAATAGACAGGAAGCTGTTGAAAAGCGGCAAATTTTTCCGGCTTTTTCTGCAACTATTGTCCCTAACTTGCCGTTTAAATACCTAGACTTACAATTAACCAAACGCAAACATTATGAAAAAGCTAATATTAGTACTGCTGGCGTCTTTCCTACTGGTACAGGTATCTGAAGCCCAGCTTTTCAATTGGGGAATCAAAGGTGGCCTGGGGTTCTCCAACGTTAAGATCACTGATATAACAGGCATTCAGGAAGGCTCGGATGTTTACGACCTGATAACCGGTGAAAGTGTGATGGGTTATCACCTTGGGGTGCAAACCCGCATAAAGATAGCCATGGTCTATGTACAGCCCGAACTTTACTGGAATGCAGGAGGCGGAACCGTAGAACAGGTGGTTGACGGAGGCGCTACTGAGCTGCTGAATGTGAAGTTCAATCGAATCGATATACCGGTCATGGCCGGAGTAAAACTGGGACCTGTGAGACTGGGACTGGGGCCCATGGCCTCTCTGGTGGTTGGTGAAGACTCTGATTTGACTCTGCTTCATCCTGACCTGGAAACCTATAAGAACAGCCTTACCTGGGCCTGGCAGGGAGGAATTGGAGTAGATGTATGGAAGCTTAGCCTGGACATCCGTTACGAGGGTCCTCTGAGCGATCTGAGCTCTGTGATCCCCGACGACCTGATTGAATATACCTATGATCCCCGCCCAAAGCAGTGGCTGTTTTCCGTGGGATTCTGGTTTAAATAGAATATTTGCAGAATGAAACAACAGGCCGCCTAAGCCCTCGGGATTAGGCGGCTTTTTTAATGCTATTCGAAGATATCGGTCTTATGTACTCCTTTGATGGTTCTTCGGCGGAGTATAAGAAACAGGAGGAAATGAAGGATCAGGAATCCGCTCCAGATCAGCAGGGTAATATGCACCACCCGAATAGTTTCATACTGCGAATGCAAATCCAGGAGAAACCAGGCTTCGGATGCGATTCCCCAGACTAAAAAGGTGGTCAGGTTCCACCTGAACCCCGCATCGAAGAGGAAATTCTCCATTCCATCTCTCTTTCCCGTAGTCCAGGCGGTGACAAAGATCATGGCTCCGTAGGTTACGGAGATGATGATGACCCATAACCACTTTTCTGCGGTCAGCAGCTGACCAAGACCAAAACGGAAGAGGATCGTATACACAAACAGGAGGAGTGCAAACAGGAGTAGGTTTCTAGTTATTATTTTCATGATCAATCTATTTTCGTTTGACTTGAATTCAATAAAAGCTCCCTGAGCGGATCCTGAAAAAAGAGCAAGATATTTCTTTCCACAAAGGACTGCAGAAGAGAAGCACCCAGTTCGGTCAGATGATAATACTTCCGGTCGGGGCCTTTATGGCCTTTGCCGGCACTGTAATCCACCATTTTCAGGTGATAGAACTTCCGCAGGGTTCGGTATAGGCTTTGCTCCTCGGCACTGATGGTGCCTTTGGAGAAGCTATGTATGGATTCCTGCAAGCCCTGAACGTATTTGGGTCCCTCTTTCAGGGAGAGAAAGATCCAGAGGGTGAGCTGACCCTTCTTGTAGGTTTCTTCCCATGCCCCGAGGAGTTCGTCGTGCATTTTGATTTCTTCGTTTGACATATTGATCAATTAGTATTAAACAAGATGTATAGTACAAATGTAATAATAAATTCCAACACAAGTCAAGTTTAGCCGTGAAATAGTTGAAAAACAGGATTTAATCGGTAGATATACAGTGCTTTACGATATCCACTTTTTCTCGCGGGTGCTAAAGTCCAGTACCCTTATACCCAAGTAAGCACCCAATTTGAGCGCTTCTTCCGTCATGTTTTCCCGGTTGCCCCGGCAAATGCTAATGAAGCGTTCGTCTCCTTCCACCACCAGATTAACTTTATATGCCCTGGCTCCTTGCTTATCCTGGGGCACCACGATTGGAGAGGGAGCTGTGCGCCTGCTGCTCAGGTTGATCCGGACAATGGTTACATAGGATGGTGTGGAAAGACGTTGCCAGCTACCCACCTTCAGGCTCAGGAAGCGGTCATACTTCATATATCTCTGCCTGGAAGTATCAATCAAAGTGCCCTGGTAGGAGAAGATCAGGAGCACGCCCAGAACCAGGGAAATGGTGGCTCCCAGGTATTGCGCATAAATCAGGAAAATAATCGCAATCAATACCAACATGGGAGTAAACATTCTGAAATAGAACTTCTCGTAGCGGTAGATGCCTGATGGATCCATGGCTAACAAGTTAGCAAACTTTGCTTTATATTTAGGCTAACCATAAAACCTAAAACCATGAGAAGCTGGATCCTATTTTTCCTCTTAAGCTTTTTATCTTTAGCTGTCCCCCTGAGCGGACAAAATGCAGGGCCTGCACTAACTCTGGAAGACATTTTTAAGAACAACAGCTACCCGACCCGTTACTACCGTTCGGTACGGTGGCTGCAGGATTCGGAACACTACACTACCCTGGAAGGCAATCCGGAGCAAAGATGCAGCGAGATTATCCTCTACAGGGCTGAAAGCGGTGAAAGAAAGGTGCTGGTGGGAGCGGAACAGCTGGTGCCCCAGGAGTCGAACAAGCCACTGCAAGTGCGGGATTATTCCTGGTCGCCCGATAACCAGAAACTCCTGCTCTTCACCAATACTCAAAGGGTGTGGAGGTATCATACACGAGGCGACTACTGGGTACTGGACCTGGAATCGGGAAAATTGCACAGGCTGGGACAATCCCTGCCCGAATCCTCCCTGATGTTTGCCAAATTCTCGCCTGCCGGCGACCGGGTGGCTTACGTTAGCAAACATAACCTGTATGTGGAAGACCTGAGCAGCAGTACCATCACCCAGCTGACCCACGACGGAGGTGAACGTTATGTGAACGGCACCTTTGACTGGGTTTACGAAGAAGAATTCGATTGCCGTGACGGTTTCAGATGGAGCAACAACGGAGAAGAGCTCGTTTACTGGCATTCGGATACCCGTGGAACAGGGACCTTCTACATGATCAATAACCTGGATTCCATCTACTCCCAGCCCCTGCCCTTCCCCTATCCCAAGGTGGGAACCACCAATTCGGCGGTAAAGATCGGAGTGGTGCCGGCTGCCGGTGGGGAAACCCGTTGGTTTGAGATCCCTGGAGATCCACGCAATCACTACCTGGTGAGAATGGAGGTGGTACCTGAGGCAGAAGAGGTGATCATACAGCAACTGAACAGGCTGCAGAATACCAACAGGGTATGGATTGGCAGCCTCGAGGACATGAGCATCACGAACATATTCACCGACAGGGAAGAGGCCTTCCTGGATGTATATGACGAAATGGAATGGCTGGAGGGCAACAAATACTTTACCTGGATGAGTGAAAGGGATGGCTGGCGCCACCTGTACAGAGTATCAAAGGATGGCAAGGAAATCAGTCCCATCACCTCAGGCGAATTTGATGTGGTGAACCTGCTTCAGGTCCATCCGGAGTCGGGTATGGTCTATTATATAGCCAGTCAGGAAAACTATACCCAGCGTTACCTCTATCGCAGCAAGCTCAACGGGAAGGGAAAAGCGCATCGGATCTCCCCTCATACTCAGTCCGGGCAACACAGTTATATCATGTCGGGTGATGCCGGCTATGCTCTGCACACCTTTGAAAATGCCACCAGTCCGCCCATCACCTCCATGGTTGAGGTTAAGTCACATAAGGTGATCAGAACCCTTGAAGACAATCAGCCCCTGAAAGAAAAAATGGCCCTGCTGAAGCTTCCTCAAAAAGAATTTTTCAGGGTGGACATTGGAGAAGATCTGCTGGATGCTTGGATGATCAAACCCCCGGGTTTTGATCCCGGAAACAAGTACCCGGTAATATTCTATGTTTACGGCGAACCGGCTGGATCCACCGTACAGGATCGCTGGTCGGGAGGTGACCTCTGGCATCAGTACCTGGCCCAGGAAGGTTACGTGGTGATCTCTGTGGATAACCGGGGTACCCGGACACCCAGAGGGCGGGACTGGAGAAAGTCCATCTATGAGCAGATCGGAATACTGGCCACCGAAGACCAGGCAGCCGCTGCCCGAAAGATCCTTGCAGACAATCCCTTTATGGATCCGGAAAGGGTAGGTATCTGGGGATGGAGCGGGGGAGGTTCCATGACCCTGAATTGCATGTTCCGCTACCCGGATATCTACAAAACCGGAATTGCCATTGCCTTTGTCTCCCACCAGAAGCTTTACGATACTGCCTACCAGGAACGTTATATGGGTCTGCCCGATAAAAACAAAAAAGGCTACAAGCTGGGTTCGCCCATTACCCATGCTGCCGGACTGGAAGGAAATCTCCTGCTGATCCACGGTACGGCCGACGACAATGTACATTACCAGAGCTTCGAAATGCTCGTGGATGAATTGATCAAAGAGAACAAACTTTTCGATATGATGTCATATCCCATGCGTACCCACTCCATAAGAGAAAGGGCCAATACCACCCTGCATCTGCGCCGGACCATGGCAAACTACTGGAAGGAGAATCTCTGAGAAAAATAAAGGGATGAACAGGCACATACCCAGTATTTTCAACGATGTGGTGGGTCCGGTCATGCGGGGTCCGTCCAGCTCTCACAGCGCAGCTGCCCTGAGAATCGGCCGTCTGTGCCGCGACCTGGCAGGAGGCAAAGCCCGGAAAGTGGTCGTGAGCTATTCTCAGAACGATGCTCTGGCCACCACTCACGAGAGTCAGGGCTCCGACATGGGTCTCAAAGGGGGCATTCTGGGTTATGAAGCAGACGATTCCCGGCTCCTGGATGCTGAGGCTCAGCTGGAGCAGTCCGGCATTGATGTGCTCTTTCAGGTGAAAGATACAGGCAAAAACATCGCAAACCTCTACCAGCTGGAGCTCAGCGGAGGGGAAGAGAACTTCCAGGTGGAAGCTGTATCCACAGGAGGAGGAATGATCCGGATCCTCAGCATCAATGGCACTGAGGTGAACATGGAAGGAGACTCTTACGAAATCCTGATCTGGTCCTCCGAAAAAAAACTCCTGGAAGAGATAGCCAGGTCGGCCAGTTGGGCCGATGAAAGCCTTGTGCATCAGGTTCCTGAGCCCTTTCTAGCTTTGCGATCACGCCGGGCCCCTGATCAGGAATGGCAGACAAAAATCAGGCAGAAGCCAGATATCAGGCTGCTACGGGTGCTTTATCCCGTACTGCCCGTTCTGAGCCAAAAGGAAGGCACTGTCCCCTTCCGGAACTGCCAGGATCTGCTGGTCTTTAACGAGAAAGAAAACTTAAAGCCCTGGGAGATGGCCCTGGCCTATGAAGCGGCCCGTGGCGGCATTAGGCCGGAGGAAGCCTGGAGGATGATGGAGGAGCGTTATACGGTAATGCGAAATGCAGTAGAGGAGGGACTGAAGGGAACCTCTTACCACGACCGTCTGCTACCTTCCCAGTCGCCCGCTTACCAGGAGCAGATGGAGAAGGGAAAGCTGTCGAAAGATGATGCACTGCACAGAATCACCCTCTATGTAACGGCACTCATGGAAGTAAAAAGTTCCATGGGGGTCATCGTGGCCGCTCCCACTGCCGGATCCTGTGGGACCTTTCCGGGGGCCGTTCTAGGCCTGGCCGATTCGCTGGACAGCTCCACGGATGAAACGGTCAAAGCTTTACTTACCGGCAGCCTGGTAGGGCTATTTATTGCCGGGGCTTCCACCTTTTCTGCAGAAATCGGAGGTTGCCAGGCAGAATGCGGGGCGGGGGCAGGCATGGCAGCAGCAGCATTGGTATACCTTCTGGGAGGGAGTCTGGAACAAAGCATGGCAGCGGCCTCCATGGCCCTGCAAAATTCTCTGGGAATGATCTGCGATCCCATTGCCGCCAGGGTGGAAGCACCCTGCCTGGGCAAAAATGTAAGTTCGGCGGTGAATGCACTCAGTTGTGCCAACATGCTCATGGCCGGATATAAGGAACTGATCCCCCTGGACGAAGTCATCGAGACCATGGACAGGGTAGGTCGCAGCCTGCCCTTTGAGCTCCGTTGTACGGCTCTGGGCGGACTATCAGTCACTTCTTCCGCCAAAAAACTGGAAAAGCGTTTGAAAAAATGAGGCAAAAGATCTTTCGCTGGCTCGAGTTTTCCATACTCTTTTTTGCCATTCCTCTGTGGATATATATCGACAAGGATTTCATTCATCCCAGCATCCTCATCCTGCCTGTACTGGTCTTCATCTTTGTAATACTCAGAAGGACCACCGACTTCACCTGGAAGGAGTTGCTTTTCTGGAATATCTCAAAAAATACACTTGTTAAGAACGGGCTCATCCTGATTTTTTGTACCCTGCTGACCCTCGGATATGTATTTATTTTTGAGCCAGGGAACCTGTTCAATCTTCCCAGAGCCAATCCCTGGATCTACGTGGCCATGTGTTTTTTCTACCCGGTGTTTTCGGCCTTTGGCCAGGAGGTCATTTACCGGACCTTCCTTTTCAGGCGTTATGAACTGATCTTTCCGAGGGCATGGCAGGTGCTGATGGCCAGTGGTATTTCCTTTTCCTTTATGCACATCGTTTATTATGATCCGGTCTCCATGATCCTTACCTTTATAGGGGGACTGTATTTTGCCCGGCTCTACCAGCTTACACGGAGCGTTTTATTTTGCTCGGTAATGCACGGTCTCTTCGGTATCATGTTTTTCGGGATTGGGATGGGACAGTATTTCTGGCTGGATATGCCGGTGTAGATCGCAAGCGATTGTTAATGGGTTATTAGGTTAAAAGGTTAATGGGTTATTGGGTTAATGGGTTAGTGGGTTAGTAAGTTATTGGGTTAATAGGATAATAATGAGGATATGAGGAATTTAATTGTTTTGGGAATATTATTGTGGACTGTGGGACTTTGTGCCCAGGAGCCCATCGAACTGATCACCTACAACATCCGGATGAACACCGAATCTGACGGGGAGCATGCATGGCCCCACCGGAAGGATCACGTGGCAGCCCTGCTTCGTTTTCACCGGGCCGACATTTTCGGTGTGCAGGAGGCC
>Ga0180435_10000427_pt1 | contig 43973 bp, 31 predicted proteins | sample SS_ome_3_FD_132467 | JGI IMG/M metagenome (GOLD analysis project Ga0180435, IMG submission 132467) | Hypersaline lake sediment archaeal communities from the Salton Sea, California, USA - SS_3_S_1 metaG | ecosystem: Environmental > Aquatic > Non-marine Saline and Alkaline > Hypersaline >... | reverse complement strand
CATACCCATGGAGCGTCTGAAAGTGTCAGAGATCCACTGGCTCAAAACACCATTAACCAGTGGGGGATGAAGTCTTCCTATGCCTGGGAGGCTGCGATGAAATCCAGCATGTTGCAGGAGAAAGCCCTGGCTCACCTGGAACCTGTCCTTGAAAAGTCGAACCAGGCCACCATTGCCGTGGTGAATACACTGAACTGGAAACGTTCAGGCATGGTGTATTTGTTTGTAGACTATGGCATTATACCTCAAAACGAAGATTTTTCCATTACGGGACCAGGAGGGGAGGAGATCAGGTGGCAGATTTACGACAGAAGAGCAGAGGGTGCTTATTACGGTCTGTGGGTGGAGGATGTGCCACCCATGGGTTATTTGACCCTTCAGATCCATGTGGGTCAGAAAAGTCAGTTCAGGCCGGAAGATGAGTATGAAGCTTTTGAAAATGACTTTTATTCTATTAGCCTGGATCCCCGGAATGGCTTAATCAGCAGCATAGTTGACAAAGAGTTGGGAAGAGAGCTGGTGGATACCCATGACAGCCTCAGTCTGGGACAGTTGATTTACGAGGAGCTGGGAAACCGGCATGAGATGGAAAGGCTGACAAATAACAACCGTGATACTATTTATAAACCCCTGACCTTAAAAAGATCCGTTCTTAGCAACATAGAAGTTGTGAAGCAGGAAAATGGAAGCATATACCAGAGTTTATTCCTGCGCGGAGACCTGCCTGTATGTGCAGACGAGAGAGGTGTGAGCATTGAGATCCGGAATTACCACCGGCAGAAAAAAATTGAATTGCACTACAGCATGGTGAAGCTGCCGGTATATACTCCGGAAGGGGTCTACGTGGCCTTCCCCTTTAAGCTTTTTGGAGCTAAGCTTGCCTTTGAAGCCCAGGGAGGTGTAGTAAATCCCGGTGTAAACCAGCTGGAAGGGAGCTCGTCGGACTGGAATACCATACAGAATTTTGCGGCCGTACAAAGGAAGGACGCCCAGATTGTATTTTCCAGCAAAGACATCCCACTGGTGCATTTCGGAGACATCAATATCGGAAGGTATTACTACCGCCTGAATCCCAAGACCAATCACATTTATTCCTGGGTGCTTAACAACTACTGGGTGACCAATTTTAAGGCCAGTCAGCAGGGCGAGCTAAAATGGTCTTACAGTTTTACCTCTTCAGAGGATGCTTCCGACATGTTTGCCACTCGATTTGGGAAGGGTGAAAGAGTTCCCTTGTTGTCCAGGGTATTAATGCCATCCAGTGAAGCTGATGGATCCCCGCTGGAATCGAGATCACTTATTGATATCGCAGTCCCCAATCTCCTTCTGGTTAATACCACTCCTTCCATGGATGGCAAAGGCATTGTACTTCATCTGAGGGAAGTAGAAGGCTCTGAAGCCAGCCTGGATGTTCAGAGACTTCGTGCCGAGACCGGTGCGGTGGCAGCAGAGGAAGTCAGCATTCTGGAAGAACCCATAAGCCAAATAAATGAGTCTCTGGGGATTGGAGCCTATGGGACCAAATTTGTGAAGCTTTCTTTTGATCATTAAACCCTCACATATATCATGAAACACCTGACACTTATTTTTTCTTGTTGCTTTTTTTATATCCTTATGCCTGCTTTTTCCCAGCAGGCACAATCTGCTGAAGATGAAGTGGCTAACCTGGTAGCTCAGATCTATACGGAAGTCTCCGGATCCAGTAAGGAGGCGGTGGACTGGGACAGGGTCAGATCCTTTTTCATCGATGAAGCTGTAATTGTGTTAAGAAGCTCCAGGGAAGCCAGCAGCCAGTTTACCCTCGATGAGTTTATTCAGGATTTTCTGGACTTTTATGATAGCCCACGATTGGGCGAATCTGGCTTTAAGGAAGAAGTACTGGAACTGGAATCGGAGGTATACTACGATATGGCCTTTGTGGCTGTGGTATATGCCGCTTCCATACTGGATTCAGAAAGACCTCCGTCCAAAGGGATTGATTTCTGGCTTCTGACCCGTAAGCCGGAGGGCTGGAAGGTGGTATCGGTGACAAACGAAATTGTCAGACCTGACGGGGCACTTCCGGCGATCTTTAGTGGATCTTGATCCTCCTACCTTCAAAGTAGTCAGGTGCTTAGGATTTGAGCGTAATTTTCTGCCTTCAAATAGGAACTTATTTCTTCTTTCTTACGTAAAACTAATCGTGAGAATGCAACCGTTTGTCACGGTATTATAGTCATTCATCTATAATATCTGAACGTTCGTCAATGAAGAAGAAGGCCTTATTGTTGATTTTTACCCTATTGCTATCTCTTCCCTTTATGGGCCTGGGACAGAATTGTGCTATCCTGTCCAAAGCCAATAACATGATTCCTGATAAGCTGTGTTCCCCTGTTTCTGTGCAATGGGACGTTACCTATACGGGCGTAAACAATGCCGGGACTGTGGTTGAGATCCTGTATGACTGGGACGATGGATCCACAGAAACCGTGGTGGCCACCGAGACTGTGGCCGGCACCTTTACTGCAACTGCCAATCATAACTATGTGTCCATGGACGATCGTTGTAATCATCATCCGCTGGCCACCCTGGTGGTTAACGGAGTGGTTTGTACCTCCTCCGAACAGGAGCAGATTGTGACTATCTGGGACACCGACGATGCCAACGGAGGTGAAGTTGAGGCTGAGCCCAATGTGTTTCCCATTTGCGTGGGTAACGGAGCCACCATGCGCTTTGACGATGGAACCCTGTTTAATTGCGTGCCGCCTCAGGAAAGAGACGTGCCCAATGAGGATACCCGATGGATCCAATGGGTTTATGGAACGCGGAATACCATGTCGTCCTCCACCCCGGTGAGCGTGGAAGGTTATACGGGACCCTGGGAATGGGAAGGACCTGTGATCACCCTGCCGGGACCAGTCCACGGATCTTCTGAACAGAGTCTGGCCATAACCATTGCTCCCGATAATGCCATTGGAGATGAGTTTGAAGTGGAGCTCCGCTACTGGAATTTCTGCAACAAATACACCGATGGGGCAGATCCGGTAATCGATCGTTCCATAATCCGCATCGTGGACTACCCCGATGCCACCATAACACCTGTGGGTCCCTTGTGCAAGTACAATCCGGCTGTGATTCTTACGGCAGCCACCGGGGGCGGTACCTGGAGCGGGGATGGAATACTTAATCCGTCCACCGGAGAGTTTGCTCCCTATGAAGCCGGAGCAGGCACCCACCGGATTCGCTACGATATTACCGATGGCAACGGTTGTTCGGCCTCCGACTCCATTGATATTGAAGTGCGAGATGCTCCGGATGCCATCATTACACCGGTGGATCCCTTCTGTCTCAACGATGCACCCTACAACCTGGAGGCTGTACCTCCGGGAGGTAGCTGGTCAGGAAATGGAATTACCCAGGCAAATGCAGGAACCTTTAATCCAGCTGTGGCAGGATTGGGCTTGCATGATATTGCCTATTCTACCCTGCCCGATGCCTTTGGATGTGTGGGCATAGACTCGGTCGAGCTGGAAGTGGTTGATCTTCCCTTTGCTGAAATTCTGACCTTCGATTCGGCCTGGTGTGAGGAGGCCGATAACAGCTCCCAGGCTAAGATCCTTATCGTGGGGGCACAGACTTCCACTTTCGACCTGGTCATGGAGATCAGAGGTTCACTGGATACACTTTACAACCTGAGCGCTGATACCATCACCATTGACCTGGACAATGAACCTGGCCGAAATGAGTATGTGCTCCGGAAAGTCATTGAATACCATGGAGGCAGTTCCTGCGAAGCGGAACTGGACGACAGGCTTTTCATGGATGTCTTTCCCCGTCCTGATATGACAGTAAATGCCACTTACGTGGATTTGTGCAGTCCGGTGGATGTGGAGTTTGTGGCTACCGGCGGTTATGCCAGGTATTACTGGGACTATGGAGATGGTCTGGATGAGATTACCACCATGTCGATCAGGCATCATATCTACACCATTCCGGTACCCGATCCACCAGGACCCATGGATCCGGAATTGACCTTTGACTATACGCTGGGAATTACCACCATTGATGGTTGTACCGATACCACCCGGGGTTCTCTTACCATTTACCTCGATCCTGTGGCCAATTTTATTGCCACCCCTGAAACCCAGTATTATCCTGAATCGGTGGTAGAGCTGGACAATCTGTCCAGCGAAGGTGACTGGTCCTATTTATGGGAATTTGACGATGGGAACACCGACAGCGAAGAAGAGCCGGGTAGCTATGACTATGGTACCTGGGGTGCATTTGATATTTCACTTCGCACCTACAGCGAGCATTGCAGCGATACGGCAGTGAGGACTGTGGTGATCCTGCCTCCTCCGCCTGTGGCCAGTTTTGAATTTGCCCCGGAAGGTTGTGCTCCCCTCGAGGTGCAGTTTACCAACCAGAGTCAGTATGGTGACTCGTACTTATGGGATTTTGACGATGGAAGCTTTTCCACCGAGCCCAACCCAACGCATGTGTTCTACCAGGCCCGGACCTATCAGGTAAAACTGGTTGTGGTGGGACTGGGAGGTGCCGATACCCTGAAACAGCTGGTTGTCGTGGAAGAAAATCCCCGGGCACTCTTCGGGGTTTATCCCGAAAAGGCAAAGACCCTGCGGCAACTGTTTAAATTCGTAAATAACTCCATCAATGCGGTTGACTTCCTTTGGGATTTCGGCGACGGGAACACTTCCACCGATAGGGATGCCAATCATAAATACGATGCTGAGGGAGTATATACAATCAGCCTGACGGCCTGGAGCGAGAACGGCTGTATGGATACCATGGTCCAGGAAAACCTGATCAGGGTGACTGCAGGGGAAGGGGAGACCAAATTCCCTAACGTGTTCCGCTGGAACGGATCCGGCCCCACCGGTGGCTACTGGGAAGAGGGAACCATCGATAATACGGTGTTCCATCCTCACTTTAAAAATGCCGTGGAACTGCATATGATCATCTACAACCGCTGGGGCGAGAAGCTCTATGAAAGTAACCAGGTTAATAAGGGCTGGGATGGCTATCTGGATAACAGCAACCTGGCCATCGAAGGGGTTTACGTCTACAAGGCCTGGGTAACCTACTATAGCGGGGAGCAGGAAATCCTTAGCGGGGATGTGACTTTTCTCCATTAAAAGACCCGTCATTCGTCCCGGTTTCAGATAGGTTTATCATTGTGTATTAGCCCTTGAGCTTTGCATAATATTATTTTCATATATTAACTGGATGAAGCTGTGGGCCTTCCTTCGAAATATCGCCCTTCTTGCCGCCTTGCCAACCATGGCCTTTGGTCAAAATTGTGCCACCCTTTCCAAGGCCAATAATATGGTTCCCGATCAGTTTTGTTCCCCGGTGCAGGTCAACTGGGATGTGACCTATGTGGGAGTGAACAATGCCGGGACCCTTGTACAGATTCTATTCGAGTGGGACGACGGATCCAGCGAGACCCTTACAGCCACTGAAAGCGTGGCAGGGACCTTCACAGCCAATGCCAGCCATACCTATGTTTCCCAGGATGACCGGTGCAATTATCACCCGCTGGCCACTCTGATTGTAAATGGAGTGCTCTGTACCTCCTCCGAACAGGAGCAGATTGTAACCATCTGGGATACGGACAATGAAAACGGGGGCATGGTGGAAGCCGAACCCAATGTATACCCGGTTTGTGTGGGAAGCTCGGCCACCATGCGCTTCGACGATGGAACCTTATTCAACTGTGTCCCACCCCAGGAGAACGATGTTCCCAACGAGAATACCCGCTGGATCCAATGGGTATACGGGACACGCAATACCATGTCGTCTGCGACTCCTGTGAGCGTGGAAGGATATACCGGACCATGGGAGTGGGAGGGACCCGTAATAACTTTACCTGGACCGGTTCACGGTTCCACGGAACAAAGCCTGGCCATTACCATTGCAGCCGACAACCAGATAGGCGAAGAATTCGAAGTGGAACTCAGGTACTGGAATTATTGTAATCCCTACCCGGGCAGCGACCCGGAAATTGATCGTTCAGTGATACGGATAGTAGATTTTCCGGATGCTACCATCACTCCCGCCGGGCCCTTTTGTGAATTTAATCCGGTCCTTAATCTGACCGCTGCCACAGGGGGTGGGACCTGGAGCGGATCGGGCATCATAAATGCCTCCTCGGGCCAGTTTGATCCGGCCGTGGCAGGTGTGGGTGTCCACTGGATAAGATATGAGCTTAGCGATGGAAACAATTGCTCGGCCACTGATTCGGTTCAGATCAGCGTCAGAGATGCACCCGATGCCAGTATCAGCCCGGTGGATCCTTTCTGTCAGGGCGATCCGACCATAAATCTTATGGCCACACCCGCAGCAGGAAGCTGGTCAGGCACAGGGATAATCGACGTGAATGCCGGAACCTTCGATCCGGCGGTGGCAGGCATTGGAAACCATGACATAGTTTACACCACGGCCCCGGATGCTTTTGGCTGTACAGGCATTGATTCGGCAGTGATTGCTGTGGCCTCGCCTCCCTTTGCCGCTTTTCTGACACCCGATTCTGCCTGGTGTGAGCAGGCCGGCAACATAAGTCAGGCCGAGATTTTGATTAGCGGATCGGCCAGCTCCAGCTTCGACCTGGTGGTGGATTTGCGTGGCACTCCGGATACCCTGGTGAACCTGTCTGCCGGTAGCTTCACCCTCCTCTTGAATAACCTGCCGGGCCTGAACGAATATGTGCTGAGAAAGATCATTGAATACCATGGTTCCAATGCCTGCGAAACAGATTTAAACGATGTACTGATCATGGAAATATTCCCACTACCCGATAATACCCTACAGGTGAGCGATGATGAGCTTTGCAGCCCTGTGGATATGGTATTTCAGGCAGTGGCCGGGTATCCGCATTATTATTGGGATTATGGGGATGGGCTCGTTGAACAAAGCAATTCTCCCTATCGCTTTCATTCCTACCAGATCCCCGAACCGGTGAATCCGGGCGAGAACATGGAATCCGAACTAACCTTTCACTATAAATTGGGAATTACCACCCAACAGGGCTGCAGCGATACGGCCCGGGGTTCCCTGACCATCTATCAGAATCCGGTGGCTGACTTTTTCCTGAGCCCCGAAACTCAATACTATCCCCAATCGACTGTCAGCCTGGACAACCTCTCCAGTCCAGGTCCCTGGTCCTATTTGTGGGATTTTGGCGACGGAAGCAGCTCCCCATTGGAAGAACCAGGCCAGCATGTATATGCTTCCTACGGTGCCTTCGATGTTTCTTTGCTGACCTACAGCGATTATTGCCGCGATTCACTCACCCGGCCGGTCCTCATATTGCCACCCCCACCTGTGGTAGCATTCAATCACGGACCGTCAGGCTGTGCTCCACTGGATGTTACTTTCACCAACCGTACTGAATATGCAGACTCTTACCTGTGGGACTTTGACGATGGAACCTTTTCCACGGAAATCAATCCCACCCACACATTCTACCAGAGCCGAGACCACGAGGTAAGGCTTATTGCCGTAGGTCTGGGCGGCACAGATACACTCACCCGGATTGTAGAAGTGGAGGAAAATCCCAGAGCCCTGTTCGGGGTATATCCCACCGAATCAAATACCCTTCGGCAGCTTTTTAAGTTTCTCAATAACTCCATCAATGCGGAAACTTACCATTGGGATTTTGGTGACGGGAATACCTCTTTAGAAAAGGAACCTTCTCACACCTACCAGGAAGAAGGATTTTATTCGGTAATGCTGGTTGCCACGAGCGAACACGGTTGCGTGGATACCCTGATCCAGGAGAACCTTATCAGGCTGACAGCAGGCGATGGAGACACCAAACTCCCTACCGCCTTCGTTTGGAATGGCACCGGTCCCACTGGCGGCTACTGGGAGGAAGGGACCATCGACAATACGGTATTCCACCCTCATATGAAGAACGCCGTAGCATTGCAAATGATCATATACACCCGATGGGGCGAGAAAGTGTACGAATCCAACGAGGTGTACAAGGCCTGGGATGGCTATCTGGATTCAGGAGAACTGGCCGTTGAGGGAGTATATGTCTACAGAGTCTGGGTGACCTATTTCAGCGGACTGGAGGAGGTCCTGGCCGGCGATGTGACCTTTATGCACTAGAATATAATCCCAATCAAACTGAAGGGCTTTTTCATCGACATATATCGATGAAAGTATCCCCGCCATCTTGTCGGAATCCCGAATTTATCCCCCTTTTTCATGATATATCCCACCCCTGCTTTAACATTTCAAGCTGCTGGTATAGATTATCTTACAAAAAGAACATTTGAGAGTTCTGAGCTTTTGTAATTAACCTCTTAAACCAATTTGCTATGAAGAAACTTCTACTCTATTTTGCCGCACCAACATTGCTTGTGGGAGCAGTGTTCCTGTTGGCCAGTAATTCCTATTCTCCTCTTGCACCTGGAGTGCCCGATGAGGCGGATAGTCACACTTTTGTGGGTTCCCAGGCATGTCAGACCTGCCATCAGGCTATTTATGACATCTGGGTTGTTTCGGGTCATCCTTACAAGTTTACCATCATTGAGGGTGGCAATCCACCTACCTTCCCTGTGGAGGCTGTCAATTTCCAGGATCAGTATATGGCGAACCTGGGAGACGGAACCCATACCTGGGATAATATTGCAGGACTTATAGGCGGATATGGCTGGAAGTCCCGTTTTGTGGGAACCGACGGTCATATTGTTGGGACCCTTAATAGTGCTTTTTCAACCGGTTTGGGTAACAACCAGTTTAACTTCTTCGGAGGTGAAAACCATGGTTGGGTGGATTATCATCCTTCCGACGAAAAGATTTACAACTACGGATGCTTTAAGTGTCACACCACGGGAGGAACCACGGAAGGGACCTGGTTGACCGGGGTCGATGGATTGGGTGATTTTACCGAAGGAGGCATAGGTTGTGAAAGTTGCCATGGACCGGGAAGTGTGCACGTAAGCAGCGGTTTAGCTGCGGATATCGACCGGGTCTATGAATTTGCCCATACGGATAATGCATTGGGTGGACTGGAAATTAACGGAGTTGTACAGATGCCTGATCCGAACGGTGATGATGTGAATTTCCTCTGTGGCACCTGTCATAACAGGGGCTATGCGGACCCCATCGACGCAAGTGGTGGTTTTGTGAAGCATCACGAGCAGTGGGATGAAATGATGGCTACCAAGCACGGCGAAGGAGGCCTTGACTGCAATACCTGTCACGATCCACACACCAGGGTTATCTGGGATGGAGATGGGATCATCAAAAATTGCAGCGAATGCCATACAGCCGAGGCGGCTACATTGAACCATACGGCGGGAGTTTCTTGCCTTGACTGCCACATGCCATATGCAGCCAAATCAGGAACTACACGCGGAGAAAGCGGTTATGTGGGAGATGTTCGTTCTCACCTCATGGTCATTACACCCGATACTGAATCCATGTTCACTGCAGATGGTGCCTGGGTACGAGACGACGATACACGGAAAGCTTCCTTGAGTCCGGCTTATTCATGCCTGGGTTGCCATAACGACGATTCTATGGATGCCATTCCGGATAAAACCCTGGAAGCTGCAGCCACCGGTGCTGTAAGGATGCACACTCCCGACTACATTGCACCTGTCGATGATCTTAAGATCAGTATTTATCCGAATCCTTCCAGCGGTGCAACCAGGATCAGTGTGAACCTGCCTTCCGATTCAGAGGTAAATATGAGCATTATAAATTCCACCGGACAAACCATCTATTCTGAAATAGGGAAACCTTATTCTCAGGGTAGCCAGATCATCCACTGGGATGGAAAAAGCAGTGCAGGTATAGATGTACCATCGGGCTATTATTTCGTGAAAATATCAGCCGGAACCTTTGTATCCATCGATAAGTTGTTATTGATGCGCTAAGAACTCTCTGGCAAATTACCTTACGCAGGAAGAGGATAAAGAGGGTTGCCTGCGGGCAACCCTCTATTAAGATATTCGGTACCCTTGTCTCACTTTAATTGAAAGGATATACATGAATACTTTATCTTTCACTGGAATTACCATAGTTACCTTTGCCCTAGTATCCTACAGCATTGCTATAAAGTCAGAAAACAAAAACCGGAGAATTATCCCCCGTGTATTAATTTTCATTACTCTCGGTGTAGTTTTTGATGTTACAGCCACCATCTTTCTGATTCTGGGATCCCGGAATTCTTCAGTCACTTTTCCAGGATTTGTGGCTTTTTCTGCATTGGTACTTATGCTGATTGCCTTTGTAAGGGTCTGGAAAGCCTATAGAAAATCCGGGAGACGAGGTTATGTGACCAGGGGACTCCACTTGTATACCCAATATGCCTACCTGTGCTGGGTGGTGGCCTACTTTCTGAGTTCCCTTCAATTGATGAGCTGAATCCGGCTTTTATCTCTCCGCAATATCATAACACATCAAGGCATCCCCGTGATGTACATATAGTTTCCGATCATGAATTACAGGGTGGGCCCAATGCTGTTCTGTGCCCAGCGGGACTTTGAAGCTGCTTATTACCCGACAATCCTCTTCCCCTGCTTCGATCAGAGACAGAACTCCGTCGGTCCCGTAGTTATAGAAAAGTCCGTCCGCGTAAATGTTAACCCCTCCTTCCACCTGCTCACTCAGGTAATTGAGATTTCCCGTTGCAGCATCCAGGCTGTACCATTCCTTTTTTTCGTAAGTGGAACTGTATACATTTCCTTCATGCAGGACGATGCCACCCATCAGGTTGAAACGATCCGTATTCCGCCAGCCGACTTCAGCAGCCGTGCCATCCCCCGAGAGTTCTATCATCACATGTCCCCTGATGGAATCTGCCCTGGAGCTGGCGCTGGCACAGAATATCCGCCCGCCCTCATACACCGGGCTGTTGGCATGTATCTTGTTTCCCTGGATATGGGGTACCCTCCAGTAAGTCTGGCCGCTTTCCGCATCGATACCCAGTATGGATTCCGCCGTCATGGTCACGATGAGCCGCTTTTGATTGTGCTCCACCAAAATGGGCGAACAATAGGCGGACTGTTCACCAAAGCCCTTGCCTGACCAGAGGGTTTCTCCGGTAAAACGATTCAGGGCCACCAAATTATGTTCCTTGCCTCCGGGGGTAATAATAATTCTGTCCCCATCCAGCACGGGCGATTCGGCTATACCCCAGGATGTAGGCTGAGCATCGAATTCCCTGAACATATCCCTGCTCCAGATAACTTCCCCATCCTTGGTGTCCATGCAGATGGCTTTGCCCTGTCCACTTACAAAATACAGTAAGCCATCTTTGATGGTCGGAGTGGACCGCGGACCTGTATAGTTGGCATGCCACTCAAGTCCGTATTCTTTTTTCCAAAGCAGTTCACCATTCAAATTCAGGCAGTAAATAATTCCTATGGTATCGGGCATTCCCAGCAGGAACAATTTCCCATCGGCAATGCTAACACTGCCGTGACCGGCTCCAAGTCCCTCAAAAGACCAGAGCAGTTCAGGGCCTTCAGCCGGCCATTCTTTCATCAATCCGGTATCTGCATACTTTCCGTTACGATCCGGACCGCGCCATTGCGAGAATTCGTAGTTCTGTGTGCATGATGCCATAAGGAGCAGAAGAATAAAGCCAGGCAAAAGTCTTGAGATGGACATAGTATAAGGTGATAAATGATTGTTAAATAAGTTGTTAAATATCTTCAAATTTCCATAATTTCCAAAGCGGGGTCGTAATTTGATAGGACTTCCACTCTGTATCGCCCGTTGAACAGGAGGAAAATATTATGCGAAAATATCTCATAGAAGTTCAACATGGAGGCGACATTAGCTCATGTTTAAGATCCCTGAAAGCCTTTCTTCGTCCCCGAAAACATCTGGTAATGAGTGTGGAATGGGGATGTTTCGATGAAGAGAATAAAGCATGGCTCATCGTTAAAACTAAAAACCAGGAAGATGCCTTACAGATTGTGCCTTCACTGTATCGAAAAAATGCCAAAATCACCAGGCTTCAGAAATTTTCCATGGAAGGCATAGTCGGACTTGATGCCCAGGTGGATCAAAAGGCCGACGAGGGCTTTACCGCACAACAGCTCTCTGGACCAAATCCTTAAATTCCGCAGCATAGGGTACACCCATAAATGGGATGTACTGGGTGTAAGCGAGAATCACCATGTTGTTCTCCGGATCTGCTACAAACAGCGTGGAGGCCATTCCACCCCAGGAGTATTCTCCGTTAGCTTTGGAAACGCTTCCTCCCAGTCCGTAGCCCAATCCTTCTTCGAAGGTGGCTGTGGAAGGCATCTGATCGCTCATGATCATTTTGACCGTGCTTTCCTCCAGGATGCGAACCCCGTTTCCTTCTCCACCGTTGAGGAGCATTTGACCGAATCTGGCATAATCTCCAATGGTGGATACCAGTCCGCCCCCGCCTGAGAACATGCTCACCTTTTGCATTACACCCCGGGTCAGTCCTTCCACAGGAGTAAGTTTATCACCTCCTTCGGGCAGGGTATAGATCATAGCCAGGCGTCCAAAATCTTCTTCTGGAACATCAAATCCGGTATCTTTCATGCCCAGCGGGTCGAAAATCCGGGTCTGCAGGAATTCGTCAAAGGGCATGCCTGAAAGAACTTCCACCAGGTAACCTGCCACGTCGATAGAAACCGAGTATTCATATTTTGATCCGGGCTGGTTCTTAAGCGGAATGGTGGCAAGTGTTTTTATGGCTTCGGCCAGTGTTTCAAAGCCCCATAAACCAGCCGGAGAGGCTGATGCATACAGCGAATCCACATGGGACACATCCCAGCCGTAACAAAATCCTGCCGTATGAGTAAGCAGGTGTCTGATGGTAAACTTTTCCTTCTGTTCTACCTCTTCGCCATCTACCCATACTTTGGTTGATTCAAACTCAGGGATATATGTTTCCACCGGATCGTCCAGCTGAAACTTTCCTTCGTCGTAAAGGATCATCAAGGCTGCTGCAGTTATGGGTTTCGACATGGAATAGATCCTGAAGATGGCATCTTCCTTAAGGGCTCTTTCCTCTTCTAGGTTGGCGAGACCAAAGGTTTTCTGATAAGCAGTTTCACCATCCTTTAATACAAGAACCGAAATCCCCGAAAGCTTTCCTTCATCAACATAGGCTTGCATTTTCGCATCGGCCAGTTTTAAAGTATCTGCCGACAGGCCTGAGACTGCATCTGAGGGAATATTGCAGGAGAACGACAGGGCCAGGATCAGAGAAAGGATGCCAACAGAGGCCATTTGTACGGTAAAGTTCTTTTTCATGCTTAGTTAGCTTAGGTTTAATTCAGGCAAGATATACTTTTTGTCATCATACTAGATCATTATTTCATGCTGGTTTTGCCCTAATTCTGAACTTCGTTGTCAATATTCAAGAACTTTGGGTATTTTCGGGCTTATGCTGAGATCTGTACTGCTTTATTTGCTCTTCCTGAGTCTGCCAATATGTTTGGCTGCACAATCCTCATTCGAAGAGTTGGTCGATCATTCCTTTGGCATAGATCAGGGTCTGGTTAACGGGATCCAGTTCAGCAATCAATATATTCTCATCGAAGGTAATCCGTATTTTGTAAGTGAGGGATATAATGTGGGCTCGGTTTGCATCAACAACACTTGGTATGACTATGTTCCCATGCGCTACAATCTCTATACCCAGAAGGTGGAAATCCAGTACCTGAGCCGTGAAGGGCATATGAACCAGTTAATTACTGTGCCCGAAAAAATGTCGGCCTTCCTGCTACATGGATATGAGTTCCGGCGCATGCAGATCAAAAAGGAAAATCCTTCCTACTATATGGTGCTGTCCTCAGCAGAAACGGATTGTTTTGTTGAATGGAGGATTAATGCCCTGGGGGGAGGATCATCCCAAAGAAGATTTGGTCCCATGAAGCGTACATACTGGATTTCGGTGGATGAGGAATATGTGGCATTTGATAACCGGAAAAGTTACCTGCAGGCTTTCCCGTCCGAGCGAAAAAAAGAATTCAAAAAGCTGGTCAAGAGCAGGAAGTTCTACTTTCAGATGGCCACTGCCAGTGAGCTTGAGGAGTTTATCGTAGCGGCCCTCAGTCTGTACGAAAAAGGGGTAGGGCCATGATATTCAGGCAGCTCACATGCATTGTTTTTTTACTGACTGCCTTTCAGTTAGTTTCAGGCCAGAAGTTTTCACCGACTATCAGCGGACAATTTGAAGAGGCCAGTTTCGGGGAATTCGTGTCAGAAGTGGAGAAGCAAACCGGCCTGAAGGTAAGCTATCGTGAATCATGGGTTCAGGATATCCGGGTGAACCTGACAGGAACGAACCTTCCCTTGCTAAGTGTCATGGATTCCATGCTTCAATTCCATGAGCTTGGCTGTTTTCTGGATGAGTATGGTCACCTTTTCCTTACAGATAGTATGGGTTTGATCGCCTCCCTGCCTGATTACGCAGGGAGTTCAAAAGTCAAAACTGTGGAGATAGAGCAAAGTCTGGAAGAACTTACCTCAGCGGAACAGGTTTACATGGAAGGAAGAAAGGTAAGGGAGCCTGAAGTGATCCATGTGGGCTCGCCCGAGCGTTCGACACCCGGAAGGAATACTCTGGTGACAGGACATCTCAGCGATGAAGAAAGTGGCGAGCCGCTCATTGGTGCTACCCTTTACATCGCTTCTCTTGAAAAAGGAACCGCCACAGGTCTTGATGGCCGTTTCAGCTTGTTGCTCTTACCGGGAAGCTATGAGGTGGAATGCAACAACATGGGCATGGAGCCCCTGCTTTTTACCATGCATGTTCACTCTGCGGGAGATGTGAAACTGAGTATGTCCCGAACATTGATTGCATTGGATGAAGTAGTTGTTACCGCTGGGCGGCACGACAATGTGAGTGGAAACCAAATGGGCTTTGAAAGGCTGAACTACAGCATCCTTAAGCAGGTTCCCCTGGTGATGGGCGAGCGGGATATCATTAATGTGGTCAAATTGCTTCCGGGTGTGCAAAGTGTGGGTGAGGGCTCTGCAGGTTTTAATGTAAGAGGCAGTGCAGCAGACCAGAACATGATCTACATCGATCAGGTTCCCGTGTATAACAGCTCACACCTTTTTGGTTTTTTCACCTCATTTAGTCCCGAGATTGTCAGGGATTTTACCTTGTATAAAAGTAATCTTCCCGCTTCCTATGGGGGCAGGCTTGCCTCATTCTTTGATATCAGAAGCAGACAGGGGAACATGAAACGCTTCTCGGCCAGGGCGGGGATCTCCACAGTCTCTGCTTACGCGGCCCTGGAGACGCCCATCAAGCGCGACAAAAGCTCTCTTGCGCTTAGTATACGTTCGACCTACTCAGACTGGATTTTGAAACTCATGCAGGATCCACAATTGCGAAACAGTGCAGCCAGTTTTAACGATGTCAGTGGTGCCTATACACTGAACATCAGTGATAAAACCCGGCTTAAGGTCTTTGGCTACCTGAGCCGTGACAGGTTCAAGCTGGGCACGGTGCAGGAATATGCCTATGGAAACACAGGGGGATCGGTAAATGTACGGCATCAGTATAGTCAACGTTTTACAGCAAACCTGTCTTTGATATACAGCCGGTACCAATTCAGGAATATCAATACAGAAATTGAAAGCTCGTCTTTTGAACATCCATATCATATCAATCATCACGAATTAAGGGCCGATTTTGACTGGTTATCATTGGGTCGCCATAAGCTAAGTTTTGGGGCCAATTCCATCCTTTACAGACTGGACCGGGGAATCATAGGGCCCTACGGTGGTGAATCGCTGGTGGAGCCTTTAAACCTGGGTCTTGAGAATGGACTGGAATCGGCAGTTTACCTGGCCGATGAAATTGATTTGACCGACCGCCTGAAGGTATACGCAGGTCTGCGCCTCTCGTCTTTCCTGGCCCTTGGACCCTCTGCGATCCGTACTTATAGCCCGGGATTGCCCAAAGTAGATGAAAACGTTCAGGATTCCATTGAGTTTGGAAGGGGAAAGGTCTCCAAAGCATTTGGAGGAATAGAACCCCGTTTAAACCTCAGGTACCTTCTGGCAGATAACTCCTCGCTGAAGTTTTCCTACAACCGGGGTTACCAGTATTTGTTTGTACTGAGCAATACGGTGGCCATGGCACCCACCGATCAGTGGAAGTTGGTGGATTATCACATCAGACCCCAGTATCTCGATCAGATCTCGGCAGGCTTCTATCAGGATTTTCCCCGATCGGGAATTAATGCTTCGGTAGAAGTTTACAGGAAATGGGGGCATAATATGGTGGAGTATCGCGATGGGGCCGGATTTACAGAGAGTCCGCATGTGGAGACTGTTACTCTCCAGGGGGATCAGAAGGCATATGGTGTGGAAACCATGTTTCGGAGGAATTCGGGAGCCCTGAATGGCTGGTTATCATACACCTATTCCCGTTCATTTATGCAGGTGGGTGTTCCGGGGAGCGGGGAAAATATCAATGGAGGAAAAGTCTATCCATCGAACTTCGACAGGCCGCATAATGTATCGATGGTACTGAATTATCGTCGTGGGCGACGTGTTAGTCTTTCTGCAAACCTGGTGTATATGACGGGTCGTCCGGTCACTTATCCTGTATCGGTATATTACGAATATGAAGTACCCTATATACATTACTCCGACCGCAACAAATACAGGTTTCCTGATTATTTCCGTATCGACCTGAGCATGAATATTGAAGGAAGCCTGAGGAAGCATAAGCTTTTCCACAGTTACTGGATGGTGGGTGTGTATAATCTGACAGGCAGAGCCAATGCCTATTCAGTTTATTTTAAGAACGAAAACGGATTCATCAAGGGATATAAACTTTCCATTTTTGGGCGACCCATTGTCACCCTGTCATGGAACCTGAAACTTGGTAACTATGCCACTGAATAGGTACCATACTATTTGGCCCCTGTGCCTTTTTTTGAGCTCCTGTGTTGAATACTATGAACCGGAGTTGACAGAATCCCAGGAGGTGTTGGTTATAAGTGGTATGATCAGCGACAGCCCAGGCAGACATGTGGTGCGGGTTTCCCTTTCCTCGCCCTATCGTTTTCCTGAGTTTCAGGGTTTGGAAAACTGTCTGGTGAACGTGAGCGACCAGGATGGTAATATGATCCATTACCTGGAGGAAGGCGATGGAGTATATGCGGCAGATATTCCGGACGACTTTCTGGAAGTGGGCGATGCAGCAAGTTTGTATGTACTAAATCCAAATGGCGTGGAGTATCGGTCTGAGTACGATACGATTTTTTCCTGTCCCGAAATCGATAGCGTGTACTGGGAGTTCCAACATACCGGTACTTTTGATCCGGAGCAAAGCCGTCCGGGAATTCAGTTTTACCTGGATATGTCAGGTTCAGGCTCCGATTCACGAAACCTAATCTGGAGGGTGCATGAAACCTGGGAGTTCTGGGCTGCACTTATGGGCAATATAATTATGTATGATTTTTCCCATTCTGAGCCCTTTGAAACGCGCAAAATATTCAAGTGCTGGGAGAGCTATCCTCTCGATCACATCTATACCGGAAGCACAAGGAACCTGTCAGATAATGTATTGAAGCGTGTGCCCCTGCACTTCGTATCCAATGAAAGCGAAAGGCTGCAGATCACCTATAGCCTGTTTATACAACAAGAGTCACAGTCGCAGGGAGCTTATGAATACTGGAGCAGGGTAAACGAACAGGCAGCAGGGTCGGGAAGCCTGTATGAAAAACAGCCTTCTTCAGTAGAAGGAAATATCTACCCAGTGGATGATTCTGAGGAAGTGGTATTGGGTTACTTTTATGCCAGTCAGGTCAGGAAGAAACGCCTGTATATCCATAACAACGATTTATTTGAATTCTTCATTCCTCACGTCTTCTGCAATTTCAGGCCCATGCGAGAGCTCTGGAGAGGTACAAATATAAAATTCCCCCTATATATTTATAATCCCGGTAATTTCCAGCCTATGCTTTGGGGCCCTGCCGAATGCTTCGATTGCAGACTTGTTGGAGGAGATACCATCAGACCAATACCCTGGGAGACATGGGGGGAATAGGATCATATAGTTGGAAGCGAGCATGGCTTTCGCAGGCACTGATTCTGGTAATCCCGGTACTCTGTCTTCTGGGAAGCTCCTGCGTTGAATATTATGAACCGGAGCTGGAAGAATCCCAGGAGGTGCTGGTCATAAGTGGTATGATCAGTGATAGCCCGGGCAGACATGTGGTCAGGGTATCCAATTCCTCTCCCTATCGATCTCCCGAGTTTCAGGGTTTGGGAAACTGCGTGGTAAATGTGAGCGATCAGGACGGAAACATGGTACATTACATGGATGAAGGAGACGGTGTGTATGCTGCAGATATCCCGGACGATTTTTTGGAGGTGGGAGATGCCGTCAGCCTGTTTGTGCAAACACCCAATAGCAGGGAGTACAGGTCAGTCTACGATACCATTCTGGCTTGTCCTGAGATCGATAGCCTGTATTGGGAATTCCAGTATACCGGAACCAGCGATCCGGAAAAAAGCAGACCCGGGGTGCAGTTTTATATTGATATGGAAGGCTCAGAAACTGATGCCCGCAATATCATCTGGAGGGTTTATGAAACCTGGGAAATCTGGGCTTCGCTTTTTGGCAACAGAATCATGCGTGAATTCGGGAGGGTAGAAGATTTTCAGAGCAGAGTTCTTTACAAGTGCTGGCAAAGTAAGCCGCTGGATAATATCATTACGGCCAGTACACGAAATCTATCATCCAATAGTTTGCAAGCAGTACCGCTGAATTTTGTTTCCAACGAAACGGAGCGTTTGCATATTACCTACAGCCTGAATGTAAAGCAGCAATCCCTTACCCTGGGAGCGTATAATTACTGGAAAAGGATGAACGAGCAGGCGGCAGAATCGGGTGGGCTTTATGAAAAGCAACCTGCTTCGGTCCCGGGAAATATCTATCCGGTAATAGGCGAAGATGCAGGTGTGTTGGGTTATTTCTATGCTACCCAGATAAAAGAGAAACATGTATATGTACATAACAACAATTATTGGGATTTCTGGATTCCACATATGGACTGCGATTACCAGCCTTTGAGCACTCTGTGGAGAAGCCCGACTATCAATTACCCGGTGTATATTTATGCGGAAGGGCCCTTTCTGCCGTCCTGGTGGGGACCCGAGGAGTGTTTCGATTGCAGATTTCAGGGCGGAGACACCATCAGACCAATACCCTGGGAGACATGGTCGCAATAGCAAAAATAAGATGAAAGCTATATTTCTATATTCATTTGTAATGGGCATGCTGCTGGCAGGTATTCCTGAAACCTGTGCGCAGGACTCGCCCTTTGATTCTGCTTTGAGGGAGGAAGCATCGCAGATAGCTGAAGTATTGCATCTCTATACAGACCGCTCCCTTTATGTGACGGATGATGTGCTTAGATTCAGTGCTTATATAGAGGCTAAGGGTCCGGTTTATGCCAGCTCATGGAGCTCGGTAATGTATGTGGAATTTATTTCTGCAGGAGGCAATAGCCTGGTGAGTAAAAAATGTCCCATACATGGAGGAAGGGCTTATGGGGAGATTGTTTTACCGGACAATATAAATAGCGGCAACTACTACCTCAGATCATATACTCGCTGGATGAGGAATCGGGGACCGGAGTCCTATTCTTACGTACCTGTAAAAGTTATTAATCCCTACCGGTCAGAATTGGAGAAAGAAATCCCTGTGGCTGAATCAGAGCTGAGTCTCAGCTCCCTGCCGTCTAAGGAATCGGCACTTTACTTTGGGCCCCATCCGGAGATGTTCAGTAGGGGAGAAGAGCTAAGTCTACAACTCTTGCTGCGGGAAGGTGTATCGTTCGTTCAGGGTTGTATCTCAGTGGTTCCTCACAGTGCCAGGCCGCAGCTCTGGGTAACTTCCCGGCAGTATATACGGCAGAAAGAGAACGAGGGACCCGAATCGGACTTTAAGGTGAGTTTCCTGCCGGATAAATTCGGCCCATCCATTTCAGGATCGGTGATCACAGCAGATGGCGGGACTTTATCAGCCTCCGGCTCAAAGATACACCTTACTCTGATGGGTGAACATAACGACTACCTGGTGTCTGAACCCGATGCTGCAGGAAGGTTTTCCATAGCACTTCCCTTCTACAGCGGGCAACAGGAATTGTTTATACAGGCAAGAGATGCAGAGGGCAGCACTTTAGTGGTCAGAGTTGACAGGGAATTTGATCAGCGTCACCTTGCTCTTCCTGCACCTTCCTTTGAACTATCTGAAGATGAAAGAAAAGTGGCTACAATTATGGCCCGTAACAAAGAGCTCGGTGAGCTTTACATTGACAAGGGCTCAGGTATTGCTTCCGATAGTACCATGATTCCTGTTCCCTTTTATGGAAATCCTGCCCGTTCTGTGGATCTGGATCGTTTTGTTCTCCTGCCAACTTTGGAGGAAGTTTTTGTTAACCTGGTTCCGGGTGTGAGCCTGGTGAAACGGAGAAAAGGGATGACCTTGCAGATTGATAGTGATAATCCGGCTTTCTCCATGTTTGAGCCGCTTATCATGGTGGACCAGGTCCCGGTTTTTGATCTGGAGAAATTTATGGCCTTATCTCCATCGAAAATCCGGCGCATTGATGTAATCGACGATGTGTATGTAAAAGGGGATATGCGTTATGGTGGGGTGGTTAATCTGCAGTCGCGCGACGGGGACATGGCAGGCATCGATCTTCCGGCAAATTCTTTCTTCATCGATATTCAGAACATGAATCCACCATCGGCCAAAGCACCTGAACATGTTTCCGGTGAAGGGAATATGCCCGACATTCGGAATACCCAGCTATGGTTGCCACAGCTGTCAATTCGCAAAGGCGACACCCTCCCTGTTTCCTTCAGGGCGCCGGAATACCCTGGTGAATATACGATTCTGTTCCGTGGCGTGGATCAGGATGGAGAGGCAGTTATTGCCGAGTCTTCTTTTAAAGTGCCTGAGCGCAAATAAAATACTCTGCAAGTGCCAGACTTTTTATAGAAAAAATATAACTTGTTTCTAATTTCTCCCCATAAAACTGAACTAACATGGCAAAGAAAAAATCCGCCAAAAAGGGCAACAAGAAAAAAGACGAGAAAAAAAAGGATGGTAAAAAGAAAATCCTGAAGCTTAAGCTAAGGAAGAAGAAGGACAGCAAAAAGAAGGACAGTAAGAAGAAGGATAGCAAGAAGAAAGTCGGGAAAATCAGTCTGATCAAGAAGAAGGACAAGGGCAAAAAAGCTTCCAAGAAAAAGGAAAGCAAAAAAAAGAAAGCAAAAAAACCGGAATCCAAGCCAAAGAAAAAAAGTGTAAAGAAGCTTGACGCCAAAGCTCCGGCTCCGGCCAAGAAGGCCCCAGTCAAGGCAGCTCCGGCTCCGGCCAAGAAGGCCCCAGTCAAGGCAGCTCCGGCCAAGGCTCCTGCCGCAACTAAGGCAGCAGCTCCAAAGCCTGCTCCCGCCAAAAAACCACCTGCAGCTACCAAGCCTATGGCTGCCAGAGGCAAGGAGCATAGCTCAAAATACAATGTACCTGAAGCGCTAAAACGTATAAGAAGCATAAAGAATCCGGAAGAACTTGCCTCCTTTACAAGGGGGGAGAAGAGGACCACCATTACCCGGGTACTTCCTGGCATTAAAAAACGGCTGGAAGGGTAAATCCACATAAGGAATAGCTGGTGAGGCATGGATAAGAAGCGGGCAAGTTTACTGGAGGGTGGTATTTCCATTTTAGCAAACATCGCTTTGTTCATCCTTAAATTCTGGGCCGGAGTGGTATCCGGATCCATCGCACTTACTGCCGATGCCTGGCATACTCTCTCAGATTCCGTTTCTTCGGTGGTGGTAATTCTGGGGGCCAGGCTAAGCTCTAAAAAGCCTGACAAAGACCATCCCTTTGGTCACGGCCGATGGGAGCTGGTAGCTTCCATTATCATTGCTGTTTTCCTGGGAGTGATAGGATTTGGTTTTATAAGCGATTCCATATCCAGTCTAAGCGACAGGGAATCGGCCAATTTCGGGACCATAGCCATAGTGGTGACCATTGTTTCTGTTTTGGTTAAGGAAGGACTGGCCCAATATGCATTTTACCTGGCCCGGAAAACAGATAGCTCAACCATCCGTGCCGATGGCTGGCATCATCGAACAGATGCCCTGTCTTCCCTGATCATTTTGATTGGTATACTTTTCCGTAATCAATTCTGGTGGATTGATGCTGTTCTCGGCATGGTGGTCTCCCTGTTGATTTTTTACACTGCTTATGAGATTTTGATGGAAGCGGTTAATAAGATTCTGGGGGAAGAACCGGGAGATGAACTTATAGAGGAGGTGAAATCCCTGATTCGTACTCTGTATATCTATGACCTGCATCCTCATCATTTTCATATTCATAACTACATATCTTCCAAAGAGCTAACCTTCCACATCAAAATTGATAACCACCTGACTGTAGAAGCCGGTCATGCCATTGCCACGAGCATTGAAGAACTGATCCGTGAGAAACTCTCCATGAGCACCACCATACACATTGAACCCATCCATTACAACCATAAACACGACTGATTTCAGGAAACTATTTGTAATTTGGGTGGGAAATTAAATTCATTCAGGTGCAGGAGGAAGAGATTAAACAGCTCAAGGAGAAGATAGAAGCCCAGAAGAGAGAAATTGAAGCTCTTAGGGAGGAGATCGTTTCAAGCAGAGAGGCCAGCGAGGCTCAGAGGCGTGAACTGGAGTTGACGGTGGAAAACCTGAAACTAGCTCAATCTCAGCTGGTCCAGTCCGAAAAAATGGCTTCGGTGGGTGTTCTAACAGCCGGGATAGCCCATGAATTGAATAATCCCATCAATTACATGAGTGGAAATGTCCACCCCCTTAAGCAGGATCTGGAAGATGTATTCACTGTACTGAAGAAGTACGACGAAACCATTAAGCATCATAAGCTTGAGGAGTTCTTTTCCGATGTGGATGCATTCAGGGAGAAGGTCGATTTCTCCTATTTGATTCAGGAGGTATACAGCCTCTTAAAAGGCATAGAAGAAGGGGCACGCCGATCCGGTGAAATCATCAAAGGTCTGAGGAGTTTTAGCCGCCTGGATGATGAGGCCTGTCAGTTTTACGATATCCACGAGGGGATTGACTCTTCGCTGGTTCTCCTGCAGAACAAGATAAAGGACAGGAACATCGAAGTAAGGAAGGATTATGGCGATTTTGAAGGTCTGGAATGTTACCCCAGCAAGTTTAATCAGGTCATCATGAATATCCTCACCAACAGCATCCAGGCCATGGAAAACGGAGGTGAGTTATTTATACAGACCGTCAGCTCTGCCATAGGGGTCAAGATTATAATTAAGGACAATGGCCTGGGGATGACACCTGAAGTAAAAGAGCATATATTTGAACCCTTCTATACGACCAAAGATGTGGGCAAGGGAACGGGACTGGGACTTTCAATCAGCTACGGAATCATAGAAAAGCACAACGGTCACATCGATGTCATTTCGGAGCCTGAGAAGGGTACGGAGTTTATCATCTCTTTGCCAATGACCCAATCTAACTCAACTACTTAAAGGATAGTTTTACGCCCAGGACCATGATGTCATCGATCTGTTCCTGACCCGATCTCCATATTTCCACTTCTTCTCTGAGGATCATGCCCTGTTCTTTCAAAGGCTTCTGATATATTTCCCTGAGCAGTCCTTTGAATCTGATCGATTTAAATGTTTTTCTGTCCGGTCCTCCTATCTGGTCCACATAGCCGTCAGTGAACATATAAATGATGTCGTCTTCCCGGAAGGGTACCTCCTTGTTGGTAAAACAGACTTCTTCTTCGTTGTAAATGCCAATGGGCATACGATCGCCCCTGAATACTTTAAGTTGTCCTTCGCTCATCAGAAAGAGGGGGCGGAAGGCTCCTGAGAATTGTATTTTCCTATTCTCCACATCCACCACACACAAGGCCATTTCCATTCCATCGCGGGCTTCGTCCCGGTCGCCAGTCTGTCCCAGGGATTTAATCAGATGATCGCGCAGTTCATTGAGAATCTCATTGGCATTGGGGACTTCCGGTTTGTTTACAATCTCGTTCAGGAAGTTAATGCCCATGATGCTCATAAAGGCCCCGGGAACTCCATGGCCGGTGCAATCGGCCACCGCAATGATCAGCTTATTCTGCTTCTTGGACACCCAGTAATAATCGCCACTTACAATGTCTTTAGGCTTGTTCAGTACAAAGTAGGATGGAAATAATTTATCAAGCTCTTCAGGGCTGAGCATGAGCGCATTTTGTATGCGGCTGGCGTAGTGTATGCTGTCGGTGATATCGATGCGCTGCTGTTCGATCTGCCGCGTACGCTCCATTACCTTTCGTTCCAGGTTCTGATTGGCTTCCTTCAAATCCTTTATAAGGTGTTTGTTTTGGGATTTGAGATTGTAAACCTCCAGCGCACTGTCGATGGTGATTTTCAGATCTTCCCGGTTCCAGGGTTTGCTTACATAACGGTAGATATTCCCCTTGTTGATGGCCTGTATAATGGCATCCATGTCGCTGAAACCGGTCATAATCATCCTCATGCAGTCGGGATAGAGGGGCACAATTTTCTCCAGGAATTCAATCCCTGTCATATCGGGCATTCGCTGGTCGGTAATCACCAGCTGAATGTTATGCTTTTCCATGATCTCCAATCCTGCCTTCCCGGTACTGGCCACATGGATATGATAATCCCGCCTGAAGGTAGATTTGAAACTAACCAGGTTGTTTTCCTCATCGTCGATATAGAGGATGGAATATACAGGATCAAATGTGATCAAAGCAATTTATTTTAAAGACGATGTTGACCTGGATAAAATTACACATTAGTATTATATTCTCAGGCCTATCAGCCATAAAAAGCTAATCTGAGCCGGAAGGACTGTGAAGGAGCCAGCCTGCTTGCTTCTGAAAGAAGTGATTGGGATAAAGAATAACATCCTAAATTCCTGCATATTGATGTAACCTTCAGGGGGATAATTGAGTAGAATCAGGAAGTTTATCAGATGTATTTAGTAAAACCCTCACATCAGAGAAATCATGAAATACACAGTTTCCCATTTTTTGAAGCTTTCTTTTCTATTGATGCTGGTCCTCACTTTTTCGGCATGCAGAAAGGAAAGAATTAACATCGATATCACTCCTCCGCCCCAGGTGACTGATCTGGAGGTCCTGGCCAAGGATGGTGCTGTAGAACTTAGCTGGACTGAACCAAACAGTTCTGATCTGGCCACCATCGAGCTTACATATACCCCTGGCTCCAGCATAGTTTATTCACAGGCTGCCGGTCTCAACGGAGCCACCATTTCAGGTTTGACAAATGGCACTGCTTATGAGTTTTCTGTCAAAACTGTGGATGCTGAAGGCAATAAGTCCGACGCCGTGCTAATATCCGCCACCCCCGATACACCTTTTGTGGTGGTATCTCCTGATCAAAGCGATTACAACCCGGCAGGCGGAACTTTCACCACAGATGGTGCAGGTCATTTAATCATATCTGTGACATTCAACCGACCGGTGGATTTGAATTCGATAATTCCGGCCACCACCGTTTATTTTGAGGGTGATGCCATTTCACAGGGAACGGTCGTGTTTTCCAATGGCAATAAAACCATCACCTTTACCACTACGGATGAAGTCGTAGATTTTGCTACCATAAGTGGAAGTTGGTTTTTCGATTTTCTATTGATCGGGACCGATGCCGGAGATGGAGTAGTGACTGACAGCAATGGCATGGTGCTGGATGGGGATGAAGATGGTGAAGCAGGAGGGAACTACGAACTGAACCTCTATATCATCGGCTAGCAGGCGTTTTCAGGGGCTCTGTTCTTTTTCTTTTGGAAGCTCTGTCTTGTAAAGCATTTTCCCGTCGATTCTTCTTAACCAGGTGGTGAAGCTTCTCTTATCCTCTTCAAGCAGAATAATTCGTGCCCCGTTCAGCGGAAGATCTCCATAGGAGTTACCTCCCGAATAGTATCCGTAGCAAAGCGCAATGTTAAAGAGCTGAGCTGCATAATTATTGTTATGATCGTGACCCACAAAGGTGCCCAGGACATTACCCTGGAGGGCCAGAGCTGCAAACATTCCTGTATTGATAAGCGGAGCACATTCTTCCTCCATTCGAATTCCTATGCGGTATTCGCCCTGGTCAAAGGCCTGTTTGTATTCAGGCAGGGGAATGTGAAAAAATAGAAGGGATTGAATATCCGGATGGCTATCAAGCCATTCCCAGTTGGTTCTGGAAAACCAGGAGATCTGTGATGGATCGAACCAACCGTAACCCTCGATCCCTTTGTCCCGGGCCAGGGAATAGGATCTGGAGTCCATGCAATAAAGCAGTTTTTCGGGCTCACCTTTCTGATTGAATACGGGTAGTACATAGTTCCCGCATCCTTTGATTTCCCTACCTCCATCATCAGAGATCAGGCAGTAGGGGAGGTCTGAAAGATGCTCCAGCAAGTGTTGCCTTTGTAGCTGGGCTTCATCGTCGTGATTGCCGAAGGCTATGGCATAAGGAATCTGGTACTCAATGAATACCTCTGTTAGCAGGTCCCAGCTTTTAAGGGTGGGCCAGTTTTTTCCACTTCCAGTGACAATATCCCCTGTGAGGACCACCAGGTCGGGCTGCTCTGAATCGAGCACACTTCGGATGTTTTCAAGAACTTCGGGCGACCTGGGCCCCCCTTCATAAAAGTGGGTATCGGTAAACTGTGCAATTTTAAATTGCCTGTTCTGATCAAATTTTAAGCGGATGTCCTGGGCCGAAAGACTCTGGCTAAGCAGGACCGTTAAAAACAAGCACAGGGATCGGAGTTTTGTAATACTATTCATAGATACAAATTGTAGACCTGGGTGGTTTTTGTGAAGTTAGCATTACATTCTGCTATTAGTATATATCTTTGAAAAAAAATCGTCATGAAGCGTAAGCAGTTTCCCCTCCTTCTAGGTCTTGCATTATTGTCCGTGCTCACCTTTAATGCCTGCGAAGAAGACCCAAATATTCTCTATCCCGATTTGGAACCTTTTGATAAGCTGGTTGTAGCACAGAATATAGCTGTCCTGCTTATGAATGGAGATAAGGATTTGACGGTGAGCGGATCGGGAGATCTTTCCAGTGTGCAGCTTGTGGTGTCGGACGGAGTTCTGACCATTACTCTGCCCAATCCGGGTATGGCTCAGAATGTGGTGGTTGAGATCTATCACGACGATATGAAATCAGTTCGATGCACCCAGAACGGACTCGTGAATTTTGCCGAACATTTTACGACCTCTTCCCCTACGTTGAATATTTCAGCTTATAACGATGCAGTCATATATTCCTATTTTGAGCTTAATGTTGATACCCTGGATATCAGTTTAAACGATGATTCCTTTGTAGCTTTCCGGCAGCTTGATGTCCATAAGAATATACTCACTGTGTGGAGCGAAGCTATCTGCTTCCTGGAGGGAACTGCTGTGGATCAAATCCTTGAAATGACAGATGCCTGTTATTATAACCTGGCAGATAAAGAAACAGGTTGGTCCATATCCGGACCTCTGGAGGCCGAAAATATCTGGGTGGACGCCAAGCATGCGGCCTCGGCCTGGGTTCATGCCTCCACCTACCTGAATGCCACAGGGACTACGGGCAGCATGGTCTATTATAAAGGGGATCCCGCCACCATTGAGCAGAACATGACCAATGGGGCCGAGTTGATACAAAAGAATAATTGAGCCAGGCACTTAGCTCTTCGAGGCTGGTCTACTCGGTTTTTTCTTTCTTAATTCTGGTAAGAATCAGATCGGTCTCGCCTGTGGACCAGGTGGCATAACCCATCAGATTGGTCTTATCCTTTACCAACAGATAACATTCCACATTTTCACCATCCACATTCATGGAATACCTTAGCGTATCGGAATGAATTTTAAGCCCCTCTGCGGGGTATTTGTAAGTACTTCCTGAAAAGGTGGTGATCAATGATTCTTTCTCAATGACCACTTCTCCCAATTCATAACCTTCAGCATCCGGGGCCTTTTGCTCCCATTTACCGATAAATTTTTCCGGTGTCTGAGCATGGGCAGTGAAGGTGGCTGCAATACCCAGTAAAAGAGTACATAGTACAGTTGCAGGAAATTTTTTCATGATCGCATTGTTTAGGGGATTCAACTAGAATGAAGACATACAAGGCCCACACTTTGTTGAGAAGTGCGCATGAAAAGAATCAGGCTGATTTTAGTTCGCACGTGCCTTACTGATCCATTGCCTGGGTTTTACGCTGATGGGGCCTGTGATAAGCTCGGGCCTGTTGAAGGAATATATGAATGAGGAATTGGATTGTGGATTTTTTTGGGGCAGTAAAAAAGCTTTCTGAAACTGTCCTTCCGGATTCAGGTAGCTGATGTAAGTTTTGGTATATCGTCCATCGTATCGTCTGCTGCTAAATACAATCCACCTGCCATTGGACGACCAGGAATGGTAACTGTCCGTATCATCGGAATTCAGCTGTTCGGGTATATCAGCTTTCCCGGAATCCAGATCAAGCAGGCAAAGATCTGCTTCCCTGTGCCAGATAGGGAAGGTACCGTAATTATGGAGGGTAAAAAGGAGCTGATTCCCCTCAGGGGAAACTCGGGGAAATGAAGCACTTTGACCTTGCTCCGAGGCCGGGTAGACCAGCTCTTCCTGCCCAAATTCTTTGGTTTCGGGATCAAAGGCTATGCGGTAGATGTCGTACCTGATCGAATCAAAGGGCGTCTGGGAATCAGCATCCGATCGGCTGAAAAACAAAAATTTACCCTCAGGTGACCAGCTAGGATAGGTTTCCATAAAACGATCTCCCCTGGTGCCGGGGACATGGATAATCTCCTTGCTGCTTACTTCGTAGAGGATCAGGTCGGACTGCCTGTCCAGTACTTCGATGGATTTTTCCGGACCGGCATGAAAATACTGTTCTATCTTATTGGTAGAAAAAGCGATGTAATCGCCGGACGGGTGGAGGGAAGGATATACTCCGGCAGAAAGGGTTTCATCTCTGTTCAGATCGACCTTTTCGATGCTGCTTCCCCGTTTTATCATGGTGCCTCCCAGGGAACCCCGTATATGAAACAGCATGTTTTCGCTGCTTCCCAGGCTGAAGGAGTGACAATTGACGCAGTTATTATCGACGTACTTATTCTCGATCAGTGGAGATTCCCGAAAGGAGCTAAGGTCTCGCTGGTAGAGGCCCATCTGCGACCAGGTCTCGTAGCCTGGCGGAATAAGCCTGTATACCAGGTAGGGATCAATCTCTTCCTCTGCTACCCTCATATAAATGGGCGCATATTCCATCCATTCCCTTGCTTCTTTCCTGAAAATCTTAAGGGATATCTGAGAGCCTCGATGGGCTGCTAAAAAGCTGGACCACCTGGCAGAAGGGATACTGAAGGTCTTGTTTTTTACCTTGAGTTTGATGGATTGCCCCTCACGGCCCTCAAAGAGAGCGGCAAAAGTTTCTCCCTCTTCCTGTACCTGGAAATTTAGCGGAGCAATATTAGGTGGAATGCTTATGTCCCTGTAATCCGGGAATAAAGCTGGCATCCGGTTAAGAGCTACGGTCTCAGAATCAGGTCCCGACCAACTGCTTTCGCAACTACAGAGGCTCAGCGTGCCGGCTATGAACAGGGATAATTGAATGTGTCTTAGCTTCATCAATTGGGTAATGAGTTGAAATTCAAATGAAACCAGAAGGTATGTCCAAATGCGGGGTAAAGCATCCGTGCTGCATCCTCTGGATTCCTGTATTGCCTCAAAACTTTTGTATACTCTTCAAAACGTTTTAGCGTAGCATGACTTACTACAAGTTCCGGGTCTGCTTCCTCGCGCTGGGTGATCTGATATACCAGGAGACTTTCATCCAGCAGAGCGGATATTTGACCCTCATGACTTTCCAGGTAATCGGGCAATAGAGGGGGGATATCATCCACTCTTTTCTCCAGCAGATACAGGGCCATCAGGTAATCTATGGCCGGACCTTTGGTGGGATGATTGGCCAGTACCATTTTTAAATTCTTTTCCAGATCGCCACCTTCGGCAAAAAAATCCAAATTCATCTTTGAATTAAGGCGCGGCCCCAAATCAGGATCCCTTACCATCAACTCCGGCTTATCCAGAAAATCAGCATAGTGGCTGGCCAGCTTACGCTGAAACAAGGAATTGCCCAGCTGATCAATGTACTTTTGAGCCACCCTGAAATTTCCCCTTACCAATTCACATTGAATGAGCCTTTCAAGATTTCGAAGGGTCGGGCCTTCAATAATAAGGGACTCAAAGGCCCAATGATGGGATTCATTTACATAGTGAATGGTCCAGAAAAAATCACTTCCCCTTCGCAGAATTTCCTCTTTTTCTTCCCAGGCAAAACACAAGGCCCTTCTGCCGAACCCCTGTGGGTATTGGAACAGGCTTTCGCAGAGCAAACCCTTGTTAGCCAGAGCAAGGTTGGTGTAAAAAGATCCGAAAAGGTTGGTGGAGGGATGCTTCCTGGTATATTCCAGCACTCCGTCCCAGTCTTCTTCAAGTGCCATCTTTTCAATGGTGAAGAACTCAGCATTTTTCCGGTTAAAGGAGAAGTGCATAAGCAGGATCGCCGCACTCAGGCAGAGCAAAGCTTCAATTCCCAGCTTCCACTTTGAAGGTTTAATTCTTTCAAGACCCATGAATCTGGAAAGAAGGCTGAACAGGATGATCCAGCCCGCGAAGATCAAAGGCCAGCGGGTAGAACCGTAGGAGGCACCGAGGGGTAGCTGGAAACTTAGCAGATCCTGCCTGGGATATAAATACATCAAACTGGCTAAGTATACCAGTAATCCTGGATACACCACTAACAGTCCCATGGACAGGTAATCTGCTTTTGCCCGTTCATTGAGGATCACCATTAGTCCCAGGACGCAGAAGAACCATACAAAACCCCCGGTCAGCAAGTAGATCGCCGGAAGACCCAGTCCCAGGAAGAAGCTTCTTTTTCTTCTGCCCCGGGGCATTGATGCTGCCAGGCTCAGGCTAAGAATAATACCCAGGCTATGACTTAGTTGGTGAGGATAGTAATTGTGCATAGCCATCAAAAGCAGGGCTGCTACTACTCCTCCAACAGGGATCACCTGTTTTCCTGAGATTCTGTTTATCAGAAACCGGGCTGCAAAAAAACTTGCACCGGTAAAGAGTGCCAGGATCAGGGCCCCTGACAGCCGGAACCTGTAGAACTGATTCAGAAAGCTTCCTGCGTATTCGATCAGCCCACCCGGCCTGTCCAGAAAGCCCCGGAAATAGGAGAAGCCAAGTTCGAAAAGTGAAAGATCCCCGTTGGCGATTAATACATATTTTCCCGGAAAATAAAACCAGAGTCCAGCAAATAAAATCACAAGGATAGCTGTTAGTGTTTCCCCTGTAAGGCGATGGTATTTTCCGGGCTGAGGTTTCAAGGCAATGGCTTAATAGCTAGCTTGGAATTGCTTCTCTTTCGGAGGAGCGAAAGCTGCAATATTCTCCCTATCCCAGAATAGTCTGTTTTCTTCGAACCGGAAGGTATGTATCACACTCTGTGGACTTTCGTAGTATATAACTTTGGCCACATAGGTATCGCTGGCTGTCCAGGCTCCGCTAACCGCAACCTGCTTGGATACCAGGTAGGGACTTGTGAGGCTTCCCAGGATGTTTTGCTGAAATGCAGCCTCGAAACTTTCCACTCCTTCCTCCGAACTTATGGTTATCCGGGGAGTGGCTTTCTCAAAATCGAAGGAGATGGAAGCGCGTTTACTTTCGTTGGGTGAAAGGATATAGCTGCGACCAGAAATATCAGCCGCCAGGGTAGAGCTTTCCTCACCTTTCACAGTACTTATGGCCAGCGATTTTAGCTTTGTATTCAATTCATCCAGGCTTTCCTGGTCAGGTGCCAGAGGGCTTTCTTCAAATGCGGGCAGAAGGTGTTCCCACACCACGTCCAGAATGCCCTGCAAATCGTTCGAACCCGCAGTAATTGCCAGCACTGCATCCTGCTCGGGCATAACTATGCAATACTGTCCAAAGGCCCCATCGCCCCGGTAAGCATTGTGCCGGCATTGCCAGAACTGGTATCCATAACCCTGATCCCAGTCGCTTTCCGGATTGCTGCCATTGGAGGTCCGAAGACTGGTGGCTTCTTCCACCCAGGCCGTGGAAAGCAGCTGTTTACCTTCCCACATTCCTTTTTGCAGGTAGAGTTGACCCAGTTTGGAGATGTCTTCCGTGGTGACACTCATTCCCCATCCACCCACGTTGATGCCTCTGGGATCACTTTCCCAGGTCGGATTTATTATGCCCAGTGGTTCGAAAAGTCTGGGAGTGAGATACTCCAGAAGGGTCTGTCCGCTTACCTTCTGAAGAATGGCCGAACACATGTAGGTGGCCATACTGTTGTACCTGAAGTGAGTGCCGGGTTTATGTGTAACTTCATGGGCCAGAAATGCTTCCACCCAGTTGTCGCTTTGCATTTGTCTGAAACTGGGCTCCTGGTCATGTCCCGTGTTCATTCTAAGCAGATCGCTGATACGCATGGATTGCAGATTTATGGATGGATTCTCGGGCACCTCTTCCGGGAAGAAGGAAATCACCTGATCATCAATGCTTAACAGGCCCTCATCCTGCGCGATTCCGATGGCAGTGGAAGTGAAGCTTTTGGATAGTGACCAGAGGAGGTGGCGGCTGTGAGGATTGTAAGGAGCCCACCATCCCTGGACCACAATCTTGCCGTGCCGACGGAGCATAAGGCTGTGAAGGGCGTCGGGTTGTTCTTCTTCCAGAGCTTCTACCAGCTTTAATATAGCGGAGGAGGAAATTCCTTCTTCTTCGGGGGTGGAATAGCCGGAACTGTAAGCAGATTCAGTCTCGTTTGTTGAGTTACATCCTGAAAATCCGATGAAAGGAAACAGGAGCAAAAGGAAAATGTACTTTTTCATTTTTGGGGATTTTATATCCCCTAAATATATACAATCCGCCGCGGCGCACAAAGCTGAATATCCTTAGACTACTTATGGATATCCAAATATTGAGGCCCTTTCCAGACCCAGCTTACGCAGCATTTTTCTTTGTAGTAGTCTGTGTCGATATCGCCTACCCAGACTTCCAGAGTATCACCGGAATGAGAGATGGGACGGGGCATGGAGGATAAAAGCGCGTTGTGGTACTCGTAGTAGTATACCTTGTTCCAGCTTGCACGCCTCCAGGCACCCATGGCTGCCATACCGTTGGGATGCTCCTGGATGCTTTGTTTTTGTTCCTGGATATTATCCTTCAACCACTGGGGCAACTCATTTTCCGGCACGAGGTATTCCTTTTCGCAGGAGCTCAGTAATAAGGCGAGCAGAATAAGAGGTAAAATGCGGCGGGAAAGATTTTCTTTTTTCATTACTGGGGCTTGTTTGTGGTCTGTATTACCACAAAGATGGTATATATGGATCACTGGTTGCGTCCTCTGAACAGCTAATGCCCGGAGTGAGCCAGGTTAATTGGCTCTTCCACCCACCTTCATGGGATCACCCTTGTATCCCAGAGCTTCCCAGTTCAGTCTTTTGGACTCTTTCTGCGTATGGCAGTCGTTGCATTTTAGCGATTTTCTGGCAGGCGCCACCATGTGGTTGATGGGCCAGTACATGCGCGAATACACAAAATCGTATTCACCAGAATAGTCCAGCTCGTTGACAGCCATTCCGATTTTCGAGGCTTCGTCCCAGTCAAAGGTAGACCAGTAACCGTCCTTGCCAAATAATTTGGGTAGAATTAAATAACGGTTCTTAGGGTCGTAGATTTGTTTGGAGCGCATCAATTTGAAGGGTGTAATTTTTGCACTTTCATCATAGATCTGCCCTCCGGGTCGGTTAAGCTCCAGTGCTTGTTCAGGATTAAACTTTTCCCCTGGCTGATAGGAATCTGCCTGACCGTTGTGCCATTTGTATACGGGTACCACATTTTTTTCCCAACGAAAATCACCTTTCTTTTTATCGTATAAGGGCTTTCCAAATTCATCGCTTTCGACCTTTTTATCCTGACCAGCGGTAGACCAGTCCCACCAGGTCATCGTGGGTTCTTCGCGTGCAAAAGTGGGGATGTGACAGGTTTCGCAGGCCAGCGATTTTACATGGTCATTGACAATTTTCTTCCTGTGTGGTTCTTCTCCATGACAATCCACACAGCTCATATGGTTGGTGCCTGCGGCCAGGGATCCATGACTGGCACCTAAAATCTGGTGCTTATCGCCGGCGTGACAATCCGAACAGCTGAAGTCAAGTTTACCCATGTGTACGTCCAGCTCAGGGGAGGGATTTAGCATACTGGCTGTCAGGTCTCCATGTTTAACCCCTGAGCCACCACCCCCGTTGAAGTGGCAATCTGCACAACTTTTATTGGTGGTTTTACCTACACTTTTTGCCACTTTGACCAGGTCCACCGATGGATCGGGCATTCCTGCTCCGGTGGGAGATTTTTTGTAGGTCCCCGAGCGGTCGTGACAGATGAGGCAATCAATGTTGTTAGGATCTTCAAAATCGAAGCTATCATCCTTCCAGCCATAACCTATATGACAGCTCGTGCAACGCGACCAGTTAGAGTTTAGTGAGATACAGTAGTTGTTTATCAGGTTTTGCTTGCCAACGGCCATCGTTTCACCATCGTCATTTACAAATTGCCCTCCCAGCCAGTTCCAGTGCCGGGTTTTCATGATGTCCTTGTCCACCCCATCGTGGCAGAGCAAACAGGTTTCTGTTACCTCCTGAGGGGAAGCGAACGGCCCCTCAATAAATTCTGAATGATCCTCCTGTGCAAATACGGTAACTCCCATTAGCAGTGCTAACAGTATGGTGACCCGGGTTTTCATGGCGTTAAGATTTAGGGATGTATAAATATACTCCATTTTCGTCTCATTTCCACAAGTTTGACTCTTTAGCAGCAAGATTGTATCTTGTATCTAAGCAAGTTTAATCCCATGGCTGCCTTACCCATCAGACTTTTCCCATTTTGTACTATACTGGCACAAGATTTGTGCAAAATCACTATCATGATTTATCAGTGTAAATCGAATATTTATCTGAAAATCACTGCAATGCAGCTTATGCTGTTGCTTATCCCGGTCGCAATGGCGCAGCCTGCCCAAGACCCGGCTATGCTCAGGTTTGGTCCGGATTTCAGGTTCAGTGATGGGATTTATGCAAATTTTGAAATGGTTAGAGCCAACTGTCCCATCCCTCCTTCCCGAGTGGTTACTGATCTGACGTTTTTCGATAACAAGTTTTATAAGAAAGTGCTTTCGGAGGAAAAATTAATTCTTTACGATAATCAAGGAGTGAGGGTGGTAGTCAATAGCAGGCAGATCTGGGGTTATGCCTATATGGGTATTATGTACATACAAATTGGAGGGCGATTTCACCGGCTGCTTCCGGAAGGAAGCCTGTCGCGTTTCATTGTTACTGCTACTGTCTGGGAAGAAATAGGTCCGGGCAGTGGCGAGCCGGAAGGTTACCTGCCTTATTCCACAAGTTCCAAACGCTATAACCCGGTTTATTTTGAGGTTGCCAGGAGGAAGGAAGTTTTACTCCTGGATTTCGACGAAAATCTAATGACATCATATAGTCCGGAAGCTTTGCTGAACAGGCTGGAGAAAGATTCTGTACTTTACCAGGAGTACGAGTCCCTGGGCGTTAAGAAGCGCAAAAAAAAGATGCTTGAGTATGTAAAAAAATACAATCAAAGACATCCAATCTATTTCCCTTCCGACTGTGTGGATTAGTCATGTTTTAGAATTCCTGCCGGATTAGCCCGGGCGCTTCTTTGGGAGAGAAATCCAATGCTCAGGAAGGCCAGGAGTACCACCATCACCAGTGCAAATAAGTAAGTCAATGGAGATATTTTTATCCCAAAAGCAAAACGCTGAAGCCAGACCCTGGTCAGATAGTAGGCCACCGGTGAAGCGATGCAAAAGGATATAAGTATCCATATGAAATACCTACGAAGGATCAATTGAACGATTTCCTTGACCGAGGATGCCATTACCTTTCGAATAGCAATTTCTTTCTTACGAAGTTCCAGGTCGTAGAGGGTCATCCCAAATAAACCCAGACAGGAAATCAAAATGCTGATTATGGTGAAGTAGTTTATGATACGGGCAGTTCGGTATTCCACCTCGTAAATCTGGTCAAACTCCTGTTGCAGGAAGGAAAATTCAAAGGGAAGTCCCGGATAGAGTCTGGACTGCATACCCTCCAGAAAATCAAGCAACTCAGAGGGATTTTCGGACTTATACCTGATGTATAAGTTCCTGTAAAAGGGCCTGTAAATTCTAAGAACAAGTGGTCTTATCTCCTCGCTGAGTGGTCTGATATTGAAATCTTTTACCACCCCTATAATTTCCCCTTTTCGAAGATGAGCGGGCAGATGGGGATGTGTAAAATTTACATTGAGGCCGGTGGCACTTTCCAGGTTCATTCTTTTTAATGCGGTTTCATTGATGATATAAGCTATGGAATCGTCACTGGCAAATTCCCTGGAGAATGTGCGTCCCTCCAGCAAAGCGATCTCCATGGTTTCGATGAAATCGTAATCAACCATGTTGTAACTTACTCCAAAGGCGTCATCCTCACCGGCACCCTCCCAGCTTAGGCCTACACCAGAGGTCAGATAAAAAGGAAGGTCGTAGGAAGCGGATACGTTTTCCACGTAGGGGAGGGTCATCAATTCATTCCGGAGTAAATCGTACATGTCCGCCAGCTCACCTCCAAAGGGAAGTACTACAATTTTTTCCTTATTGATTCCGATGTCTTTGTTCTGAATGTAATTCACCTGCCGGCTGATGGTCACGGATGAGATAATCAGGCCTATGGATATGATAAACTGCAAGATGATCAGGGAACGAAGAAGTTTTTTATTCCCACCGGAAACTGCAACAGAACCCACTGTCTGTACTGGATTGTAGGATGAAAGCACAAAAGCAGGGTAAAGGCCTGCAAGGAGTGAGGTAAGAAGGTAAATTATAATCAGGCCGGACAGGAACAGAGGATCATTGTAGTGTATCTCAAGTTGTTTCAGCGTTAGGGAATTAAACAGGGGCCTGACCAGCTCCACCAGGATAAGTGCCAGAAATAGTGAAATCAAGGTATAAAAGAGCGATTCAGACAGGAATTGAACTACAAGCTGTTTTTTGCTCGCGCCGTTGGTTTTCCGCAATCCGATCTCCTTGGATCGTTTTAAGGAACTGGCAGTACTGAGATTCATGTAGTTGATGCAGGCCAGCAGAAGTATGAGAAGGGCTATGCCTGAGAAGAGGTAAACATATACGATCCGGTTAGCTTTTCCGTCTGTGTATAAGTAAGCCTCTTTCAAGGGTTGAAGACCCACTTGTGCTGTCTCATCATTATTAAATTCCACATATATGTCCCTGATTTTTTCTTCAAAATCCCGCCAGGAGCTACCCTCTTTAAGCATGAGGTAAGATGGCCCCGCATAGGTCCAATCATCGTAAAGTCGGTTCTTATCCACATGCTCAATGCTGGCCAGCATGGAAAATTTGAATACGGAATTTTTAGGCGGATCCTCCAATACTGCCCCCACGGCCAGTTTCAAATTCGTGTTCTGGCTCAGGATAAGAAACTTACCTATGGGATCTTCATCCCCAAAATAATTAAGAGCTTCGGATTGGGTAATCACGACGGAACTGCGGTTCGATAAAGCCTCAATGGGATCTCCACTGATGACGGGGAAGCTGAACATTTGGAGGAATCCCGGATCGACCAGGTGAATCTTCTCATCCATCAGGGTGATTTCTTCATGGTTTACCAATGCCGGGTAATTCCAGTACCTGGTGTAGGATTCCACCTCGGGATGCCTGTCGCTCAGAGTCGGTGCCAGGGGAAAGGGGGTCACCGACATGGAAGAGCTTTCTTCCCTGGAAAATATGGAAAGTAGATTGTAAATTCTGTCTTTATTCTGATGAAAGCGATCATAACTCACCTCATCGCTTACCCACAGGAAAAACAGGATCACACAGGCCAGTCCTGTACCTAGCCCGACTATATTTATTAGCGAAAATACCTTGTTCCTGTAAAGAATCCGGAAGGTGCTTCTTATGTAATTCCTGAACATCTGTAATCTAAATAAGAGTTAATTGTTCACAAATGCAAGTCAATTCTGATGCCATAGAGTTAAATCTCATATAATCAGGCCAATATCATTAATAGCGTTTGAATATATGTATAAAAAAACAACACGAAGTGTATAAATAATATACAAATTTCATATATTTGTTGATTAATCTACATGAGATGGCAAAAAAGAGAGGATCCTTGCTTATAGTGGATGACAACCAGGAATTGCTGGTAGCTTACGAAATGTTTCTGGCTCCGCATTTCCTTTCCATTAAAACTCTTAGCCACCCCAAATCCCTTCCTACGGTCCTGAGCCAATCCGAGTTTGATGTGATCTTGCTGGATATGAATTTTTCATCCGGTATGAATACCGGGAATGAGGGCATCTTCTGGATGAACAAGGTGCTGGAAACCCATCCCGATGCTTCCATCGTTCTGATTACTGCATACGGGGATGTGGAACTGGCGCTCAGGGCTATCAGGGAAGGTGCTTCAGATTTTGTGTTGAAGTCCTGGGACCGGGAAAAGATACTGTCCACCATACTTTCTGCTTACCAGTTGAGCCGTTCCAGAAAGGAGATTCGTCAACTGAAGACCAAGCAGCAACATCTCATAGACCGTGCTAATCTGGAACTGGACTTTTGCGACAGTAAGGCAACTGCCATGCAGGAGGTGATGGATACAGTTGAAAAGGTGGCGCCCACCGATGCCAACATCCTGATCCTTGGAGAAAATGGAACCGGTAAAGAGGTCCTTGCCAGGGATATTCATCGCAAATCTCTCAGGAGTGGGGAAATGTTTGTGAGCATTGATGTGGGGGCCATTCCGGAAAGTATATTTGAAAGTGAACTTTTCGGACACGAGAAAGGAGCCTATACCGATGCAAAGGAGGACAAACCGGGAAGGATTGAGATCGCCTCAGGCGGAACCCTGTTCCTGGATGAGATTGGAAACCTTCCCCTTTCTCTCCAGTCCAAGCTCCTCTCAGTGATCGAGCGCAGGGAATTAAGCAGGGTGGGTTCCACTCAACTTAAGGCAGTGGATGTTCGATTGATATGCGCCACCAATGCCAATCTCTATCAGTTATGCGAAGAAGGCAGCTTCAGGGAGGACCTGCTTTACAGAATCAACAACATTCAGCTGGACCTGCCTCCTTTGCGGGAAAGGCAGCAAGACATCCCCGGGCTAACTAAGTTTTTTGCTGAGCAATTTGCCAGCAAGTACAACAAAGCAGATCTGAAAATTAGCAAACTGGCCCTCCACAAACTAACTAAACACCCTTGGAAAGGAAATATAAGGGAGTTACGGAATGCAGTTGAGAAAGCTGTGATAATGGCCGACGGAGTGACGCTGAAACCTTCAGACTTCATACTTCAACCGGCTCCGGCCGGGTCAGGTATCGGAGAAGAATACTACAATCTGGAAGAGCATGAAAAAAGGATGATCACTAAGGCTCTTAAGGCTTTTGGAAATAACAAGAAACTGACAGCTCAGAAGCTGGGGATCAATCGTGCCACCTTGTACAATAAAATGAGAAAATATGGTATTGAATCGCTTTAATATCCTTGTATTTCTTCAGATCCTGCTGATTGCCCTGGTGGGATTGCTGATGACTTTCTCGCTGAGGGCGGAGTTTCTCAAAATGACCACCCTCGGTCTGATTGTACTCTGGGTAGGGCAAATACTTTTTCTGAATGTATATATGAACCGGATCCATCGCGATGTAAGCAAATTTATGGAGGGAATGAGGAGCCAGGATACTACCTTGTATTTCAACGAGCAGATGGCAGGCCCTTATTATGCCAGCCTTTATAAGTCTTTCAATGAGATTACCCGTAATTTCCGTCTGGTTAGGATTGAAAAGGAAGTGGAGAACCAGTTTTTCAGGGAAGCACTTAAACAATCAGCCTCGGGATTGATGGCCGTGACTGAAAAAGGAGAATTACGCCTGGTGAATGATGCAGCCCTGCAGATACTTGGAATACAAAGCCTTAAAGCTATGCAGGATCTGGAGGATCTGTATCCCGATCTGGCCAGGTGGATTCGCCAGGGCGATCCGGGCAATTCTCAGTTGAAAATCCAGGTGGGTGCCAGACATTCTCAGCTGGCCTTAAAGTCCAAGCTTATGTACCTCGAGGGCAAGCCTGTGAGTATCATTTCTATACTGGATATTAGCAGGGAAATGGACTGGCAGGAGGTGGAAGCCTGGCAAAAACTGATCAGGGTAATTAATCACGAGATTACCAATTCGGTAGTGCCTCTGCATCTTTTGTCTTCCAGTCTGCACGATTTATTTCACGTCGGAACAAGGAAGTTACTTCCAGAAGAGCTGGACCAGGATATTGTGGATCGGTGCGTACTTGGATTGGAGACTCTGATAAAAAGGAGTAAGAGTCTGTCCGAATTTGTCAATTCCTATAATAGTTTTACCGATGTGGTTGAGGCTGATTGTGCATTGGTGAGCGTTTCCCGTACCTTTCAGCACATTGAATCTCTCATGGCCGATGAACTCAGTCAGGCTGGAATTGAACTAAAGTCGGAGGTGATTCCCGCTGATCTTCAGTTGCTGGTCGATGAGAAACTACTTGAGCAAACCCTGATCAACCTGGTAAAGAATTCCATCTTTGCCTTGGCAGGTGTAAAGGACCCGCTTATCCAATGCAAAGCCTATGTAATGAATAAGGCCGTTTCTCTGGATGTAAGCGATAACGGGCATGGTATTCCTGAAGAGATTCAGGAACATATTTTCACGCCCTTTTTCACCACCAGGAAAGAGGGATCGGGCATTGGACTAAGCCTGGCCCGGCAGGTTATGCAAATGCACAAAGGTTCCATACGGGTCAATTCCCGGGAAGGAGAAGGAACAACTTTTACTCTGAGCTTCTGAGAACTGAATTGTTTTTATTTGCCGGATAGAGTTCAACAAAAGCTCTTAGCATTTGTCTTACTAGCTCAATCCATTCAGATGAGCAAAAGGACAGTAGTATTGTGTGCCCTTATTGCACTAGCTTTCCAGGCGGTAGTGGCACAACGGAGCGGCACCATCCAGGGAAATGTTGCCGATGAACAAACGGGGGACAGAGTACCCTTTGCCAGCATATCCTTCCTTCGCAATTTTGAGCCCATCCCCGGGGGAGCCATCTCCGATGAGGAAGGCAGATTCAGTATGGGAAATCTGAGGTTCGGAGAGTACCAGGTGGTCATTTCCTTCATAGGATATGAAGCAGATACCGTGGCAGGGGTGCAGTTGACCAGAGAGGAGAACGTGGCTGATCTGGGTACTCTGACTCTGGCTGTTTCCAGAGTGGCTCTGGAAGAAGTGGAAGTTAGTGCCATGGCCAGCACCGTTTCCACAAAAATGGACCGTAAGACCTACAGAGCCTCAGATTTTGAAACGGCACAGGGGGGGACAGCCGTGGATGTATTGAACAGACTACCTTCGGTATCAGTTTCGCCCGATGGAGAAGTATCGGTGAGGGGTACCAGCGATTTTATGGTTTATCTGAATGGTAAACCCACACATATGGATCCCTCCATGTTGCTGGGACAAATCTCCGGATCTTCCATTGAACGTATTGAAGTAATCACAGTTCCTTCAGCCAGGTATGACGCACAGGGCAAAGGAGGAATTGTAAATATCACTACCCGCACTTCGGGCCTGGAAGGTCTGTCGGTAACAGCCAATGCCAATCTGGGTGCATCGCCCTGGGGAAATAAGACCGATGTATACAGCTCCTATAAGATGACCGACCTTCGCTACGGGGGAGGGATCAATTTGCTGTATGGGAAAGAAAACCTCAGCCTCTACGGCGGAATCTCTTATAGCCTGAGGAATGTAAACGGACAAAGAACGGGTGATGCACGCATACTGGATACCCTCAGCAATGTTTACAAGCATATGGTTGCCAGTGGAGAACGGCCCGAATGGTATGAGAATTACTCCGCCAATGCAGGCCTTGAATATAGTTTTACGGAACAAACGAAACTTTCAGCTTCCTATTTTTACGGGAAGCGTACCGAAGGTCGATCTGCATTTTATGTGTACCACAATTTTTATGGAGATCAGGAAAAAAATCCTGTTCCCGGTGTTCCGGTGAATGAAGAATGGGTCTACAATCCCAATACAGATAACCGTTATGGAATTTTTCACACGGTCAACCTGGAAGTAAATCAAAGCCTAAACAACAATGCTTCGCTGGACCTGGCATTCCTGTACGAACATTCAAGCCTAAGCAGAAAACTGGATAACTACAACTATGAATATATTCCGGAAAGTGATGCTGTAGGTGCTATTCAGGATCATTACAATCAGTCGGATGATACACCGCTTAATGGTTATCGCTTTTCGCTGGATTATTCCCAGGAGTTTGACAACGGACATACCCTTGGATTTGGCCTTCAACCTCAGTATTTCAGTATAGCCGGGGATTTCTCATACGACACTCTGGATATTGAAACGGGAAATTTGCTGGATTATACTGAGCTGGAAAACGGCATAGATCTGACCAGGGGAATTTATGCGGGATATATTGATTATTCGGCCGTGTGGGAGCGCTTCGAATTTATGGCAGGACTGCGTCTGGAGTATACCGACCAGGAAATGAACATCGACAATCCGGATTACTTCACCATTTTTGATCGTCCCAATCAATCCACCTATGAGGTGAAGCAGCTCGACTGGTTTCCTACCCTGCATGCCGCTTTTAAGCCCGGAGAGGCCACTACTTTCAATCTGGCAGCCAGTCGTCGGATAAGTCGTCCGCCCATCAAAAATATGGCTCCCTTTTTATATCGCAGGCACCTGGAAGTTTATGTGGTGGGTGATCCTGCTCTGAAGCCAGAATATATCCATGCAGTGGAGCTGGGAATCGGGCAGGAATTCGGGAAGCAGAAGCTTAATCTGACCGGATTTTACCGTGGAGTCGATAATGCCATTTTCAGGGTGAATACGGTGTATCAAGAAGAAATGGTACTGATCCGATCTTATACTAACTCCGGTAATTCCAGGTCGCTGGGAGCTGAACTGAATGCAGATTTTGAAGCAGGAAGCAGGGCCAAGTTATTTCTGGGTGGATCGATTTATAACTACAGGATACAGGGAGACATTTTCGGCTACCAGGAAGATAATAGCAGCACCAACTGGAGCCTGAAGGGAAATGCAAATATCATGCTCAGCAAGCAATTGAAATTCACTGCTGACTTTGATATGATCTCAGCTACAGTTACAGCCCAGGGGAATAATACGATGTTTTATTTTGCCAATACTGCCCTGAGCTATACACCGTCCAGACTGGAAAAGTGGAGTTTTGTGCTGAGGGTGCTTGATATCTTTAATTCCAATGTAAAAGGTCTGGACACCCGTGCCTTTGACAGCTCGGGCAGGCAGATTTTCTTCCAGGAAACCGTCTATACCCGTACCGGTCCCATCGCTGAAATTGGGATCTCCTACGCGTTCAATTCCAAAGGTAAATCGGGTAAAAACGCAGAGAGCTCTTTTGGGAAGGATGAGTTTTAAGCTTTATTCAAGGGGGCACTGATTTTACCTGCAATTATCAGGATTTGACTTTTATGGGGTGGGATCGTATCTTACGGTATCTCATTAAAACCTCTAAAATCCTTATATCATGCGTTCACATATTCTTTCGTGCTTAATACTTCTTTTCCTGTCAGGTATTCTTCTTGGTCAGAGCAAGATCTCTGAGAATGAAATGAACTGGACCCACTGGAGAGGACCCTTTGAAAATGGGATTGCCCTTGGCGATCCACCCATTGAATGGAGCGAAAGTTCCAATATCAAATGGAAATCTGAAATCCCCGGGGTGGGCCATGCCACTCCCAT
>Ga0180435_10000423_pt1 | contig 44062 bp, 37 predicted proteins | sample SS_ome_3_FD_132467 | JGI IMG/M metagenome (GOLD analysis project Ga0180435, IMG submission 132467) | Hypersaline lake sediment archaeal communities from the Salton Sea, California, USA - SS_3_S_1 metaG | ecosystem: Environmental > Aquatic > Non-marine Saline and Alkaline > Hypersaline >... | reverse complement strand
CCGGGCTTGGGAAATGGCGCGTGATGCAGCCGACACAAACGTGAACTGGCGGTTCACAACAAAGGACGCCAGGATCAAGCTGAAGAGACTCTATCCATCACTTGATGCCTGACAGAGCACTAGCCATTGGTAATTTGCTTTATAGCTGCGGCTGCGTCGAGGCAGTCGTCGAGTGATAAGTCGAGACCAAATGCCTGGTTCAGGACGTTCTGGACTGTCTTGGCAAGGTTCGTCGACGAGCCGGGCATGTAGATATCGAACAGGATGTCGTTTGCTTCAGTTCTGTAGTTGTCCAAGTCTCGCACTGAGGCCGCCATGTCACCTAACGGGTTCCATTCGGTCAGGACGTGCATGATCTTCTCGATTTGTTTATCTGACATAGTCATATGCGAGCCCTGCGTTTTGATACCTCTTGTTCGCTAACGCCTGAATGATGTTAGCCTGCCCGAAAGATCATCAAATTGCAATCATAGCCTTTCTGGCTTGCCTGGGCAAACGTCGCGTTGGTTGAATTCGCCGGACGTCTTGCTTGATTGTTGGTGGGGAATGAATCGGTCTGCGGACCTTTGTATTATGTGTCGAGGGTGGCCATGAGAAGGCGTACGATTGGCGTATGCACATTGGCGAGATGTATTGGTGCCAGGCCCGTCAGCGCCGGGATACCTGCCTGCCGGCAGGCAGGTTTTCAAGTGAACGACGACGGCGAGAGATCAACAACCCGGGTTTTAAACCCGTCGAATTCTACGGGTTTAGAAAACAAGCGGGCCTGAACAGCTTTACGATGATGCAACGGCGGACGGCCAGTTGTCAGTGGACGACAACGAATTCAGGGAAAATCTTTACAACCCGGATTTTAATTCCCCCTAATTCGAGGGAATTAGAAATGAGTTTGCAGGTTTGCGGTTCTCCCCTTGAAGAGCGAGTCCGTTTTCCGTGTGCTCTCAGTTGACTTGCAACCTTTAGGTTGTATAATACATTTATGACCGGACGGGATATTGTCAAGATCATGAAGCGTAACGGCTGGATTCTGGATCGGATATCCGGTAGCCACCATGTCATGATCAAGGAAGGCCTCCGCAGCATCCCAGTACCAGTGCATGGTAAGAAAGATATCCCCAAAGGGCTGGCTAGCGCGATTCTCAAGCAAGCCGGGATTAAAGGAATACGACCATGATGATCTATGCCGCCAAAATCAAGAAGCAGGAAGGCGCCTACCTGGTGTCGTTTCCGGAGTTTCCGAACGTCAACACCTACGGTGATACGCTGGCCGAAGCCTTGGGCAACGCGGCTGAAGCGATCAACGGCGCGATCGAATCTGACTTCGAACGTGGTTTCGATCTGCCTGAGCCCCGCAAACATAGCGGCCGCGGATATTACGATATCGCCATCCAACCGCATATCGAAATCGCCTGTAGCCTGCGTAAGCTTCGTAATGGTCGCCCTCAAGTTGAAATCGCCCGGCAGTTGAACGTTTCGTACCAGGCGTACCAGAAGCTCGAAAATCCCCGTCGATGCAATCCGACAATTAAGACGCTGGAGAAGATCGGCGCCGCGTTCGGTAAGAAACTGAAGATAGAACTCGTTTGAGAAAAAGGCGTCCAGGCGCCTCGGTCGTGTATGATATTGCTGAAGCGATCCAGGAGCACAGAGATGAAATCGCAAGAGCTTGGCGCGAACACTTCGGACGTTGAGGTCGTGAATATCGACGGCCATGGGGTGTGGGTCCATGTGAAAGGGGCCGAGTACTTCCTGCCGCACACTGAATACCCATGGTTCAAGGAGGCCAGGGTGGCCGATATCCTCGACGTTCATCTTCTTCACGAGGACCACCTGCATTGGCCCGCACTGGATGTCGACCTGTCGGTTGAGTCCCTGCGCGATCCGGCCGCATACCCGCTGATCTATCGATGATCGGGGGCATCAGAGGGCATCGGGGTCAGGCTTTCACTTTGAGTTCCGGGGACACCTTTGAGTTCCGGGGTCACCTTACTAAATTATTGCGTTCTTGGTTTCTTGGGCTTTTTCCATGGTCCTTTCGGACCGCGTTTCTTCGGCAGCAGATCACGGGAGAGCAGTCGACCTATCTTTTTGAGACAGTTCCGGGGACGCAAACAGTAATTATCGAATCGTTATGCGGCCCTTTGCCTGCGGGCCTTTCTCCAGATGTTCTACGTCCGGGTATCCCGTCGAACCGGGGGATAGAATTGGGAGTGTGGTATTATGGGTAATAGTTGGGCGTTACGGTTTGAGTGCTTCCCAGGCTGTGAAGTGTGAAGGTCTGCTTTGCGTGCGGCCGGTCAGTGTGTTATGGATTTCGGGTTGGGGGGAAAGGAGGTTTGATCCACATAAGGATTGCAAGTGCAATATGTTGCACCGCATTCCATTTCCCGGCCGATCAGAACTGATAAAAGTGGTCCACTTATACGTGTAGACCTTCACAGGGGTGAAGCTGAGAAGGTGGTGAGAAGCTGATGTGGCGATTTCAAGAATGTTCCACGTGGAACAATTGTGTTTGGGGGTCTGTATTTCACGAATGTTCCACGTGGAACATACGTGTTTAGCCGGCGGGACAGGTCCTCCTACCGGCGGACAGGTCCTCCTACCGGCGGACAGGTCCTCCTGCCGGCGGCTTGTTGGTGCAGTTCGATAATCATGGCGACCTGGGTCTTCCATGTGACGCTCTGGCAGGCGTACTTGTTGGCGTAGGGTCTTGGACATTGGACATTGTCCGGGGGATTCGGTAGTCTGTGGCCATGATTGGACGCTCAGTAGGATTCGGATTCTCGACCGCCCGCGATGCTGTAGCTCGCTGTCTGGTCAAGGCGTGCGTAACGCCCAATGCCCTTACGCTGGCCGGCGGCGTGTTCACCGCCGGCGCCGGCGTCTGCTACGCCCTGGGAGCCGAGCGGAGCTATGGGTGTCTCGTGTGGGCCGCTGTGCTTCTCATACTCGCCTCGGCTTGCGATATGCTCGATGGGGCGGTGGCTCGGATCGGCGGCAAATCGTCGGTGTTCGGGGAGTTTCTCGACAGCACGCTGGACCGTTTCAGCGATTTCGCCATATATGCAGGCATTGCTGTCGGCTATGCTTCGCTGCCCGAGGCCAATGTGACGTTCGTGCTGCTGGCGATGCTGGCGTTCTTCAACTCGTTCATGATCTCGTACGCCAAGGCGCGGGCCGAGGATCTCATAGAGTCGTGCCCCGTCGGCTACTGGCAGCGCGGAGAGCGATCGGCGGCCGTCCTGATCGCCACGTTCGCAAACAATCTCCCGGCGCTGCTGGTCCAGCAGGCGATCCTGCCGATGTTCACCGTGCTGAGGCGAATGCTCTACACCAAGGCGGTCATAGAAGGCCGGACCGTTGAAACCGATCCGCGCAAGGGCGGACTCTGGCTGAAATTGCATCTTTGGTACTGGCCCAGGATGTCGCTTCCGTACGATTTCGTGACCGGGGTGAACATCGCCTGGCTGATCTTCGCTCCCGTCGCCGCGTGGGATCTCATCGGCGGGGCGATCCGGGGGTCGTGACGAGCGGCTTTATTTCGCCAGTTCGGCGAAAAGCGTAAATGACGCAGCGTCGGTTATCCTGGCAGATACGTATTGTCCGGCGAGGCTTTCGGGACCCTGGAAAACGGTGATGTGATCGCCCCTGGTCCGCCCGAGCATCTGGACGAGGTTCGGATCGGCTCCGACGTTGACCGGCTTGTCCGACAGCGGACTGGGACCCTCAACGAGCAGCTCCATTTCGCGTCCGATGAAACTGCGATAATGCTCCAGCGACACCTCGGCCTGGACAGCAAGCAACTCCCTGTTTCGGCGTCTCTTGACTTCGAACGGGATGTTGTCATCGAGCGTCTTGGCGCCGACGGTGCCGTCTCGCGAGGAGTATTTGAAAATGAAGCTGTTCTTGAAGCGGCTGCGTTTGATCAGGTCGGCCGACGCCTGGTGATCCGATTCCTCTTCGCCGGGGAATCCGACAATGAAGTCGCCGGCGATCGTAACGTCGGGCATAATCGCGTAGGCCCGGTCGATGAAGTCGTCGTACTCGGCCCGCGTGTACCTGCGGTTCATCGCACGCAGGACGCGGTCCGATCCGCTCTGGGGAGGGCAGTGGATGTAGCGGCAGACGTTGGGCAAATCGCGCATCGCCTCCAGCAGATCGTCGCCGAAGTCGGTGGGGTGGCTGGTGACGAATCGCAGCCGCCTGACGCCCGATAATCCCGATATCCGCTCCAGCAGATCGCTGAAGCGCACAGTTGCGTCGCCGGCGGGGAAGCGATAGCTGTTGACGGTCTGGCCCAGCAGAGTGATCTCGCTGCGCCCGACCGCGGCGAGCTGTTTGACCTCTTGGCAGATCGCGTCGGGGCTTCGGCTGACTTCCGGCCCGCGAACGAACGGCACGATGCAGTACGTGCAGAACTTGTCGCATCCGCGCATTACTCGAACGTATGCCTGGGCCGGCGAGCCGACTTCGATGTTGCGGTCGTGGTCCAGCGAATCGATCGACGAGTCGGCCTCCGCCGCGGCGGTGCGATCCTTGCGGTCCGGGTCGCATGCGATAGTCTTCTCGCCCGCCGCCGCCCGGGCGATCATCTCCCCGAGCGTATCCAGTTGCCCCGGCCCGCAGATGATGTTCACAAACGGGTACCGCTTCAGCAGGTCGGCGCCGCGGCGTTGCGCCATGCAGCCCAGCACGCCGACTATCCGCCGCCGATCGGCCAGTGCTTCTCTGCCGAGTCGCGAGTAGACCTTGTTTTCGGCCTGGGCGCGGACCGAGCAGGTGTTGATAAGAAATACGTCAGCCTCGTCGAGCTGGTCGACGAGTTCATAGCCTGCACCGAGCAACTGCCCGGCGACAAGTTCGCTGTCCAGACGGTTCATCTGGCAGCCAAGCGTTTCAATATATACTCTCATGGCGATTCCGCTGTCAGGCAAGCCGGACATCATACCAACAATCAACCCCAACCGCACGCTCAGCCCCAACAGGCAGAAGGGAGAAGGGGGCGATCTGCCCCCATATATACGATGCTTGACTTGTCGGGCGGTTGGGGGGAAGATATGCGGCCCTTGAATTTCCCTATTGCGTCCCGCGGGGCGTTTGTAAACGCTAACTATATGGCGAACTAAGAACGATGCTCGAAAAAGTACAGGCAGACAGGCACGCGAAACTCGAGAAGATCCAGGCCCTTGGGATCGACCCCTACGGGCGGCGATACGACACCGCCGAGCCGATCGATTCGGTGCTCAAGCGGTTTGAGGACGATCGGGAGGATCTTGTCGCCGACGCGGCCGGTCGGATCATGCTGTTCCGCAACATGGGCAAGCTGATCTTCGCGCATATCCGCGATCAGAGCGGGCGGATGCAGATCGCCTTGAGCAAGAAGGACCTCGACGAGGAGACCTGGGAGCTGGCCAGCCTGCTGGACCTGGGCGATATCGTCGCGGTCGCCGGGTTGTTGAAACGCACTCGCACCGGCGAGATCACGATCTGGGGCGACAAGCTCACGATGCTGTGCAAGAGCCTCAATCCCATGCCCGAGAAGTTCCACGGCCTGACCGACACCGAAGCCCGCTATCGCCAGCGTTATCTGGACCTGATGGCCAACCCCGAGTCGATGGCGACCGCGGCCCGGCGGATCGAGATTATCGACCACTTCCGCACGACGCTGGCCGGCAAGGGCTTCATGGAGGTCGAGACGCCGATGATGCAGGCGATCTGCGGCGGGGCGGCGGCTCGACCTTTCGTTACGCACCACAACACGCTGGACCAGGACCTGTTCATGCGGGTCAGTCCCGAGTTGTACCTCAAGCGGCTGCTGGTCGGCGGGATGGAGAAGGTCTTCGAGATCAACCGCAACTTCCGCAACGAAGGCATCGACACGTCCCACAATCCGGAATTCACCATGATGGAGCTGTACCAGGCCTACGCCGACTACGAGGTGATGATGGACATCACTGAGGAGTTGATCTCCGGGGCCGCCGAGAAGATGGTTCCGCACGTGATCGCCGCACGGGACAGGGAGGCCGCGGCGATCGAGCAGATGAAGACCGACGCCGAGAGAATACTGAAAAACAAGCGCGACCCGCGCAGCGAAGAGGAAAAACAGGCAGCCTACGACGAGGCGATGGCCAAATACCGCAATCGCCATGCCGATGCGCCCGATACTCCGCTGTTCCGGGCCGCCGCCAAATGCGAGGCCGGCGAACTTGTCCTGCCGTTCGGGCGTCATCTGATCAACTACGCTCGACCCTGGCGGCGTGCCGCGTACGCCGACTTGCTGGCCGAGCACGCCGCAGTCGACATGAACGATATTGAAGCGGTCCGCGAGACGGCCCGCGCCCGCGGGATCGAAGAGTCGCAAATGGGTGATGCGTTCGTCATAAACGAGCTGTTCGAGGAGACCGTCGAGCAGCACCTCGTTCAGCCGACGTTCGTCAAGGACTATCCGGCGGACCTGTGCCCGCTGACCCGCCGCAAGCCCGGCGACCCTTCGATCGCGCTGCGGTTCGAGATGTACATATCGCGTATGGAGATCGCCAACGCCTACACCGAACTGAACGATCCTGAGATCCAGGACGCGAATTTCCGGGGCCAGCTCGAAGGCGAAGAAGGCGAAACGATGCGCGTGATGGATGAGGATTTCATCGAAGCGCTCCGACACGGGATGCCGCCGGCCGGCGGGCTTGGTGTGGGAATAGATCGAGTGGCGATGCTGCTGACCGATTCGCACAGCATCAGGGACGTTATACTTTTCCCGCTGCTGCGGACGGATAAATAACGGCGTGTCAATTGGCAACTGGCAATTGGCAATTGGCTCAACGGCCACGGCTGCGGCTGCGGCTGCTTGTTGACTGGAGCTTATGTATAGACTTTTTCTATGCTTGCGGTACTTGAAGAGTCGTGCGATCGCTTACTTCGCGGTCGTCGGCGTGGTTGTCTGCGTATTCATGATGGTCGTCGTCGTCAGTCTGTTCACCGGATTCATCGACAAGATCGAGAACGCCGCCAAAGGCCTGTTCGGCGACGTAATCATGAGCGCCAACGATCAGCACGGCCTGGCGTACTACGATGAGTTTATCGAACACGTCAAAAAGGAAGTTCCCGAAATCCAGGACGCCTCACCGTATATTCTCAGCTATGGGATGCTGCGGATCTCGGGTCAGGATCACTACAGGAACCCGGTCCAGATAGCGGGAATCCGCCTGCCCGCCCACGCCGAGGTGTCGAATTTTGAGGAAGGGCTGCTGGCCCAGAAGACCGGGCCGCTGACCTGGGACCCGCCGATCGAGCAGTTGATCGCCAGCGTCGTCGCCGAGCGGAAGAGAACCGCGGCGATCAAGAGAGCCCTGGAGAAAAGGGAGTTCGCCGGCTCCGAGCGTCCTCTGGAGTTGAGCAGCGCGATCAGCCGGGCCGAGGGGGCGATTACCCACCAGTCCGGAGCGATCGAGAATCTGCGGAACGTGGACAAGAACCGCGCCGAACTGAAGCGATCGCAGGCCAGGCTCGAAGAACTGCTGGCCGCCGGGGTCGGAAGCGAAGATGTTGCCGCAGCCCGCGAGGCGCTTGCGGATGCTCAAGCGGGAAACGCGCCGGCCGACAAGATAGCTGAATTGCAGAAGAAGCTGTTTCAACTTGAGAACGTAGTTCGCGATTTCGATGATGCCCAGCGGCGGGTTGCGTATTTCCAGCGCGCCACTTACGAGGGCCGCGACGATCGAATCATCCTCGGCCTGGGGATCGAAGCTTTGAGCTACCGCACCGACACCGGGGACGTGGTGCGGCTCTGGACGCCGGGTCAAAAGGTGATCCTGTACGTGTTCCCGCTGGGACGTCGCAGTCTGGACATGACCGAACTGTCGCCGGAGATCAGGAACATGTCGGTGATCGACGACAGCCGCTCGGGCGTCCCCCCGATCGATTCGGCGTTTGTCTACGTTCCGTTCGATACGCTGCAGAAGCTCAATCACATGGAGCCGGAGTACTCCCAGGCCGATCCGAATCAGGTCGTCTCGCCGGGCAGGTGCAGCCAGGTGATCTTCAAGGTCAGGAAGGACCAGCCCACCGAGGCCGAACTGCGGAAAATCGGCGCGAGAATCGAGCGTTCGTGGCTCGGTTTCCGCCGCAAGTATCCCAATGCGGCGATGTCGAGCATAGTCGTAGAGACCTGGCGCCAGAGGCAGCGCGAACTGCTGAGCACCGTCGAAGGCCAGCGGATCATCATGATAATCGTCCTGGGCGTCATTTCGATCGTCGCGGTGATCCTGATCTTCGTGATCCAGTATGTGATAGTCGTGCAGAAGACCGCCGATATCGGGATTCTCAAGGCGATCGGAGCTTCGAGCTTCGGCGTTGCCCGGGTGTTCCTGCTGTACGGGGCGGCGATCGGGATCGTGGGCGCGGCGTTCGGGGTCGCGCTGGGGTACCTCTTCGTTCGCAACACCAACAACATCGCCGACTGGCTTGCGGTGAATTTCGGCTTCATGCCGTTCAGGGAAGGGTTCCTGTTCGACACGTTCCCCGAGGAGGTGCAGACCGCCACGGTGATCAATATAGTCGTCGCGGCGATACTCTCCGGTCTGATCGGGGCTCTGCTTCCGGCGATCAAGGCCGCCCGAATGCAGCCGGTGGAGGCGCTTCGATATGAGTAAGTCTCCGGCAATACTGGTCGAAGGCGTGCATAAGTCGTATCAACTGGGCCGCCAGGAGCTGCACGTGCTGCGCGACGTTGACTGCAGCGTCGCCGAAGGCGAGTTCGTGTCGATCGTGGGCGCTTCGGGCAGCGGCAAGAGCACGCTCCTGCATCTGGTTGGCCTGCTGGACCGGGCCGACGAGGGGCGCATCACGCTGTCGGGGCGCGACGTTTCGGGACTCTCGTCCAAGTCGCGAAATGCAATCCGCCGCCACGACGTCGGGTTCGTTTTCCAGTTTTACCATCTGTTTTCCGAACTCAATGTCCTGGACAACGCCATGCTCCCGGCCATGGTCGACACACCTCTGCTGAAGTGGCTTTCCAGGCGGTCCGATCGACGCGAGAAGGCCGCGGCGGTTCTCGACGAAGTCGGCCTGGGCGATCGCCTGAAGCATCGTCCGCGCGAGCTGTCCGGCGGCGAGAGGCAGCGGGTGGCGATTGCCCGGGCGCTGATGAACGAGCCTGAGATCCTGCTGGCCGACGAGCCGACGGGCAACCTCGACTCCAAGACCGGCGCGAAGATCATGAAGCTGCTGAACCGCTACAACAAGAAGGGCCAGACGATTCTTATGGTTACTCACGATTCGGGCATAGCCGCCCAGACCGATCGGGTCATGCACCTTGTCGACGGGCGAATGGCGGGTGATCGCTAATGGCCCGCAGATACGACAAGCGCCAGCCGGTGGGACTGATCGCAGGATCGGGGCGTCTTCCTTTCCTGGTGGCCCAGGGCGTCAAGAAGCTGGGCCGTCCGCTGATAGTCGTCGGGCTGGCGGGCAACGCCTCGCCGCGTCTTCGCGACATGGCCGACGAGTTCGTCTGGGCCGGCATCACGCGTCCGGGCAAGTGGATATCCTCTCTGAGGCGCCACGGCGTGCACGAGACTGTGATGATCGGCGGGGTCAAAAAGAAGCATATATATTCGCCGCTGCGCGTGCTACGATATATCCCGGACCTGCGGGCGGTGAGGATCTGGTATTTCCGCCTGAGAAAAGACAAGCGCGACAACGCGGTCCTGCTTGCGGTGGCCGACGAGTTGCGAAGCGAAGGAATTGAACTTGTGTCGAGCGTAAAATACTGCACCGAACACCTTGCCGACGAGGGCCTGCTTACAAGCACGGCTGTCCCGCGAACCGCCGAAGCCGACGTTGAGTTCGGCTGGAACATAGCCCGGGCCAGCGCCGATCTGGACATCGGTCAATCGATCGCCGTCAAGGAGCGCGACATCATCGCCGTGGAGGCGATGGAGGGCACCGACGCGATGATTCGGCGGGCCGGGCGAGTCTGCCGGGTCGGCGGATGGACCATGGTGAAAGTAGCCCGTCCCAAGCAGGACATGCGGTTCGACGTGCCTACCGTCGGGCCGAGTACGATTAGGAACCTGAAGGATTCAAAGTGCATCTGCCTGGTCGTAGAGGCCGGTCGAACGCTGATAGTGGATAAGCCCGCGACGCTGCAACTGGCCGACAGCCTGGGAATAGCGGTAGTCGGCAGGAGACCCGGAGACGCCCCCGGCGTGGGGCTGAGCGATTAGGCGGCGAAAGTCTTGTCGTGCATGCTCGCGGCCAGGGCTATGTGGCGAAGGCGGTCGAGATTCATCGAGTTGATGTACTCGTCGGAGAAGTCAATGTCGAATCCGCATCGCATCCTGCGGAGCAGAGTGATCAACTGAGGACGCCCCATTGAGGCGATTGTGCTGACGATGTCTCGATCCACTTCAATAGGCATAGCTTACCTCGTGCGTTGCTAACTTGTACAACTAGTTATCGGCAGAGTGACCCGAGAACTTTGCTATTCCTTAGCGTTACTACGACTGGTCTGGAGATTTGTTCATAACCTGGCTTGGCATGATGTTAGTAACTTGTGAACAACCGACTGCTCCAGATAATAAATGGCGCTGTTTCAGTAGGTTGCAATCATATATGATTAATGTGCTTTTGTGGGCATATTTGTACGAGTATTGATCGTATTGAAGTGAAGATGGAGATAAAGACCGAGAATTTTGACTTCGAGCTGCCCGGCGAGTTGATCGCCCAGAGGCCTCTGGAGCAGCGGGATTCGTCTGCTTTGCTGCATTTGGACCGCGCCGGGGGGACATGGACTGATCGCCGGTTCGCCGAGCTTCCCGAGCTTCTGCGACGCGGCGATCTGCTGGTCATGAACGACACCAGGGTCGTCCCCGCGCGATTCTACTGCACCCGATCGACCGGCGGCAGGGTCGAAGGGCTGTTCCTGCAGGTCGCAGACGCCGGCAGGTGGGAGGTCATGCTCAAAAACGCCGGGCGATGCAGGCCGGGCGAATTACTGACTCTGGCCGCCAGGGACGAATCCGACTGTTTGCCGATCGAGTTGATCGAGAATCTCGGGCAGGGCTGCTGGATCGCCGCTCCCCACAGCGAGCGGGACGCTCTTGACATCCTCAATTCGGTCGGCACGGTCCCGCTGCCGCCTTACATTCGTCGCGACGCCGAAGCCGACGATGAGGCCGACCGCCGGCGATACCAGACTATCTATGCATCGCAACCGGGCGCCGTCGCCGCACCGACGGCGGGGCTGCACTTCACCCCGGAGATATTCGACGCACTTTCCGATGCGGGCGTCAGCACTTGCCGCCTGACGCTCCACGTGGGGGCCGGGACATTCCTTCCGGTCAAGACCGACGATCTGGCCTCTCACCAGATGCACAGCGAAACGTACGAACTGTCGGGCCGGACCGCCGAGACTCTCAACGCCGCACGCGACGAGGGTCGGCGGATTGTGGCGATCGGAACTACGACTGTCCGCGTGCTGGAGACGCTCGCCGCCCGGTCTGACCGATTCGCCGCCGCGGCCGGAAGCACCGACATATTCATCTACCCGCCGGCGGAGTTCCGGGCCGTCGACACGCTGATAACGAATTTCCACCTGCCCAAGAGCACGCTGTTGATGCTGGTCAGCGCCTTCTGCACGCCCGGGCGGATCGAGGGTGTCGAAACCATGCTGGCGGCCTATAGACACGCCGTCGAACGCAAATATCGCTTCTTCTCCTACGGGGATGCGATGCTGATCGAGTAGACCATGAGCACAGTAGCGAAAATAGAATTCACCGACTACCCAGCCAGCGTCGCCAAAGCACTTGATGCGATCGGAGCGGCGGATCGTCTGCCCGATGACAGACTGATCATCGTAAAGCCGAACCTTACGCTCGCTGACGCTCCGCCGGTTACTACCGATCCCCGCGCCGCCCGGGCGGTCATTGAATACTGCCGCGCTCGCACAAGCGCCGAGATCGCCATAGGCGAAGGGTGCGGAACCGGGACTACCGACGAGGTGTACGGCAAGACCGGTTACTCAGACCTGGCCGATGAATTCGGCCTGCGGCTGATCGACTTCAACACCGTCGAAGCGGCCAGGCGCAGCGACACGCGGGCCGTGCAGTTGAAGGAGTTCCATCTGCCGGTCGTCGCTCAGGATGCATTCATCATCTCGCTGCCGGTCCTCAAGGATCACTGCTTCACCGTCACGACGATCGCGCTGAAGAACATGTTCGGCCTGGCGCCGGGGCGGTTCTACCATGGGGCGTGGAACAAGTCGCAACTGCATTCGCCTTCGACGCATAAGTCGGTGTTCGACATAAACCTCTATAAGGCGCCGGACCTGTCTGTTGTGGACGCTTCGGTTGCTCTTACCGGCATGCATTTGTCGGGCACGCCTGTGGAGTTCGGCGTGATCCTGGCGAGTTTCGATCCCGTCGCGGTCGACGCAGTCGGCAGCGAAATGCTCGGCCACGATCCGCGGGCGATCGAATACCTCACGCTGGCTGACGGTGTGCTGGGGTCGATGGACGATATCAAAGTCATCGAAGGCTGACCGCTGGTTTGCATTTGTCGCCGCGGTCGGGTTAGACTATCGTGCTGTAAGGCAATTCGTTGCGGATTCCAACGTCAGTTGGCAAATGAACACACTGAACGATACAGCTCTTGAATTCCTGCGCCGCTCGGGCCGGGAGGTCAGTTTCGGTGACGGGGAGATAATAGTCCGTCGCGGAAGCCGGGGCGATGCGTTCTACGTTGTCCTCGAGGGCGTCGTCGAGGTGCTGCTGGAGGCCTCCGACGGTCGGCGGCTGCCCCTGACGCGATTGGGCAAGGGCGCCACATTCGGTGAAATGTCGCTGCTGACCGACGAGGAGGTTTCAGCCGACGTCCTGGCCGGGAGCGAGGTGAAGCTGCTGGAGTATCCGTCCGAGCTGTTTCAGGCGGCGCTGACCGAGTGCGTCGAACTGAGAAACCACATTCTGTCGGGCTTCTGCGCCTCTCTCCGCGAGACCAATGTGATGGCCTGGCGGTACTTTCAGCGGTCCGAGGTGCTCGATACGCTGATGCACGCCGAAGAGTCGGCCGGTGAGCTGGCGGTCGAATCTCAGGCGATGCGGCGGGTCGAGGCGAGAATCGGCGAACTGGCCGGCGAGGATAGTCCCGTGCTGCTTGTCGGCGACGCGGGCGTCGGCAAGCTGTTTGTTGCACGAAAGATCCACGAGGCGGCGGATCCCGAGGCCCCGCTGGTCGTTGTGGACTGTTCGCGCGTCGAAGGCGACGCGATCGGCAAGCTGCTGTTCGGGCCGTCGGAAAACTGGGAGTATCTCAGGCGTTCGAACGCCTCGGGGGCGCTGCCCTTGTCGGGCGCGCTGGACCTGGCGGATCGAGGCACGCTGATTCTCCGGCACGTTGACGCCATGCCGCCGGCGTGCCGGGAGGTTATGGGGCGATACGCCGAGGCGCTCGACGGAGCCGACGGCGACATCTCGCCGCATGTCCGCCTGCTGGCGACTACGAGAAAGGATATTGGCTCGCTCGTTGCCGACGGCGCCTTCTCGGCGGATCTTGGCCGGCGGCTCCTGGCCTGCCGGATTGATGTTCCGTCGTTGAGCGAGCGAAAGCGGGATATTCTGCCCCTGGCGCGACTGTTCCTGGCCGGACGCTGTCCCGACGGAGACAAGAGTTTCAACAAATCCGCCGAGAACGTTCTCGTTTCCGCGCAATTCAGGCATCGCAACGTCGCCGAGTTGCGGGAGGCCGTCGAGTTCGGGGCCCTGTTCGCCGACGGACACGAGATCGGTTCTGAGCACATCTTCATCGGTCCGCGCAGCGAGGCGGGCCGGACCGAATACGATCTGTCGCCGACGCCCTGGGTCAGGTGGATATTGACCGGTCGGCGGTTGCAGATGCTCTCCGCCGGCGTGCTGGGCGTATTCGCGGCTATCGCCGCGGCGTGCCTCGTCGCCGGCGATACGATGATAGGCCGCATCGCCAACGGGCTGGTCTGGGGCGTCTGGTGGCCTTTCCTGATGGCGGCGTTTCTGCTGATGGGACGGTTGTGGTGCACCGTCTGCCCGATTGCCCTTATCGGACGGACAGTCAGGCGGTTGGGCTCACTGGACCTGACGCCGCCTTCATGGCTCAAGAAATACAGCGGCCTGGCGGTGCTGGCCGGGTTCGCGACAATCGTTTGGACCGAGCACTACTTCAAGATGATCGGCAATCCCGCCGCCACCGGGTGGCTGCTGGTGAGCCTGATCGGCGGAGCCGCAGTGTTGTGCATCGCTTACCAGCGAGAGGCGTGGTGCCGATATGTATGCCCGCTGGGCGCCCTGGGCGCCGGATACTCGGCGTCCTCGATGATGCGCGTGCGGGCCAATCCCAGCGTCTGCGCCGCACAATGCACTACGCACGAATGCTTCAAGGGCTCAGACGACTCTCCGGGCTGCTCGGTGTTCCACCACCCGATGTACGCTCGGGGCGGACAGCACTGCAAAATGTGCCTCAAGTGCCTGAGCGTCTGTCCGCACGGTTCGGCGAGGCTGTACCTCCGCCCGCCGCTGCAGGGGCTGTGGGGGGGTGGAAGCCTCAGCGACTCCCTGTCCGGATTTGCACTGGCGGTCTTCTTCATGTCGCTGGTGATGCTCGCGTCGCACAAGTTCGCATGGGTCTCGGCGACGGTGTGGTACACCGGCCTGCTGATCGCCGCGGCGTGCGCCGGACTCGGACTCCAGCGGCTGCTGCGGAAGCTGTTCGGCGATGAAACCGAGGTCGTCACCTCGATAGCCTTTGCGCTGCTGGTGCTCGGCTCGGGTCCGCTGATGGCGTTTCACCTGCAGAATGTTCCGCTGCTGGACAGTGTTGTGGTGTCGGCTCGGGGCGGGGGACCCGCGGCGCACCGGATCGGTCTGCTTGAACTGATGCAGGCCGGCGTAATCGCGATCGCGGCGTGTTTGGCTGCGATCGCCGTCTGGCGGATACGTGTCCGAATTCTCCAGCGCACCAAGGCCAGGCGGGGGTGGCTGTTCGTCGATGCGCTGGCGGCGATCTACGTTGTCGGAGCCTTTGCAATGCTGTTGGCGGGAGGCGACTCGCCATGAGTGCTGTGATGTTTCCGACCAGCTTGCACTTCAGGCGCAGCTCGAAGTCCCCGTAGAGTTTCTTTGTGCAGAGGAATTCGTTTCGCGGGATGCGCGTCTTGAGGTTGCCCGCGACGATCGCTCCGTCCTGGATCCGGAAGAATTTCAGGTTGCCCTCCCAGCCTTCGAATGTCTTGCCGTCGAACAGGGAGATCGTCTTGCCAGCCTGCGCGGCGGCCGGGCCGGACTCCTGCATGTAGACATGCACGCCTTTCTTGTTGGAAACTACGATGTCGAGCTTCCTGTCGCCATTCATGTCTACGACTTCGAACTGCGTTCCGACTCCGCCGCCGCCTTCAATCTTATGTGGGATGAACTTCGGGGCGCCTTTCTTCGGGCCGGTCCGCTCGAACCAGTAGAGCACCACCGGCTCCCCGCCGCCGGGATCATTGCCGTTGTGCGCGAAGTATCGCTTGCCGGTGACGAAGTCCATGCGTCCGTCGTTGTTCATGTCGGCCAGGATGATCGCGTGCGTCTGCGAGAACCCCTTGAATATCTCGTGTCGTTTCCACGTGACTTTCCCGTCGGCCTTGATCTGCTCGTGCCACCAGATCCCGTAGGCGTGCGCCGAACTCGACAGTACGTCCGCGTCGCCGTCACCGTCGAAATCGTGGGTTATCAGATTGGCGCTGCGGCCTCCAAAGTCGGCTCGATGAAACTTCCAGTCGCCCTTTGTGCGGTCGGCGGGCGCTTCGAGCCAGCCCTTGGCGGTGAGTATGTCGCGGCGTCCGTCGCCGTTGACGTCGCCGAATCCGAAGGTGTGTCCCGTCGCCGCCTGTTTGTCCCTGGCGGAATTCACGTCATGGCGCGACCACTGCGTTGTCTTCGCATCGCGCGGCGGGGCGCACCAGGACACCTTTCCCCGAGCCGAGAATATCGCCACAGGCTTCCCGTCGCCCAGAAGATCGCCGTACAGCGGAGTCTCGTTGCCGGCGGACTTTGTGAACAGATGCTCTTTCCAGGCTCCCGGCTTGCCCTTGGGGTTCTCCAGCCAGACCGCCGGGCAGTTGCTCCAGCCGACGACTATTATCGAATCGATCCACCCGTCGCCGTTCACGTCGTCGGAGAAGTTGGCGAAGCACTTGCTGTAGGCCTTGGCCGGATCGTAGCTGCGCGGCTTGTCGCGGAGCGGATGAGGCTTGAAATCCGGCGCCTGGTACCACATGTCGCCTGCAAATATGTCGAGCTTGCCGTCGCGGTTTACGTCTCCGGTTGCGACTCCTTCGGACCGGAAGGCCTTGTCGACCACAATCTTCCTGAATGTAATCCCACCGCAGGCGGCGCTGGCCAGCAGGCAGATGGTCACTATCGCTGCAAGATTGCGTCCGGGGAAGCGTTTGTACATGTTCATGGCGGTCTCCTTGTGTCGCATTAGCCTACAGACCGCTTAACGCGGCGTCCAGAAGCTGCTTGCCAACCTCGCGACGCCGAGTATGCTGTCAGGACGTTCCTGAAGAATATCAATAGCATTCAACGAAAGGTGAGTCAGAAATGTCAAAACGAATTGTGATTCTGTCGGTTGTCTTGGTGGCGGTGAGCTTCACCGCGTCTGACGCGGCCCCGAAAGACGCAGCGAAGATCAAGGTGCTGATCATCGACGGGCAGAACAATCATAACTGGAAGAAGATGACGCCTCCGATGAAGGCGACGCTCGAGGCCTGCGGTCGGTTCACCGTCGACGTCTCTACGCTGCCCAGCAATGGTGGCAAGAAGGAAGAATGGGACGCCTGGGACCCGCAGTTCGCCAAGTACGACGTGATCGTAAGCAACTACAACGACGGCGGAAAGTGCCGCTGGCCCGAGAAACGCAAAAAAGAGTTCGAGAAGTTCATGGCCGAAGGCGGCGGATTTGTGCCGGTCCATGCGGCCGACAATTCGTCCAACGACTGGCCCGCCTACAACGAGATTATCGGCGTTGGCGGTTGGGGCGGACGCAACCCCAAGAGCGGCTTCCTGATGCGCAAGAAAGACGGCAAGTGGGCGCCCGATCCGGCCCCGAAAGGCCGCTCCGGATCGCACGGCGGCGGATGGGAGTTCCCGGTCAAGACCGAGGCGCCCGATCACCCGATCATGAAGGGCATGCCGCCGGTCTGGAAGCACGCCAGGGAGGAGATGTACAACTCGATGCGCGGACCTTGCAAGAACCTGACCGTCCTGGCCTCGGCGCCGAGTAAGCAGACCAAGGTCGACGAGCCGCAGGTCATGATCATCAAGTACAAAAAGGGCACTACCTGCCACATCACCCTCGGACATGTCGGCGGACTCGAGCCGATCCAGTGCGTCGGATTCCAGACGCTGCTGGCCCGCGGAACTGAATTCGCCGCAACCGGCAAGGTCACGATCCCGATCCCGGCTGAATTCCCGACGAAGGACAAAGTGAGTGTTGTCCCCGCCGACAAGGTCACCTGGGGCAAAAAGACCGCCGCCAAGTAGACCGCGGCGATCGCCCCGGCCTGTGCCTCATGGCGGTCAAGAGAGGGTGGATGCTTTCAGTTTTTCAGTCGCAGCGACATTTCAGCAAGCTCCAGTCGGATTGGCTGGGGCTTGCTGTATGGTAGGGCCAGTGCGCCGTAATGGTCGAATCGCGGCTTCTTGCGCCCCAGGTAATCCAGGTCGAAGTTCGCATCGTCAGCGATTCGGCTGCGGTAATCGTATTGCCCCGGATAGTCCAGTCCCAGCAGGGGACCTTCGTAGAAATCGCCACGGTCTGCTGGTTGGCGCCGTGGTTGACGATCGTGTTGCCTTCGATAGTGACGTGATGGACGCCTTTGCTTGAGTCGCCGCCGGCCTTGATCGCATCGATGTTATGCAGATTCCGCCCGTCGAACGTTATGTTGCGTATTACGATCCAACTCGCGTCGGTCAGGTCGATGGTGTTTGAACCTTTGCGGGCGACCATAACGGTCTTGGCTCCGGCGCCCTGAATGGTGATCGGCTTGCCGGGCTTGCCGTGCATGCCGCGTATACGCATCCCGCGCGTATACTTGCCTGGCGCCAGGATGAGCGTATCGCCGGGTTTGAGTTTCGACAGCAGCGTTCGATAGTTGTCCGGGCCGGCGGGTACATCCCGCCCGCAAACCGTGGTGGCCGGCAGGAGCAGGGTGACAATAAGAAGTGATGTTTTCATACGCGCCATCCTCGCCTGGGCCTATTCCCGTGTGTCTTGTTTCGCCGGGATGATGCAGACTACGCGAAGTCCGATTTCGTCGGAGCCTTTGTCGCTTGCGGATCGGAATGCCGAGCGGCAGGCCGCCGGACCGCTGCGCCAGCATCCGCCTCGCACTACGCGGGTTGATCCCGCGGCGGGGCCAGTCGGGTCGGTCTCCGGTTTGGCGAGGTATGGTCCGTATGCGTCGGCGCACCATTCACTGACGTTTCCGTGCATGTCGTAGAGCCCCCAGGCGTTGGGATGCGTCCTGCCGATCTGCATTGGCTTGGGGCTGCGCTTGGAACTCTTGCCTTCGTCGTAGGCGTAGTTGCTGTCGTAGTTGGCCTGGTTGGGCGCTATCGTCGGACCGAAGGCAAACGGCGTTTCGGTCCCCGCGCGGCAGGCGTACTCCCATTGCGCTTCGGTCGGCAGGGCGTAGGCGCGTTTGTCGTTTCGGCTTAGCGTCTTGCAGAACTTCCCGGCGTCGGACCATGAGATGTTCGTCGCCGGCATGTTGTCGTCTTTAGCCGCGGCGATCGCCTGGTACTGCTTCTGTGTGACTTCGTGGATGGACATGTAAAACGCCCCGGTCAGCTTGACTTTGCGGCGCGGATGTTCGCCGGCGAATCTTTTTGGCTGGATGTTCGGCTCGCTGGAGAGTCTTGCGACCTGTTCGGCCGGGATTTTCGAGCCCATCATGAAATCGCCCGCTGGAATCAGGACGAATCGCATGCCGATGGAGTTTTCAAAGGCGACCGGCGCGCCAAGGGCCTTGGCGGCCATTATCTGATCTATGGAGACCCTTGCCCACGGCGTTTTGGCCTGGATCTTCTTCTGGTCTTCGTACGCGCGGAACTTTTCGGCCAGTCCCTCCGGCCAGCGGAAGATTGGCGCCTTGGCCGGGTCGAATCCCTTCAAGTGCGGCTCGTGGAGTCGTTTGGATACGGGAACGTAAGTCCATTTATTTTGTGCGAACGACTCGTCGAGCAGCCCGGCCATGCCGGGCAAGTACTTCTTCACGTGCTCCCTGCGTCTGATGTGGACTACGTGCCGGCCTTTGGGGCCGACTCTTTCGAGCGAACTCTGCCCGCCGCCCGATTCGGGCCTCTTTGTCCCGTTGCAGTTGAACCATGCCTGAACGCTCTCGGCCCAGAACTCGCTGGCGTTCCTGACGCCGTATCCGCGGAACAGCCCGCTGGCCTTGGCCTTGGCGTGCAGCGCGTTCAGACGCGGCTGGAACTTCGGGTCCATTTTTGCAAAGGCTCCGTTCAGCCCGTGGGCGAATTCGTGAACGAAGATGTTCTCGCCGGCCCACGGGTCGCCCTTGAGGCACAGGACGTTTTCCTCCCCGCAACTGATGGTGCTGCCGGCCAGCCCGCGGGCGCGATAGTCCCACCATGCGTTCATTCCGCGGCACGCCGGAAGGGCGCTCTGCATCTCGGTGTAAGCCAGAACGGTCAGCAGCCTGGTGTATCCGTTCAGCACGTCCGGACGGTTGGCCAGCATGTGCCTGGCCAGGTACGCCACCTCCTCCAGTGCCCGGCGGGAGACCTTCTCCGAACCGGCGACCATCGTCCCTCCGACGGGTACGTGCTGCTTGAAGAACGGGTCCAACTTATTGACCCTGGCGGCGATCGCGGCGCTTCTCGCCGCGGCGTCCGATTCGGCGACCGACACCGCGCAGGTCAAGAGCAGGCAGCATGAGGCCAGTGCAAGGGATACGACGCTGTTTCGAGAGAGTATTGCGGCCATTGATAGTTCCTTCATAATTCGGGGTTCCGCGCCTCCGGGGGCGTGAGCTAATGTAATAAAGATAAGCCTTTTGTCATCGGTTGGCGAGTAGTTTTTGAGTCGTACCGCGTCCGGCGCCCCCGAGCCCAGTGGCGAGAAACACCTGCACTGGACCAATGTTGACCGATGGAGCTTCGATAGTACCCCCAAGAGTGTATTGAAACCCTGCGCTCGCAACGGTAACATATGGTCTGTCAGGTTGTTAAGGGAGTCGGAACATTGGGTAAGGAATTCCTCAAAGTCTCAGAACTACTTGATCGCATCCGCGATTGCCTGCCGCGAGCAGTCAAGCTTGCGGAGACCGGATTTCGATCAGCGGGAGTCAGGTACGCCAACGAATCCGACTTTGTCTCCGGCGACGGGGCGGCGTACTATGGGGGCAGATGGAATCCGCCGGGAATGAAGGCGGTTTACATGTCTCTTGATCCCTTCACTGCGACAAAGGAGAGCTATCAGGAATTCGCCAAATTCGGGTTCAAGGACAATATCAAACCTCGCGTGCTGGCCGGTGCGAGACTGAAACTGAGGCGTTGATTGGATCTGACGGATGCGAACGTGCTGGGAAAGCTGGGGTTCGGCCTCGATGAGCTTATGGAAGAGGACTGGCATGCTATTCAAAGCGGGGGCCAAGAGTCGTGGACTCAGGCTATCGCTCGCGGATGTCGTTCAGTTGGATTCGAAGGGTTGATCGCACAGTCCGCCAGAGACCGGCGTGGTAGGAATGTGGTGATTTTTCCGGACAAGCTCAGAAAAGGCAGTTCCATTGAACTTGTGACAAAAGAGGATCTGCCGCCGCATCCTTCAGGCTGGCCTAAGTAGTATGTATTATTGCATGTATTTGTGCTTGTATTTATGCCGACTATATGGTAGAGTCCTAAGAGTGGAGTGCGAACCTGAATCGGAAGGACAGCCAAGTGCAAACCAAATCAAAGAGAAAGACAATCACGAAGAAGAAATCGCGTCCTCGTGCGATGCCGATTGATGGACTGTACGGAGTGCGGGTCGTGGAGATAAGCGGCGAAACCAAGCTGGAATTGCGGCACAAGTTACGCATGGCGAGGAGAACTTTCGGGCGCCTGGTCGACGTTTCCGTCAGGGCGATTGCTGACGTTGAGTCGAAGCAGAAGAAAGTCGGGAAGCTTCAACGGAACTACGTCGAAGTCAAACGACTATGCGACTCGTTGAGCGAAGTTGTTGATCCGGCGCGCCTCGGCGACTGGTTCGACGCCCCCAACGACGCATTTGGCGGTTTGAAGCCGGTGGAGGTCATTGAACGCGGCGAAATCGATCGTCTTTGGGAGATGTTCTACCGCCTGAGATCCGGAATGCCGGGATAACCTATGATGACATATCGCCAACTCAACCGGAGAAGTTTTCTCGCATCCGTCGCCGCGGGAGCGGGCGCTTTTTGCTTGCGGTTCGCCCGGGCCGCCCACGCCGAGCCGGCGGGCAAGCCGAATTTCCTGATCATCCTTGCCGACGACATGGGATTCTCCGACGCCGGCTGCTACGGCGGCCAGATCGCCACGCCGAATCTCGACAAGTTGGCGTCAGGCGGGCTGAAGTTTACGCAGTTCTACTCGACGGGGCGGTGCTGGCCTTCACGGTCTTGTCTGCTTACCGGTTACTACGCACAGCAGATCCGCATGGACCCGCCGCGCGGCCGGTTGCCGGGCTGGACGCGTCTGGCGCCGCACTACCTCAAGCCCGCCGGGTATCGCTGCTACCATTCCGGTAAGTGGCACATCAACGGGGCTCCGATGCCTGTGGCCGACGGCGGGTTCGACAAGTCGTATTACCTGCGGGACCAGAACCGCTTCTTCTCGCCGACGCAACACTGGAAGGATGACAAGAAGCTGCCGCCCGTCAAGCCGGATGAAGGGTACTACTCAACGATCGCCATCGCCGATCACGCTGTGGCGTGCCTGAAGGACCACGCGGCCAATCACAGTGGCAAACCGTTTTTCCATTACCTGGCGTTCACCGCGCCGCACTTCCCGCTGCACGCGCTGCAGAAGGATATCGATCGCTACAAGGGCAAATACGACAAGGGCTGGGACGCCGTGCGGGCCGAGCGTTTCAAGCGGATGACGGATATGGGGATCGTCAACTGCAAGCTGTCGCCGCTGGAGCCTAACGTCAAGCCCGGATGGAATCTCAGCGAGGCCGACATGGCCAAACGCATCGGGTCCGGAGAGGCCGGGCGGGCGATTCCCTGGAAGCAACTCACCGACGAGCAAAAGAGCTTCCAGTCGATGAAGATGGCGATTCACGCCGCGATGATCGACCGTATGGACCGCGAGATCGGGCGCGTGCTGGACCAGCTCAAGACCGCCGGCGTGCTGGACAACACGGTGATAATGTTCATGTCGGACAATGGCGCCAGCGCCGAGCAGATGATCCGCAGCGACGGGCACGACCCGGCCGCGAAACCCGGTTCGTGGCGTTCGCATTTATGTCTCGGTCCCGGCTGGTCGACGGCGTCCAACACGCCGTTTCGCATGCACAAGTCGTGGGTCCACGAGGGCGGAATCGCCTCGCCGCTGATCGTCCACTGGCCCGCGGGCCTGAAGGCGTCAGGCCAGTTGCGGCACAATCCGGGGCACTTCGTGGACATCCTGCCGACGGTGCTGGAGCTGGCCGGCGCCAATCGAACCGAGCGATGGCGCGGTCGGGCGACCCCGCCGCTGGCCGGGCGGTCCATCGTGTCGGCATTCACGCGCGACAACAGCGCCGCTCACGATTTTCTATACTTCCACCACTCCGGAAATCGCGCGATTCGCGTCGGCGACTGGAAGCTGGTCTCGGCGGGAAGGAAAGGTCCATGGGAACTGTACGACCTGAAAACCGACAGATGCGAACTGAAGAACCTCGCGGCAAAAAAGCCCGAAAAGGTAAGCGAGCTATCCAAACTCTGGCAGCAAAAAGAAGCCGCCTTCCGCAAACTCGCCGGCACGGGCGCCGGCAAGAAACGCCGCTAGTTCGTGGCTGGCTGTTGAGCCCGACGAAGGAGGGTGACTGAAAGTAGCCCCGGGTGAGCCGAAGGCGAGCCCGGGGAATCGATCCGTGAGTATTTCAAGAGCCCTCCGAAGGGAGGGTGATTGACACAAGGATTTCGAAAGCTGTTGCGGCTTGAGCGCCTTGTATCAATCACCCTCCGTTCGGAGGGCTCTTTCCCATTTTGGGGCATCTGTTCCCCGGGCTCACCCTTCGGGATCGCCCGGGGCTACGATCAGCCACCCGCCTGTCGGCGGGCAGGTCCGCCTCCGGCGGACTCAACGGCGTTCGACCTTCTCGGTTGCGGGTTTACTGGTTGGCTCACCGCGGCGAATCTTGTCCTTCGGAAGAACGCAGTAGTCATCTTCTCCTTCCAGCCCGTGGCCCCAGGACAGCCGTTTCGGTATTGGGAGACCTTTTGGGGTAGCATCCCGCAATTCCCATTGCTTTCGGTGATGGTCGTATGCCATCTCCGCGGTTACGGCACATTCACTCTCCTTCGGCGAGCTCTGACGAAGAGAGTCTAAGGCTGATTGGCTGATCGCATCGATTGGCAGGGACGGTGTGAGCACTTTTCCGGGCGGTGTCTCCAGGTCGGGCAGATGGCCGGACCATAGTACTAGTCGGCCCCACACTGACGGACAGCTGCAAGCCCACCAGGCGGAATAGCCGTCTGGGGCGGTCGGTATTCCTCGGGGTCTGCCGGCATACGCCCAGCGGTGACTGGTCTTGAGAAGCACTGCGACCTTGGCGGTGAAATACGGTGGGCGGAGATTGCGTTCGATCTCAGGGGGCTCGAGGCAGGAGTAGCGGTATGACAACTCCTGGGCCAGAGCGAAGCGATCCGTCCACTCCCTTACCACGGCGACCTTGGGCACAATCACGGGCTCTAATTCGGAAAACACTGTGATTGTACCCGGGTTTGGGCAGGGATGGTGGGTCCGAGTGAAGATTATCGCTCTTTCGAACACCTTCGTCTCGACATACACCTTCCCATCCCGCTCCGCAGCGACCTCGTTGGCGTCCAGTATGAGTTTGTCCATCGCTCGTCTTACGTCGGCGGATACTGATTCTCCGTCGCGCTGGGCCAGTTCGTACGGTGATGGGGCGCAGCCCGCGATAGTGGTCAGCGAAACCGCCAACCCCGCCAGTGTTCGAATTACGTTCAAATTGTGCAGCGTTCTCATTCTGTTTCTCCCCTGCGCTAAGTATCGAAACCTCCGCGTCAGCTTTCTGCTCTCGGCGGGCGTTCCATCAGGTTGGCTATTGCTTCTGCGGGCGATTTGCCTGCGAACAGTACGTCGTGGACCGCCTGGGTGATCGGCATGTCCACTCCCGCCCTGGCGGCTAGCTGTACTACGCTTCGTGTTGTCGCTTCGCCTTCCACGACCGATTCGCTGGCGGCCAGCGCTTCGGCGGCGGTCTTGCCTTCGCCGATCATCTGGCCGAAGCCGCGGTTTCGACCGTGCGGTGAGATGCACGTTGTCACCAGGTCGCCTACCCCCGCCAGGCCGGCCAGCGTGTCGGACCGGGCGCCGAGGGCCAGGGCCAGTCGCGTGATCTCGGCCAGCCCGCGTGCCAGGAGGGCGGCCTTGGCGTTGTCGCCGGATCCCAGGCCGTCGAGAATGCCCGCCGCGATTGCGATAACGTTTTTCGTGGCGCCGGCCAGCTCCATCCCGATCATGTCCGGATTCGTGTAGACGCGGAAGTAAGGCCGGACGAAGCAGTCCCGTATGCTCCGGGCCAGTTCCGGATCGTCGGCGGCGACGGCTACCGTCGCAGGCAGCTTGTCGGCGATCTCCGGTGCGATCGAAGGCCCCGACAGCACAGCCAGCGGACCGACGGCCTCGCCCAGCACTTCGGCGAGGATCTCCGACGGCCTGAGCAGCGTCCCGTTTTCGATGCCCTTGGCCACCGAGCAGATCGGGATCGCCGCCTTGTAGTATTCGGCCAGGCGGCTCCAGACCGTGCGGACGAACTGCGTTGGGACCGCCGATATTATCAGTTCGGCTCCGTTAAACGCCTCCGCGCCGTCAGCGGTCACCGCCATATTGTCCGGCAGGGGATACCCCGGAAGGAACTTGCGGTTCTCCCTGGCGGAATTCATCTGGGCCGCCGCCTCTGCAAACGCCGACCACACAGTTACATCGTGTCCGTTCTCGCAGAGCATGATCCCGCAGATCGTGCCCATCGCGCCGTCGCCAATTATCGCTATCCGTCGTGACATGCAGGCAAGGTAGCCTAAACGCTCGCCGGTTGGCAAGCGGCAAACGACAACGTCAACGGCTTTTGCCACAAAGGACACAAAGGTCACAAAGAACGACTACGGCAACGGCGTCGACTCTGCTACGACTTACGGCTGCGGCATTGAACCAAGTCCTGCGGCGCCGGACATGCCGCCGGGCCGTTGCCGCAACACAGATGCAGCCGTTGCCGTCCTTTGTGACCTTTGTGTCCTTTGTGGCAAAGGCCGTTCGCTGTTGCCGTATTGATTACCGAGCGCGGATGTGTAGAATGTCGCGTTGGCCTTGAACCTCAGGCGGAGACCCATAGTGTCACAGGTATTTCATATAGAAGAGTTTCCAAACGGCATGACTCTCGTGGCCGAGTCGGTGGCGGACGTTTCGTCTTCGGCGATCACGATAAGCATCCCCGCCGGCGTGCGCTTCGATCCGGTCGGGCGCGAAGGCTCGGCGGCGGTCCTGGCCGAATGGTGCTTTCGCGGCGCCGGCGGTCGCGACACCCGCGGGCTGAACGACGCCCTGGACTCACTGGGCTGCCAGCATCACGAAAATGTGATGAGCCGTCACATGGTCTTCTCGGCCACGCAGCTCTGGCGCAATCTCTCGTGCGTTCTGGAACTGTACGCCGATATTCTGCGGCGTCCGTTGCTGGCCGACGAGCCGTTTGCGCTGAGCCGCGAGCTGATCGCCCAGGACATCGAGGCCCTGGAGGACGAGCCGGCCCGCAAGGCGATGATGCTGCTCCGCGAGAAGTTCTATCCCGATCCGCTTGGCCGCTGCGTTTACGGGACGCCTGAATCGCTGGCGGCGATAAGCGCCGAAGGCCTGCGGGCGCATGCGGGGCGGTGCATGAGCCCGGACGGAGCCATCATCTCCGTGGCCGGCAAGTTCGACTACGATCAGCTTCTGGACCTGGTCGGCGAGCATTTCGGCGACTGGTCGGTCGACGCTCCGCCGGCCCGCGAGCCGGTTGAGCCCGCCGGCGGCATCACCCACATTCAGAAAGATTCGGCCCAGACTCACATCACGCTGGCCCACAGGACCGTAACGCTGTCGGACGAGCAGTACTACGCCGCCCGGCTGGGAGCTACGGTGCTGTCGGGAGGGATGTCCAGCCGGCTGTTCACCGAAGTGCGCGAAAAGCGCGGGCTGGTCTATCACGTGTCGACCAGCTATCACAGCCTCAAGGACCATGCCGGGATGTTCACTTACGCTGGCACCGTCCCGCCAAAGGCCCAGGAGACGCTGGAAGTAACTGTCGGCGAACTGCGGCGGCTGGCGGGCGACATTACCGAGGCCGAAATGGCCAAGGCCAGGACGCAACTGAAAAGCTCACTGGTGATGCAGGGCGAATCGACCAGCGCAAGGGCCGGTGCGATCTCGGTCGACTGGCGCCACCTCAAGCGGCTCAGGAGCCTGACCGAGATCTCAGACGCCGTCGACGCGGTGAGCGTCGAGCAGGTGCGGGAGCATCTGGCCGACTTTCCCGCCGAAGATTTTGTCATGCTCGTCATAGGGCCCGAACCGATCGATACATCCTGCCTCAGCGCGTGACAGCGCCTGCGAGAGAAACTTATGGAGTTCAAGACCACCACGCTTTCCAACGGGCTGACGATCATAGCCGAGGTGAATCCGTCGTCCAAATCGCTGGCCGCCGGATTCTTCGCCAGGACCGGCAGCCGCGACGAGACCGACGGAATTTCCGGCGTAAGCCATTTCCTCGAACACATGATGTTCAAGGGAACCGACAGGCGATCGGCGCTGGAGGTCAATCTCGAATTCGATCAGCTCGGGGCGATCTACAACGCGTTCACGTCCGAGGAGAACACCGTCTACTACGCCGGCGTGCTCCCGGAATTCCAGACCGCCATGCTCGACCTGCTGGGCGATCTGCTGCGACCGGCGCTCCGCCAGGACGACTTCGACATGGAGAAGGGGGTCATCCTCGACGAAATCGCCCGATACGAGGATCAGCCCACTTTCAAGATGTACGAGCACCTGATGGCGGCGCACTTCGAGGGCCATCCGCTTTCGAGAAACGTTCTCGGCACTCCCGATTCGATAACCGCCCTTAAGCGCGACGACATGCAGGAGTATTTCGATCGCAGGTACTCGCCCGGCAACGTTACGCTGATCGGGGTGGGGAACGTAGATTGGGACGCGCTGGCCGAAAAGGCCGACGAGATGTGCTCGCACTGGAAGCCGCTGGAGGCCGGGCGGACGCTGAACCGCTGCGAAGGTTCACAGCGGCGAACCGCGATTGCAGATCCGAAGATCAATCGCCAGCAGATCGGGATAATGTCGCCCGCGCCGGCGGCGCAGGATGAATCGCGTTTCGCGGCCCAACTGCTGTCGACGATCGTCGGCGACGCCACCGGCAGCAGACTCTACTACGCTCTTGTCGACCCGGCGATCGCCGACGAGGCCGGCACATCCTACGACATGCTCGACGGGACCGGCGGATTCATAACCTTCATCTCGACCGACCCGGCCCGGGGCTCACAGGCCCTCGACATAGCGCTGGCCGAGTTCGGCAAGATCATGACCGACGGCTTCAGCGACCAGGAACTGCAGGCCGCCAGGAACAAGATCGCCTCGGCGGCGACTGTCAAGGGCGAACTGCCTATGGGGCGCCTGACGGCCGTCGGATTCGACTGGGTCTATCGCAAGGAGTACATGCCGCTGGCCCGGCAGATCGAAAAACTGTTCGCCGTGACCGCAGATGAGATAATGGACATGGCTCGCGAGTTCGACCTGACTGCAGCCACCGTCCTGGCTCTCGGGCCCATGGAGCAAATATGATCGACCTGGCCGGCAAGAAGGTCACGGTAGTGGGGCTGGGGCGGTTCGGAGGGGGTATCGGCGTTACGCAATGGCTCTGCGGCCGGGGCGCCGAGGTCACGGTTTCGGATCGCGCGTCGGCTGACGATCTGGCCGGCTCGGTCGCGCAGCTCGAAGGGCTGGACGTCAAACTGCATCTCGGTGCTCACGAACTCGACGATTTTCTCGAAGCCGATCTGCTGGTCGTCAGCCCGGCGATTCCGCGGGATATTCCTCCGCTGCAGGCGGCGCGGGACGCCGGCGTGCCGCGCACCAGCGAAATGAACCTGTTTATCGAAAGATGCCCCGCCCCGATCGTGGGGATCACCGGCTCGGTGGGCAAGTCTACGACGACGTCGATGATCGGCGACATCCTGGCCCGTAAATACACCGTCCACGTCGGCGGGAACATCGGCAAGAGTCTGTTGGGCGATCTGGATAACATCGCCCCGGATCACATAGTCGTCCTGGAGCTGTCCAGCTTCCAGCTCGAGCAGGCCGAGGCGCTCGGCGTCAGTCCGCAGGTGGCTCTGGTGACGAATCTCACGCCCAACCACCTCGATCGGCACGGCACGATGGAGGCCTATTCGCGGGCCAAACAGAACGTATTCCGTTTCCAGAAGCCTTCGGATCTGCTGATTCTGAACGCGGACGATCCGGAAACCGCCGACTGGGCCGAACTGGCTCCGGGCCGCGTGGACTTCTTCGATCCCCAGGGCGAGGCGTTCGAGCTTCAGGTCACCGGGCGTCACAATCAGTGCAACGCACAGGCCGCCTGGGCCGTCGGACGCGAGTTCGGCATAGACCGTCCGACAGCCGCCGCGGCGCTGGGTCAGTTCCAGTCGCTGTCGCACCGCCTGCAGCTTGCCGCCGAAGGCGGGGGCGTGAAGTACTACAACGATTCAAAATGCACCACGCCCGGCGGGCTGGTAGTCGCCCTGGACGCCTTCGATCCGCGAACGGCGATCGTTATCGCGGGCGGATCGGACAAGAACGTCTCGTTCGACAAGATGGGCGAATCGATCGCCCGGCGCGCCAAGGGGCTTGTGGTGATGGGAACTACGGCTGACAAGATAGCCGCGGCGGTCGAGAATTCCCGCTGCGATGCGATGCCGGCGGTCCGCAAGGCGCGGGATCTGGAGGCCGCCGTCGCCGCCGCCGCCGAACAGGCGAGCCCCGGCGACGTTGTGCTGCTGAGCCCCGCGTGCGCCAGTTACGACATGTTCAAGAACTACCAGGAGCGGGGCGATCTGTTCGTGCAACTGGCCCGGCGCCTGGCTGGGGGAGGCGGGTGATGGCCAGCGCGGTGGCTTACGATGTCGACGGGACGCTCTACCCGCTTTGGCCGATGCGGTTCTACATGATTCGCGAACTAACCTGGCGGCTGGCGCATTCTCCGATCCGCCTGATGAAGGAGATCCGAATCCTGCAGGTCTACCGCTCGATGCTCGACAGGCTTCGCGGACTGAAGGCCGCCGACGCCGAGGCCAGCGATCCGCAGCTCCACGCTACGGCGGCCAAGCTCGGCATGTCCGCGGACGACATTCGCGACATCGTTCACGAATGGGTCGCACACAGGCCGCTGCGGTTCCTTCCCCGGATCGAGAACACCGACCTGCTGAAAACGATCAACATGCTGCACGGTCGCGGAATTCCCCAGGGCGTCTACTCGGACTATCCGCCGGATGACAAACTCGCGGCCCTTGGTCTGGCCGGGCGGTTCGAGGCGGTGATCTGGTCCGGGCAGCAGGGCGTAGGCGAGTTCAAGCCGTCGTCGAGAGGTTTCGCTGAAATCGCCCGCAGACTGGATGTCGACCCGGGCGAGGTGGTGTTCGTAGGCGACAGAGCCTCCCGCGACGGGCGAGGAGCCCGATCGGTCGGCATGCAGTTTCTCCACATAAGAGACTTCACTCCTCAGCGTTTGTGTGAGATGCTCGGAGTAGATCCGGCCGGTGTGACATAAGACCGCAACGGCCAGAGGCCAACACTCAGCATTCAACAAGAAACACTCAATGTTCAAGTGAACGTCAACATCCGCGTCAACGGCTTTAGCCGCAAAGGCCACAAGTAGAGTCGTTAGTCGTGGCCGTCAGCCGTCTACTTGAGTGTTTCTTGTTGTCCGGTCTAGCCATTTTCTTGTGAGGTGGAAGTGTTGTTGTGAAGCGACGTTTCCTCTAGGCCCAAAGGGCCGAAAGATAGTAGCCGGGGGCGTGAGCCCTCGGAAGGCGATTCAATACTCCAGAGCCCCAGCGGGGCGACAGAATCTATCGGAAGCGTCTATTGTCCGGCGTTTCTGTCGCCCCGCTGGGGCTCTGTTTTTTATCCCAACCATTCCGGGGGCTCACGCCCCCGGCCACTATCTGTCGGCCCTTTGGGCCTCAGGCCAAGACTACCTCGGAGCGCCCTGAATTCAACTCCCGTCAGCCACGAGAATTGAATGATCTATCGCAAGCCCTTTCATATGCGTTATGCGAGGTGGCGTAAAACGGCTAAACTGGACAACAAGAAACACTCAATGTTCAAGTGAACGTCAACATCCGCGTCAACGGCTTTAGCCGCAAAGGTCACAAGTAGAGTCGTCAGTCGTGGCCGTCAGCCGTCTACTTGAGTGTTGAGTGTTAGCCTCTGGCCGTCGCCGTAAGCCGTCGCCGTTACTTGATGCTTGGCAATTGGGCGTTGGATATTGGACATTGCTCCCCTTGCCAGGCGATTGTCGCGACTATACAATTCCGGCAGTAGTCTCGACGCCGGCTTAGCGGGCGGGGATTGATCTATGAGTATCAGAATTCTATGCACAGGCGACGTTCATCTCGGACGTCGCCCGTCCCGCATTCCCGAAGACCTCGACGCCAAGGCCCTTGGCCCGGCGGCCGTCTGGAATTCGTTTGTCAGGTCCGCGATCGAACTCAAAGTCCACGCCGTGGCGCTGACCGGCGATGTGGTGGACCAGAGCAACCGATTCTACGAGGCGTTTTCGGTCCTGCAGTCCGGCGTCAAACGGCTTGTTGACGCCGGGATCGCCGTTTACGCTGTGTCTGGGAACCACGATTGCGACGTTCTGCCGCGCCTGGCCGATCAGATCCCGGAATTCCGACTCCTGGGTCGCGGCGGCAAATGGGAGCAGGTTGTCATCCCGTCTCAGGACGCTCCGCCGGTGCGGCTTGTCGGCTGGTCCTTCCCGACGAAACATGTCTCGACAAATCCGTTGTCCGGGTTTGACATCCCGACGCGCTCGATCGCCACTGTCGGACTGCTGCACTGCGATTACGGCGCCGTCGACAGTCCGTACGCACCGGTGACGTCGTCGGATCTGGCCTCAAGCGGCGCCGACGCCTGGCTTCTGGGGCATATTCACAAGCCGGAGATTCTCTCGGAATCCTCGCCGCTGGTCCTCTATCCCGGATCGCCGCAGGGTCTCGACCCGAGCGAGCGTGGACCCCGCGGGGCGTGGCTTGTGACTATCGAACCGGGTCGACCGCCGAGGGCCGAACTGCTCCCGCTGGCCGCCCTGCGATGGGAGCAGATCGACGTGCCGCTGGACGGCGTTGCCGATGAAGACGCACTGGGCGAATCGGTTATCGAGGCGATACAGGCCCGGCACGGCGAGATTCGCGGCCTGCTGGGAGACGCCGCAACGGTAGGGTGTCGACTCAGACTGCAGGGAAGAACCGCGATTCATCGCCGTCTGCCGAGCCTGACCGGCGTTATCAACACCGATCTCAGGCCGTCGATCGACGGCGTTGAGTATTTCATAGAGAAGATAGAGGATCTCTCCCGTCCGGACCGTGCGCTGGAGGATATCGCCCGGACCGGGGACCCCGCCGGACTGCTGGCCCGCCGCCTGCTGATCCTCGACAGCAGGGCGCCTGTCGAATCGTACGACGAACTGATTGACTCGGGCCAAAAGGCGATTCAAAAACGGCGTTCCGCGGCGGTGTTCGCTTCGCTGGACGACGGGGCCGAGGCGCCGGGCCGGGAGGACGTACGCGACATGCTCACCAGATCGGGTCTGAAAATGCTCGACAGCCTCCTGGCGCAGAAGGAGGACCCGGCGTGAAGATCCGGAGCATATCAATCATTCGCATGCCCGGTTTCGAAAGAGGCGGTCTGGACCTGCCCGAACTGAGCGATGGACTCAACCTGATAATAGGTCCCAACGCTTCGGGTAAGACAACCGCCTGTCGAGCGATTCGCGGACTGCTCTGGCCCGATACGCTCGAGGGAGTCTCCCCGGTGTCCGTCGAGGGCCAATGGGTTGACGGTCAGCGCGTCTTGAAACTGCAGATCGAGGGCGCCCGGCGAACCTGCAGGCATGACGGCGAAAGCGGCGAACTGCCTGCGCTGCCCGATTCGCATGTGTCCCGATGCTTCACGATCACCGTTGATGATCTGTTCACCGATACGAATACCGACAGCGGCCTGGCCGACAGCGTCACCCGCGAAATGGCCGGCGGATACGATCTGGCGGCGATACGTGAGCTGGACTGGTTGAAGTTGAAGAGCACCCACGGCAAGAGCCAGCGAGACGCACTGAAACGGGCCCGAGACCAGGCCAGAGCGATCCGAGCCGAACAGGAGAGCCTCCGATTGCAGGAGGATGAACTGGCCGATCTGGAGAAACGGGAGCAGGAGGCTCTCGACGCTCAGGCAAGCCGCCGGCGGCTTGACGACGCTATCGAACTGATAGGCCTGCAGGATCAGATCGCCCAGGCCGAAAAGACCCTTGAGGCTTTTCCCGCGGATATGGATCGGCTCCGGGGCGATGAGGCCGGAAGACTTAAGGATATTCGGGCCGACTTGAGCGGCGACATCGAGGCCCTTGAACTGTCCCTCAGCTTGGCCCGGGCCGCTCAAGAGCAGTTGGCCCGGGCCGACTTGCCGCAAGACGGGATCCCTGAGGTCCGCCTGGACGAACAGAGACAGCATCTTAACTCACTTCGAGAAGCCCAAAGAGATTGGAGTGACGCCGACAAACGGCTTGGCGAGGCTGAAGTGAAGTTCAAGTCCGCCCTGGAGGCGCTTGGCGATCTTTCCGCGGCGGGCGAACTCGACTCGATCGACACCGCCGGCCTGGACGACATCGAGGCTTTTCACCGGCAGGCCGAAGACTACAAGTCACGCAAGTCTGCGATCGCGGGTCGATTGAACGCTCTTGGACCCAGCGAGAGCGTCGGAGACGCAGATTCGTTCATCAACGGGATCAGGATCCTGCGGGAGTGGTTCGAAGCCGGCGCATCGGAGCCCGCGGCCTCGAAGATCAACGCGGCCGCCGCCTGGGGATCGGTGATCCTGACATGCATTCTCGCCGCGGCGCTGACGATTCTTGTAAGCCCGTGGTGGCTGGTTTCGCTGCCGTTGGCGATAATTCCGGCTGTCCTGGCGATCGTGCCTGGGAAGCCCGCATCCTCGGATCGGCGTGCGATATGTCAGGAGTCTTATCAGCGGTTGGACCTGGAGGCTCCGTCGTCGTGGGACCGCAAGGCGGTCGGCACGCGTTTGAGCGAACTGGAGGAGGCCCGCAACAGGGAGTTGATCGGGAGGAAGCAGGAGGACCTGCGGCAGGCCTGCAGGGAGGAACTCGGTCAACTGGACAAGGAATTCGAAGAACTCGACGCTCGCAAAGCCGAGCTTGCTGAGAGACTCCGAATCGCCCCGGAAAGCTCGAATCTCGCCCTTGTCGTGCTGGCCGAACGTCTCAGGGAGTATCGCAGCGCCAAATCCGCGCGGGACGCCTGTCAATACGAAGCGGAGAGATGCCGACAGGGTTTCGACGAGCAAATCCAGGCGGTCAATGAGTTTCTGGCCGAATTCGGCGAACGGGCCTGCGATTCGGGCGAGTCGGCCGAGCCGCGAAGCGAGGCGATCTTCAAACGCGCCGTTTTGTACAGTCAGGCCCGGCAGCAACTGATTGCCGCCGAGCGAGACGCCGAATCGGCCCGCAAGCGAGTTGCAAAGCTCCAGGCCCGAAAGGCCAAGTTGTTCGAAGATATCTCGCTGAACGAAGCCGACGAAGCCGAGCTTGAGGACCGTCTGGCGAAGCTGGATGACTTCAGAGCCGCCGTCGAGACCCTCAAGAATCTTGGAGTTCGCCGGGATCACCTTTCCGAGAAGCTGGATGATGCGCCGGAACTCAAGGAGTTGTCCCTCCAGGACGCCGAGGCTGAGAAGATGCGTCTGGAGGCCCCAGCCGACAGCTACAGGGACTTGATCGAGAGGATCACGGAGATACGCTCGCGTGTCGACCAGGCCGGGCGCGGCGATCGACTTGAAGCCGCCGTCAATGGTGTGGATGAAGCCAGGGAGCTGTTGGCCGAGTGTCGCCGGGAGGCCGAGTTGGCCGCGGCGGGGGAGTTCCTGCTCGATCAGATCGAGACCGAACACAAGGCCGAAAGCCAACCGGAGGTCTTCCGCCGCGCGTCAGAATGGTTTAACCGGTTCACGCGCGGGCGATATGAGCTTCGCATAAGCGACGCACGCGGATCGGGGGCCTCGGCTTTCTGCGCTCTCGATACGTCCGGAGGGAATCGGCTGGGGCTCGATGAACTGTCTCGCGGGACGCGCATGCAGCTTATCCTGGCCGTTCGGCTGGCTTTTGCGGCCTGCGCCGAACGCGGCACGCAGCTCCCGTTTGTTCTCGACGAAGTTCTCAACAGCACCGACCCGAGACGGTTTCAGGCGATAGCCGAATGTCTGCTTACGCTGGTCGAGGAGGGTCGGCAGATCTTCTACATGACCTGCCAGCCGCTGGACGCCGCAGGTTGGAGCAAGGTCGCCGGGGAAATGGGCGTGACGAATACGCTCAAGCTGAATCTGACCGACATTCGGCGTCAGCAGCTTGTCGACGCCGGGCCTCTGGATGATTCGACCGCCAGCTTCGATCCGGCGCCCGAGCCTGGCGACATGACGCTCGAAGAATACAAGGATGCTCTGAAGACCCCGCCTTTGAGCCCGGCGGCCGGAGCGGCGGCAAACCACGTGGCGCACTTCGTCGAAAGCCCCGAAGAGCTTCACCGACTCGTGCGAGCGGACGTCGAAACGTACGGGCAACTGCAGTCATTGAAGAATCACGGCAGGATCGATGCGTACGTCAGCGACGAGACCCTGGCGCGGATCGAGGCGCTTGCGTGTGCTGTCGACGCGTTCGCCGAAGCGTGGCGAATCGGTCGAGGTCGGTCCGTTTCCAGGGAAATACTGCTCGAAGCCGGAGTAAGCTCGAACTTTATCGATCGCGTAACGGAGTTGGCCAGGGAGTTGAACTGGGATGCAAAGCAACTTATCGAGGCCCTGGAGTCGAAGCGAGTGGCGAGATTCCAGAAGGCTGTGCTGGAGACTGTCACGGAGAATCTCGTCGAATGCGGCTGCCTGGACACCAGGGACACGCTGGACAGGGACGCCGCTTACAGCCGCGTCCTGGCCGCGGTCAACGATCTGGTCAAACGCGGGGCAATTGACGCCGGCGAAGTACGCAACCTGTTCAGCAAGCTTTGGAGCATTGAAGCCGGACGCTAGCGGAGGCCGAATCGGCGCCGACGTTCACAACCCCTCGATAACCGGCTTACCTGTGAACTTAGTTAAACAGCGGCGATGTGTCAAGTGTAAATTAGAGGGTGTGTATCGTAAGGCCTTGTTAATAAGGGTGTTGCGTGTGATGCAGGCACTTCTGTCAGCCGCGTGCTTTCGGAGTATTCAGAGTATCTGGCCGGATGCGGCGATGTTCACAGGCCCCATAGCTGAGAAGCTGCTGAGAAGCTGAGATCGCGCGGCTCGAATGGCGGATTGCGGATATGTTCGCGGTCTGGACGCCGCCGCAGCCGTTACCGGGCGCCTGCGGTTGTCGTATTAGGCGTTGAACTCCGGCGGCTTTGCGGATAGGTTCTTGGGGTCGGGCTTGAGTGCCCGGCGGCTTGCCGATATTCCATCTGGACCAGCGGCCTGATCGGGCCTGGGCATAGGAGATACTGCGATGCGTAAACGGCTTTTCGGCTGCGGGATTGTGTTGACGGCGGCGGCGATGATCTGCGGACTCGTGGGCTGCGGCAAGACCGACGAAAACGGCGGCGGGGCCGGCGGCGGCGGATCCAACAAGTTCTGCGTGTCGCTGGGCTGGCAGGAAAACGAGTCCGGTCGGCGGCAGAAGAAGGGGTTCGAAGACGCGTTCAAGGACCTTGGCGGCGAGGCGACTTTCGCCAACGCCAACTACGATCCGAAGAAGCAGTCCGAGCAGATCGACGCGTTCATCGAGATGAAGCCCAAGGCGATCTTCGTGACCCCGTCGGACCCGGCGGGGATCACCCAGGCCTGCCAGCGTGCGGTCGATGCGGGCATACCGGTGTTCGTGGCCGACGCGATAATCGCCGGCGTCCCGGCGACTACTTCGATCTGCTCCAGCGACTTCCGCATGGGGGCCTGGACGATGGAGTACATCGCCAAGCGCCTCAACGGCAAGGGCAATATCGCGATGATCGACCTGCCTGAAAACGAGGCGTGGGATCTTCGCGGCCAGGGCGCCCGGTTCGCGCTTGAGAAGTATCCCGACATCAAGCTGGTGCAGGTGCATCATCACGATTCGCAGGCGAGCCTGACTCCGCTGCAGGCGGTCGAAAGCATGCTGGCGGCCCATCCCAAAGGCAAGCTCGACGCGATCTGGTGCGCCTGGGACGGAGCGGCGCAGGAGGGCGCCGAGGCTATCGAAAACGCCGGGCGGGCCGACGAGATCATCACCACCGGCATCGACGGCGGCAAGCATGCGTTCGAAGTGATCAAGAGCGGCGGCCCGTTCAAAGTCACGATGGCCCAGAGCATCTATTACATGAGCTACATGTCCGTACGCTGTGCGGTTCTGCATCTCGAGGGCAAGCAGGTCCCGCGGTTCATAATCTCGCCGGTGTTCGCGGTCGACAAGGAAACGCTCGACGCCCTGGACCCGCAACTGGCGCCCGAAGACTACGACATCCCGGGCAACGCGCTGAAGTTCGGCTGGAAACCGGTGCTCTGATCGGCTGGCGGGTCGAAGCAGGCCCTGCGGAGAAAGATATCGGCGTGGAAGAACTCGCACTGGAAATGACCGGGATCGTCAAGGAGTTCCCCGGCGTTCGGGCGCTCGACGGAGCCGACCTGCAACTGGCCCGAGGCGAGGTCCACGCGCTGCTCGGAATCAACGGAGCCGGGAAGTCCACGTTGATAAAAGTGCTCTCGGGGGTGTACCGCGCCGACGCCGGACGGATCTCGCTCAACGGTAAGGCTGTCGAGATCAACTCGCCGCAGTCGGCGATCGATCACGGAATAGCCACCGTCTACCAGGACCCGCAGATGATCGAGTCGTTCACCGGCTACGAGAACATACACCTGGGATCCGAGAGCGAATCATCGGGCCTGTTTCCGCGTATCCGGCGGCGAAAGCTGCTGGCCCGCGCCCGGGGGCTGCTTGAGAAGTTCCCGGTCGACATAGACCTCGAGCGGCCGGTGGGGCAGTTGTCGGCGGTGGAGAAAGAGTCGATCGCGATCCTGCGGGCCCTGTCGCGCGAGAACATGAGCGTGCTGGTGCTCGATGAGCCGACGTCGATCCTGACCAGACGGGAGATCGACGTGCTGTTCGAGCAGATACGCATGCTGACCGACAGCGGAATATCGATCATATACATTACTCACCGTCTCGATGAGGTCTTCCAGATCGCCGACCGGTTCACGGTCTTCCGCGACGGGCGGCAAGTCGCCACCTGCGGCACATCCGACGAAGGCGTGGACCACGCCCGAATCGCCGAGCTCATGCTGGGCCGCGAACTGTCGCACATGTATCCGCCCAAGGGCGATCGGCCCGGCGATGCAGTGCTGAACGTAAGAGACCTGTCGCTGGAGGGCAAGTTCTCCGAGACGAGTTTCACCGCGCGACGCGGCTGGATACTCGGCGTGTTCGGGCTTGTAGGCTCGGGCATTGACTCGCTGTGCAAGACGCTGTTCGGCGTCCAGCGGCGCACGTCGGGAGTTGTCGAGATCAACGGACGACCCGCGGCTCTCAAGTCGCCTGCGGACGCAATCGCCGACGGGCTGTTCCTCGTTCCCGGCGACAGGCGGGCCGAGGGGCAGATATCCGACGAGTCGGTTTCGTTCAACGTGATACTGTCGAACATGGCTCGGGCCGCGGGGCTGGGTTTCCTGATCAATCGCCGCACCGAGCGGAGCGACGCCGAGGCGATGGCCGCCGAACTTGCCGTCAAGACCCCCAATGTTGACGAGGAGGTCTCGCTGCTCAGCGGCGGCAATCAGCAGAAGGTCGTCATCGGCAAGGGCCTGTACGCAGACGGCGAGGTCTACATTTTCCAGGAGCCGACGGTCGGCGTCGACGTCGGGGCCAAGGCGGGCATATACGAAATGATCCGCAAGCTGTCCAGGGACAAGGCGGTCATTGTCGTCGGCTCGGACTGCGAGGAGGTCTACGGCCTGTGCGATCAGGCGATGGTGCTGCACCAGGGACGCGTGGTGCTGGACCGGCCCGCCGGCGAGGTCCGACTCGATCAGATGCTGCTGTGCGGCCTGACCGGCGAAGGGGGCGATGATGGCTGATCGGGGAAGAAGCATCTCCAGCGAATGGCTCACGCTTGCGATCTTCGGCGCCCTTCAGATCGGGATCATGTGCGTCTTTGCGCTGCTCAGGCCGGGTTTCCTGTCGGTCAACAACATTCTGGGCCTGCTGAATCTGACGGCCCCGATGGCGCTTGTCGGGCTTGGTCTGACGTTCGTCGCGGTCACCGGCTACGCCGACATGTCGTTCCACTTCGTCAGTTGCTTCGGCGGGATGACGATGAGTTACATGATCGCCCTGGGGCTTGGCCCGATACCGGCGATCCTGATCGGCTGCGCCGCCGGCGGGGTGTTCGGGCTCATAAACGGCTTCATGGTCGGCAAGTTCAAACTCCCCGACATGGTCGCCACTCTCGGCCTGGGCGCCGTCGCATTCGGCATGGCGTATCTCTACAGCGGCGGCCAGCAGATATACGAGCACTTCTCCGACTCGGGCATCAAGCAGTTGTACAAGGCCCGGCTCGCCGGCGTGCCGCTTCCGGTCGTGCTTACCGCCGTCGCCTACGTGATCGGCTTTGTCGTGCTGAATCGTTCGACGATCGGCAGGCGCTTTTACGCGATCGGATCGAACGCGACCGCCGCTCGGTTCTCCGGCGTGCGGGTCGAGCGTTACGTGATCGCGGCGTTTGTGATTTGTGCGGTGGTCGCATGCATGACCAACATCATCAGGACGGCCTCCCTGTCCAAGGGTGAGATCGAGGCCGGTCTCGACTGGCTGATGCCGGCGTATTCGGCGGTCTTCGTCGGCGTGTCGGTCTTCAAGAAGCCCACAGTCCTCGGCACTCTGCTTGGGGCGCTGCTAATAGGAACGGTTCAGAGCGGTTTTCTGATGCTGGCCAAGCCGATGTACGTTATGGAAATCGTGATGGGCGTGCTGCTGATAGTCTCGATAGTCGTATCCCGAATTGACTTCAAGGAGATCATCCGCAAGAGGCGCCTTAGAGCCGAACTCGCAGCCGGGGGAGGCGAATCATGAAGCGGGTGATCGGAGCGCTTTTCCGCCCGCAGTACATGCTGATATGGGTGTTCCTCGCGATGGTCGTCTACTTTTGCCTGGCCGCCCCGTCGTTTCTCAGCGCGTTGAATCTGATCCGCGCGGTCAAGTCGTCCAGTGTTGTCGCGATGATGGTGCTCGGGCTGACCTGGATCGCGGCCAGCGGCGAGATAGACGTAAGCTTCCCGTCGGTCGCCGGATTCTCCAGTGTGGTCGCCGCGCTGGCGGTCGAAAACGGTTTGCCGTGGATCGCCGCGGCGGCTATCGCGATAACAGCCGGCACGTTCTTCGGCTTCGTAAGCGGGTATCTGGTGGCCGTATTCCGCTGTCCGTCGCTGATCGCGACTATCGCCATGGGCAGCATCGCCACGGGGGCCGCATGCGTCGTGGTCGGGGGCTACGCGCCGGTCCGCCTGACCAGTACTGTCGGGCTTGTCGACATCCTGGGCTCGGGCGGGATCGTTGTACAGTTGATCTGGATCGCTATTGTGCTGGGAGTTTACCTGGCGTTCTACTACATCCAGGATCATACAACGACCGGCCAGCACCTCTATGCGCTGGGCGAAAACCGTCAGGCGTCGCTGGAGGCCGGTATCCGAGAGAAGAAGATCATCATAAGCTTCTTCAGCTTGTCGGCGATGCTGGCTTCCTGCGGGGGAGTCGTCTGGGTGTTGTTCTACGCTCAGGGCGTTCCGAAGATGAAGGGCGCCGTCTTCATCGACGGAATGACCGCGGTCTTCCTCGGAGCCCTGGTGATCAAGGCCGGAAAACCCAATGTCATCGGCACGTTTGTCGGAGCGGTCTTCCTGGCGGTGCTGACCAACGGGCTTACGCCGATCGGCCTGCCGGACTACGTCGGGAGCATGATCAAAGGCGCCCTGATGATCTTCGGTGTGGTCATCATCGCGATTTCAAAGTACAAAGTAGCAAAGAAAGCGTCCCGGGCGACGCGCTGATCAATCACAACGCCCCGAAAGGAACGATCAATGTACACGTTTGAGTTCTATAATCCCGTCAGGGTCATCTTCGGAGCCGGCAAGATCGACTGCGCCGGGACCGAGGCGGCCAAGCTCGGCAAAAAAGCCCTGCTCGTATCGTATGAAGAGCACTCCTTCATGAGCGACCTGCTCGACAAAGTCCGCGAGTTGATACGGGCCGAGGGCGTCGAGACAGTCGACTTCTTCAAAGTCCGCGACAACCCCGAGGTCGCCATGGTCGCCGACGGCGCCGAACTGGCCCGTGGTGAAGGCTGCGATTGCGTGGTCGCCGTCGGCGGCGGAAGCGTGATGGACGCGGCCAAGGCTATCGCCGCCGGGGTCTGCTACGAAGGCGACCTGTGGAACATGGTCTACCATCGCCACGACGGATCCGGCGGCGACCAGATCAGCCCGCCAAGCGAAGCTTTGGACATGCTCATGATCCCGACTCTGCCGGCGACCGGCAGTGAGATGAACATGTGCTCGGTGCTGAGCAACGCTGCGCTTAAGGAGAAGTCGTACATCTGGGCCGAATGCATCTTCCCCAAGGCCGCCATAATCGATCCGGAGCTGACGGTCTCGCTGCCGCCGGAGCTGACGGCGTGCGCCGCGGCGGACACGATCTCGCACGTTCTTGAGATATACATAAACTCCCAGCCCGACACGCCGCTGCAGCACTACTTCCAGGAAGGCGTGATGCGGACGGTGATCGAGAACGTCACCAGGGCGTTGGACGATCCGACCGACCTCGAAGCCCGCGCGAATCTCCAGTGGGCCTCGACCTGCGCAATCAACGGCTGGGCCTATCCCGGCGACGGATGGACGCCGATGCACCAGGTCGGACACCAGCTCACCGCTCGACACGGCGTGAATCACGGAGCCTCGCTGTCGATCATAATGCCGGCGTGGATGGAGACGTTCAAGGGCCGCCGTCCGGACCAGTATCTGCGGTTCGCCAAACGCGTGATGGACGTCGACCCCGCCGGCAAGAGCGACCAGGAGATAATCGACGAGGGCGTCGCGAAGTTCCGCGGATTCCTTGAGACTATTGGAGCTCCGACGAGGCTCAGCGCCCTTGGCGTCAGCGAAGACGACCTGGGCGAGATCATCGACGGCGTGGCCCGGGTGAGCTTCGGAGCCGACGGGAATCTGGCGTGCAATCCGCCGGTCAGCCGCGACGACATACTGGCCGTACTGAGAAAGGCGATGTGAGCATGACTAAGCTGACTGACCGGGAAATCGCCGGGATGATCGACATAAGCGCCGTCAAACACGACAGCACGCTCGACGAACTCCGCGCCGCGGCTGAGCTGGCGAAAAAGCACGACTGCATCTGCGTGATCGGTTTGCCGGCCCACACGCCGCTGCTGGTCGAACTGCTGGACGATCGGCCCGACGTGGTGGTCGGCGGGGCGGTGGGATTCCCCAGCGGCGGACAAACCACGGCGGTCAAGGTGATCGAGACCGAAGAACTGATCGAGATGGGCTGCCTTGAGATCGACGTTGCGATCAACATCGCCTGGCTCAAGGCCGGGATGCTCGATCTGGTCCGCGCCGACATCGAAGCAGTCGTCGAAGCGTCCGGGACCGTGCCGGTCAAGGTCATCCTGGAATGCCACTGGCTGACCGACGACGAGATCGTAGCCGCATGCGGCATCTGCGCCGAATCGGGCGTGCGATTCGTAAAGACCGGCACCGGCTGGGCTCCAACCGGCGCGACGCGAGAGAACATCGCCCTGATGAAGAGGACCGTGGGCGAAAGATGCCTGGTGAAAGCCGCCGGCGGAGTCAAGGACCTCAAGACCCTTATGGAACTGTACGATCTGGGCGCCAGGCGGTTCGGCATAGGCGTGCGAACCGCCGAAGCGATCCTCCTCGAAGCGGCTCAGACAACCTGAACCGGCCCGATGCGGCGGTTGACCCGCTGATCGCAAGATCGAGTAATTGCCATGAAGACAACACTGACAAGCCGGGACATTGCACGCATGCTGGACCTCAGCACCGTCCAGTGCAATGACGACGAGGCGAGAATCCGCGATCTGGCCCAACGCGCCAGGGAAATCCGTCCATGCGTGGCGACGACGATGTCGAGTTGGATCCCGCTTGTCAGGGAGTTGCTCGCGGACGTCGACGACGTCGGGATCGGCGGCAACGTGGCGTTCCCGTCGGGATCGTGCCTGAGGCGGACGAAGATCGCCGAGGCCGAGCATCTGGTCGACGCCGGGTGCGCCGAGATCGACATGGTCATCGACGTAGGCAGGCTCCTCTCGGGTCAATACGACTACTGCCTGGACGATATCCGGGGCGTTGTGGAGGCGGCTGGGAGCTTGCCTGTAAAAGTGATTGTCGAATGCCACTACCTCAGCGACGATCAGATCCGCAAGGCCGCCGAACTGTGCGTCAAAGGCGGGGCGGCGTTCGTCAAGACCGGCACCGGCTGGACGCCTGCCGGCGCGACTGTCGAGAATATTTCACTGATCAAGAGCGTTGTCGGCGATGCGGCCCAAATAAAGGCCTCCGGCGGCATACGGGACCTCGAAACGCTGGTCGAGATGTATCGTCGCGGCGCCCGGCGGTTCGGGTTGGGCCTCGGGCGGGAAACGGCAATACTCGACCGGGTCGACGCAATGCCCGGCGGCGCTGTCGAATTCGATTCGCCCCAGTGACGGCAACCGTCTGCGGAAGGGGGCTTATCGACCGTTGAAGACTCTGCTTTCCGGCATTCCGTCATTGAATCCTGCGTCTCCATTCGTTATCTTCTCGGGTTGGTCGCCGGGCGGCGTGTGGCCGGTTGTGTTGACTGGCGATGTCGCTCGTAAAGTCAAAGGAGACGCCATGTTTGATCGAAAAGTATGTGCAGCAATTCTCTCGCTCGTTGTTGTCGCACTGATACTGCCCGGATGCGGGCCGAAGAAGGATGAAACACCCGACGGCGGCGGAGCGGCCGCCTCTGAACTCCAGACGCCCAGGCTGCTGGTCGAACTGCCGGAATTCTGCCCGACACCCGACGGCATGGACATCGACAAAGACGGCAATCTGATCGTCGCCTGCCCCAACTACGGCAGCTACGCCAAGGGAGCGGCCAAGGGCTCCCAGCCCGGCTGCTTCATCAAGATCACCAAGGACGGCGAGGTCACAAAGCTGTTCGATTCACCGGTTCTGGAGGCAACAGGGCGGGCCTGTCCGATGGGCATCGCCATCGGACCCGACGGGGCGATCTACGTATCGGACAACCAGAACTGGCCCGACGGCAACGGCGAAAACGGCGAGCGCAACCAGGGCCGGATCCTCCGCCTTAAGGTCGAGGACGGCAAGCTGGTCGAAACGGCCACCGTCGCCGGCGGGATCTCGCACCCCAACGGCGTGCGCTATCGCGACGGCAAGCTCTACGT
>Ga0180435_10000420_pt1 | contig 44161 bp, 37 predicted proteins | sample SS_ome_3_FD_132467 | JGI IMG/M metagenome (GOLD analysis project Ga0180435, IMG submission 132467) | Hypersaline lake sediment archaeal communities from the Salton Sea, California, USA - SS_3_S_1 metaG | ecosystem: Environmental > Aquatic > Non-marine Saline and Alkaline > Hypersaline >... | reverse complement strand
CGGCGACGAGATCATGTGTACCTTTCCGACCGCCGCCGTGGCAGTCGCCGCTGCCTGCGATATGCACGAGATGCTCGAGGACGACATCACCGAGCAGACCGCGGCCGGCCCCATCTCGCTCACCATACGCGTCGGCCTGCACCATGGCCCGGCCATCCTCGACGCCGGCGATGTCTTTGGCGATGCGGTCAACGTCGCAGCGCGTATGGCGTCGATGGCCAAAGCGGGACAGATCATCACGACCCAGTCGACCATCGAAGCGCTGCCGCCGATTCTCAAGGCGAGCTCGCGGTTCATCGATCGGGCGCCGGTCAAGGGCAAGAAGGAGACCATGGACATCTTCGAGGTGCTGTGGCAGCAGGAGGACATCACGCGCATGTCCACCGGCGTCATCCCCGAACCTGCCGACCGCGCCGAACTGCAGCTGCGCTACCACGATGTCAAGCTCACCCTCGATGCCGATCGTACGCAAGTCGTGATGGGCCGCAGCAAGAGCGCCGACATCGCCATCGCCGAGGCGCTGGCGTCGCGCCAGCACGTGCGCGTCGAGCACCGCCGCGGCAAGTTCTTCATCATCGACCAGAGCACCAACGGCACCTACGTCCTGAGCGATGGCAACGAGGCTTTCCTGCGCCGCGAAGAGATGCCACTCAGCGGCAGCGGCAAGATCAGTCTCGGTCGCTCCTTCTCGGAGAACCCGCAGGAAGTCGTGCACTTCAGGACGGAAGGCTGAGCCACCCATCGCCTTGCCGACGCCGTCGCACGCGCTCATCCCGCCCGGGACCGTGGGCGAGGCGCAACGAGCCGACAGATCACAGACCATGAGCGAGATGCCTTTCAGCTGGAATTCCGCCGTGATCACGGACGTCGGCAAGGTCCGCAAGTTGAACGAAGACTCGGCGCTGGACCGTGCGAGCGCGGGCCTGTGGGTGGTCGCGGACGGCATGGGCGGACACTCGGCCGGCGATCTCGCCAGCCAGCTCATCGTCAACGCGTTGGGCAAGGTCGAGCCGTGTGCGGCGCTCGCCGAGTTCGTCGAGCGCGTGGAGGACGCCGTGATGGCGGTCAACGAGCGCCTGTTCGAAGTCGCCAACGCGCACAACCAGACCAGCGGCAGCACGGTAATCGTGTTGCTCGCCCGCGGCCGCCACGCCGTGGCGCTGTGGGCGGGCGACAGCCGGCTGTACCGCTGGCGCCACGGCAAGCTCGACCGCTTGACCACCGACCACACCCAGGTCGAACTCTACATCGAACGCGGCCTGCTCGATCGAGCCGACGCCGACGGCCACCCGTCGGGCAACATGGTGACCCGCGCGGTCGGTGTCAGCGACGATCTGAATCTCGAACTCGACATGTTCGAGCTCGCTGACCGGGATCGTTTCCTGCTCTGCTCCGACGGCCTCGACAAGCATGTCAAGGATGCCGAGATCGAGCAGATCATGGGCGCCGGCGACGCCCCCGCGGTGGCCCGCGAGCTGGTCGACCTGACCCTCGCACGCGGCGCGGTGGACAATGTCACGGTGTGCGTCGTCGAGGTGCGCGCGACATGACGCGCCGATTCGCCCGGTTCGCGCGGCTGCACCATCCGGGACACCACGCAGGCCCTGTGTCGTGACACGCCCGGGCCGCGAACGAGAACATCATGGCTGACTTCAAGACGACCCTGGAACGCCTCTCGCGCCGCGAGACCAGCTTCGAAGCGGTGGCGCGCAATATCGAGACGCTGCTGCGCAGGAAACCGCAGGCCGCCGTCGGGCTCATGGACCAGCTCAAGGAAGCGGTCGGCGCCGAAGTCATCGACGCCGAGACCTATGCGCGGCTGCGTACCGTCGTCACGCGCAACCTGCAGGCGCCACCGGACAGCGAGGGCAAGGACGATGCCCGCACCTTGTTCGGCCAGGCCCCGGCCGACGGCCAGAACGACGGCGAACGCACCGAAGTCGTCGCGCGCACCGGCACCGACGAGGCGACCGAGATGCTCGGCCGCGACGACATCTCCGACATCGACTTCGATGCCAGCGCCGACACCGGCTCGGGCACTTCGTCCTCGTGGTCCGACGAGGTCGAGAACGATACCGGAACGAGCTGGAATCGCCCGGCCACGCCGCGGGCGGGTCCGCAGCTCCGCCCGGGCATGGTCCTGCGTGGTCGCTTCCAGCTCGACGAAATCCTCGGCCAGGGCGGCATGGGTTCGGTCTATCTCGGCCGCGACCTCATCAAGGTTCGCGCCAAGGACAAGCAACCGCGCGTCGCGCTCAAGGTGCTCAACGAGGACTTCAAGCAGCACCCCGACTCGTTCATCGCCCTGCAGCGCGAGGCAAGCCGCCAGCAACGGCTCGCGCACCCCAACATCGCCACCGTCTACGATTTCGACCAGACCGAGGACGGCACCGCGTTCCTCGTCATGGAACTGCTCGAGGGCCAGCCGCTCAACGACTTCATCAAGCGCACCGTCAAGCCGCGCGGCGGCCTGCCCTTCGCCGAAGCCCTGCCCATGGTGCAGGGGCTGGGCAACGCGCTGATCTACGCGCACGAACGCAACATCGTGCATTCCGACTTCAAACCCGGAAACTGCTTCATCACCAGTGACGGCGCGATGAAGGTGCTCGATTTCGGTATCGCGCGAGCGGTCAAGGCACCGGGCGCGGCCGAAGGCGAGACGACGATCTTCGACGCCAGCAAGCTCGGCGCGCTGACACCGGCCTATGCCAGCCTCGAGATGCTCGAAGGCAAGGAGCCCGACCCGCGCGACGACATCTACGCCCTCGCCTGCGTCACCTACGAGCTGCTGACCGGCAAGCACCCATTCAACAAGATCCCGGCCAACAAGGCGCGCGACGCCGGCCTCGCGCCGGAGCCGGTGAAGGGCCTGACGCGCAAACAATGGCGCGGCCTGCAGCGCGGTCTCGCGTTCGCGCGCGAGCAGCGCAGCCAGAGCACCGCCGAGTTCCTCGAGGACTTCGAGGGCGCGACGACGCCGTGGAAGAACCCCTTCGTGATCGGCCCGGCGATCGCGGCGCTGATCGTCATCGCCGGTTTCTTCCCGGCGCGCAACTACCTGCAGGCGCGCGACATCGAGCAGCGCATTGCGATGGCGCGGACCGGCGACCCGGCACAGATCGAGGCGATGCTCGCCGCGCTCGATGCCGACGACGTCGGCGAGGCGCAGCGCGACCGCATCTTCACCGTGGCCAAGGATGAAGTCCTTGCCTACTTCGATGCCCGCGCGCGCGAACGTTTCGACGTCGCCCGTCAGCACTACGACTTCGATGGTGCGCGTAGCGTCCTCGGCAAGGCCCGCGCACTCAGCCCGGTGTTCGCCGATTCGAGCAGGTTGGACGAGCTGCGCCAGGACATCGAGGAGTCCGAGAACCGCCTGTTCGCCGAGCAGTTCGACAAGTTCAACCGCGCACTCGCCAGCGGCAGCCTGCTCGCGGTCGCTGGTGAGGAGGACATCTTCGACGCCATGGCGGTGGTGCGACAGGTCGACCCCGGTCACGCCATGCTCACCGACAGGCGCCTGCCCGGGGCCTATGCCGAGGCCATCGGCGAGGCCCTGGAGAACGAGGACTACGAGTACGCCGACGAACTCAGCCAGATCGGCCTCGCGTTGATCCCGGACAGCGCCAACCTGAGCAACCTCACCGACAAGATCGCCGGCGCTCGCGACCGCGCCGAGACGCGCGGGCGCATCCTCGCCGCCATCGCCGACATCCAGCGCGCCGAGGATGCCGGCGGCAGCCTGGCCGACTTCGCGGGCGTGGGCGAGGCCGTCGCCGACCTGGCCACGGCCGATCCGAGCAACCCACTGCTCGAGAAGCTGCGCGAGCAACTCACCCCGCTGGTGCGCAAGGACCTCGCCACGCTCGAGGCGCGTCGTGACTGGGGGGCGAGCGGCCTCATCCAGGGCCAGTACAAGGGCCTGCTGCGCGGCCTCGGCCTGCATGAGCTGAACGCGCGCGCGGCAAGCCTCGGCGCCGAGTTCGGGCAGGTCGTCGATGCGGCCCGCGCGGACGTCACCGCGGCAGTCGCCGCCGGCGACCTCGCGCGCGCCGCGGGCGAACGGCTCGCGCGCCTGGCGGCGCTCGCGCCGGCCAGCGAACGCACACAGAATGCCCGCGATCAGGTCGCCAATGCCTGGCTGCAGGCAGCGCGGCGGGCGCGCGACGACGACCAGGCAGCGCGCGCACTCGACGCACTGGACGCCGCGCTCGAGGCGGCTCCGCGCGCGGTGCTGACCGTACGCGTCGAACGGGAGCGGGCACGCGTGACCGAAACCCAGGCGCTGGACGCGAGCACGCGGGCCGCACGCGCCAGCGAACGCCAGGCGCGCTTCGACGCCGCGATGCCGGCGCTCGACGAGCGCATCGACGCGCTCGTCGACGATCGGGAAGCGTTCGCCGCAGCCTTCGCCGCGCACGACGAACTGGCCGCGCTGGCTCCGGCCGAACCCGGCCTCGAGGCGCTGTCGACACGCCTTGCCGAGGCCGTGCGCGCCGGTGCGGCGCGCCTCGGCGAGGCCGGCCGGTGGGACGACGCCGTGGCGCTCGGCCGCGCCGCGCTCATCGAGCTGCCGGGCTCGAGCCAACTCGCCGACAGCCTGGCCGAACTCGAGCAGGCCCGCGACGCGGCCATCGCCGCGCGGGAACGTGCGCAGGTCGCCGAGGCGAAATCGCGCATCGAGAGCCTGCTCGCGGAAGCGGATACCGACCGCGACTGGCGCACCGAGATCCGGCGACACATGGAAACCATCGTCGCCCTCGGCGAACCGGGGGACCCATGGTTGCGCGAGAACGGTACCCGCGTCGGCGCAGCCTTGATCGCGCGTGCCGCGGCGATGCGTGCCGAGCAGCGCCTCGCCGAAGGCGCCAACCTGCTCGCCGATGCCGCCCGTTACGCGCCGGGGGCGCCGGGCCTTGCCGAGGAGCAGGCCGCCCTCGACGCGGCCACCGCGGCGTTCGAGCGCGAACAGGCAGAACAGGCCCGCCTCGCACGCATCGATGGCCTCAAGGAGACGTTCCAGACCCAGGCGCGCGCGAACGATGCCGCCGGCGCGCAGCAGACGCTCGACGCGCTGCGCGAGGAGCTCGGCGACGACACCGACCCCTTCGTCAGCGACCAGGCGCCACGCCTGCTCGCCGCGGCTTACTTCAAGCTCGCGTCACAGCGCGCGGCGGCCAGCGACTTCGCCGCCGCGTTGCGTTTCGCCAAGGCCTGCGCGACGTTGCAGCCTCAACGGCTCGATTGCAAGAACGCCGTACGCGACTACACCGTCGACGGCAATCGGCAGGAACTCGGCCGCATCTTCAACCGTGGTGGCAGCTACGACCTGACCGAGGTCATGGACAAGATCGCCGAAGTCCAGATGCTCGATCCCGGCGTCTTCAGCCAGGCCGAATCCGACTGGGCCGGGGCGGTCCAGGAACGCCTCGAAGCGCTCAAAGCGTCCGCCGGGACCGGCGCCAACGAGCTCATCGGCGAGGCAAAGACGCTGTTTGCCGGGAATCGTCTGATCGCCGCGATCGAGCCGGTCGAACTCGAGGTCCCGCCGTCGCAATACGCGGCCGAGGTCATCGCCGCAATGGACAAGGCTTTGCTCGCGCGCGCCCGCGATCTCCTCAAGGAAGCCAACGAGACCGAGTCCGATCACCCTGACATCGTGCGCTTGAAGGGCGCCTACAACGCACGCGTCGGCGAGGCCAAGGAACTCTACGAGACGTATAAATCGCAGTATCTCGACGGCGATTACGAGTCGGCGCTGGCAACGATGGAGGAAGCGCTCACCGTGTGGGCCGACAGCTCGACGTTCAAGAAGGAGCACGCACGCGTCGTCGCCAAGCTTGGCGAGCTCAGCGGTGCCAGTGGCCAACCCGGCGCGTCGGTGATCGCCGCCGCGCTGCCGCCGACCGACCCCTGTGAAGCTCGCCTTGCCGGTCACGGCAAACGCCGCAAGGGGACCTGCTACTACTTCGTGTCGGGCAACCAACGCAGCCCGCTACTGGTGGTAGTGCCGGCCGGCGGCGAGTTTGCGGCCCCGTTCGCAATCGGCAAATACGAAGTGACGGTGTCGGACTTCAATCGCTACTGTGTACTGAGCGGTGCGTGCGACCCACGGCGCGATCGCGAAGGACGGTTGCCCGTGACCGACATCAGCATCGCCCAGGCACGCGCCTACGTGGAGTGGCTCGCCGAGCGCACCGGCCAGCCGTTCCGCCTGCCGACCGCGGCCGAATGGGCCTACGCCGCGCAGGCCGGCGGCGAGCAGCCGAAGAAGGACTACAACTGCCGCGTGGAGCAGAACGGGCAACTGCTCAAGGGGCAGGGCACCATGGGCGTGAACACCGGCCGACCCAACGGCTGGGGCCTGTACAACTACATCGGCAACGTGCAGGAGTGGGCCGTCGCCGGCGATGGCGTGGTCGCGCGTGGCGGCGCCTTCGAAGACACCTTCAGCAAATGCGACATCGGCCTGGAGAAGTCGCACGATGGCAGTGCGGATGCCGTGACCGGGTTCCGCGTGGCGCTCGATCTGCGATGATGGCGCCCGACACCCGGCAACGCCGCGGCGGTAACCGCGCATGAGCACGCCGACCCTCAGAGGCCTGTCGCGCAAGCTGGCCGCCGGCGACATCGATCGCGAGACCTACCGCCGCCGGCGCCGCGAGCTGATCGAGGCCGTCGTCAGCGGCGCCGAACGGCTCGTGCCCTTCGAGGAACCCGAACCGCAGCAGCCGACCGTCTTCCCCGATGACGACGACGGCGACACCACCCAGGAGATCATCCCCCCCGTGCTGAAGGCCGCAGAGCGGGTACAGCGGCGGCGGCGCGGTCCCCGCCTGCTGATTGCCGCGGTACTGTTGGCGGCTCTGGCAGGGCTGACCTGGTGGCTGCTCGGCGCCCGGCCGCCGCTCACGCCGAGCAGCGCGCCGCGCACCGTGCCGAACGCCACGACGGACACGGCCCCCTCCGCCGATGTGATCGAACGATTCGTACGCGAGAATTCCTGGACCAGTGCGAGCCTCTCGCGCCTCGCCGCGGAATGGGCAACGCTCGACGCCGACGTGCGGGACGCGCTGCGCGACAGCGACGCCATGCGCCGCCTCACTGATGGCATGCTCGGCGAGCTCGCCAGCGAGCGCGCGCTCGTCGACCTCGGCGACGCGGCACATGCCCTCGCGCGGCAGGGCGAACTGTTCGACCTCGCGCGGCGGCTCGGACTCGACGACGCACGCCTGCGGCGTGCGCGAGACGCCTGGCAGCAGTCTCGCGACGGCCACGCGCCGGAGGTTGTCGGCAGCGATCCCTGAGCCGGATCGCGGCGGGACCTGGCTGGCGCCGCTGCGCGCCGGCTGCGGCTATCATGTGCACCTGCGTCGTCGCCGCACCGCGAAACCTGATCCGAGGGCGGCGCGATCGCGTAAAGAGAGCGACATGCTGAACCTGGATTCGAACGAAACCGACCACTTCACGTCCCTGGCGGCGAGCTGGTGGGACGGCGACGGTCCGTGCCGTACCCTGCACGACATCAATCCCTGCCGCCTCGAGTACGTGCGCGGCGACGCCAGCCTCGCCGGCAAGACCGTGGCGGATATCGGCTGCGGCGGCGGGCTGCTCAGCGAAGCGCTCGCCCGCGATGGTGCGCGCGTCACCGCGATCGATGCCAGCGAAGCGCTGATCGAGGTTGCCCGGGAGCATGCCGCGGCCGGGCGCCTCGATATCGATTACCGGGTGATGCTCTCGCGCGAACTCGCCGCGAGTGCGCCGGCGCACTACGACCTCGTCACCTGCCTCGAGCTCATCGAGCACGTGCCGGACGCCGACGCACTGCTCGCAGACTGCGCGGCGCTGCTGCGGCCGGGCGGCACCCTGGTGCTGTCGACGCTCAATCGCAACCCGCGGGCCTGGCTCCTCGGCATCGTCGCCGCGGAGTACGTGCTCGGACTGGTGCCGCGCGGCACCCACGATTACCAGCAGTTCATCCGTCCGTCCGAACTCGCCGCCAGCGCGCGCCGCCACGGACTCGAGCTGCTTGACGTCAGCGGCCTGCATTACAACCCCCTGACGCGGCGCGCGCGCAGCGGCGGACCGCCCAGGGTGAACTACCTCGCGCGCTTTGTACGGCGCGTCGAGGCCCCGGCGTGAGGCCGACACCGCGCGCGGTGTTGTTCGATCTGGACGGTACGTTGCTCGATACCGGTCCCGACCTCGCCCGCGCCCTGAACCGGCTGCGCGCCGAGGACCAGCTCGATCCGCTGCCCTACGCGACCATCCGTCCCTGGGTCTCGCACGGATCTCACGCGCTGATGCGCCTCGGCTACGATCTCGATGACACGAGCGCCGACTATGAGACCCGGCGCCAGCGCCTGCTCGAGTTCTACCACGGCGACGTCGCGGCCGAGAGCCGGCTGTTCGCGGGCATGGAGGCAGTCCTCGCGCGGCTCGAGGAGAACGCGACGCCGTGGGGCATCGTCACCAACAAGCCGGCCTGGCTGACCACGCCGTTACTCGCCGCCGTCGGGCTCGCCGCGCGTGCCGCCTGCGTGATCTGCGGCGACACCACGGCGCGCGCGAAACCCCACCCCGATCCCTTGCTTGCCGCATCGCGCGCGCTCGGACTGGCGCCCGCGGCCTGCCTGTACGTGGGCGATGCCGAACGCGACGTGAGTGCCGCGGCCGCCGCCGGCATGCCGGTGCTGGTTGCGCTTTACGGCTATCTCGGCCCGCACGATGTGCCCCACGAGTGGGGCGCCGATGGCAGCATCGACGCGCCGCTCGAGCTGCTGCACTGGCTGTGAGCGACGCGTTTGACATCGCACCGCCGCCGGGCGCGGACTTCTATTACGCGAGCTTCTATTTCGCGCCACGCACGCGGGCGACCCTGCACCTGATCGAAGCGTTGCGGCGCGAGCTGCTCGAGATCCCGGAGAGCTGCAGCGACCGTGGCGTCGCCCACATCAAGCTCGCCTGGTGGCGGGAAGAACTCGCCGCCAGCCCGGAGACCGCGCCGCGTCATCACCTCACCCGCGCGCTGCGCAGCACGGCACCGGCACTTGTGCCGACCTTCCGCGAACTCGCCGAGGGCGTCGCCGGCGGCCTCGGCGCCGCGCCCCCGGAAGACGACGACGCACTCGACGGCGTGCTCGACACGCTGCACGGCGCGCCGGTGCGGGCCCTCATCGAGCAGGCCGGCGGTGTGTGCGGGGCCGACTCCGTCGCGCTGCTGCGGCTCGCACGGCTGGTCGAGCGTGCCAACGCCCTCGCCGCCCTACGCCGCCACCGCGAGGGCGGCTGGTTGTACCTGTCGCGGGCGACGCTCGAGCAGCACGGCCTCACGCCCGACCAGGTTCGCCATGCCGCACGCAGCAGCGAACTCGGCTCGCTGGTGCACGCGCAGGCCACGCACCTGCTCGACGCACTGGACGCATCGGTCAATGCGCTGCCGCGGCGGCGCCGGCGGCAACAGCGCCTGGTCACGACGCTCGCGCGCATCGCGCACCGGCGGCTCGCGCTGACGCTCACCGACGGCTGCGCGGTGCTCGAGCGCCGCGTGGACCCGACGCCCGTCGCGAAACTCGCCATCGCCTGGCGCACCCGGTGGCTGGGTTGATGATGCATCGTTCACGCCTGCGCGCCCCCGGCATGTACGTGAAGGAGACGCACGCGCAGGCGTCGGCGCGGCGCCGCCGGGCTGTTGTCCGGCAGCAGCACGACGTGACGGGTGCGGCCGTCCGCGCAGCGCAAGGCGAACGCCGTCAGGCGCGTGGTGACGAACGCGCGACCGCGCAGCGTCGCGGCCTGCACGCGCCCGTCGGCGAGCGTAACCTGCCAGGCACCCGCGTCATCGAGCAGTACGGCGCCGACGTCGTCCGGGCGCGGCGTGCAGCGCCGGAGCGCGAGCATGCCGTTGACGAGCAATGCGAGTACCAGGGTGCCGGCCGCAGCCGAGGCGGGCAGCGCGGCTACGAGCACCACGGCACCCAGGCCGTGCGCGAGCGCAACCAGCCGGCGGCGCATGCGCGACGCGGTAATGACAAGGTGAATCGGTCCGTCGAAGCCGCTCATCAGCGCCATGAGCATAGCGCGCCGCGATGCGGCTTGAAATTGACCGGCCACGAAAAGATACTTAGCGCCCATACGGCACCGTCCGTCCCATCCGAAATCATTCTCATGTGCCCACAAGACCCCTCTCGTGACGTAGAATCTCCGGCCGACGCGCAACGCGCCGACACCGCGCGCGATGCCGACAACCAGGACGACAAGGACAACGCCCAGCGCGAGGTCGGCGGTCCCAAGGGACTCGAGCCGACCCGCTACGGTGATTGGGAACGCAAAGGCCGCTGTATCGATTTTTGAGCAGGCTCAGCAACGCGAGGAACCTCCGAACAAGTCATGACCCGGCATCCAGCGCCCGCGCTGTCCGATTTCGGCGTTGCGAAGCTTCGCAACAGCCGACCATCGCGCGCGCTTCGCGCCTTGAACGCGAACGGCACGGACACGAACTGCCCGGCCCGGACTGACGCAGAGGTTGCTTGAAGCGAGCGTGGCCAGCGGCCGCGCCCGCGGATTTCGAGGAACGCCACGTATTCGGAAACACGACCACCGCGGAAGTCCGCGCAGCACCGCCGGCGGGCGCCGCGGCCGCTTGCGCCGGACTTCCTCGAGCGACGCGACACGTGTCGCGCACCAGGACAAGCAGACCGCCCGCCGACACCGTCACTACCTCGGCCGCGAGCTGCGAAACTTCTCCGCCTGACCCTCCGGTGAGGGTCGGAAACGACCGGCGCACACCACGGGCGCCGACACGATGGCCCGTCCGACCGCGACGGGCGCCGCGATTTCTGTAAGCGAACGAGAGAGACATGGCCAACAATCCAATCTCCCCTCATCTGCAGGTCTACCGGCCGCAGCTCACCTCGGTGCTCTCGATCAGCCATCGCATCAGCGGTGTGTTCCTGGCCATCGGCACCGTCATGATCCTCTACTGGCTGGTCGCCGCCTCACTCGGGCCGGCAGCTTACGCCGAAGCGAAGCGCTGCCTCGCCGCACTACCGACCCAGATCCTGTTGTTCGGCTGGACGTTCGCGTTCTTCTACCACCTGTGCAACGGCATCCGGCACCTGCTGTGGGACAGTGGCCGCGGCTTCGAACTCGAAACCGCCTACAAGTCGGGCTACGCGGCAATTGGCGGCGCGGTGGCCCTCACCCTGCTCACCTGGCTGTGCGTGCTGACGCAGGGAGGTGGCGCATGAAGCTGCGCAGCGCCCTCGGCCGGGTACGCGGCCTCGGTTCGGCCAAGAATGGCTTCGGCCACTGGTGGCATCAGCGTCTGACCGCGATCGCCCTGGTGCCGCTGTCGCTGTGGTTCGTCAACGCGATCCTCGCGCACATGCACGACGACCATGCCACGGTCGTGAACTGGATCGGCTCACCGTTCGTATCGGTGCTGCTGATCGCGCTGATCCTGAGCCTGTTCTACCACGCCAAGCTCGGCCTGCAGGTGGTCATCGAGGACTACCTGCACGATGAGCTGTACAAGCTCGTGGCGCTGGTGGCGATGAAATTCGCCGTCGCTTTCGGCGCCCTGCTCGGCGTCGTTGCCGTGCTCAAGATCTCCCTCGGACTGGCCTGACGGAAACCGCACATGCCTGCAGAATACAAGCTCATCGAACACAAGTACGACGTCGTCGTCGTCGGTGCCGGCGGCGCCGGCCTGCGCGCGACTTTCGGCATGGCGGCCGAAGGCCTGGCCACCGCCTGCATCACCAAGGTCTTCCCGACCCGCAGCCACACCGTGGCCGCGCAAGGCGGCATGAGTGCCGCGCTCGGCAACATGGGGCCGGACGACTGGCGCTGGCACATGTACGACACCATCAAGGGTTCCGACTGGCTCGGCGACCAGGATGCCATCGAGTACATGTGCCGCGAGGCGATTCCGGCCGTCATCGAGCTCGAGCACTACGGTGTGCCGTTCTCGCGCACCGAGTCGGGCGAGATCTATCAGCGCCCGTTCGGCGGCATGACGACCAATTTCGGCGAAGGCACGGCGCAGCGAACCTGTGCCGCGGCCGACCGCACGGGCCATGCCATCCTGCATACGCTCTACCAGCAATCGCTCAAGCACGATGCCGAGTTCTTCATCGAGTACTTCGCCGTCGACCTCGTGATGGACAAGGACGGCGCGTGCCGCGGTGTCATCGCGTGGAACCTCGAGGACGGCACGCTGCACCTGTTCCGTGCCCACCAGGTGGTGCTGGCGACCGGCGGTTACGGCCGCAGCTACTTCTCGTGCACCTCCGCACACACCTGCACAGGCGACGGCAACGGCATGATCCTGCGCGCCGGCCTGCCACTGCAGGACATGGAATTCATCCAGTTCCACCCCACCGGCATCTACGGCGCCGGATGCCTGATCACCGAGGGCGTGCGTGGCGAGGGCGGTTACCTGACCAACTCCGAGGGCGAACGCTTCATGGAGCGCTACGCACCCAACGCCAAGGACCTCGCTTCGCGTGACGTGGTCTCGCGCTCGATGACGATCGAGATCCGCGAGGGCCGCGGCGTCGGCCCGCTCAAGGATCACATCCACCTGCACCTCGAGCACCTCGGGCCGGAGGTCATCAACGAGCGCCTTCCGGGTATCGCCGAGTCGGCCGCGATCTTCGCCGGCGTCGACGTCACCAAGGAGCCAATCCCGGTCCTGCCCACGGTGCACTACAACATGGGCGGCATCCCGACCAACTACCACGGCGAGGTCGTCACCCTGAAGGACGGCAACCCGGACGACGTCGTGCCGGGATTGATGTCGATCGGCGAGGCCGCCTGCGTATCGGTGCACGGCGCCAACCGCCTCGGCTCGAACTCGCTGCTCGACCTGGTCGTCTTCGGGCGCGCCGCGGCCAAGCGTTGCGCCGCGACCATCGAGCGCAACCAGCCGCACCCCACGCTCGACGGCGACGCCACCGACCGCATCATTTCGCGCTTCGATGCCCTGCGCCATGCCGACGGCAAAGTGCCGACGGCGAAGATCCGCGACGACATGCAACGCACCATGCAGAACTATGCCGCCGTGTTCCGTACCGGCGACGTACTCGAGGAAGGCAAGGCCAAGCTGCGCGAAGTGTACGAGCAGCTGGCCCATGTCAAGGTGAGCGACCGCTCGATGATCTGGAACTCGGACCTGCTCGAGACCCTCGAGCTCGAGAACCTGCTCGGCTGCGCCATGGTCAGCATCGAAGCGGCGGCGAACCGCCAGGAGAGTCGCGGCGCGCATGCCCGCGAGGACTTCCCCGATCGTGATGACGAGACGTGGATGAAGCACACGCTCACCTGGCTGGACGACGCCGGCAAGGTCGAGTTCGATTACCGGCCGGTGCACATGTACACGCTCACCGACGACATCGAAGTCATCCCTCCGAAGAAACGCGTTTATTAAGCGGGGCGATCAGACACATGGCCAATCTCACACTGCCCAAGAACTCCCGGATCGGCACCGGCAAGTCCTACGACCACGCCCAGGGGGCAAAGCGCTCGCGCACCTTCTCGATCTACCGCTGGGACCCTGACTCCGGCGAGAATCCGCGCGTCGACCATTACCGCATCGACCTCGACAAGTGCGGACCGATGGTGCTGGACGCCATCATCTACATCAAGAACGAGGTCGATCCCAGCCTGACCTTCCGGCGCTCCTGCCGCGAGGGCATCTGCGGCTCGTGCGCGATGAATATCGATGGCACCAACACGCTGGCCTGCACCAAGGCCATCGAAGACGTTGCCGACGACGTCAAGATCTACCCGCTGCCGCACATGAGCGTGATCAAGGACCTGGTGCCCGACCTCACGCACTTCTACGCCCAGTACGCCTCGATCAAGCCGTGGCTGCAGTCGCAGACGCCGGCGCCGCCCGACAAGGAACGCCTGCAGTCGAAGGAAGAGCGCGAGCAGCTCGACGGGCTCTACGAGTGCATCCTGTGCGCCTGCTGCTCGACCGCCTGCCCGAGCTACTGGTGGAACAGCGACCGCTACCTGGGGCCGGCGATCCTGCTGCAGTCCTACCGCTGGCTGGCGGACAGCCGCGACGAGGCGACCGGCGAACGCCTCGACGAACTCGACGACTCGTTCCGCCTCTACCGCTGCCATACCATCATGAACTGCGCGAAGACCTGCCCCAAGGGCCTCAACCCGGCCAAGGCGATCGCGGAGATCAAGAAGATGATCACTGCTCGCTCGCTCTGAGCACGAGGACGTAACGAGCAGGCGGCCGTCATGAGCGAAGCACAACGCAAGCGACTGCGCTGGCGCTGCCGCCGCGGGATGCGTGAACTGGACGTGCTGCTCGAGCCCTGGTTCGACCGGCATGCGGCCGGCATGGACGCGGCGGAGCTCGACGTACTCGAGCGTTTTCTCGACTCGAGCGACATGGATCTCTACGCCTGGATGACCGGCCGCGGCCGCCCCGACGAGGCCGCGTTTGCCGCGCTCGTCGAGCGTATTCGCACGCCATGAACGAGACGCGCGTGTTCCCCGCCCGCCTCGCCGACAGCGCGGCATCGTGCGAGGACGGGCGCGTACTCGCCTTCGGTGATGCCCTGCAGGAAGCCGCCCTTGCCGGCCGCGCACCGACCCGCGCGCCGCGCGAGGATCTCGCCGTCGTCGCGGTTGCCGGTGTCGACGCGCGCGATTTCCTGCACGCCCAGGTGGCAGCGAATCTGAAGCCCCTCCAGCCCGGGCAAAGCGTGCTCACGGCGTGGTGTTCGCCCAAGGGCCGGGTACTGTTCCTGATTACCGTGATCGCCAGCGGCGCAGGCGAGTTCCGCCTGCTGCTGGCGCGCGACCAGGCGGCCGCGCTGGCCAAGCGGCTGCGCATGTTCGTACTCCGCGCCGCGGTCACGGTCGACGAACTCGGCGACCACGGCGTGATTTCGCTCGACGACTGCGGGGTCCCGCCCAGCCTGCCGGACGACGTGCTCGCCGGCGCCGAGACCGCCGGGAGGACCTGGCTGACGGGTCCGGCTTCGAGTCTCGCCGCGTGCTGGGATGCGCTGCCCGGCACGCCGATCGGCGAACTCGCCGCGAGCCTGGTCGACATTCGTCGCCAGCGCCCGCGCCTCACCGCCGAACTCGGCGACCAGTTCCTGCCCCAGGAGCTCGATCTCGACGAGCACGCTGGCGTGAGCTTCGACAAGGGCTGTTACCCGGGCCAGGAGATCATCGCCCGCGTGCGCTTCCGCGGCAGCGTCAAGCGGCGCCTCGCCCACATGGTGTTCGACGGCACGGTGCCACCGCCGCCCGGTGCCCGCCTGGTCGCAGGCGGCACGGAAACCGCTCGCGGCACCGTGCTGCTGGCGGCGCAACGCGACGCCACGCATGGCGAGCTGCTCTGCGTGCGCGACCTCGAGGCCGCTGACGTGAGACTCGCCGATCGGCCCGCCGTGACGCTCGAACGCGTCGACCACGGAGATGGCCCGGACGCCTGATCACGGCAACGGCACAGGCGCGCATGGCCGCGTCGTGCAGCGTACGGACTTCGTCGCCGCACCGTGGCTACCCGGGCCGCATCTGCCAACCATCTGGGCAAGCCTGTGCCGTCGTCCCCCGCGTCTGACACCGAGCTTCGAGCATCTCGATCTACCCGACGGTGACTTCCTCGAACTCGCCTGGGCGGGACCGGCCGACGCGCCGGTTGTCATCGTCCTGCACGGCCTCGAAGGCAGTCACGGTTCGAGCTACGCGCGCGCCCTGCTCGCCGGGCTGGATGCCGCCGGCCTGCGCGGCGTCGTGCTGCAGTTCCGTGGCTGCAGTGGGCGGCCGAACCGGCTCGATCGAAGCTATCACTCCGGTGACACGGGCGACCTCGACTACCTGGTCGGACTGATCGAACAGCGCACGGGGCGCCCGCCCTGCGCCGTGGTCGGCTACTCCCTGGGCGGCAACGTGACGCTGAAATGGCTGGGCGAGCGCGGTGCCGAGGCGCCGGTGAAAACGGCGGTGGCAGTCTCCGTGCCGTTCGATCTGGGCGCCTGCGCGGATTATCTCAACCAGGGTTTCTCGCGCCTCTACCAGCGCCGCCTGGTCGGCAGCATGCGGCGCAAGTTCGCCAGCAAGTTCGCCTCGCGACCGGCGCCCATCGACCCCGGCGCGCTGCACCGGCTGCGCAGCTTCCGCGCCTTCGACGACGCCATCACCGCACCGCTGCACGGCTTTCGCGACGCGATCGATTACTACGAGCGCGCCAGTTGTCGCCCGTTTCTGCGCCACATCGCGGTGCCGACGCTGATCGTCCACGCCGATGACGATCCGTTCGTGCCGTCGGGCGCGATCCCCCAGGCCGCGGAACTCGCGCCACCGGTCACACTCGAACTCACGCGGGGCGGCGGCCACGTCGCGTTCCTGAGCGGGCGGGTGCCGTGGCGTTCGCAATACTGGTGCGAGGCCCGCATCCTCTCGCATCTGCTCGAAACCATCACGGCCCGGCCGGCAGCGTAGAATAGCCCCGGCCGACCGCCGCCGCGCACCCGTTCGCGGCGGTCGCCGTCCCGCCAAGACACCGCGAGGAGAGCCCGATTTGTCGCTGACCCCACGCCTGCTGTTCGCCGCCACCGCGCTCGCCTGCGCCGGCCTGCTCGCCTACGGTTACTACCTGCAGTACCACGATGGCCTCGAGCCCTGCCCGATGTGCATCTTCCAGCGCTTGTGCTTCATGGGCGTGCTGGTCATCTGCGCGATCGGCGCGATACACGGCCCACGCGGCGCCGGGCGCCTCGTCTACGGCGGCCTGACCGTGCTGGTCGCGCTCGTCGGCGGCGGCATCGCCGCGCGCCAGGTATGGCTGCAGCACCTGCCCGAGGATCGCGTGCCGGCCTGCGGCCCGGGGCTCGAGTACATGCTCGAGATGTACCCCCTGGCCGACGTCATCCGCAAGGCACTGCGCGGCAGCGGCGACTGCGCCCTCGTCGACTGGACCTTCCTCGGCCTGTCGATTGCCGAATGGTCGCTTGCCTGCTTCACGCTGATCGCTTTCGTTCACCTGCACCAGCTCGTGCGCGGCGCGCGCGCGCGCTGAAGGAGCCGAACTCATGCCTGTTGCCCCGATGCGGCTCCGCGCCGTCCTGTTCACTGCCCTGCTCACCCTGTTCGCGGGCGCGATCCACGCCGATGACGACGCCTTCGGCGCCAGCCCGCTGGCCGGCGTCGCGAGCGTGCAGGTCGCCGTCAGCGGCGTTCCCGACGATTTCGCGCGTTACGGCCTGACCGCGGCCGAGATGCGCGGACGCGTCGTCGCTCACCTGTCCCGATACGGGCTGCCGGTGATCGATGCGGCGCAGGCCACCCGCGAGCCCCACGCCGCACGCCTCGACGTGCGCTTCGATGCCAACCGCAACCCTTACGCGTTCTACCACTACGGCATCTCGCTGCGCCTGTTGCGCAAGCTTCCACTGGGCGAGGCCGCGGCGGGGTTCGTCGCCACCGAAGTGTGGTCTACTGGCCAGCACGGCATCATCGAGCCGGCCGACATGAAACCGATCTACGGCTATCTCGACACGCTCGTCGAACGCTTCGTGGCCGCGCACGGCCACGACAACCCGGGCAAGCCGACCGCGATGCTGCGCTGAGCTCAGCCGCCGGCGGCGGCGAGCTGGGCGTCGACCACCGCCAGCGCGCTCATGTTGATGATGCGCCGTACCGTCGCGGACGTGGCGAGAATGTGCACCGGGTAACGGCAGCCGAGCAGAATCGGGCCGACGGCAACGCCCTCGCCCAGCACGGTGAGCAGGTTGAGCGCGATGTTGGCCGCATCCATGTTCGGCATCACCAGCAGGTTGGCCTGCCCCTTGAGATCCGAGTCGAGCAGCGCCTTGTCGCGGATCGCCTGGACCAGCGCGGCGTCGGCCTGCAGTTCGCCGTCAATCTCCAGACCCGGCGCCATCTCGCGTACCAGGGCGAGCGCCGCGCGCATCTTGAGCGCACCCGGACTGTTGCTCGTACCGAAGTTCGAATGCGACAACAGCGCCGCTTTCGGCACCACGCCGAAGCGCTGCACCTGCTCGGCCGCGAGCACGGTCGTATGCGCGATCTGCTCCGGACTCGGATCGTCGTGGACGTAGGCATCGCAGAGAAAATACGTCCCCTTGCGCAACACGAGAACGTTCAGCGCCGCCATGTCGAGCACGGCGTCGCGCGCGCCGAGCAGCTGCCGCACGTGCACCAGGTGGTCGTGGTACTCGCCAACCATGCCGCACAGCATCGCGTCGGCGGCGCCGCGGCGCACCAGCATCGCGGCGATGACGGTGGTGTTGGCGCGCATCACGTCACGCGCATCCTGTAGCGAGACGCCCTTGCGTTTCATGATCTCGTGGTACGCCTCGACGTACTCGCGGTAGCGACGGTCGGACTCCGGATTGACGATCTCGAAATCGCTGCCCTGCTGCATGCGCAAGCCGAGTTCACGGATCCGCTTGGCAATCACGCGCGGGCGGCCGACCAGGATCGGCTGCGCGATGGCGTCGTCGACGACCGACTGCACGGCGCGCAGCACGGTCGGATCCTCGCCGTCCGCGTAGGCAAGCCGCTTGCGCTCCTGCTTGGCGCGCTCGTAGAGCGGGCGCATCAGCAGCACCGACTGGAACACGAAGCGCGAGAGCTGCTCGCGGTAGGCGCGCAGGCTCGCCAGCGGACGCGTGGCGACGCCGCTGGTCATCGCTGCCTGCGCGACGGCGGGAGCGAGCTCGGTGATGAGGCGCGGATCGAACGGTTTTGGAATCAGGTAGTCGGGCCCGAAACGCAGTGCATCACCACCATAGGCCGCGAGCACGACATCGGACGCTTCCTGCTTGGTCAGGCGCGCGAGCGCATGCACGCAGGCGAGCTTCATCTCCTCGGTGATGGTCGTCGCCCCGACGTCCAGCGCACCACGGAACAGGTAGGGAAAGCACAGTACGTTGTTGACCTGGTTCGGGTAGTCCGAGCGACCCGTCGCGATGACCGCGTTCGGCTTCGCGCGTCGCGCTGCCTCGGGCCAGATCTCGGGCGTCGGGTTGGCCAGCGCCAGGATCAGCGGACGCTCGCTCATGCTTGCGACCATGTCCTCGCTGAGCACGCCACCGGCGGACAGGCCGAGGAAGATATCGGCGCCGACGATCGCCTCGGCCAGTGTGCGATGCTCGGTCGCCCGGGCAAAGAATGCCTTGTGCTCGTCCATCTCCTCGACACGCCCCTCGTAGATGACGCCAGCACGGTCGGTGACGAGAATGTTGTCGCGCGGCAGGCCGAGCTCATCGAGCAGCCGCAGGCAGGCGATCGCCGCCGCACCGGCGCCGGAGGCGACCAGGCGCACGTCGGCGATGTCGCGCTCGGCCAGGGTCAGCCAGTTCAGAATCGCCGCCGCCGCGATGATCGCAGTGCCGTGCTGGTCGTCGTGAAAGACCGGGATGCGTACGCGGTCCTTGAGCTTCTGCTCGACGAAGAAGCACTCGGGCGCCTTGATGTCCTCCAGGTTGATGCCGCCGAAGGTCGGTTCGAGACTCGCGATGATGTCGACCAGGCGATCCGGGTCGTCCTCATCGATCTCGATATCGAACACATCGATGCCGGCGAACTTCTTGAACAGCACCGCCTTGCCTTCCATCACCGGTTTGGCGGCAAGCGGGCCGATGCTGCCGAGGCCGAGGACGGCGCTGCCGTTGGTGATCACCGCGACCAGGTTGCCCCGCGCCGTGTACAAAGACGCGGAATTGGGGTCGGCAGCGATGGCCTCGCAGGGCGCGGCGACACCGGGCGAGTAGGCCAGGGCGAGATCGTTCTGGTTGGCGAGCGGCTTGGTCGGCGCGATCTCGATCTTGCCCGGCCGCGGCAGCTCGTGGTACTCGAGCGCACGGGCCTCGAAGTTGTCGTCCTTCGCGTTCAACGGCTCATCCTCCGATCGGTAACGGGAAAGAGGCGTCCCCGCGCGCAACGCGCCGGGACACGCGTGCCGGGAACCGGGTAGTGGCCACGGCTGGCTTGCGGCTGGCTGCCCCCGCCTTAGCGTCGGTTCGTGCGCGTCGCTGCGCGGCGGACGGTCCCGCCCTCACCCCAAGGGGGTCGCGCTACTGCATCGGGAAGCCGGGCGGCATCTGGCCGCGCATGCCGCGCATCATGTTCTTCAATCCGCCCTTCTTGCTCAGCTTCTTCATCATTTTCTGCATCTGGTCGAACTGCTTGAGCAACTTGTTGACGTCCTGCACCTGAGTCCCGGAGCCGGCCGCGATACGCCGCTTGCGCGAAGCCTTGATGACCGCCGGGAAACGGCGCTCGTGCGGCGTCATCGAATCGATGATCGCGGCAAGACGGACGAACTCCTTGTCGTTGACCCGCTCGCGCACGTTCTCCGGCAGGTTGTTCATGCCCGGCAGCTTGCCGAGCATCGCCGACATGCCGCCCATGTTGTTCATCTGGTCGAGCTGATCGCGGAAGTCCTGCAGGTCGAAGCCCTTGCCTTTCTTGAGCTTCTCGGCGACTTTCATCGCCTTGTCCTGGTCGACCTTCTGCTCGACCTCCTCGATGAGCGAGAGCACGTCGCCCATGCCGAGGATGCGCGAGGCCATGCGGTCGGGATAGAACGGCTCGAGCGCGTCGGTCTTCTCGCCGGTGCCGAGGAACTTGATCGGCTTGCCGGTGACGCGCCGTACCGACAGCGCGGCGCCGCCGCGCGCGTCGCCGTCGCTCTTGGTCAGCACCACGCCGGTCAGCGGCAGCGCCTCGTTGAAAGCACGGGCGGTCTGCACCGCGTCCTGGCCCATCATGCTGTCGATGACGAACAAGGTCTCGTGCGGCGCGACGGCACCGTGGATGCGCTGGATCTCGGCCATCATCTCGGCATCGATGGCGAGACGGCCGGCAGTATCGACGATGAGGACATCATCGAAGCCGCGGCGCGCGGCACCCAGGGCCGCGAGCGCGATGTCCTCGGGCTTCTGGCTGACGTCGCTCGGGTAATAGTTGGCGCCGATCCCCGCGGCCAGCACGCGCAGTTGCTCGATGGCGGCGGGGCGGTGTACGTCGCAGCTGACCAGGCCGACCTGCTTGCGCTCGTGCTGCATCAGGCGCCGCGCCAGCTTGGCCGTCGTGGTAGTCTTGCCCGAGCCCTGCAGGCCCGCCATCATCACCACCACCGGCGCCTGCGCGGCCAGGTCGAGCGCGCTGTTGGCCTCGCCCATGAGCGCGGTCAGTTCGTCACGCACGACACGGATGAAGGCCTGGCCGGGGGTCAGCGTCCCGATCACCTCCTGCCCCAGGGCCCGCTCGCGTACCGCGGCGAGGAAGTCCTTGATGATGTCGAGGCCGACGTCGGCCTCGAGCAGTGCGATGCGCACCTCGCGCAGCGTCTCGTCAATATTCTCCTCGGTCAGGCGCGCGCGCCCGGAGAGATTCTTGACGACCGCGCTCAGACGATCCGTGAGATTCTGGAACATACTGTATTAGCTCGGGAATTTGCTTCGAACGGCGACACGGCGCGGGCATCCGCGCGCTTCATTGTAGAGGGCAATTATGCCATCATCCCGAACCCCATGACTGCCGCCGCGCTACCATGAACATGGTCCTTTCCGGACTCATCGCGATCGGGCTGTACATCACCGTCGCGATACGCGCTTCGACCAGCCCGGGGGCCGCACACGACGGCTATTCCCTGCGCTCGGCAACCGGGCTGCTGGCCCTGCTCGCGCTACTCGCCCATGCTGCCACGCTCTACCCGCTCACGGTTACCGGACACGGTGTCAACCTCGGCATCTTCGCCGCGGCCTCGCTGGTCGCCTGGCTGGTCGCCGGCGTTGCCGTGCTCGCCACCGCGCGCCGCCCACGCGGCTCTCTGTCGGTCGTCATCCTGCCCTTCGCCGCGATCGTCGTCGCCCTGTCGCTGGTGTTCTCGCAGCCGCACCTGGTGGTGCACGCTTCACCCGGCATAGCGCTGCACATCGCGCTGTCCCTGATCGCCTATGCCCTGTTCGCGATCGCCGCGCTGCAGGCGCTGTACTACGCGTTCGCCGAACATCGCCTGAAAGCCCATCACCCCGTGATGGGCTTCCTGCCGCCCCTGACGGTGATGGAACGGACCATGTTCCAGCTCACCGGCATTGCCTTCGTGCTGCTCAGTGTCGGCCTCGCGATCGGTGGCCTGTACATCGAGGACATCCGCGGCCAGCACCTGGCCCACAAGATCGTCTTCTCGCTGCTCGCCTGGATCACCTTCGCGGTGCTGCTCGCGGGCCGCTACTGGCGACGCTGGCGCGGCCGCCAGGCGGTCAAGTACATCATCATCGGCTTCGTTCTGCTCGCGCTCGGCTTTTTCGGCTCGAAGATCGCGCTCGAGCTGATCCTGCAGCGCGCCTGAGCGCCCCGGTGGCGGACTCTCCAGTCGTCTCCATGATCATCGCGCTGATCGTGCTGATCGGTGCCTCGGCCTACTTCTCGAGTTCCGAGACGGCGATGATGGCGCTCAATCGCTATCGCCTGCGCCACCTCGCCGAGCGCGGTCACCGCGGCGCCCGGCGCGCCCAGAAGCTGCTCGATCGCCCCGACCGCCTGATTGGCCTGATCCTGCTCGGCAACAATTTCGTCAACATTCTCGCCGCGCAGATTTTTGCCCTGCTGACGCTGGAACTGGTCGGTGAAGGTGGCCTGATCGCCTCGACGCTGGTGCTGACGGCGGTGGTGCTGATCTTCGCCGAGGTCATGCCCAAGACGCTCGCCGCGCTGCATCCCGAACGCGTCGCCTTCCCTTCCTCGTGGCTGCTCGGCGTGCTCATGGTGGCGCTCTACCCGCTGGTGTGGCTGCTCAACCAGATTACCAACCGCCTGCTCGCGCTGTTCGGTGTCAGTTCGGTCGGCCGCGCCGAGGATCCACTCAGCCGCGAGGAGCTGCGCACGGTGGTCAAGGAAGCGGGTGCGATGATCCCGCAGAAGCACCGCCAGATGCTGTTCGGCATACTCGACCTGGAGAACGTCACGGTCGAAGACATCATGGTGCCGCGGGCCGAGATCTACGGCATCAACCTCGAGGACGAGTGGGCCGACATCGCGGATCAACTCGAGACCTGCCATCACACCCGCGTGCCCTGCTACAGCGGCAGCATCGACAACGTCGAGGGTGTACTGCACATGCGCCGCGTGACGCGCCTGCTGCGTGCCGACGAGTTCGGCATCGAGGACCTGCGCGGCATCCTGCACGATCCCTACTACGTGCCGCTGACGACCGATCTCTACGTGCAGCTGCTCAATTTCCAGAAAGCCCGCCAGCGCATCGCCTTCGTCGTCGACGAGTACGGCGATATCGTCGGGCTGGTGACGCTGGAGGATCTGCTCGAAGAGGTCATCGGCGAATTCACGACCGACCCGCAGATCTACGTTCGCGACGTCTATCCGCAGGATGACGGCAGCTTCCTCGTCGATGGCAGCGCCAACATCCGCGAGATCAACCGCGCCTACGGCTTCGGCCTGCCGTCCGACGGTCCCAAGACGATCAACGGCCTGATCATCGAAACGCTCGAGGACATCCCGATCACGGGCACCACGTTCCGCGTCGGTGACATCACCGTGGAGATCGTGCAAACGCTCGAGAAATCGGTGAAGACGGCACGCCTGACGACCAGTGGCGAACGTTCGCCGGCGGCAGGCGACTGGCTCGACGAGAGTCCCAGCGGCTGACACGCGACGGCCACGAAATGTGAACGATCGTCGCGGCTGGTCAGCGCGTGCGCGGGAGCGCAGCATGGCGACTCAGTACGATCCATCGTGCCGGATTTGCCATCACGTCCGATGATCTCCCATCATCAGCATGGCCCGGAGACGCGCGCGAAGCCGCCCGATCGCGTAAGTCCCCTGTCGCCGGACGGCTGTGCCGGGACACGCGAACACGCCGCGCGGACGAGACGTACCGTGCCGCACCGCGGGCGTGCTGGGCGCAACCATCATGCACTCAGCACCGGCGTGACCCGGACCGTCACCGCGACGCCCGGCAACCATGGACAGCCGCGAAGGAACCTCTGCACAAGCCATGACCCGGTACCTTGCGCCCACGCTGTCCGATTTCGGCGTGACGAATCTTCCCAATAGCCCGCTATGACGTGCGCTTCGCGCCTTGAACTTGAACAGCGCGGACACAAACTGCGCGGCCCAGTCTTATTCAGAGATCCCCTAAAGTGCCCTTCACAAAGCCCGATATCCTCGCCATGGCCGTGACTCCCGCTCATCGCACCGTACGACTGGCCCTGCTGGCACTGCTGCTGCACCTCGCTCCCACCCAGGCCGCGTTGTCGCCGGGGTCAGCCAGCGAGTTCCACGAGAAGGCCGTCCAGCTCGAGGCAGACGACGAAGCGCTTGCGGCGATCATCGAGATCAAGAACGCCCTGCAGCGCGACCCCGAACACCTGCCCTCACTGCTGCTCGCCGGCCGCATCTATCTCGACCAATCCCTGGGCCTCGCCGCGGAGGATGTCCTGCACACCGCCCTCAACGCCGGGGCCGACCGCAACACCGCGCTGCCCCTGCTAGGCGAAGCGCTACTGATGCAGCGCAAGGCCGCACGGACGCTGGTCGAGCTGCAGGTGGACGGCCTGAACCGGTCGGCGGCTGCGCGCGTGCATGCGTTGCGCGCTCGCGCACACCTGCTGCGACGTGAGCTGGACGAGGCGCGCGTGGCGATCGAGGCTGCCCAGGCGCTGGAACCCGAACTGCTGGAAGCGCGCCTCGCGGACGCCTCGCGCCTGATGCTCGAGGGTGACCCGCGCACAGCCAGCGAAGTCGTCGCCGTAGCGGTCGAGGAGCATCCGCGGAACAGCAAGGCGTGGAGCGTCTTCGGTGCTATCCGCCATGCACTGCGCGACCCGGACGGTGCACTCGATGCCTATGCGCGCGCGCTGGAAAACAACCCGCGCGACCTCGACGTGCGCATTGCACGCGTCGGACTGCTCATCGACCTGGCGCGCGACGACGCCGCCAGCCCTGATCTCGAGTACATCGAAGAGAACTTCAGCGACGAACCACGCGCAACCTACCTGCGCTCGGTCATTGCCGCGCGGCGCGGCGACACCGAGGGCGCTCGCGACGCACTGCAACAGGCCGTCGCGGCGCTTGCGCCGATGAGTGCCGAGGCCTTCATCGACAACCCCGCCCTGCAGCTCATCCAGGGCCTGGCCTACTACGGCCTCAAGCAATACGAGGCGGCCGCACCACCGCTACGCAGTTACATCGCCAAGGAGCCGCAGGATCTCGGCGCGCGCAAAGCGCTCGGCGACACCCTGCTCCGCCTCGGCGCCGCACGCGACGCCATTCCGGTTCTCGAGCCGGTCACGACCCTCGCTCCGCGCGATACGCGCGCGCAGTTGCTGCTCGCCACGGCCTACGCCATCAGCGGCTACGCGAACAAGGCCTCCGACCTGCTCGAAAAGGCGACCGGCGAGTCGCACACCGCGGCCGTGGCGCGCGGGCGCCTGGCGATGCTCAACATCGGCGCCGGACGCATCAGCGAGGGACTTTCCGACCTGGCGGCGGCGTTCGGCGAAGATCCCTCCGATCCGCAGGGCGGCGTCGCCCTGGTCATCACCTACCTGCGCACCGGCCAGAGCACCGAAGCGGTCGCCGCCGCGCGTACCTTGCTCGGCACCGCACCGGACAACGTCGTATTCCGCAACCTGCTCGGCATCGCCTTGTTCGTCGACGACCAGCTGCCGGCGGCAAGAGCCGAGTTCGAGCGAGTCCTGGAGCAGGCACCGGATTTCCGGCCCGCCGCCATCAACCTCGGCAAGCTCGAGGTCAGCGCGGGCGACCTGGACGCCGCGCGTGCACGCTTCGAGCGGCTGCTCGCCGTCAAGCCCGACGATTCCAAGCTGATGCTAGAACTGTCCCGGGTGGCGCTCGCGGCCGGCGATCGGCGCGAAGGTATGCGCCTCGCCGAAGACGCCGCGCGCCCGCGCGAGGCCGGCATCGATGCATTGTTCCATCTCTACGACCTGTACCTGCAGGACGGCGAACTGGAACGCGCCTACGACCTCGCGCTGCGCGCCAAAGCGCGTTCCGAGACCAACTTCGACGTGCTCGAGCGCCTCGCCGCCGTACTCGTACGCATGAACAAGTACGACGACGCTCGCACGACTCTGAAAAACATGTCGCAAGTGGCCGGCTTCGATCCGGACAAGCAGCTGCGCACCGCCGCGATGCAGGCCCGTATCGGCCAGTTCGCCGATGCCGAGTACGCGTTGTTCAAGGCCCTGCAGGAGAACCCGGACGACAATCGCATCCGCCTCGCGCAAATCGAGATCTCGCTCAGCAAGCGTGCCTTCGACCAGGCCATCGAGCGCGCGACCGCCATGATCGCCGACCAGCCCGGGTTGGCCACGGCCTTCCTGTTTCGCGCCCAGGCCAACCTCGCGTTGCAACGTTTCGATGCCTCGCTCGCGGACTACGACCGCGTCAACGCGCTGTCGCCCAGCTCTGAGGCGGTCCTGGGCGGCTACCGGGCGCTGGCCGCTAGCGGACGCCATGCGGCCGCACGGGGCCGGCTGGAACAATGGCTCGACGACCACCCGAAAGACGCCTCGGTACGCTCCGCGCTGGGCGAGGACCTGATTCGCGCCAACGAGCTCGAACGCGCGCGCGCGGTCTATGCGGAGCTCATCGCACAGCGCCCGCAGGATGCCGGCCTGCTGAACAATTTCGCCTTCCTGTGCCTGCAGCTCGACGATCTGCCGGCGGCCGAGAAGCACGCCCGCGAGGCGCATGCGCTCGCGCCCGGCGATGCCATGGTCAACGATACGCTGGGCTGGATACTCGCGCAGCGCGGCGCCCACCAGGAAGCGCTGGAGTTCCTGCGCGAGGCGCTTGCCCGACGCGGCAGTGACAGCGAGATCCGCTACCACCTGGCAGTGGTGTTGAACGAGCTGGGGCGCGCCGAGGAAGCGCGGCGCCAACTCGAGCAGGCGCTCGAGGATGGCCGGGATTTCGCGAGCCGCAGTGACGCGCAGGCACTGCGCCGCTCGCTCGCTGCCTCGACGCCCTGACGCGGCTGTCAGATTTCTTTACAGTCCCAGGCAGCCCCCGTACCCGGTCATCAGCGCGCTGCGCGCCGGCGAGGCGCGGGCGGCGCGCCGTGCGTGGCGCCGCCCGGACGCGCCACGATGCAGCGCCACGAGGGTGCCGTCGGCCGCCAGGCGGACCCGCCATGGACTCGCGCCCCCTCTCTCGGAAATCAGCTTAGAAACTGATTTTCAAGGTCTTTCTATACTGCCTCGCCTGGTATCGCAGGGCCCGGTGCAGGCACCGCGCGGCGTCGTGTGAAGCTTCGTAAAGTCTGCGCTCGCGCGGTCATGCGTCACACCCGGGGGCGGCGTCGCCGGTTACCCTGTCCGTCAACGCTGGTGCGGACGGCTGCTGTTGTCGTCGCGCGGCGCCAGAGGCGTCAACCGATTTTACGGATCCTGGCGCACGGCGCCGAGGCGCGACCGCCCAGCAATTTCAACTTATTGATATAAAAGATCAATTTTTTTGTGGCCTGATACTTGCTGGCTTACCCGGCAAACACGAACGCCGATCTACCCACGGTTTCTACACCGCGGCATTCGACGGACCGAACCTGAATCTGGAAGGCATCTTATGAACAACAAAGTACTCATGGGCGCGCTGGGAGCGGCCTGCCTCGCGTTCACCGCGAACGCGAACGCCTGGTACTCGTGGAACCATTGCGGGAGCGGGGGCTCGTCCAGCACCTGTGACACCTACGAATGGAATTTCACCAGCACGTCGCCTGATTCGAACCCGCCCGGTATCGCGGTCGATGCGACCGGCTATCACCAGAATACGGACAGCAGCAACTTCATCGAACGCCCGCTGACGATTTACGGTGCGGATCACCTGTCGCTGAACTACGACAATTACTGGGGCTCCGGTGGCGAAGGCTCGCCCTACCACGCGGTCGACAACTCGGGCGGCTACGACCTCGTCGTGTTCGAGTTCGCCGCGCCGGTCACGGTGTCGCAGATTTCGATGGGCTGGTGGAGCGGCGATGCCGACTTCTCGCTGTTCGCCTTCGAGCCGGTGCCGCCGGGCGTCACCCCTGGCACCAACGCGCCGCCAGGCAGCGGCAGCTTCGCCTACCAGGACATGATCGGCGACGGCTGGTCACTGATCGGCAGCTTCGACTACGACGAGAATGACGCCAACGGCTACCTCGACCTCGAAGCCGTCACCAACGGCGACATCCTCGACTACACCTCGAGCTACTGGGCCGTTGGCGCGGTGTTCGACGCAGTCGCCGGCAACGGTCCGACCTATGGCAACGGCCTGGTCGTCGACGGCAACGATCGCTTCAAGATCGCCTCGCTGGCCGGCTGCTATACCGACCTGCCGCCGCCGCCGCCGAACACCTCGGCGCCGGAGCCGACCTCGCTCGCGCTGATGGCGCTCGGACTCGCAGGCGGTCTCGGCTACCGCAGGCGCAAATCGGAACGGCGCGCCTGACGCGATCACCACCCCCGAGAAAAAACCCCGCCATGCAGGCGGGGTTTTTTTTTGCGCCCGGTGCGCCGAAACGCCGGCCCGGGCATTCCCGTCAACGGCGATCGATAAATACGTGCTCCTTGCCGATCCACATCGCCGAACGCTGAAAATCGATGAACTTCGCTTCGTCTTCGATCGCGAGTTCCATCGCGCGGGTCGCTTCCGGCACGTTCGCCATCGTCATCAGGTCGGCACGGTTGAACCAGGCCTCGGCATGCCCCGCGTACGGCGCGACGCGGGTCCCGCGCGGGCCGGTCAAATCGGCCTCCAGCGCGTGCTCGCAATAATGCACCTGCAAATAGCGTTGCATGCGAAAACCGGTCGACACGCTCCGGATCAGGGGTCCATGATTGGTGCGCCAGTACAACTGTGCCTCGTCCAGGGACTGCGTCGACGGCTGTCGTAGACAGAAGAACAACTTCACCAGCGGGCTATGCGCGGTCGCGACCATATACTCGGTCGGATTGACCTGCGGATATTCATACGCGAACCACAGTGGCGAATTGGGCAGGTCGATGAATTGCTGCTCGTCCTCGAGCAACTCCATCGCCGCCGCCTGGCCGGCTTCGCTGGAGAAGGCCGCAAACGCGTCGGGGCTGGTCCACCACAGCTCCGCTACACCGTCGTATTCCGGCTCCATGCCGCCCCGCGCCTCGGCCAGCGCATCGTTGATCGGGTCATCGAGCGTATGCAGCTGGATGTAGCGATGGATCGCCAGCGTGGTCGAATGGCGCGCGACCAGCGGCCCGTGCCGCTCCCGCCAGTACTCCTGGAACTCCGCGCGCGACATGCCCGGCTTCCTGCGCAGGGCGAATTCTAATCGAATCATCGTGACCTCCTCCGGTTGACAACGGTATCGCGGGCGCGGCGCGCGCCCGCTTCGAGGACGTCACTATATATCGAGCGCGGCTCGCGCCTCCCTCACGACTTGCGACTCGTACGCACCTGGATGCCGCTCAGGTTCTGGCGTACATCGTGGCTGCCACATCCCGGACACTGCTGCCGGTGGCGATCGCGCTCGGCGACCGACTCGACGACGTCGAAACGATTGGCGCAGTCCTGGCAGACAAACTGGTAGCTGGGCATGGTTGACCTCCTGGGTATGATGGGACGGATGCGATTCGTCGGCGCCTTTGCGCCGCGCGGCCGTCGCGCGCTGCGCGTTGGCCGCCACTGAGGCCGTGCTCGCGGCCGGCGCGCGGCGTCGCGGACGCCGACAGGCCGCCGGCGTCACGAGCGCTCGTCCGGCCGCCTCATGCGCGGACTGCCTGCAAGGAGCGGACCACGACCAGCCGCCATGCAGCGGCGCGGTTCTCCTTCCGATCCCGCGCGATCCCGCGTGCCGCCGCGGGCGCGCGGGCGGGTCGCGACTGCAAGATATGCTCGTCGTGCGCCATTCTTACAACCGGCACGCCTTACGACGTGTCGCGCCGCGCGTGGCGCCGGGCCGGCTGACATCGAGAGCCGGCCGCCTGCATCGGGGTGTCGCCTTGCCGTCCCGCTCCTGCGATCAGTCCCGGAGTACGTCGAGGGCTTCGTCGAGGCGTGACACGACGGTCACGTCGATGCCTTCGGGCATCGGTTTAGGCACGTTGCCTCGCGGCACGATGGCACGCTTGAAGCCGTGCTTGGCTGCCTCGCGCAGGCGCTCCGGCCCGCCGGGCACGGGCCGGATCTCGCCGGCCAGGCCAATCTCGCCGAACGCGACGAGCTCGTGCGACAGCGGGCGATCGCGCAGGCTCGACAAGACCGCGAGCAGGATCGCGAGATCGGCGCCGGTCTCATGTACGCGCACGCCACCGACGATGTTGGCGAACACGTCGCAACCAGCCGTGGACACCCCACCATGGCGATTGAGTACGGCCAGCAGCATCGACAGGCGATTCGGGTCGAGGCCGACGGTGACGCGGCGCGGATTGCCGAGCTGCGACTCGTCCACCAGCGCCTGCACCTCGACCAAAAGGGGGCGGGTCCCTTCACGTGTCACCATCACCACGCTCCCGGGCACCGGCTGGCTGTGCCGCGAGAGCAGGATCGCACTGGGGTTGGCGATCTCGCGCAGTCCACCGTCGGTCATGGCGAAAACGCCGAGTTCGTTGACGGCGCCGAAGCGGTTCTTGATCGCGCGAATCATGCGATAGCGGCCATCCGGCTCGCCCTCGAAGTAGAGCGTGGCATCGACCATGTGCTCGAGCACGCGCGGACCGGCGATCGCACCGTCCTTGGTGACGTGGCCGATCAGGTAGAGCGCGATGCCGGTGCTCTTGGCAAAGCTGACCAGGCGGCTCGCGCATTCGCGTACCTGCGAGACACTGCCCGGCGGCGACTGCAGGGCATCGGAGAACACGGTCTGAATCGAATCGATCACGAGCACCGCGGGGCGCTCGCGTGCGGCTTCGGCGAGGATGCGCTCGACGTCGGTCTCGGTAAGCAGCTTGAGATCGGCCACCGGCAACGTGAGGCGCTCGGCGCGCAGCGCGATCTGCGCCGCCGATTCCTCGCCGCTGACGTACAGCGCATCGACCGCGTTGAGCTGCCGGGTCGCGGCGAGGCTCTGCAGCAGCAGCGTGGTCTTGCCGATCCCGGGATCGCCACCGAGCAACACGACCGATCCGGCCACCAGGCCACCGCCGAGGACGCGGTTGAGTTCGCCCAGACCCGTGTCCAGCCGCGGCGATTGTTCGGTGCGCACTTCGCCCAGCTTCTGGACGCGCGGCGTGTCACCGCCTGCCGCGAAACGCTGGCGCTTATCCTCGCCGCTGCGCGCAACCGTCTCGACGATGGCGTTCCAGGCGCCGCAATCGCCGCACTGTCCCGACCACTTGGCGGCCACCGCGCCGCACTCCTGGCACTGGTACTGTCGGCGCGCCTTCATGGCCGTCCCTCTTCGTAGTGCGCGCGCATGCGCACGCGGCACAACAGCTCATAGGGAATAGTTGCCGAGGCCTGCGCGACATCCTCGATCGGCAGGCCCGCGCCCCACAGCGTGACCGGATCGCCAAAGCGGGCATCCGGCACCGGGCGCAGGTCGACGGTCATCATGTCCATCGAGCAGTTGCCGATGACCTGGGTACGCACGCCGCGCACCAGGATCGGTGTGCCGGTCCGCGCGTGGCGCGGGTAACCGTCGGCGTAGCCGTAGGCGACCACGCCGACCGGCATGTCCTCCGGACAGGTGAAGGCGCCTCCGTAGCCGACGCTTTCCCCGGCGCGCAGGCGGCGCACGCTGATCAGCCGCGAGCGCAGCGTCATCACCGGCGCCAGGTCGAGATCGGCAGCAGCTTCGTCGTCGAGCGGTGAGACGCCGTAAAGCATCAGTCCCGGACGCACCCAGTCGGCGTGGCTGGCCGGCCGCGCGACGATCGCCCCCGAATTGGCCAGGCTCCGTTCACCCGCTCGCTCACCCAGCAGCGCCTCGAAGCGCCCCTGCTGCGTCGCGATGCTGGGATCGCCGCGCCTGTGTGCGTTGGCGAAGTGCGTCATGTAGCGCAACGGTCGCGCGAACTCCGCGACCGCGGCCACCACCTCGGCGCAAGCTTCGGGCGCGAACCCGAGGCGATGCATGCCGGTATCGAACTTCAACCAGACCGGCAGGCTACGTCCGCGCACACGGAACATCGCGATCTGCTCGGCGGTGTGGATCACCGTCTCGAGACCGAGCCCGAGGATGGCATCGACCTCGCTGGCGTCGAACGGTCCTTCGAGCAGGACAACGGGCCTGCTCACCCCGGCATCCCTGAGACGCACGGCTTCGTCCAGCGAGGCGACGGCATAGGCATCTGCGTCGGCGAACAGGCGCGCCATGCGCAGCACGCCATGGCCATAGGCATCAGCCTTGATCACCGCCAGCACCCGCGACGTCGGCGCAAGCGTGCGTACCCTGGCGAGATTGTGGCGGGCCGCGTGCGGGTCGATGATCGCCCGCGCCGGTCGCGTCATGCGTCGGCCCCACCGAAGCTGTCGTGGGAAAGGTTCTCGAACGTCGTGTACTCGCCGAAGAAGCGCAGCTTGCAGGTGCCGATAGGACCGTTACGCTGCTTACCGATGATGATCTCGGCGATGCCCTTGTCCGGGCTTTCGTCGTTGTAGACCTCGTCACGATAGATGAACATGATGACGTCGGCATCCTGCTCGATGGCGCCCGATTCGCGCAGGTCGGACATCACCGGGCGTTTGTCGTTGCGTTGTTCGAGGCTGCGGTTGAGCTGCGAGAGCGCAATGACGGGGCAATCGAGTTCTTTCGCCAGCGCCTTGAGCGAGCGCGAGATCTCCGAGATCTCCGTCGCACGGTTCTCTTTCGAGCCGGGCACCTGCATGAGCTGCAGGTAGTCGATGACGACAAGGCCCAGTCCATGCTCGCGGGCGAGCCGGCGGCAGCGCGCGCGCAGGTCGCCCGGCGTCAGCGCCGGCGTGTCGTCGATGAACAGGTTGACTTCGGACAGGATCCCCACCGAGTGGGTCAACCGCGGCCAGTCGTCGTCAGCCAGCTTGCCGGTACGCACTTTGTGCTGATCGATGCGTCCGAGCGACGAGAGCATGCGCATGGCGAGCTGCTCGCTCGGCATTTCCATGCTGAAAACGGCAACCGGCAACTCGTCCTTGATTGCCGCGTGCTGCGCGATGTTGATGGCGAACGCCGTCTTGCCCATCGATGGGCGCCCGGCAATGATCACCAGGTCCGAGCGCTGCAGGCCGGAGGTCTTGTTGTCCAGATCGTAGTAGCCGGTGGCGACACCGGTAATGGGGTTGTCGCGCTGGAACAGGTGATCGATGCGGTCGAGCGCATCGACCAGCAGTTCCTTGATGGGGCGGAAGCCGCGCCGTCCGCGCGATTCGCGTTCGGCGATCTGGAAGACCAGGCTCTCGGCGATGTCGAGCAGTTCGTCGGGCGTGCGGCCCTCGGTGCGAAACGCGCTTTCGGCAATGCGCGTGCCCGCGCTGACGAGTTCGCGCAGGATGGCGCGCTGGCGCACGATATCGGCGTAGGCGCCGATATTCGCCGCGCTCGGCGTGTTCTCGGTGAGCTGGGCGAGATAGCCCATGCCACCGACGTCGTCGAGTTCATCGTGGCTGGTCAGCCATTCGGCTACCGTGACCACGTCGAACGGCTTGTTGTCACTGGCAAGCCGTTCGATGCAGCGATAGATCGCGCCGTGATCGCGACGATAGAAATCGTCGCCGCCGATGCGCTCGGAGACGTGTATCCAGGCCTCGTTGTCCAGCATCAGGCCCCCGAGGACGGACTGCTCCGCCTCGATCGAATGAGGCGGCACCTTGAGCGCGTCGGTCGCCGCGTCGGCGACCGGGCGCATCGCGGTATCCACGGCCATCAGGGGCGCCTCGCCGCACGCAGCGGCTGCGCGGTGCGGCACGAACGGCGGGTGTGACGGGGGCTCACGAGCAGGATGCTGGCGGGCTATCGGCCTCAGGCCGCACCGATGGCGTCCTCGGGCGCGACTTCGACGGTCACTTCGACGTCGACGTCAGCGTGCAGGTGGATTTCGACCTGGAACTCGCCGACCTCGCGCAAGGAACCGTGCGGCAGGCGCACTTCGCGCTTCTCTACCGCAATGCCGGCTGCGCTCAGCGCATCGGCGATGTCGCCGGTGCCAACCGAACCGAACAGCTTGCCCTCGCTGCCGGCCTTGGCCTTGATCGTCACGCGCGATTCCTTCAACGATTCTGCGCGCGCGGTGGCGGCCTCAAAGGCATCGGCCTGGGCCCGTTCGAGCTCGGCGCGTTGCTCTTCGAAACGGGCCACGTTGTCGGGCGTCGCCGGAACCGCCTTGCGCTGCGGGATGAGATAGTTGCGGCCATAACCCGGGCGTACGCTGACGCGATCGCCAAGCGCCCCGAGGCGGTGAATCTTCTCTAACAGGATAACTTCCATAGCTCTGGTCCTCTGTCGCGGGAGCGAACATCGACCTGCCGGTCGGGGCAGGCACCGGGTTCCGTCACGAGGCACGCTCCCGCAGGGCCTCGTCTGGAGATTCATTTCGTGTCTGTAGCGCGATACCGGAAACGGACTTACTGGTCCTGCCCGCCACGCGAGCGCGGCGTGAGACGCCGGAAATCGGCCACGCCGTCGGCAACGCCGGTGGCAGCGAGTATCGGCCCGACGATCTGCGGTGTCAGCACGAGCAGCACGTAGAGGCCCGTGAGCCAGCCCTTCGCGAGTGAGATCGCGTGCGCCCGTGCATGCAGCACGGCGAGTCCCTGGAACGCGAACAATACCACCACAACGACGAAAGCGTCACTCGCGAACGCGAGCGAGCCGCCCTGCCCCCCACGGTCGATGACGACCGCGACGGCGACCGCGGCGGCAACGACCAGCATCGCCCGTGGCAGGCGCAGCCCGCGGAACTCGCTACCGAAGCCACCGGGATTGTACAACGTTGCCTGCCACCAGCGCGCGAGGAAAATGATCGACGCCAGCACGCAGAACATCGCCACCAGCGTCCAGGCGTGCATCTGCTGGGCTACCGCGCTGAGCTGCTCGGCACCGAGCTGCGGCCCCCCGTCGCGCGCGATCAGTGCGAACAGGCTCTCGAGCCGCTCCCCCCAGAAGGCGCTCACGTCGCCCACGGCCGTCCTCATTGCCAGCGCGTACGCGGCGACCAGCGCCGCGATCAGCAGCAGCGGCAGCGCCTGGCGGCCGGTGCGCTTGAGATTGACCGCCATCAGCCACGACGGCAGCCAGACAACCAGGCACAGCACCAGCGTGGGCAGGCCGGGTCCGCCGAGGAGCATGCGCACCACCACCGCGAGCGGCGCCGCGACGGCGAGGACGCGCACCCCTTCGCGGGAGCCGTGCCGCAGCGTCGTCAGGGCCACCACGGCCCCGCTGAGGATGGTCAGCAGACCGATCGACAGCGAGCCGAGCAGCATCGCGGCGGCCAGCACCGCCGCGTGGAACGGGCCGCGCATGGCGTACCGCGCGAGAAACCGCACGGTCCGAGGCTCCCGTTCAGCCCGGGACGCCGGGCATGCCCGGCGCGCCCGCGCTAGTGCGCGTCACAATACGGCAGCAGCGCGAGGTAACGCGCACGCTTGACGGCCGTGGCGAGCTGACGCTGGTAACGCACCTTGGTGCCAGAAATCCGGCTCGGCACGATCTTGCCGTTCTCGGTGATGTAGGCCTTCAGCGTCGCGAGATCCTTGTAATCGATCTCCGTGACGCCTTCGGCGGTGAATTTGCAATAGCGGCGGCGGCGGAAATACTTGGCCATGTCTTGTCTCCTGCCTGGCGTCAGGCGTCGGCGGTCTCGGACGTCTCGGTGTTGCCTGCGGGCGCGGCATCACCGCCACGGTCCTCGGAACGGCTCTCGCCACGGCTCTCGGAGCGATCCCCGCTCGGGGTCCGCTCGCGCTGGCGGCGATTGCGCTCCTCGTCCCGCTCGGACTGCTCATCTTTGGCCTGCGCGATGGGCGACGGCTCGGTGTCGGCCTGGTCGCGCTTGATCACGAGGTTGCGCAGCACCGCATCGTTGAACCTGAAGGCGCTGGAGAGCTCTTCGAGCGTGGCGTCGTCACACTCGATGTTCATGAGCACGTAGTGGGCCTTGTGGATCTTGTTGATGGGGTAGGCCAGCTGGCGCCGGCCCCAGTCCTCGAGGCGATGGATCTGGCCGTTGTTGGTCTCGATCATCGAGCGATAGCGCTCGATCATCGCGCCGACCTGCTCGCTCTGGTCAGGATGGACCAGAAACACGATTTCGTAGTGTCTCATCAGGGCTCCTTGTGGATTGAAGCTTCCCGGGTTGCCGGTGAAGCAAGGAGAGCGCCGCGTGCTGTCACGCGGGGCGCGTATTGTACGCGCGCGCCCGGCGCGACGCCAAGGGCTTTCTCGGGCAGCCCGCTCAGGCGGCGCGCTGGCGGCGCGCCTCGTAGAGGCAGACCGCGGCCGCTGTCGCGACATTCAGGCTGTCGACGACGCCGTGCATCGGGATCCGCACCAACGCGTCACACCGCTCGCGGGTGAGGCGCCGCAGCCCGCTGCCCTCGTTGCCGAGCACGAGCGCCGCCGGCGCGCGGAAATCCGCCGCGTAGAGGTCGCCGGGCGCATCGTGGGCAGTACCCGTGATCCAGATACCGGCCGCCGCCAGCTCGCTCATCGCGCGTGCCAGGTTCGCGACGGCCACAAGGCCGACGCTGTCGACGGCACCGCTCGCCGCCTTGGCCAGCACACTGCCCAAGGGTGCGCTCTTGTCTCGCGGATAGACCACCGCGTCGGCCCCGGAACCGTCGGCGGCACGCAGGCAGGCGCCGAAGTTACGCGGATCCTGCACACCGTCGAGGATCAGCAACAGCGCCGGATCGGGACGGCCGGCCAGCCGCTCGAGCAATGCCGGGACGTCGAGCGTGGCCGGCGCCCGGCGACGCAGCACCACGCCCTGGTGGTGGCTGTCGCCGTAGCGCTTGTCGAGCGCCTCGCCGCCGACGCGCTGCACCGCGATGCCGAGCCCGCGGGCGGTCGTCTCGAGAGCATCCGCCGCGGCGTGATCGCGGTCGCGCCGCAGCCACAGCTCGAGGGCATCGCCGGGCGCACGGGCGAGCGCCGTGCGCACGGCGTGCACGCCACCGACGACGAGCTCGCGCCCGGCCATCAGCGGCGCCGGCGGCGGCCGCGCCGGGGAACCGCGGCGGGCGCCGGTTCGGCGAGCACGAAGTCGATTTTGCGCTCGTCGAGATCGACCCGCGCGACGCGCACCGCGATGGCCTGACCGATGCGGAACTCGCGACCGTGCGCACGCCCGCGCAGGACGTGGCCGACGGCATCGTACTTGTAGTAGTCGCCCGGCAGCTCCGAGACGTGGACCATGCCTTCGACGAAGATGTCGTCGAGTTCGACGAACACGCCGAACTCGGCGACGCCGGCGATGATGCCGGGAAAGACATCACCGACCTTGTCGAGCATGAATTCGCACTTGAGCCACGCGACCGCGTCGCGGGTGGCCTCGTCGGCGCGCCGCTCGCACATCGAACAGTGATCCGCGAGTTCGGGCATCCGCCCCGTTTCCAGTGCCTCGCCGCTGCCGAGGCGGGCCTTCAGCGCACGGTGCACGACCAGGTCCGGATAGCGCCGGATGGGCGAGGTGAAGTGCGTATAGGCGTCGAGCGATAATCCGAAGTGGCCGGTGTTCTGCGCGCTGTAGACGGCGAGCTTGAGGCTGCGCAGCACGACCGTCTCGATCAGCCGCCGGTCGGGGCGCTCGCGCGCCGCGGCCAGCACGGCGGCGAAGTCCCTCGCCCCGAGTTCATTACCGTGCCGGAAGCGCAGGCCGAGCTCGCCGAGAAAGCGACCGAGGTCTTCCACGCGATCGTCGTCCGGCACGTCGTGGACGCGAAAAAGCGCGGCACACTTGTGGCGTATGAGGTGCCGCGCCGCGGCTACATTGGCCGCGATCATGCACTCCTCGATGAGGCGGTGCGCATCGACCCGCCGCGTCGCCTCGACGCTCGCGATCTTGCCGAGATCGTCATAGTGAAAGCGCGGTTCCACGCTGTCGATGTCGAGCGCACCGCGCGCCTCACGGGTTTCGCTCAGCAACGCGTAGAGCTCGTACAGTGCGGTGAGGCTGCTCGCGACTTTCGCGTCGACGCCGCGTAGCTCGTCGATCTCGCCATCGCGCCAACGCTGCACGTCGTTGTAGATGAGCCGTGCGTGCGAGCGAATCACCGCCTCGAAAAAGCGCGCGCGGCGCACTTCGCCGTCCAGCCCGATGTTCATCTCGCACACGAGCGCGAGACGTTCGGCATCGGGTACGAGCGAGCAGATACCGTTGGACAGGGCTTCGGGCAGCATCGGAATCACGCGGTCGGGGAAGTAGACCGATGTACCGCGCCGGATCGCCTCGTCGTCGAGCGCCGAGCCCGGCTCGACGTAATGGGCGACATCAGCGATGGCCACGGTCAGGGTAAAACCCTTCGCGGTGCGCCTGGCGAACACGGCGTCGTCGAAATCGCGCGCGTCGGCGCCGTCGATCGTGACCAGCGGCAGGTCGCGCAGGTCGCGCCGGCGCGCGATCTCGTCGGACGACGGCGCCGCGGGTACACGCTGCGCCGCGTCGAGCACCGCCTCGGGCCACTCGCTCGGCAGGTTGTAAGAGCGCACCGCAATCTCGATCTCCATGCCGGGCGCCATGTGCTCGCCGAGTATCTCGGTGACGCGCCCAACCGGCTGCGAGTGCCGGTCGGGCTGCTGCTCGATCGCGGCGACGACGATCTGCCCGTCCCGCGCTTCGCCGGCGGCGCCGGGCGGGATCAGCACGTCCTGGTTGAGGTGCCGATTGTCGGGTACGACGAAGCCGAAATTGCGATCGGTGAAATAGCGTCCGACAACCCGTTCGTTGGCGCGCTCGATGACCTCGACGAGATTGCCGTATGGCCGTTCGCGCCGGTCGAAGCCGGCGACGCGCACGAGGACACGATCACCGTGCAGGGTTCGCCGCGCCTCGCGCGGCGCGAGGTAGATGTCGTCGCCGCCGGCCTCGGGGCGCACGAAGGCGTAACCGTCGCGGTGCGCGAGCACCCGGCCGGGAATCAGTTCCATGCGCTCGGCGAGCCCGTAAAGGCCGTTGCGATTCTGGATCAGCTGCCCGTCTCGCACCATCGCGCGTACGCGCCTTTCGAGCGCCGCCTGCGGGTCGCCACGGGCAACATCGAGCTGCTCGGCGAGCGTCTGCAGGCTGCATGGTTCGGCGATGCCGGCGAGCGCCTCGGCGATGGCGGCACGCCCCGGCAGGTCTTCGATATGGGGCAGGGGATCGCTGTCTTGGCGGCGATGGCGGGGGTTCTTGGAACGCATTGACTAGCTCAGATGGAATGGGTAGATTGCGCCCCTCGTTGCCGAGGTGGCGGAATTGGTAGACGCGCTGGCTTCAGGTGCCAGTTGGGGAAACCCAGTGGAGGTTCAAGTCCTCTCCTCGGCACCAGCCTCCTGCTAGCATCCGGGTCTCCTGGGCTCGGATGTTCATGCCGGCATGTGTCGGGCCACGACGCTCGGCGCCGCCACCCGCATTCACCGCCGACCTGCAAATCGAAGCCCCGCCGGCGCACCATCACGCGGCTGGCCTGCGCGACGGCGCTCTCCACCGGCGGCTTCCCTAGATCACGATACGCTGCTGCTCGAGTCCGGCCTCGAGAGACGCGAGATCGTAGTACGCGCGGTAGCGCTGGATCGTCCGGGTCGCCTCGGCCAGGGCGAACACCATCGATTCGCGTGCCGAGAAGGCGTCGATGGTCGCGTCATTGTAGCGTGCCGTTCTCCACTCGGCACGCGGCGCGAGACGAGCCCGATAGCCGAGTAAGGTCTCCAGCAGCGCCGCCTTGCCACCCGGAGCGGCCAGCGCCGCTTCGCGCCCGGGAAAGACCAGCGGGAAGTCGATGATGTTCGCGGCAATCGGGGGGGTTGCCTCCGACACCGGAAAGTACATGACGAAGGGGATACGCTTGCGGTAGACGCGCGTCGTCACGCGCTGTGCACGGCCCTGCATGTCGACGCAGTCGAGCGCGACCGGCTCGTCGAGGAACAGATTCGGCCAGGGTACGAGTTCCTGCAGGCGATGGCACAAGGGATAGGCCGGTGTGTCGAGGCGCAGCACCAACGCGTCCTCGCTGACGACCTTCGCGAACGGCGAACCCTCGCCCTGCGGCGAATCGCAGCGTTCGTGGCCCGCGATGATGTCGCCCGCGGCGGCGCCGATGGCCACGACCGGATGTGTCGGGTGACAGCTGCGCAGCGCACCCGGCTGGACGCGTGCGATCTCCGGCAGCAGACCGATGCGACCCGGCGTCGCGCGCGCGTCGAAGTCGGGCCGGGTGGCGACGAAGTCCTCCATCGCGCCGCCGAACGGGAAGCTCGGCATGACCACCGTACCGGACGGTCCGACAATGCGCTGCAGCAGACGGAGGAAACGTTCGGGCCCGTTGGGGTAATAGCCCAGGCTGCCGAACGCCGACTGCAGATAGACGATGCGCCCGGCCGCGACGCCGACTTCTTCCAGGCAGCTCGCCAGGCGACGTTCGTTTACGCGCCGCAGCAGGCGGTCGCGGTAGTAGCGCGACTGGTGCGGCAGGAACGCCTTGATGAACCGTTTGATCATCACGCCGCTGGTCGCGCCGCGGCCCGTCGTTCGTGACGCACGGCGCGCCCGGTTCGAAGCGGGTTGCGCCCCCGCGCGCTCCGCGCTGACCCTGGCGAGCCAGCACGTTCCGATCGACGGTTCATCGCGGCGGCGCGGGGCGGGCGACCGTCAGGCAGTGCCGGTCTGCTGCGCCCACAGGTCCTGCGCCTGCTCCCATCCGACGACCGCGATCGGCGAACCGTCGTCCTCGATGAACTGCAGCGGCCCCAGAAAAGTCATGTAGAACTCGCTGTCGATCGGGAAATAGGTCTTGTCGTGACGTGCGTTGCACGACTCGTAGCCGTAACCGAGCGCCAGCGCGGTCGCCCCGCCCTCTTCGACACCGCCACGCACTTCCATCTTGCCTTTGGTCAGCAGGTACTCGCCCGGGCCGACATGGACGTGCCGGTTGAACGACGAGCCGGCCGGGCAATCGAAGATCGCCGTCCAGCAACCCACTTCCGGCGACACGTGCAACAGCTTCCAGCGGATACCGCCCTCCGACAGGGCATCCGGGAACGGCTGCCATTCCAAGTCCTGGATCTGCACGTACTCCTGCGCAACTTTCGCTTTCATATCGCTCCCCTCGAGCCGTTGAGTCGCCGCAGTATAAAACACTGCTCGTCCGGCCGGGACGAGCGCGCGCGTCGGTTCCCTCACCGCATCGACTTGGCTAACATGCCGCCTCCGCGGCTATCCGGGCCGCGCCGACTGACAGGTCCCGATGGTCGATTCTCCTGCCGGCAAGCTGCACCTGCGCGCGACCGACGACCGCCGCACGCTGGACGACTTCGTGCGCGTGCCGTGGACGGTCCATGCCGACGATCCGGCCTGGGTCGCGCCGCTGCTGTTCGAGCGCAAGGAGGCCCTGTCGGCGAAGCAGCCGGTCTTCGCGCACCTCGAATGGCAGGGCTGGGTAGCCTACCGCGACGGGATGCCGGTTGGACGCATCACCGCACAGGTCGATCGGCTTCACCTCGAACGTTACCAGGACGCCACGGGCTTCTTCGGCTTTCTCGACGCCATTGACGATGACGCGGTGTTCGCCGCGCTGTTCGCTGCAGCCGAGGGCTGGCTGTCCGAACGTGGCATGCGCCGCGCGCGCGGGCCGTTCGGTTTCAACATCAACCAGGAAGTGGGCCTGCTCGTCGACGGTTTCGACAGCCCGCCTTTTTTCATGATGACGCACGCACGACCCTACCAAGCGCGCGCCGTCGAGCGCCGCGGCTATGCCAAAGCGGCGGACCTTTTCGCCTACCTGATCAGCGCCGCGTTCGAGCCGCCTCCCGTCATGGCGGCGCTATCGGCACGGCTGCGCCGTCGCATCCACATGCGCCCGCTCGATCCCAAGCATCGCGATGCGGAACTCGAGACCCTGCGCGACATCTTCAACGATGCCTGGTCGGGCAACTGGGGCTTCGTGCCGTTCACGGCCGACGAGTTCCGTACCATCGGGCGCGAGATGCTGATGATCATCCCGCCGGATTTCATCCAGATTGCCGAACTCGACGGCGAGCCGGTCGCCTTCATCGTGTTGCTGCCGAACGTCAACGAGGCGATCGCCGATCTCGATGGGCGCCTGCTGCCGTTCGGCTGGCTCAAGCTCATCGCGCGCCTCAAGTTCTCCTATCCGCGCACCGCACGCATTCCGTTGATGGGCGTGCGGCGACGCTTCCATCACACGCGGCTCGGGCCGGGTCTCGCCCTGTCGGTCGTCGAGGCGCTGCGTGCGCCCGGACTGCGCAAGGGCCTGGTCGAGGTCGAGATGTCGTGGATCCTCGAATCCAACGAGGCGATGAAGAACATCATCGCGACGCTCGGCGGGCGCTGCACGAAACGCTACCGGGTCTATGAGAAGGCCCTGGGCTGAGCCCCCCGGGTCAGGCGCGGCCATCGTGACCACGCAATCCGCCCCGTCGCTGACCGCAATCGTGCTCGCCGGCGAGCGCCCGGGGGGCAACGCGCTGGCGCGCGCGCTCGGCCTCGAGGCCGGCGTGCTTGCCGAGGTTGCCGGGCAGAGTTGTCTCGAACGCGTGCTCGGCGCGCTACGCGCGAGCGACACCGTCGGCGGTGGCCTGCTGGTCGGCCCGCGACGCGAGATCCGGGAGGCCAGCCCGGTCATCTCCGGCCTGCTCGCGGACGGAGACTACGCGTGGCGCGCACCCGCCACGGGCCCGGCCGCGAGCGCCGTCACCGCCATGGCCGAATGCGACACCTTCCCGCTGCTGCTCACCACGGGCGACCATGCCTTGCTCACGCCGGGCCTGATCGACGATTTCTGTGCGCGCGCCGCGCTGGTGCCGGCCGATGTGGTCGTCGGCCTCGTCGCGTGGGCGCGTGTGCGCGCGGCATGGCCCGAGTCCCGTCGCACGCTGCTGCGCTTCGCCGACGGCGCCTGCTGCGGCTCCAACCTGTTCCTGCTGCGTACCCGGCGCGCGGCCGCGGCGCTCGACTACTGGCGCGCGATCGAGAGCGAGCGCAAGCGGCCCTGGCGCATTGCCCGTCATCTCGGCCTCGCGACCCTGGCCCGCTACCTCACGGGTACGCTCACCCGCGACGCCGCGCTGGCGCTGCTCTCGCGTCGTGCGCGGGCCACGGTCGGGTACGTCATGCTCGACGATCCGAGCGCGGCGGTGGACGTCGACAGCAGCGCGGATCTCGCGCTCGCCGAGCGCATCCTTGCCGCGCGTGAAAACGCCCGGCCATGACTCGCTCCCGGTCGGCCGGGGGCGCGCCAGTCGAACTGCGCGCGTACGGCGTCGGCGTTACCATCGGTCGTTGCGCGAGCTTGCCTGCAGTTCACCTGGATCAAGCGATCCAGGCGCTGCTTGCGCGATATTCCGGTGCCGCTTGCGCCGACCTCCCCGCACTGTACGGATGACATCGAGCCATGGCTGCTGACGCTTCTCCCTTCAAACGCTGGCGACGTGCCGCGGTGCATCGCGCGGGCAAGCGTTTCCTGCGCGCCATCGCCGACTTTCAGGCGCGCCACTCCCGGATCCCGACCACGCCCGTGCTCGACAACGCGACATTCGACTGGGTGCCGCGCCTCGAAGCCGCGTGGCGCGAAATTCGCGCCGAGTTCGACGCCGTCTGGACGCATCCCGACGACATTCCCGCATTCCACCAGATCTCGCCCGACCAGGCGCGCATCTCCCGCGGTGACAATTGGAAGACTTATGCGCTGGTCATCTTCGGCCAGCAGGTGACCGACAACTGCGCGGCGTGCCCACGAACCACGGCGCTCCTCGGCAGCCTTCCCGGCCTGCAGAACGCGTGGTTCTCGATCCTCGCACCCGGCTATCACATCCCGCCGCACCGCGGCCCGACCCGCGCGCTGGTACGCTGCCACCTGGGCCTGCGCGTGCCGGCGGCTCGCGAGCAATGCTGGCTGCGCGTCGACGATCACATCTGCCGCTGGCGCGAAGGCGACTGCCTGCTGTTCGACGACACCTACGAGCATGAAGTTCGCAACGATACCCACGAGTACCGGGCCGTGCTGTTCATCGACGTCG
>Ga0180435_10000418_pt1 | contig 44283 bp, 52 predicted proteins | sample SS_ome_3_FD_132467 | JGI IMG/M metagenome (GOLD analysis project Ga0180435, IMG submission 132467) | Hypersaline lake sediment archaeal communities from the Salton Sea, California, USA - SS_3_S_1 metaG | ecosystem: Environmental > Aquatic > Non-marine Saline and Alkaline > Hypersaline >... | reverse complement strand
TGCTGCCCGACAGGGATTCGAACCCCAATTACTGGTGCCAGAAACCAGTGTCCTACCATTAGACGATCGGGCAATTATTGTTCAGGCAATATACCACATAGCGCTGCGCACTGCACCGCTAATGCTTGATCAGAATCGTGTACTTACGATCGTTTTCGGCTACGAGTGCTTGCGTTACAGCACCCATACGCGTGCCACCGCTTCCCTTTATGTATATGCAGTCCTGCGGCTTCATAAGTTCAGACACGTGCGCCGCTGCCACGTCTGCATCTGCATAGCGTACAACTCTACAGGCTGGGAGCTCACGTTCTACGATGTCTGCTGCCATGGACATCTTTGGACCCACGGCAACAAACACGTCACACTTCTTGGACACCAGCTCGCCCACACGTTTGTGCTCCCGCTCGCTAAACTGACCGAGCTCTAACATGTCACCCAGTGCAAGTACAACACGTCCTGGAAGCTGCAGGCTTTGCACCGTCCGTATACCAGCGGCGATCGCGTCTGGCGAAGCATTGTAACTATCGTCAATCAGCATGGTGTCGCTGTCACCTTCCAACAGACGCATGCGGCCGCGTGGGCCCACGTGGTTTGCAAACGGAGCTACGACGTCTTTGAGTGAATACCCCTGCCCTATGCCAACAGCACATGCTGCAAGCACTGGGTAGATATGGTGTGTACCAAGCGTCCCTCGTAGCAGTAGATCTTCTTCCTTACCGCCATGACACACAGTAGCTGAGACTCCGACAGGCAACTCATGCTCGTAGGCAATACGTACGTTCCTTGCAGTAACATCTGCACTGTTCTCCACGCCAAAGGTCATGCGTCGCTGCCCGTCTACTACGGTAATGTCATCCATCTTTGGATCATCTGCGTTCAGAACCAGGAGTCCGTCCGGTGCAAGTTCGTCCTTGAGACGCAGCTTTTCATCCATGACCGACTGAGCAGTTGGAAAAAACTCTACATGTGACGGCACGTCAGGAAAACGTGTGTACACAATAACCTCAGGCTTGAGCCAGAGGTAGCGCCCCATGTCACCTACTTTCTCCATGCCCACTTCAAGCACAAGGTACTCTGGCTGCATGGACGGCCGGAGCACAGCGATCAGACCTCTCCATATATTCCGGAGCTTTGCGGGAATGCCCCACGCAGCAGACAATCCGAGCACAGTGCGCGAGACGCCAAGATCAAGATTGAAGTTTTTCGTGTTGCGTCGAGAGGTTGCATGTGCAGAAAGCACTGTGTGTATCGCATCCCGCGTACTCGTCTTGCCAATGCTTCCAGTTATCGCAACGATTGTGGATGGAGTCCGAGGCCGAAGCAGCTTTGCCTCGCGCACCATGCAGCGAGTATAGAAACCATGAAACAGACGCTTGTGCGCGGGACTTTTGCTCATACTACGGCTTAGTTACTAGTAGCTCAGACTTTTTCACAAGATGATCAATCATCGCGCCAGCGATGTCGTTGTTAGTCGCAAGTTGGACACGCGGGAAAAAGCACGGAAAGTTCGCCTCTGCAACAAACACACTACCGGCTTCGTCTACCAACACATCAACACCGCCAAACTCCAGACCATACACTTGGACTGCAGCCACACTGGCTGCAGCAATCTTCTCGTTGATGTCCGTTGGAATCACATCGATCGTATCGCCAACATTTGACCGAAAGTCGTTGCCAACACGAGGGTACTCCACGGCACCAATCACCTTGTCGGCAAGCACGATAGTGCGTATATGCTGTTTGTACTCGATATACGAACGCATGATGTACCGACCTCCCTTGCCTAGTAGTACATCCACCACCGAATACAATGACTGCGGCGTGTCGAGTTTCATCACCCCAACTCCATGACTTCCGCCGATCTCCTTTACGATTACCGGATACCCTCCGAGCTTTTCAACAGAACGATCGAGTTGTGCGCGGTCACGTGACACGCTATGCACAGTAGGCACAATTGGTACACCACGCTTCTCAAGTGCCAATGGTCTATCGACAAGCGGTCGTGTAACTGAACTAGAGTCAACATACATTGTCGCCACACCATCGTGCACCAAAAGACGCTCAACCAGTGCTGCCTGGTCGCCCACACGTGCGCGGTACAACATGTCACCGTCCTCCAAAGTAAGCACGGCACTATAGTCAAACGTTTCTGGATGAACGAGAACAAGAGGTACGTTACGTTCCTCTGCTGCTGCAGACAAGAGCTGCACTGATTCTGCGTGCTCTTGGGCTTCGCTTGCGATGATGTATAACGTGTTCATGCGTCTCTGTTCTTTGCTACTAACGAATATCTTCGGGGTATGCGCTCGGATCTACCATAAAGCCTTTTAGATCACGACGACCGATGATAACCGGAAACTTGAGATCGCTGCGATCAGTGTGTGTGGCAACCGTCTCGATACGGCTTCCACGAATACGCATAGTTAGCTGCACGGTCTCGCGCGGCTCGAGTCCTCGACTGGTGCGTATCTCTACATCTGTTGTGCTGTCCTCCTCAAGCCCAAGCTCTTCTACGAGGGACTCGTCGATTGCCGTACGGTACGCACCTGTATCGATCTTGGCACGAACCATTTTCTTACCTTTGGGCCCAACCAACGTCACTTTCTCTATCACATGCAAAATGTTGGTCTCGCCCCTCACTTCGGTGAGCGCCGTCTCTGCAAAAAGCCGCTTGGCAAGGTCGATGCCAAACTCGACACTCGGTACTTCCATGCCTTCCACACGCTCCAAGCGAGTACGCAGTGACGCACCGTTGGCAAGCTGTATCTGTAACCCAGGACGTGCGTTCACTTCGAGTACCATTGGCCCCTTCTGGTCGTCTATCACCATGTCTATGCCGGCATAGCCCAAGCCCGAAGCATCCTGCGCCTTCACGGCATACTTCAAGATCTTGTCCCATTGCGGGATCTTGATTCCGCGCACCTTGTTCTTGGTACCAGGTATGAACTCTTCTTCGTCACCATAGAGTACTGCTTTGGTTGTGATGCCTGTTCGCAGATCAATGCCTATACCAAGTGCTCCTTGGTGCAAGTTTGCCTTACCATCACTGTACTTGGTTGGCAGACGAAGCATTGCCATGATTGGCACCCTATTGAAGACAATAACTCGAATGTCAGGCACACCCTTTGCTGAGAGTCTACGAAGCCAGCCTGCGACAATGATACGTTCTTCAAGAAACGCCTTATCCGGGAGACTTGTCAACGAGTATGCTCCATCGAGAATGCTGAACAGTTCTGATTCGAGCAAGTTCACAGTGGCATCACCGCCACCCACAAGCCGTCCAGTCTCACCCTTCCAGTTGCGCACGACCGTGATACCACCTCCACCATACCCGCGTGCAGGTTTCACGACAAAGCTCCCGTGAATACTCGTCCAGTCATAGTCACGGACGTCATTGAACGTCCGGAAGATCTTGAGGATCTTTGGTGTCGGTATGTTGTGCTTTCGAAGCCGGCGCTTGGTGAGTAGTTTATTGTCGGCACGTTTCTTGCTCCGACGCTTGTTGTTCGGACGGATGTATAGATAATTGCGGGCATTCATCCCGAGTGCGAGTTTACTCACTGCCATACTGCTCGAGTGTGCGGAAGCGGAACACTTCTGCAAGTCGCAGACCGAAGTAGCGACCGAGGAGGAAGTTCACCGGTATGGTGAGCAAGATGAGTTCAGGCCACAGGATCACCAGATCGCGCACCATTACACTCGTTGCAAGAAGGTATCCAACAATACCGAGTGCAAACGTAACCGACACAATTATCAGTGTCTCACGCATGGTCTTCCTAAGCTGTACGGACACAATAGAGTCGCCCAACAGCGTCAAGATAAGTACTGGGAAAATAGAAAGATCGCGAATCGACTCTAGGTCGAGGATGATCGCAAGCGTCAGTGCGCCAAATACAAAGAAAGCCAGCAAGAGGTGCGAGAGTGAACGCTTTGGAAAGTACATAATCGGCACACGTCGCAAAAGCGTACGCGAAACGAACGACGCAAGTATCACTGCACCAAGAATGATGAGCCCAGCAGTGATACCTACAGCCACAAACGCAAACGCGAGAACAATCGGCACCAACATCTCCAGGGATGGCAAACCGATTACCACACGTACAAACGCGATCATGGTGGCAATGACCGGCACGAGGAAAATAAGCACAATCGTGTTAGCAGGAATCCCAAGTGCAATAGCTTTTTGTACCCAGTAGGCGATAAAACCAAACACTGTTGGTTCGTCCACCGTACGGCGCTCAAGGAGCTGCTGAATCTCGTTCCGTTCTGGTTCCTCTTCTGGTTTTGTAAGGTCTTGTTTTGGTGCGGAAAGCGCTCCAAGCAGCGTCGAGTCTGCGTCGGCCATAGCACTCTCCTCGGTTGTTGTAGCGGTAGTGGTTGTTGCCTGGCCAGTGGTGGTTACATCGTCTTGCGCATATGCAACCGGTGCAACCAAAACCCCAAGAAAAGCAACAAACACCGCCATATGGCGGATACTACAGTTCATATTCATAACAGGTTGATTATAGCACGTGCAAGTCGCTCTGTACAGAGTTTTGATGCGATCTGGTCGCAAAAAGACCGCAATAATACGTTGCAAAACATATCTTTTTTCTAGCACACTAGCTTGTGTGCTTGTCCTTGGCTGCTTTGACGAATCCAGTGAACAGTGGGTGCGGTGACAGTGGTCGCGCAGTGAACTCTGGGTGGAACTGTGTCCCTAGGAAAAACGGATGCTCACTCTTAGGCAACTCCGCTATCTCCATGAGCACCCCGTCTGGTGAAGTGCCCGAAAACACCAGTCCGGCCTCCGTGAGCGCTTCTATGTATTCTGGATTCACCTCGTAGCGGTGGCGATGACGCTCGTCCACACGTGTTGCTGTGTACAGTTGTGCAGCTTGAGTCCCCCGCTTCAATACGGCCGGATATGCGCCCAGACGCATGGTGCCACCATAGTTCTTGTCCTTCATGAGCTCCTTCTGATCTGGCATTATGTCAATGATCGGATGTACTGCCTTAGGAGTGATCTCCACCGTATGTGCACCCTTGAGCTTCAGGACATGCCGTGCGTACTCGATAACCAAGAGCTGCATACCGTAGCAAAGACCAAAGTACGGCACCTTGTGCTTTCGTGCGTACTCAATGACCTTTATCTTGCCCTCGATGCCTGTTTCACCAAAACCGCCGGGCACAAGAATGCCGTCGTACTTTGAAAGCGCACCGCGTGGTACCCCCTTTTCAAACTCCTTACTGTTGATCCAGTGAATGACCGGCTTCACACCACACTTGTACGCAGAGAACTTGATTGCCTCTAGTACAGAAATGTAGGCATCCAACAGTACGAAGTCACCTGTATCAAAATACTTACCAACCACAGCAATGTTGACCTCATCAGTCACGTTGCGCACTTTTCGTTCAAACACCTTCCAAGGACCAAGCTGGGGCTTTGTCTTAGGTTTGAGTTTCAAGGCCGCTAGCAAATGATCACTCATGTGGTCACGCTCAAAATTGATCGGCACCTCGTAAATGCTGGATACGTCCGGCGCACTGATTACGCAATCCTCGGTGACGTTGCAATGCATAGCAATCTTTTCTTTGCGTTTCTTGTCGATAGGTAGCTCGCTACGGCCGATGATGAAGTCTGGATGCACACCGGTGGTATTGAGGGTGCGCACCGCGTGCTGTGTTGGCTTGGTTTTCATCTCACCAATCTTGTTCGGCACAGGCAGGTAACTCACCATCACCGTAATCACGTCGTCAGGGTGCTGCAATTTGAGCATACGTATTGCTTCGATAAAGAGGATGTTCTCGTACTCTCCCACTGTCCCACCTATCTCTATGATAGCCACATCGGCCTTGCTGTCCTTTGCAGCTTTCTTGATGCGGCGTATAGCCTCCATCGGAATATGCGGAACGACTTGCACACACTTACCCTTGTAGCCAAGGTTGCGCTCCTTATCTATCACCGAGCGATACACACGTCCAGTGGTCATGTAGTTGGTACTCGTCAGCGTGGTATCTAGAAAGCGCTCGTAGTTACCCATGTCTTGGTCGGTTTCGTCACCATCGACCGTAACATACACTTCACCGTGCTCGGTTGGATTCATGGTGCCCGCATCCACGTTGATATACGGGTCGACTTTGAGTGCGGTGACCTTCAGACCACGCGCCTTGAGAATGGTGCCAATACTGCTGACGGCAACTCCTTTGCCAACGCCACTCATGACCCCGCCGACGACAAACACATACTTGGTTTTCTTCTGTCGTGAGCGAGAGGTGGCCATACTAAACGCGGAGATACTTCTTAACTGCCAGGAAGCTCGAGAGTGCACCCAGCAATACACCAGTCAACAAAATCGTGAGGAAGATAATGCCAAAGTTATGTGTGTAGTACGTAAAGAGGTTGATGTTCCCAAAGAACTCTTGGGTCGCTGGGCCAATCCACAACGTCAATGGGTAAAACGACACCAGTGTAATGATGGCGCTGATGATGCCGTACATGACACCCTCAAACACAAATGGACCGCGTATGTATGCGTCGCTTGCGCCTACAAGCCGCATCACCGCAATTTCCTCACGCGAAATAAAGATAGCCATACGTATCGTGTTGAACACAATGATTATGGACACGGCAAGCAAAACGATCGACACCGCAAGACCAAACAACTCGATACCGTTCATGACCTGTTGCAACTTTTCGATTGCGGCTTTATTGTCGTGGAAGTTCACATTGTATACAAGTGTATTGCCATCACCGCTGAGAGTAGACTGGTCAGTGGTGAGAAACGTATTGATCCGTTCGTAGTGCGTTGGGTCAGTTGCTTTGATGGACAATGACGCCAGTAGCGGGTTCTCACCAAGCTCGTCGATGGCACGTAGCTCGATTTCGTCGTCCCTGTGCCGTTCCTTAAAGCGTTCGTACGCATCGTCACGCGACGTGTACGTGACTTTTTCTACTTCCCCAGTAAGACCCTCGAGTGCATTCTTGACTGCGAGAATACTTTCTTCGGGCGCGTCGATCACAAAGTATGCGTTGATATCAACCTTGTCCTCCAATAGGTCAAGTGATGCATCGAGTAGGGCGTTCACAAAAATCAACGACCCCATCACAAACAACGTAATGGTCATCACTACAACGGACGAAACAGAGACAAAGCCATTCCGCCAAAAGTTCACGAAACCCGTCTTAATGATGCGTCGTAGTGCAAGAATCATAGAACTATTATAAGACGTACCGACCAGTTGCGTCGTCGCGAACCACCTTACCTGAATCCATGGTAATGACACGCTTACCAAGACTGTCGATCACACCCTTATTATGAGTTGTCAGAATCACCGTCGTCCCAAGATCATTGATCTTCTTTAGTATCTGCACGATCTCGTACGTATTGATGGGATCGAGGTTCCCTGTTGGCTCGTCTGCAATGATCACATCCGGCTGGTTCACAATAGCGCGCGCAATAGCGACTCGTTGGCGCTCACCACCAGAAAGCTCATCGGGAAAATTCCACATTTTGTCCTGCAAGTCGACAAGCTCCAAGACATACGGGACGTCACTTTGTATTTCATCATCTTCGCGGCCTGCAGCCTCCATGGCAAACGCAATGTTCTCGTATGTTGTGCGGTTGGGCAGCAGCCGGAAGTCCTGAAACACCGTGCCCATCTTCTGACGATACCTGGTCAGGTGACGACGCTTAAGCGCATGCACATCGGCAGACTGAAAGTACACAGAACCAGCCGTGGGTCGCTCCTCAACCAGCAACAGCTTCAGCAGCGTAGTTTTGCCAGCGCCGCTGTGACCAACGATCGACACAAACTCAGACGGAGCGATAGAGAGTGTAATGTCGTGAAGTGCGATCGAATTGTCCGTATAGTGCTTCGAAACGTTATCGAAATAGATCATGCAAGTGTGTACGAGAGCAGTACAGCATCAGATCACCTCAGTGTTCGTACGCAGACCAGTATACCATGTTGACGATAGGTGCGAGCATTATGAGTGTGAGTCGATATTCTTTTGCCCCTCCAAAAACGCATCAAGTTCACCACGCTCTAAAACATCGCTAATCTTGGATGTTTCAACACCAGTGCGGTGGTCCTTGACCAGTTGGTAGGGATGCAACACATAGGAACGTATCTGGCTGCCCCACTCGATCTTGCCTGGATCACTACTAAGCTCTTCAAGTGTTTCTTTGTGCTCTTCTTCCAACCTTCGCACCAGCTTTGCCTCAAGAAGTGCAAGTGCCTTCTCACGGTTCGCATTCTGAGTTCGTTCACCGTCTACGTGCACAGATGTGCCTGTTGGTGCGTGCACTATGCGTACCGCAGTCTCACGCTTGTTCACATTCTGACCTCCTGGGCCACTACTCTTCGCAAACGACACCTCGAGGTCAGTGTCAGGAATAGCAAGCTTCGCTTTCTCAATCACTGGTAACACTTCCACCAACGCAAAGCTGGTGTGACGTTTTGCGTTTGCATTAAACGGAGAAATGCGTACCAACCGATGCACCCCATACTCTCCTCGTAGCGTGCCGTACGTTCCCTTTGTTTCAATCTCAAACGACAGGTTGCGATACCCGCCATGGTCGTTCTCGTGCGTGTGCAAAAAGTGCAGCCCCCACCCCTTTCGCTCCGCGAGCTTTTGATACATACGGAAAAGCATGCCAGCAAAATCTTCGGCATCATCACCACCCGCGCCAGCATAGATAGACACCACGGCTCGACAATTGTCGTACGGTGTACCACCTTCTGCAACCGTCTTGAGATCCTGGAGCTCGGCAATGAGCGCCTGGGCATCATCTGGGTTCTTCCAAAAATCAGGCTGCAGCATGGCAGCCTCGATCTCCTGTATGCGCATGTCAGAGTCGGTCATGTGGTGCATTGTAACGCACACATCGGCAGACCGCAGCGTCTTGACATTGCGGGTTTCCAGCGTATCGTACGCCCAGGCACAACAGCAGAGGAGAGAGCCGTGGGTCATAAAGCCGACAATGAGGAGCTTCAAAAGCACTTAAAACATGAGAACCTAGGCAATTTCGCCCGTAAACGCGCAGAGATGATCAAGCGTGGAACAAAGGGTGGGTCGCTGAATGACACAAACCTGTCCAAGAGGCGGTTGCCGGGTGTCGTGCTGGACAACCTGTCGATGCACAATACCAACTGGCGTGAGTCTGAACTCATTGGCGCCTCTATGCGCCGTGTGTATGGACACAACAGTGATTGGCGCTGTGCACAGCTGATGCGTGCAACGATTGAACCCAAAACGCCTCGAGCAATCAAGGGTGCACGCTTTGGAGGTGCGGATCTAACTGGTGCAACATTTATCAACTTGGACTGTTCGACGGTGCGCGGACTCAGAAAGAACCCAACACGCAAAAAAGCCAAGTTTATCAACTGCACACACGTGCCATAAACGGCAATACAAACGGCGCCCCGGGGCGCCGTTTTCCTTGAGCCGAGACGGAGGATCGAACTCCGGACCTTTGCGTTACGAATGCAATGCTCTACCAACTGAGCTATCTCGGCTTGGGTGTTGGAGCTGACGCGGATCGCTCACCCGTCACTACGTCATTCCTGCATGCTGTGCACTTGCAATGACTGAGTGCTCTCGATCCTTACAGGATCTGTACACCTTGTGGCCTTTTGCTTCGCTAACTCGCAAAACGTCTCACAAGGTCTTGCGAAGCTCCCCCGGAGCTTCTCACCCGCCTCGACCGTTCTTCCCTGCGGTCAGAACATGTCTGCGGCTTTCGATCCCCGACGCAAGCACGTTCACGTGCTTGCGTCTCGGCTCACTAAAAGAAAACCCGTACAGGTTTTCTTTTAGTGAGCCGAGACGGAGGATCGAACTCCGGACCTCACCCTTACCATGGGTGTGCTCTACCAACTGAGCTATCTCGGCTTGTCCGCTGAGCGGATTTCGATATCCTACTATATTTGTGAGCTCTCCTCAATCAGCTAATACAGCACATGCTCGACGTGCAACCGTCTTCATGCTCGGATAGGTCACCTGTTCTTCTAGATCCTCGAGTGACAACCATGCATGATCCAGTACCTCTCCTGGCTGCATGTGCACCTGGGCTTCATCGGGCACGCGCACAAAGAAATAGCACACATCTCTTCGCTCCTCGACACCATCGTGCTCGAACGTATGCGAAACTTCCACAGGCTGTTCGTCAGTGATTTCACCCATGAGCCCCGTTTCCTCCTTTAGCTCTCTGAGCGCAGTCGTACGATCATCCTCCCCTGGATCCTGCTTACCTTTTGGAAACTCCCAGTAGCCTCCACTGTGCTGAATTACAAGCGCAAGATACTCCCCTTCCCGGGTGCGCTTGAATGCGACAGCACCACCAACTCGTTGTACACGCATGCACGTATCCTAACACATCTATATACAGTTGACGGGCGCAACAAGAGGCGTAGTCTGGTACTGGGTTTACATTGGGAGGACAGTATGCGACAAACCAGACTGCGGAGGATGACAATCATTGATACTCAGCTCGCATTTCGCAACGGGTGTGCACACAGTGAAACAGAGCACGTGCTAGACAACGACGCAAAGATAGATTCGGCTAGGCGAACGCTTGGTGCAGTACTCAAACTCCTCGAAGAGTACGATCGAGAAATTAGACGACACGAAATGCGACTTCGAATGCTCAGTGCGGCACTTGTGCGAGGCGGCCATCTACGCACAAAGCTCAAATAAGCCCTCGTTTTCGGGGGCTTATTCGTTGCGTTGGTTGTAAGTGCGCAGCACTACGCTGCGCTACCGTTAACAGCGCTACTGGCCGGAATCAGCGGTTGTTTGTATCGTTCGACAAACCGACTTAAAATCACCATGGGTATCGAAACCTGCGTGTCCTTCACTTTGTCTTTCAGTAATTGCGCATCTTCAGGCGGAAAATAGCCAGCGTGCTTGTATATGTCAATCCGCAAAAAAAGCCCGGACACATCCAGCTCAACATGGAACTGTGTTGCGTATACATTAGTTTTGACGCGAATCATCTGCACTGGGCATGACTCAGAGCTCGCAAGCAACACCGCTTCTTTCGGAATCGTCTGGCACGCCTCCTTGTGTCCACCGAGTGCATGGAACGATGCAGGCAAGCCCCGCATGAGCTCATCATGTTCTGCAGCTTCAGTCGTGTGTACATGGATGACACCGACAGACTCACCATACTTCGCTTTCGAGACCACTCCTCCTTGGCACGAGCTGAGCATCCCAAGCCCATAGCAATCACCAAGGTACGGGATATCATTATCGACAATAGTACACAGTAGTGTTGTAAGTTCAGACTCAACACGCAGCTGATCGTCACTCTTCTTCGACTCATCATCAGACACATTGTACGGCCCTCCACCCAAAAACACGCCGGAATACTCACTAAGGTTAATGTCCGGAAGTGACTCTCGGTCAAGACGAACACGGTGCACCTCGGACAAATCCAAGTTACCAAACGTGGAAAATGCTGCATATTCATTGTCTGCAGCCTCGTCCTCAGGTCGCACCTGAAGCAGTAGAAACGGCTTAAACGCTTTCATGTGACCTAGGTACAATACACCCCAACACCCCTAAGACGCAAACCCTGCTACTCGTAGCGCAAAGCCTCCATCGGACTCTTGCGAGAAGCTTTTCGTGCGGGATAAATACCAAAGATAAGGCCGATTGCCATTGAGAAAACGAGTGATCCAATCATCGCCTCAATAGGTATGCGTATGACCCACTCAAGTGAGGTAAACGTAGTCACTGCAACACCCGCAAGCATAGAAAGTGCAGCACCGAAGAGAATGCCAACAGCACCTCCCAAAAGGGTGAGTAACATCGCCTCCACCAAGAACTGAGTCAGTATGTTCCTGTTGGTGGCACCCACTGCCTTGCGTAGGCCAATTTCACGCGTACGTTCAGCAACCGAAACAAGCATGATATTCATAATGCCGATACCGCCAACGACGAGCGCGATAGCAACCACTGCTGAAAGAAAGATTGTCAACGAGAGGAGTATTGCATCAACTTGCTCCATCAAGGCAGCGGGAGTTCGTATGGCAAAATCATTCTCCTCATGTGGCTCGAGGTCATGTGTTTCCCGCAACGTTGCCTCAATGTCTCGTTCGGTACGAGCCACATTCTTTGGATCATCCACTTGTACCACAAACTCGTTGAAGTGCGTCTGCCCTAACAGGTACGTCATGGCTGTGGTGTGTGGAATCATCACCATGTCGTCAACTTGTGCAAATGCAACCTGGCCGAGTTTTGGGAGTACGCCAATCACCTTGAACTTCTTCCCACTAATAGTGATTTTCCTGCCAATGCCTGAGCTCTGACCAAAAAGCTCTTGATTGACCTTGTGGCCTATGACGGCAACAGCAGCCTGCTCGTTGGTCTCTGCCTCACCGTACATGACACCTTCATCCGGATACACATCAAACACGTCACGATAAAACTCTGCCCCACCCCCAAAGATCTGTGGATAGTATGTTTCATTCTCGTAGGTCACTGCACCAGGCACTAGTACAAACGGCTGAGCATCAACCGCGTGGGGTACATTCTCTTTCTTAAGAATCGCGTCAATATCCTTCTGCGTTAGTGTCTCTGCATAGAACACTGAGCCAATGTCGGCAAAACCTGTTGGAGGGCGACCTGGTTGCACTGCAATCACATCTGCCCCCAAACCACTGATCTCACCAACAATGAGCCCGCGCGTACCCGCCCCGAGCGACGCAATCGTGATAACAGCCGCAACACCAATCGCAATCCCGAGGAGCGTTAGGAACGTCCGCGACTTCTTAGCCGTTAGTCCCTGTAGTGCCAATTCGATGGAGTTGAAGAATTGCATACTATTGTGGGGTGTCACTTTCTAGCCGTCCGTCGCGCACAAACAAAACACGCTTGGCTTTCTTTGCAACATCGAGGTCATGTGTAATGAGCACAACCGTGTGACCAGCTTTGTGTAGCTCCTGCAATGTGTCGAGCACCACACCCCCAGAGACTGAGTCTAGATTCCCCGTTGGTTCGTCAGCAAAGATGAGATTCGGCTCATTGATAAGCGCACGCGCTATTGCAACTCGCTGACGCTCACCACCAGACAAGCGAAACGCCTCATGCTCCATCCTGTGTGAAAGACCCACTGTACCTATTGCCTTTTCTGCACGCGGCAGCCACTCCGACTTAGGAACAGATGAGTAGTACAGGGGCAAGTACACATTCTCCAGCACACTACGGTGTGGCAGCAAGTTGAACTGCTGAAAAACAAAACCAAGCTCTTCGTTTCGAATGCGTGCGAGCTCATCATGTGACAGCTCAGCCAAGGTTCGTCCTCGATACCGATAAACACCACTCGTTTGCGGATCGAGAAAGCCAAGAATGTGCAGCAACGTTGACTTGCCAGAGCCAGACGGCCCCATGATCGCAACAAACTCACCTTCGTGAATAACAAAACTCGCACCGCGCAAGGCCTCGGTGCCATCTGGAAACGTTTTTACGAGGTCGACCGCCTCTATGACCGGGGTCATGATTCATCCACAAACAGGACCACCTCATCACCCTCCCGTAGTCCCGAGACAATCTCTGTCGTGCCATCAGAACCACGCAACCCAGTCTCTACCGCTCGCTCCACAAGCTCACCGTCTACAACAACACGTACGTAGGTACGTCCAGCGTCATACACAATACTACGTGTTGGCACCGCGATCACATCCTGCCGCTCACCGGTTGCTATCTCAACATCCGCCGTCATTCCTGGGCGAAGCTGTAGCTCACCTTCAGGTACCTCAGTGATGCCCAAACGAGTCTTGTATGTTGGAACACCGTCTCGCACAGTCTCTGTTAGTGCAATGTCTACAACCTGCGCAGCAAAGATATCTGTGGTATCGAAGGCATCAAGAGTAACAACTGCACTGTCACCAATCGACACATCTGCAATATCTGCCTCAGGTACATACACCTCGATCTCAAAGGCACCGTCGGCAAAAAGAACTACTGCAGTCTGATATGGTGAGACAGTCTCACCCACGTCAAACACTGTGTCGACTATGGTTCCCTGCACCGGAGCGACCAATACCGTATCAACTAACCGTTCTTCGAGACTCAGCACAGAGGCAGCAGCAGCAGCAACGGCAGCCTCCTGAATCATGATTTGTGTACCAGCTGCACCAGCAAGCGAGAGGTCGAGATCGTCGAGAGCCACACTGAGTGCTGCTTCAGTGCCATTGAGGTCCTTAAGAGTAGTTGCGACATCACTTCGTGCAGTTGCGATTGCTGTACGTGCCGCTGCCACGGTAGTCTGGAAACTCTCATACACAGTTTGCGCATTGATGTCATCTGGAATGTAGCTGTTTACCGCAGACGCAAGCGCCGCAAGAAACTGTTCGATTACCACCAGATCATCGTCAGTTGCATTGAGGCGAGCACGAGCAGAACCTGCCGAGCTCGTTTGACGCGCTTCTATCTGTGCAAGAGCAGCCACCGCAGCTTGGCGCTTTTCTGCCAGTAAGCTTTCTTCTGCAGGCTGCGCGCGCAGAATATAGTCTGTGGTACCGTACGTAAAGCGCACTCCAAAGGAAGGGTCATCCCCGCGCCCACTTTGAAAGAGTTCATCCGCCTCTTCGTGTATAGCGTCGTCTGCATACGTAAATGCTCGAGCAATCGTTGCCTGCGCTGCATGCTCAGCACGTGCAAGCTCAACTTCCGCATTTGTCACGACACTATCTTTCAGTGCTCGCTCCTCTCCGCGCAACGGTGCTATGAGGTCTACTAACACTGCCCGCTCCCGACTGAGACGTGCCCGTGCTTCGTTCACATCACTGGCAAGTACACGACCGTCGAGCATGGCAACCGGATCACCTTCGTCAACCGTCATACCTGGAGCGCCTGGCAGTGCAGCAACACGACCTCCAACGGTAAATGCAAGGTCGATGCGACCGGCGGGCTCAATGTGGCCAGTAACATCAACTATACGCGCTACATCAGCACGCTCGGCGGTAACAGACTCATACACCAACTCAGCTTCTCCGTTCCCACGCCACACAACAACAAGGGCGATAACGATAATCACACCCAAACCAAGAAACCATGTGCGTTTCTTCATACGTACAGTATACCGCGACTGTGCCAGCGACTACCGCAGGTTACACACAGTTATCGAAAAACTGTTTCGAGAAGGAGGAGATCCTCTTGTGCTGCAACAGTCTCTGTGGCACCAACCATAGGCCCTGCAGTTTTGATGAGCTTGATGAACACATAGGTCTGGTCATAGGCATCTCGTGCTAGCGCATCACTGAAGTGCCGCACACATTCTTCGCGCTCGGGCACGTCAGGTGCAGAAACGGCCACCGTGTAACTACCGTCCTCTGCGGGAATACCACGGAACGTGACAGTACCCCGCGCAGGAGTCATCGTAAGAAAGTACTTTGCTAGTGACCACACATACAGTGACACAAGGGGCACGTCGACACTTCGTGACGTTTCCGAGTCGCGCATTTCCACTTCCAGCCCTATCCCATGACGTTCGTACTGCAGATGCAGGTCATTCAGTGCTGTGCGAATAACGTCAGAGAGTACACCCTCACTGGGGTCCGGAACGTACGACTCGGTCAAGACCTTTCCGGCAACATGCGCATGCTTCGTAAGCGTGATCCCAAGCTCGGTGGAGCTTTGTATCCCTGACAAATATCTGTCGCGTTTCGCCGGGTCATCGGCAGCTGAAGCCAAGAGCTCGGACTGCCATTTCACCGCGGTAAGTGGTGCAAGCAAATCGTGCGCCATCACCTGCAACAGGAGTGCGTTATGATCAACGTTTGATGCCATACTAGTCTGCTGTTTCGTCTTTCAACGCAAAGCGTAGGACAGTATCAATCACCACCTCAAGGGCGGTGTCTGCCTTGTTCAAAAATACAGCATTATGTTTTGCTGCTTCTAGCTTCAAACCACCTTCTCCGGAGAGCGTAGTGAGTATCACAACAGGCGTTACCTTGTCTTGCTGGCGCAACTCTTCGAGTACCTGCATACCACTTTTGCCAGGCAACATCACATCGAGCACAATGCAGTCCGGCTTGTTTTCACGCACCAGATCAAGCACGGTTGTACCGTCGCCTGTTTCGACTACATCTATACCGTGTGCAAGCAAACGATCGGCAATAAATGAACGCAGCGGAACATCATCCTCCACGACCAACACACGCTTGGTGACATCTTTACTAAAGAAACTGAACAAACCCATACTCTTCTTAACTCTTAGAGTTTCGCCTCAACAGCTGCGACGATGTCATCAAGTGATACTGACGACTTGTTGAAGAACGTTGCATCGAGTCGTGATGCATCTGCGCGCAAGTCCTCCGAACCAAGCAGGTTGCTCATGATAACGACCGGAAGCGTAAACCCGCTCGCGCGAAGCTCTTCAAGCAGCGAGATACCATCCTTCATCGGCAAAATGAGGTCGAGTACCAATGCGTCAGGTTTTTCAGTAGCCAACAGGGCGAGTACTTCAGTTGCTGCACTGGCCTCAAGCACCTTGAAACCACGCTCTTTGCACTTCTCAGCAAGCGTTTCGCGAAGCGTTACATCGTCTTCGACGATCAAAATTTTTGAAAACCGTCTGAGTATATTGGAAATCGGCATGGTGTGATGCTAGTTAGTATGAGTCTATGGTACCCTTAGTGCTTTTTTCGCACAAGCACTGGGAGTTTTGGTTTTCGTGGGATAAGTGCGCTTGTACGCAGCGCATAGGCACGGTACCCCGGCTTATGCTGCATGTGTGCCTCAAGAAGCGGAATGCCACTGACACGTAGAAGGAGGTAGGTCAGTACAAGCGGACTAACAAGCGCGAGCGCACCAAACGGGAGTGCAAGCACCATAACAGCCAAACCATACCACTGCAGCAGCTCACCAAAATAGTTCGGATGTCTGCTATACTGCCACAAACCGGTCTTTAGAATACGTCCCTTGTTGGTAGGCTCTGAGGCAAACGTATGAAGCTGGTAATCTGCAACCGCCTCAAAGACGAAGCCGATTATCCACAGCCACACACCAGCTATGTCTACTACCGTGAGGGGCACTTCTGTATATATGCTTGCGTGCAAGAACGGATAGCCCACGACTACCATCAATAGGCCCTGCAGCAAATACACCTGAGCGTATGATCGCGGCAAAAACCACTGCCCCCAGTCTCGACGCCATCGTGCATAGCGCGGATCCTCAGGTTTCTTCATGTGACGTACCCAGACATGTAGCGCAAGACGCACACCCCAGAAGAATGCTAGTGCACTCATGATTGTGAGCCGCGTCCCGGGCACCACAGAAACGACGAGCGCAACAACTGCCACGAGCGCAATACCTGGCCCCCAGGCTATGTCGGCAATGTCGTTACGTTTGACGACAAGCGACACCACAAACCACAGAGTGACGTAGCACGCTACCACAAGGAGTGCAAAACTAATGTGAAATCCTAGAAGGTACAGCTCCATACTATACGGTACGCACCGCTTCCTCGATGCTTGTTATGCCCGCAAGCACCTTTGCTGCGGCGTCCATTTTTAATGTGCGCATACCACGTTCGATCGCAAACGTCTGCACCTCAGCAAGTGCAGCCTGATCAAATATCAATGCACGCAACTCGTCCGTAAAGAGCATCACTGAAAACAGACCGGTGCGACCACGAAAGCCAGTGTTGTCACAGGCACTACATCCACGCCCACGGAAAAACGGACCTTGTGACTCAGCAAGTCCCAAGTGCGCAAGGTGCATTTTTGATGGTGTATAGAGTTCTTTGCAATTTTCACAAACGCGACGCACCAAACGTTGTGCAATAATGCCGTTGATCGAATGTGCGAGAATACTCCGTGGTATACCAAGCTCCAAAAGGCGGGCGATCGTGCCAATCGCGGTGTTGGCGTGGATCGTGGATCCAACAATACGTCCGACCAGCGCGCTACGGACCGCATACTCTGCAGTAGCGGGATCTCGAATCTCACCCACCATCAAAACGTCAGGATCTTGGCGCAACACGCTCGACATCGCACGTTCAAACGTAAAGTCGCGCTCGTCGTTGATTTCACATTGCCGCATCCAATCTAAGTGAAACTCAATTGGGTCTTCGAGTGTAATGATGTTTTTCTCATCACTCTTAAGTTCGCTGAGTATAGAATACAGCGTCGTTGTTTTTCCAGAACCAGTTGGGCCCGTGACAAGCATCATGCCAAAACTCGACAAGAGCAACTGCCGCAGCTGCTCAAGTAGCATGGGTTCCATGCCAAGCTCTTCAACTGTCCGCAATGCGTTGCTGCGATTCAAGATACGCATGACCAACACTTCACCGTTCACTGATGGAAAAACTGATACCCGGATGTCGAAGAAGTGCTGGTGTGCTTCTGGTTCCGTGCTATCACTCTGTCCGGTTTCCTCACCATACTGACGGTTTGGGACAAACGCTGCCTTGCCTGTTTCTGGTGTGGTTTGCTTCTCCTGCTGCACAAGTTCAATGTGCCCATCTTGCGGGAGGTGATGAATTGCGATGTCTAGGTCAGCAAGCACCTTTACACTATTCAGGACAGCTTGATATTCTTCGACAGGTCGGCGCGTATACTCACGCAACACTCCATCCACACGAAACCGCACACGGTAATCGTCAGTCTCAGGTTCAATGTGTAAGTCTGACGCGTTACGAGCTATTGCTTCATTCAGTAGCCCTCGTACAAATACAACAGCATCCTGATGCACGGTCTCCACTGCACGATCGATGGCATCTTGAGGTATTTCAACATTTGAACTCTTTGACACCCCCGGTGCTGCGTGCGATTCATGTGGTGTCGGTTGTTCTGTATGCACGGTGACATTCACCGCTGGGCCCGCGGTCACTGTTGCGGACTTCTGTGCGGTTTTTGGTGCGCGACGTTTCTTCGCTGCTTCGGCTTTCGCACGTGCGGCTTTCACGCCACTGCGAAGCGCATCCATTTGGATACTGCTCTGTGGGGCAGGACGTTTGCTCGCACTGTAGCGATTCATGCAACCATCATACCAAACGAACAGACACACTTACCAACAAATGACGTGTGTCTGTTAATTACTTTTGCAACAACTACTCGCTCGTCACACCGTCAAAGTGCTCTTCTGCATCATCTGCCTTGGTGGGATGCACTGTTCCATCTTTGTGTTCTGGTGGTGAATAGACGCTGTACAACTTAAGCGGTTCATCTCCAGTGTTGACGACATTGTGTTCCGTGCCAGCAGGTATAACGACCGCCCAGTCGTCCTCAACCTCATGTTCAACACCGTCGAGCGTGACCGTGGCCTTTCCTGCCTCAATCCTGATGAACTGATCGAGTTCATGCACCTCCATACCTATCTCGTCACCTGGTTGAATCGTCATCACTACCAGCTGACTGTTTTTTGCCGTATACAGCACCGCACGATAGTTCTCGTTCTCGAGCGTTGCCTGCTCAATGTTTGTTACGTACCCTTTCATGATTACTGTTGTTACTCTGTAATGGTTTGAAACCGTTGCATATTGACACCCTCTGCCTGGAGAAGCTGCCACTTGCGAACCACGCCGCGGTTGTAGTTGCCTATACGCCCATCAGCTCTGACTACGCGATGGCATGGGATAGTTGCATCATAGTTCTTCTTGAGGAGGTTGCCAACAGCTCATGCAGCCCCACCATACCCTGCAGCGTGCGCCACTTCTGCGTATGTCATCACCGCTCCCTCGGGAATACTCCGCACCACAGCATGTACCCTGTCGCCAAATGTAGTCACCCGTACCATACTACAGTCCGAGCATGCGCCCAATGTGGTAGCTTACATAGGCAACCGCGCCGGTTAACACTGCGCCCCACAGCATATCGACCACCGTGACAATCAGTGGCCAGTCTTTTAGTGTGGCAAGGTTTGTAAGATCGTACGTAGCGTAGGCAATAAACCCGAAGCCTGCACCTAGCACAAGTGCTTTCATGGGTGAACCTGATTGCAGTGCGGGCAACACTGCAAAGATCAGGATTGCAGCTATGTAGAGTGCGTAGAAGATTCCTGCTGCGGTCCAGTTCACAGGGCCAAGCAAACCTGCTAGCTTTTCCTGATAAAAACTACGTGCTACACCTACAATCCACAGCATGTCGATGATAAAGAACACGGGTATTGTGAGCAGATAGAGATAGAGGTAGTGCATCATACGTACGTATTTAGTTTGTTAATATTTGCGACTATCATAAGCCCAATGCAGCAGTGCCTGGCGTTGTCGTCGCCGACACGACAGGTCCCCTCGAGCACAGTGCTTCATGAGCTGTGCAATGTGTCGACGGATCGCCTTCCAACGTTTGATTTGCCTCTCATCATCGCCATGTCTGCGGCCCATATAGTATCGACAGTACCACTGGAACCAGCCCCGTGGATCATCGGGGTGAATCCAACCTTTTTCCTGCCAGACAGATAGTGGTTGACTTGCTGCAACACCAAAACAGTTCAGCGATGCATCTCGCTCTCCAGCAGCAAACTTCGCATCCACAAACCAGTCGCGAGGAAACTCATTTGTGCAGTCGCGCATGTATACGCCTTCAAATACTCCGAGCGCAAGCATTTCTTTGGGAGAAAGCTCGGGGGTAAACTCGGGATCAAACTCCTTCCCTTCGGGTGCGGTACACACATAAGAATACCTAGATTGCATTGTGTCGTTTACACGAATTGTGCGAGCCATATCCTTCAGTATAGCCGAACCTAACGCTGTGCATAGCGTCGCGAAGAACGTGCATTAGCCGATCCAACCAATCTTTATCCGGCGTAGCGCAAGTGGTGCAACAACAGTCGAAACAACACTCAAAAGCACCATGCTCGCAATCAAGTCACTTTGCAAAAGCCCAAGCTCAACACCCGTAAACACGACGGCAAGCGTGGTCGAGAGTTGTGGTGTGGTAGCAATGCCCACCAGTTGTGATTCCCGAGTGGTGAAGCCGCTCCAACGGGCAGCAATGTAGCCACTGACATACTTTGACCCCATGGCTCCCAGAACTAACACCACCGCAAGCGACAGAGCGCTGGCACCAGCAATGAGCGCGCTAACGTCTGTTTGAAATCCAACCACCACAAAAAACACCGGAATGAAAATACCGTAGCTGATCGTACGCAACTTTTCAATCATAATCTCGGACCGTATCGAGTCAGACATTACAAGGCCCGTGAAGAAGCCTGCAATAATCGGATGCAAGCCCAGGAGTCCAAAAGTTACAACAGTACCTAAGAGCATGGCGAAGATAATCCGGACTTCCGACTCAAACAAATCAGCCTCCTTGCGCGGATGCGGGATGAGGTTACGTAGTCGAGGAAGACCGTAGCCAAACGCAGCAAGAATAACTGCAAGAAGTACATAAAACGACGGTAGTGGAAGAGCGGTTACCGGGTTGGTTGTTTGCAAAAGTACTGACAGCAGGATAAGGCTTGCAACATCAACAATTATCGTCGAAGCGATGATCGAGCGGCCAACGCGCTTCTCAATAAGACCAGTCTCTTCAAGTGCCGGAATGATGACTGCTACTGACGAGGACATGAAGATGATACCCATCAGAATGGCACTCACGACCGGCAAACCAAACAACGTGCCTATAATGACGCCAACCACAAACGGCACAAGGCCATTGAGGCTCGCGATACGAACAATGCCTGCGCCAAACTCTTTGAAGCTCGAGAGCTTCGTCTCGAGTCCTGCCATAAACATAAGGAAGATAAGCCCGATCTCCCCCATGAATGCAATGGTCGGTGTCACCTCACCAAAGCCAAGTCCGTACGGTCCTATGACTACGCCGGCCACGATCAGTGCCAACACCCACGGGAGGTGGAACCGTCGAAACGCACTCGAGAACAAAACACTCACCATCAACACCACGAAAAACGGCAAAAAGTCCATACGATAAGTATACCGACGCTGTTGTACGCAGACGAGAACACGGGGTGCATAAAAAAGAACGCTGCCAACGGCAGCGCACAGAACTCCTCCACCCCAGTTGTTATAGAAGGACATTGCAGTCACCGTCGCGATGCTTGCCAATCTGGCAATCGATCACATCCACGGCCACATGTAGCGCCAACAACAGACCACTTGCAATGTAGCCAAGCATCAGTGCTGCGCACCACCCATCTCCAACGATGACAATCAGCGTAGCACGTATTCTATCAACAAACACGACGAGGCACGCAACGACTGTTGCAGCGCCATACCATTGCAACACACGAACAAACGCGTCACTTGCGGGAACTCCAAATAGTTGCATAGCAGTACTCCTGCGTGGGATGTGTCTACTGGCACTATAGCACACGGACGTAAAGCGACCCCGTACGAGACGGGGTCGTTGCGGCACTTTAGTGCCAAAGTCTGTGGCCGTGATGGCCTAGGTGGTGCCGGTGAAGCCAGTTGATGGCATCCTTCCTGCACCGCTCGCAGTGCACCAGGACCCACTTGCGCAGCGGACCACCCTGCATGGATGTAGCCATGATGATCAGCAATGCAGTCAGCATACCGATACGTACCGCATCGAACAGACTGGTTGTGAGTATCAAGGCAATCACTGCCGTTGCCGCGGTTGCACGCAACGAAGCAAGCAACGGATGCTGCTCAATCCAGTCGACACAACAACAAACCGAGTTTTGGAACCGTGTGAGCATGTCACACCTCCTTTCTCCAAGAGGAGAAACTGAACTAGAAACAACAAGTAACAAAACAATACCACTCTTCAGTAGTATTGTCAATGCCTCGCTTTGGGCAGCTCATTTCGTAGAAGCGAAATGGAGGGGGCTATGGAGTGAAGCTCTACCGTCAACATATACCTCCTCTGTCAGACGTCAATATCATACCGGTGCACAACTATACTTCCCTGTCACCCTGCTGCTCTGCTTCCGTGAGCAACTTCTTGAACTCTTCCATATCAACGTAGAGTTTATCATCAGTACTACTTGCTGCGTAGAGTACCGCAAGCACGATCCAGAGTGGCGCCAGGACTACTGATGCCTTGTTCGAGGCACTTGGTCGCAGCACCCGCACCAAGAGCTGCAGCAATGTTTCTCGTTGTGCGGCCTTGCGCATGGCGCGATCACGTTCCGCTTTTTCCTTTGTTGCGTTGAGGCTCAGGAACGCATCGGCAAGCAGTGCTGTGCGAGAACGTGGCGGCTGGTCACCACGTGCTGTACCCACATGTGTACGGTACGCACTAAGCTCACCGCAATTGAACCACAACCCGTCGCAGTGCGGACATGATTCAACTACGATATCTGCTGGGAAGTTGATATCAACAAACGGTTTGAGTTCAGTGCCATCCTTGGGGCATATAAGTGTGCCTGCGATGTTAGTTGATCGTGCCAGAGCCTTTGTGTTCAAGGAATCTAGTTGTGCCACCTGGTCGTCTGCCACACGGTGATGTTCGTATGCATCGAACCACATGCCACCACACGACTGACACTGTTCGATTGCACACGCTTGGCCATAGTGCGAGCGCACCTGCACGGTCTCCATGCGTGCATTGCAGAGCGGGCATGAGAACTGATTCATGGTTCTAGACAACCTTTCCATCCGCAAGAGTAATTATGCGCTCGGCACGCGCAGCATATTCTGGTTCATGCGTCACCATAAGCACTGTGAGTCCTTCCTGATGCAACTCTTTGATGATCCCCATAACGGTTTCGCTCGTATCCGTGTCGAGATTTGCGGTCGGTTCATCAGCAAACAGGACTTGTGGCTTGTTAACGAGCGCTCGTGCGATAGCAACACGTTGCTGCTCACCACCTGAGAGCTGACTAGGCAAATTATGCAATCGCTTGTCGAGCCCAACACGAGCAAGAAGCTCCGCCCCCTGTTTGCTACACTCACCATAGCAGCCTGTACGCATGAAGTGCGGGAGCAGCACGTTCTCGAGTGCAGTCAGTTCAGGTATGAGTGCGTAGTCTTGAAACACATAGCCAAACGTTGAAAGCCGCATTGCGACACGACGCTCTCGTGGAAACTGCGATGTCTCTTCCCCCGCAACATACAATGCGCCGCTTGTGGGACGGTCCAGGAGTGACAGTTGGTGTAACAGTGTACTCTTTCCTGATCCAGACTTTCCGTCTATTGCAACAAACTCACCTGTATGGACAGTAATTGACACACCGGCCAGTGCCCGGGTGACTACTTCACCTACTTGATAGCGCTTTACGAGATTGTTGGTTTCTAAGAGTGGTGCTTCCATACTATCTTCCCAAAATGGCGTTAATGGTATTTTTTTGTACGATCATGCGCGCAGGCACATAGCCAGCAATGAGTGTTGTTGCCACCAACACCATGCTGCGCCATAGTGTATCGTCCCATGGCGCAACAAGAACACCATCTGCAAATGGAAAATCGATAGGGTGCGCGTCAATGTATGGGGCAATGACGAAGTACAGAACGAGAATACCGAGTACGATGCCCACAAGTGCGTAGACAATAGAGAGGAACACGTAACTGCTTTCAATGGCTAATCGGTTGATGCCGATGCCTTTGAGAATACCGATCTGTTTCTGTCTATTGAGTGCAACGATAAATATCATGATAAAAACCGTTATTGCAGCAACCGTGATGCCCACGAAGCCAATACCGGTGCCAAGACCATCGAACGTGGCAGTTATGTCGTCGAGAAACTGCCCCTGCGACTGACGTGCCGTTTGCACAATAGCAAAGTCACCAAAACCACTTGCTGCTAGAGCTGCGACAAAACGCTTCGCATCTGCATCTGGTTCCAACCGAACTGCGATCTCGTCTTTCTTGTCTGTACTTCTTCCGAGTACCTTGCGTAGTTGGTTGTCGAGCATGAAAACCCGACGTGCGTTTTCCCCGACCTTGCCCTCGAGGACGCCAACCAGTGTGTACTCACCGGTGGTGCCATTGATCACGAGACGTACCGTGTCCCCAGGGTACACGTCTTCTATGCTGCCTGAGGTCTCGGGTGTACCACCAGACTCTGGTGTGTTGCCTGCGTAGCGCTCGAGAAGTTGACTGCCAATGAGGATACCCGTGGTGTCCTCCTCAGTGAGGTAACGACCCTCTATCACCAAATCACGAAGGCCGGTCACCGCATCCTCTGCAACCGGATCAATCCCAACGAGTGCTGCTCCCACCTGATCAGGCAGCAGCGACTCTTTGGGAGGTCGCTCGTAGTTCGCACGCACTGTTGCCGATGCGAGATACCGAGATGTGTGCGCATCATACCCTGCAATGGTTGGTAACACACTTTCGATCTGACGTGTACGATCTATGTGGCGCTGGTCAGAGAGTGGTGTTATGAGCACCTGCCCCGCATACTCTTTCTCATACGAAATACTTGCCCCAATAGGAAGACCGATAAGCACACCACGTACCACAACAACATTCAGGAAGGTCAGAAACATGATCGCTATGATCAGCAGTGATGCGGAACGACTGCCGTGCTTGAGGTACCGCACCATGAGAAAAAAGCCAACGCGCAATGAGCGAAGTATCATACACACATTGTAGCAGCGAGTAACCTCTTGGCGCGACCCAGAATCTTTACATCGCAGCACTGGAACAGCGTTATCGAAAGCCTTGGTCCTTGTACTTTGCACGCGTGATCTTACGGTATGACTTGTACAGTTCTTGTTGCTGCTTTTTGCGCTCGTACTTGCTTTCATCATCAACCTGGCTGTTCGCATACGCAACCTCACGACGTAGCTTCAGGTAGTTCGCGTACTGCTTGCGATCGAGGCTGCCGTCTTCTACTGCAGCCAAGAGTGCACACCCCTTGGACTTTTCATGGTCGCAGTCACGAAAGCGACACTGCTCCGTCAGCTGCTCGACTGAGGTAAACGTGTCACCCAGGGTATCGAGCCCTTTGACTGATAGTTCACGCATGCCTGGTGTGTCGATGACGATAGCGCCACTGGGAAGCAAGAACATCTCACGGTGCGTCGTCGTATGCTTGCCCTGGTCGTCGTCACGTAGTCCCTGTGTACTCTGTATGTCACTGTCGAGCAGTCGGTTCAGGAGCGTGGACTTGCCCACACCTGATGACCCAACAAACACGGAAGTAGTCTGTGGCTGCAGGATATCCAACAGCTCGTCGACACCTGTGTCGGTGAGTGCTGAGAGTAACACAACCGGCACATCAGGTGCTATCGCCTGAACGTGCACACGATACTGCTCCGGATCATCAACTAGGTCGACTTTGTTGAGAACCACGATCGACTGTGCGCCACTGTTGTCCACCATCACGAGGTAGCGCTCCAAGCGGTTGATATTGAAGTTTGCATCAAGGCCCTGAACGATTATGACGAAATCGATATTGGTAACCAACACTTGCGATGCGTGCTCGTTCCCTGCACCACGACGCTGAAGGAGGGAGTAGCGCGGAAGCATTTTTTCAATAGCGACGACGCCTTCACCGCCTTCGCGCTCATACACCACCCAGTCCCCCACTTTTGGCTTCTGTGCCATACCGCCCAAACGATGTGCTTTACCTCTCACGACAGCAGTCCGGTCGCCCTCGTCAGTAGCGAGCACCACATTGGTCTTGTGCTCTGCAATTACGCGCCCAACATGGTCCCCACCAGACAGCTCCAGATGAGGCACTTGCTGCTGATACTCGCGCCACCCAACGTCGATATTGTTCATGGTATTCACTATAGCAGTTCAAGCATCTCTTTTCCCGACGTGAGACACCCATCCGAAGTGTGGGTGTTTTCATGTGTGCGGACTGGGAGACGGTGTCGAACTGAAGTACAAAAGCTACCTCTGCTGTACTATGTCCGACTCTTTCCTCAGAAATGCTACGAAGCCCACAGTATCAATGCAGCCAACAGCAGGAGCAACAGATATATAGGAAACAGGGGGGTAGTGCTCACTGTTTCTGGTTCTCGCACCGTCAACTCATCATACACTTGCCCTTTTTGTAGTTTTGCTATGAGTGCATTGAGGGTGTGCAGCGAGGCGTAACCGAATACCCCTGGTCGAAGAATGTGCGATTCGTTGTCTGGCGTTTCTAGGATAGTACGGCGATCTCCAAATGGTAATTGACCAGAGCCTGGTGGACCAGGTACTACAATCTTACTTCCTGACAACATGTCAAATATTTGATACCTCTTACTACCCACTACTACTGTAATGATGTTTGCCTGTCCATATGAAGGGTGCGCAGAAAGCCGAAGTGTCTGAATGATGCTTGGTGCTGCAAATTTGCATCCTCGCCTCACCGCAAGATACTTCATGCGCAATGAACGCAAAAGACGGGGCGAATACAGAAGAAGGAGAAATAATACTGCCACAACAGCGACAACAGCGACAAAAGTCGCAAGCGACAACCAAGCACCGCCACTCATGACATGGTGGTATCACCATGTTTCAATATGATGCAAGAAGCCCAAATGCGCTCCTTGTACCTGCGCGGACCAAGCACCGCGCAAACTGTGGCATGTGTGCGGTCGCGAGGGGCTTGGTATCAACTTACCCACGTCCTGTAAACACCGTTTCGAACTCACAGGCTCACTGCAAAAAGCGAAAGGTGACTAGCAGTTCTAAGTCGTTCTCATCCAGTGGTGTCTCTTCAACAGCCCGAACCAGACAACTGCCACCACCACAGCAAACGGTAAACCAAATACAATTATCCAGATGGGTTGATCGAGTGGATGAGCGCTGAAACCAAACCATGTGAGAATTGGGACATGACGTGCAACGATTACAAACGAATAGAATACTCCGAGAACAAACTGTATTTTCTTTTCAAGCAACCTGGGGTTGTAGTAGTGAGCATGTGCTACATCTGACTGGCTGGCTTGAGTGTTTTCCGTTTTTATTATGTACAGGTGAGCAAGTACTGCAAAAAGCACATATGAGAATACCGCGCCTACCACAGACACAACAAATGATGTGTCCTCTTTCACGATGAACCAACCTGAAACCCCAAGGTAAAACATCGTTGCGGCAACCACTAATGCAAACTTCACAGTCTGTTCGAATGATTCATTCATGGTTCAAAGTATATCAGTACCACTGTCCCATTGCCCGACTGAAAATATCCATACGTTGTATGGGTGTTTTCTTTGCACGGGCTCGTAGACTGCCTGCCTGCCACTGCTCGCAAGCGTAGGCGGTATGTTGGAACCAACTTAGGCCGTGGCGAGGTCTCGTAGATATTTGGAAACTGAATCGTAACCCTTCTCAACAGCCCTTTTTTCAATGCGGTGCTTGTCGCGTGCTGACACACGAAATCGTATCACCTCGTCCTGTGTGGCTTCATACTTTTGCTCAGCAACAATAAGAGCTGGGAGGTCGAGAATGAGTTCAGACACATCCTCCGCAAGAAACTCCTGGTCTATCTTGGCCGCCTTACACTCCATATACACCACGCCGCCACGCTTCTTTTCCAGTGTGTATGGGTACTGCTTGTTTTTTACAGTGACTGTTGCGTTTGTTTTCATGATTGCTGCAATAACTTACTAATCTGTTTGAGTGCTTGTCTTTTGTAAAAGGATTTGCATTCTCCCTTGTGGACTGGAATGACGATGTCAAAACGCAGTGCACGGTGTTTGAACTTCACATGACTTCCCTTCACACTAATCTTTTCGCAACCGACGTGCAGTAGGATTGTCTCGACATCCGTATACCGTACTGACTCAGGTTTGGTTTGAAACTTTTTCAGTAGCTTCTCGATACGGCTCATGTAGCTACATACTATATAGGTGTGTCTACACTGTCAAGCAACGCTAGTGTGAGCAAGAAAGACCGCTCATACGAATGGTCTTGCGGGAAAATCTACATGTGCTTGCCCACCGTAGTGATACGAGGGTGGGCGCGGGCTCGTGGACGATGTTGGAACCCAGGTTAGAAATCTCGATACGTCGTATCATCTCGACGGGTTACCAGCAGAATGCGACGCTTATTGTTGAGCTCAAGGAAAACAATTCGAATGTCACCGACGCGAACGCGGTACACATTTGCTTGGCCTTTCATTTTTTTTTGGTCGTACCCACGAAGCTCGTCTGCAATGATATCGACCATCGCCTGCATAACACGATCTCGTTCTTTCTTGGTGAGACGCTTGAGAAACTTGGTAATCTTATCCATGCATCTTCCGCAGGGCTTTTAGCACGTCCTCAGCTGGTACACCATTGGGATAGATCTCGGTGAAATCTATAACGGTCTCCCACGCCGCATCGTTGTCGCTGTCAACTGGGGTAATGCGAAACACCGGCTCGCTGCGTCGAAATATGGTCAACGATTCACCTTTACGAACTCGCTTGATGTACTTTTCCATGTTCTCACGCAAGTCCTTCAGACCAATGTTCTTATTGTGATTAGTCTTTGTTGTTGCATTCATGCACAAAGATTATCTTTTGTTAAACTTTATGTCAAGCGCAGATTTGCACCGTAAAGACCGCTCGTACGAACGGTCTTTCTACCTGCCCTTCATTGGCTTGCCCTCCGTAGTGGAACGTAGGTGAGTGCGGGCTCGTAGAAGTGCGGCTTGTCAGAGAGCGATGCGAACGCGTGCACGTCGGATTGCACTGGTGGTGCAATGTTGGAACTGGGATACGTACTAGTGTTTCGGGATCTTTTTTCCTGTAGCCCATGTGTTTGCCCACTCCGCCAACGGAGAGAACACTTTCATAAGTCCCTGTGCTTTTTTGGTGAGCTCGTAGTAGACGGCCACGGGCTTCCCGTTTTCTACCGTACGAAAGAGTAAGCCAGACTTTTCGAGCTCAGTGAGTCGCTGCGACAACACCCGGGTGTTTATGTCAGGAATGTGGTCTGCAAACTCAGAAAAACGGACACGTTCGTTCATAGCAAGTACGTGCAAAATGAGAATCACCCATTTTTTGGATATAAGGCTAACGGTGTCGTAGTACAATGTCTCGGCGTCCTTTTTTTTACCTTTCATACACAAACGGTACTACAGTGCGCTACGTTGTCAATAGCTGTTCTTTATAGTGTTGCTTTACTTTATACAGTATAAGCTATATACTTAGTGCAGTTCGAACTATTACTACGGTAACAACATATGTATGGATAATCACGCACATGCAGTAACCCATTCTGACCATGACTACATGACCATGGGCCACACGGCCATGGAGGCACTTGTGCAAGAACGGGTCATGGAGCAACTTCGCAAAACACATGCGAAGGAAATAGACCAACTTGCTACACATGTGGCAGACCTAGTTGGCGCACACATCGGTGATATGCACCTCGAGAGCTAATAGCACAATCTCGTAACACAAAGACCTGGGATTCCTCCCAGGTCTTTGTGGCTATACGCGACGTCGTAGACGATGTTGGAACTGAAATACGATCAACGGTGTCTCTTCAACAGCCCGAACCAAACAACTGCCACCACTACAGCAAACGGTAAGCCAAGTACTAGTATCCAGAACGGTTGATCAAGCGGATGAGTGCTGAAACCAAACCATGTGAAAATTGGGACGTGACGCGCAACGAGTACAAACAAATAGAACACTCCGAGAACGAACTGTGTTATCTTTTCAAGCAACCTGGGGTTGTAGTAGTGTACCTTTAGAACATCTGACTGGCTTGCTTTGGTTTTATGCACTTTTTGAATATATAGGTGAGCAAGCACTGCAAAAAGCACATACGAGAATACTGCGCCTACCACAGACACAACAAATGATGTGTCTTCTTTCACGATGAACCAACCTGAAACCCCCAGGTACAACATCGTTGCGGTAGTTACTAAGGCAAACTTCACAGTCTGTTCAAACGACTCGTTCATTGTTCTGAGTATACCCCCCATACACAAAAATCCACCGAAGCTTCGGTGGATTTTTGACTTTGCGCGGTCGAAGGGACTTGGTCACTCTCGCGAACATTTCCTTCGCCCTATGGGCTCGATAATGTCTCGCTCCCTCGACCCCCACTCGGCGGCTCCGACTCCACTTCGTTCCGTCGGGCTTCGCGCCGCCTCGGTTCAAGCCCCCCTCTGTCATACAGGTAGACCCCAACGCTATTCGCGTTAGGGTCTACCTGTATGGTACGCGGGCTCGTGGACGATGTTGGAACCAGCTTACGTAAAACGTGACGCACTAGGCACTATCTAACCGTACAGCTCACTATGGGTTCCAATTGCAACAAAGCGAACCACCTGCTCATCCACATGGGTATATACCGCTCGATAATTCCCTGTTATGTCGATACTCCAGTACCCATGCCACCTGCCTGCTAGTTCATGCGTCCTGAGTGACTGGTCGCTCGGGTCTTGCACAAAGACCTCAAATGCATTGACTGCCTTTCTCTTCACGCTTTTAGGTAGCTTTGTAAACTGTTTTTCAAACCGCTTCGAGAGTATGTACTCCATACCCTAAAGCGACTTGAGATGAGTAATCAGCTTCTTTCCGTTCATGGGTCCAACAACCTCACCTGCCTCGTACTCAGCACGTGCCTCTTCGATGAGTGTCGCGAGGTACGGTGTCGGTCGATACTCACTAGCCGACAGTGTCAGCTCCTTGTCACGAACAAACTGTTTCAAGAACGCATTGACCACGGTACTGAGAGGTACACCAATTTCCTCGGCAACTTTCTTTGCTTCGTTCTTGAGCTTCTTGTCCGTTTTTACGTTAAGTATAGTGTGTGTATTCATATACCAAAGTATATACATTAGTATATATTTGTCAAGCAGCATGCCCCTACTGTTTTAACCAAAACAAAGGCTCTACATACAACAAAACGAGGTACAAACCTCGTTTTATCTCGTTTGCGCGGGCTCGTGGACGACCAATTTTTCTTATGACTGAAAGGAATTAGAAAAACGAAGTACTCTTGTGGTGCGCTGTTGGAACTGGGGTGAAAGCAACTATCAACTCTACCCTTACATAGCTGAAAGCTCTTGCGCGATCTTGTTCTTTTCGAGCCACACAGATTCCTTGGAGTATGCGAGCCAGTCCAAATTACTTAGTACAAGCTCGTGCACACTGCCACGTGGAACAACGTACAGCTCATCGTTTCTCAGCTGCAGCTGGTCCGCGCAGTACAACAAACTGACAAACTCTTGCGGTTCACCAGTATCCTTGTCCAAACGGTATACATCTGCTGTGTCCATACCATCAAAAGGACATCCTCCGGTATAGAAACCATAGAGTACGTGCTCACTTGCATACAAACGATTCATCGGGGTTTCGATTGCTACCCCATTGTTCCAAGACTTCTCGGCAAGATTGTATATCGCAACTGTTGTTCCGCTGTTGCTGCTTACAAGCACGTAGAGTGACTGATCAATTGGACCAGCTATGTCTTGTATTGAAACTTGCCCTGCACCAAAACCCTCTGGAAGCTCTATTTGCTCAATAAGCTCGCCTGATGATGCACTGAGTGCCATGAGTGAAGTGCCACTCTTTGTATAGAGAACACTGTCAGCAATCAGCAACCTTGGATTGCCGTCGTACACATACGAACCTCCGGGACCAGTGAGCAGAAAAGACCATAGGTACACATGGGACAAATCTCGAGCCACCACCAACGATACACCTGTTGCGGGAGAAAGCCCTTGGCTCGGATGGACCTCAAGGCTTTCTATAACGTATCCTCGTTCTGCGTCTTCAATCGGTGTGTACACTAGGTGTTGCGACTTTGAGCCCCCGCGCAGGTCACTAGACTGCATTGGCAATTCCACGTGTGCCACTTCATCCACCACCAGTGGCTGTTTTGAATCTGACGCAACCGAATCTTCAAGCTGACGTTGAATCTGTTCTTCGTATGCAGCGTGCTCAGCCGTTAGCCGCTCAGTCTTCTCTATGGCGCGAAGATAGTTATGTACCGCCAGTACACCAAGCCCCGCCACGACTAACACCACTGCAGTTAGTGCAACGATCGGACGTTTCGATTGTTGCGTGGGTAGTGGATTCTCTTGTGTATCGACAGCAGGCGATACATTGTCAGGCGTTGAATGTTGTTCGTTCATTGTTACTAGTATACCCCCCATACACAGAAATCCACCGAATGTTCGGTGGATTTCTAAGTTTGCGCGGACGAAGGGACTTGGTCACGAGTTGCTAGGTGTTATTCGTCGCAAGCTCCTCAAACACCAAGCACTCTCGACCCCGCCTCGACGCTTCCTCATGCTTTGGCATGCGCGTCTGCGGCCTTCAAGTCCCTTCGACTCCGTGTGGAGCGCAGAAATGCCTAGGATTCTTTCCTAGGCATTTCTGGCTCGGCGCGGTCGAAGGGACTTGAACCCTCAACCTCCCGCGTGACAGGCGGGTGCTCTAACCAAATTGAGCTACGACCGCAGTGTTGTTTGTGCGCCACAAACGGCAGCACGTTGGAGCATTATTATATATATGTGCACAAAGTGCAAGGCACCTATATGAGAAACTTCTTGGCTAGCAGCCTGAGGTGTGCGGCTATCCAGTACAGTGCTGAGGCAAGCCCGATAACAAAGGTGGTGGGAATCAATGGTTCAAGAAAGCTGGGAAACATGCCGAAAAAGCTCGACCACACTGCGGTGAGCACGAGCGCGGCACAGGTGAACATGCAGGTTACGAATGTGTAGTATGCGATGGGTTTCATTGCCTCTTATAACGCACATGGGTTCAAAAAGGTTGCGGGAGAGAACTGGCATCAGCTCAGATCGGTGGTGCCGGGGGAGAGAATTGGTCCAGGTCACTAAGGATTGTTCCTTACTCCGTTCGTCAAATCCTAAGTGCCTGCGACCCCGCCTCGACGCTTCCTCGTGCTTGGGCACGCGCGTCTCCGGCCTTCAATTCTCACGCCCAAGTGTCATCTAAAAGCAGGGTGCTACATACCCTGCTTTTAGATGACATGTGCCGGGGGAGAGAATTGAACTCTCGACCTTAGGTTTATGAGTCCTACGCTCTAACCAACTGAGCTACCCCGGCAAAATATGTACCCGCCAGAGTAGCACGATACCGTAAGCCCTTCAATGAAAACTACTGGTGTTTTACAGTATCCAAAATAACGTCTGGCGTTGCTGCAGACTGGCCCTACGCTTGACCGTATGGTACGTAGGCACTAGACGCAGCATTTATTGCTGCTTCGGTGACAGCTTCCTGCCTTGCTCCTTCAGTAGCTACAACGAGCTTGCGATACACGAACGCACCGGCAACCATGGCCATCGGCACCGTCACGAGAAGTCCCAACAAAAGTGGAATCATACTCACCACAACCAGCAAGCCCATTACAAGGCCCAAGCCCAACAGTCGCCACTTGACTCCTTTGGTTAGCTCGCTGCTTTTCTTCAGTGATTCAATAGCTCCCAAACGCTTGTCTACAAGCAAGTACGTGTACTGGCTATACCGGAGTGCAATATAGATTCCAGGAATGACAAGAAGCAAAAAACCCACCATCACCATCAGGCTATACAGAATCGTGGCTCCGATATAGCGCCACAGCAAGGCGGTCTCGCTGAAGAGTTGGTTGAGAGATGCATCACCACCATCGGCGACCGTGAGGGTTATCCGCAGCTGACCGAGCTGTATGATGGTACCAACAATCATCGACACCAGCGTAAACAATACCACCGACACCCACGCCTCCTCTGGGACCATCTCACCAACAATCGAGAAGCCTATCTGAACCGCCACCACCACAGCAAACAGTCCGAGCAACACACCCCAATACTGTTTAAAGGCTTCGTATGACAACTTAATTATTTCGCCTATTGAAAATGGTTTCATAAAAAATGGACGTACGTATACCTAAATACCACTAATTGCACTTACTGTAGCACGTAGTGGGCGCTACAAGCCAAGCGTGTCTGCTGCAGCCTTCAGAAGCGGGTGGCGCTTACTGCGACTCTTGTCAGGGTAGTACCCGGTGCCAATGTTCCAGATAATAGCACCACCGAGGTCACTTTCGAGCACGTATTCCATTTTTGCCTCCACAGACTTTTCATTCTCATAGGAAATAAACCCGCAATCCCATTCCCCCGTCGCACGTGGCAGTGAAAGATACGGTACCTGTGCCTTAGCGTCCCACTTCTCGTACTTCTGTTTGTAGTAGTTCTTCTCAATATCGCGCATCGTGGTCACACCGATATGCTTCGGTGCAAAACCACTGGGCACATCTTGGCGTGGTTTACGTACTGGAAACTCCCAGCAAGTAGCATATGTGCCTATCCCGATACCCAACTGGTCCTCTGGCACCCCTGCGCGCTCGTACGCATAGATACTTGTACGTACCGAACCAGGTGTCGTCCACGTATCTCCCTTGAGCGCACCTCCATGCCACACGTCCCACCCGGGCCATGGACCAGCCATTGAGTAGCTCATCACAAAAAACTTGTCGACGTAGCTCGCCATTTCATCGTACACATCAAGGTCTTTGGTTGCTGCGATAGTCGTTGGCACCCAGTTTACCGGGATGGTGATCAACATATCAGGTGCTGCTTTACGCAGGTCGCGCACAAGGCGCAATACGTGCTCTTCATCCTTTGCACGTATTGGTTCCCAATCGATATCGACACCGTCATAGTCCAAATCCTCTACAAGCTCAACAATGTTCTCTACGAAACGAGCACGATTGCTTTTTGATGACGCGCTGTAAAACTTGTCTTCTTCGTTCGGACCCCCAAGCCACACTAGTTTTTTCACCCCTTCCCTATCAGCCCGACGGCCTACATCCTCAGCCATGTCTCGTCCATCATCCGTATCGCCGTTGCTCAGGTGCCAATGCTCATCGAGCGTTCCGTCACTGTTCACACTTACGCCACCCACCACGATGTGCGTCATGAGTGAGTAGTCAACGTCTCGCGGCTTGAGGTAGTGATTCTGGTAGCCAACGTAGTAGGTCATGAGCCATGGACCATCGACACTCTGTCGTGCCTTGCCGGCGCGACGTTCTTCCTTTTCACGATCTTCGCGACCAAGCAGCAAACCCGCCTGTGCGTCAACCACAGGAAGAAAAAGAAGTAAAAGTAGCAGTGCTGAAAAGTAGCTTCGCATACAGAGTATTGTACCAGACGAAGCCAGGATCATATCCTTTCATGTCGTAACGCAAAAACACCCTTGGAGGGCGCTTTTGCTAACTGGTTGCGGGGGCCGGACGCTCCGCTATTGCACCCTCTGGAAACCCTCGGTTTTCCAGCACTCGCTTCGCTCGCTGCCTTCCTCCACGGGAAACCAGCAGGTTTCCCGACCCCTTCCGCTGTGCAATTCCGACTCACGTAGTGCGAGCAATGCAAAAGACACCCGAAGGTGCCTTTTGCATTGCTCGTGTTGCGGGGGCCGGAATTGCACCGGCGCCTGAAGGTTATGAGCCTTCCGAGGTACTACTCCTCCACCCCGCAAAGTACCCAATACCCTACCACAGACCGTTGTGGCTGCGCAAACGTTAGATAAACTTCACTTCTTCAAACACTGCACCGTATAGGTCAATTACACGTTTGGCTTCACGTTGGGTCAAAATGTAATCACTACCCTCGTGCGCGATTTGGTTGCGTACCTTGTGTGCTTCCCATGCAGCGTCGAGTGACTGCAGGTCACCACGTGCGATTTGCTTGAGCTTGTCTCCAAGTGTCCCTCCTTGGTAGCCCATACGCATCACCACCTCGTCGAGCATAATATCGGCCTCAATGATCGCAAGTCGCCAGTCATTAGGATTGTCACTTGCTGTGTGCTCCAGAACCTTGTCCCAACGCTCGTTGCGTTTTGGTTCCATAGCCTTTGGCACCGCTTCGCGAATGCGCCGCGCTTCACGAGCACGTATCTGTCCTGTGCGCACTGAAACATACACTATGCCCCCAACCAAAATAATGGTGATAATTGTTCCCACAATAACGAGTACGGTGACAACGCTTCGCAGCATGCCTTTCAAACCACCGCTTTCAAGCGCGGACTCTGGCACCCAGCCTCGTGTCCCATCCTCGAGCTCAACAAGCCACCAGTACGCGCCACCAACCAAGACTGGCCCACCAACAACAGTAGCCTTCTGACCTTCCTTGAGTATACCTACCACACCGCCGCCGCCCGCGCGTTCGTATAGGTCACTGACTCGTGTACCAACCACAGGACTTCCCGCCTTCCAGCCCGTGTCACTGTAGAGTGTGAGCGCACTTTCAGGGACCCAACCATCATCATCTGTACCATCACGGTCAAAGAACCACCATCGACTGCCATTCCTCGTCTCAGGACCATCAGCAAGTGACCCCCACTCGCCCATCTTCATGCGCGCCACAGCGAGGCCCAGTCCACCGGGACTATCCCACACCGATGCGTCGGTGAGCGCACGCACCCGTGTACCTAGGTCGGTAAGTGGTGACAAGCCACCTGCACCATCGAGCACGAGTGCTGACTCTGGCACCCAGCCCTTCTCGCCTGTTTCTGGATCTTCTACATACCACCAACGCTGGCCCGCATCATCAACCTCTGGACCATCACGCAAGACAAGGGTCGTACCAGGGCCAAAGCTGCCAAGCTTATCAGCATCATCACCACCAGAACGTGCATAGAACGCTGTCCCATCAGGAGCGTTTACTTTGGTGCCAAGCTCCGTGTCGGCGCTCAGCGCTGCGCTAGGCATCAAAACATGTGAACCACCAAGCGCACCTCCAAAGTTCTCGTTAAAAAAGTTGCCAACGTGTTGAAAAATCTGCCCGAGAATGAGCAGCGCAAACAGCATGAGAACAAGGTCCTCAAACGTGGTTTTTCCGCGTGTGCCTTCTTCGGCCATAGTGGCATTGTACACCAAGTGGCTTGGTGTAGGTGCTAGTCAGCAGTCTCGCCTGTGAGTACCTTACCGAGTGCAAAAAGTGTTGTCTCGCCCAGGTGTGGTGCCATCAGCTGGAAGCCGACCGGCAGTTCTGTGTCATCACGCGTCACACTGCCGTGGGGCACCGAAAGTGCTGGTGCTCCAATGATATTGGCGCTGACCGTAAAAATGTCTGCGAGGTACATCGAGAGTGGGTCGTCAGTCTTTTCGCCAAAAGAGAATGCTGGTGTAGGTGTCGTTGGTGTCGCTATGGCATCAACAGTCTCAAACGCATGTGCTGCATCACGCCGTATACGATCACGTGCCGCCATTGCCTTGCCGTAGTACGCATCATAGTAACCACTGGACAGGACGTACGTACCGAGCAGTATGCGGCGGCGCACCTCTGCGCCAAGTCCCTGCCCCCGAGACTGCTTGTAGTCGTCAATACGATCTTTGCCCTCTGCACGCACACCGTAGCGCATGCCATCGAAGCGAGCCATGTTGCTCGAGACCTCTGCGGGCATGATGATGTAGTAGGTGGCAAGTGAGTACTCGATGGTTGGAAGCTCGATATCAACCACACTGTGTCCCGCGGCTTTCAGCGCCTCCAGGCCAGTCTCAAACTCTTTGAGGAGATCTGGATCCACACCCTTCTCGAGAAATGCTCGGGGTACACCGACAGTATAGGTTTTCTTTGCACCAACGTGCTCGCGACTATTTGGGACTGTGGTACTGTCCATCGCGTCTTCACCGCGTACTGCTTCAAACACAAGCTCCGCATCCTCAACTGTTTTGGTGAGTGGGCCTATCACATCGAGCGAGCTGCCCATGGCCATCAGCCCATGCCGTGACACACTGCCGTAGGTGGGCTTGAGACCAACCACACCACAGAATGCCGCTGGTTGTCGTATTGAGCCGCCCGTATCCGAGCCAAGCGCAGCGAGCGCAAGGTCACCTGCCACAGCGGCTGCTGAACCACCCGAGGAACCACCGGGCACACGACTCGTGTCGTGCGGATTCTTACTCGGACCGTATGCACTGTTTTCGGTACTGCTACCCATGGCAAACTCGTCCATGTTCGCTCGTCCCAGGAAGATTGCGCCCTGCTCTTTGAGCTTACGTGTCACGGTGGCATCATACGTTGCCGTGTATCCTTCGAGTATCTTACTTGCAGCACTTACGCGACGACCGTCGATCAGTATGTTGTCCTTCATTGCAAGCGGAATACCAGTAAACGGTGCGCTGTCACCAGCCGCAATACGCTTGTCTGCCTGCTTGGCTTGCTCTTCTATATCATTGAACACTTCGAGGTATGCGTGCAGGTCACTGTCACGTTCTGAAATTGTGGTAGTGAATTGACTCGCAAGCTCGACAGCAGAAAGCTCTTTGGTGTCGAGGAGCGTGCGTGCACGAGCAATGGTCATTGGTGTCTCGGCCATACTACAGTATCTTCTTTACGCGCAAACTCTTCTCAGAGGCATCTGGAAACTCTCGCACCAGGGCGTCAGTGTACTGTCCGGGCTTGTTTGTAACCACGTCCTCACGCATCACGTTGCGCAGCTCTGGCCTCTCTCGCTCCGTTTCGTCTGCCGCAAGCGTGCTTACATCCGAGACGTATCCGAGCACAGCATCAAGCTCACTGGCTACTTTGTCGAGTTCGTTTTCGCCCACCGACAACAGAGAGAGGGCAGCGAGCTTTGCCACATCATCTTTCGAAATCATGGAGTGACTATAGCACAGCAGTACCTATGCTGCGAACTAACGTGACTGCAAGAGGTCGACACGAGAGACGATGTCCAGGATCGCACTCGTGATGTCTGACGGTGTGCTTGCAAGTGCATACAGTGGATCACCAGAACTATCGTCTGAGGCGATGTACTCTTCCAAAAACTCCTCAGTAAGTGCACCCACACCAACGCCAACTACGGCGATTAGGATCGGATCCTCTCCGGCTGGGAAGTCTGCACCCGTCTTGAGTTTGTCTGCAACGATGGCCGCGTTACACATTGCAATGTACGGATAGTCATCTGATGGTGCAACAAGTGTACTGAGGTAGCTTGACGGATCATCCGCTGGATTTGCTGCGTTCCTGTCATGACACCATGAGTACCGGTTGGCACTAGCACCTTCTGCAGCCACAAACGTACCACCACCAGCATCCGCGAGTGTCATAAACAGCTTCGTCGAACCAGTGGCATACTGCTGTGTCAGACCTGATGTGATAAAGGTGTTTGCGGCATTTGCGGTACCATACTCAAAGAAGTCGGTAATGTGTGACTGCAGTGCATTCGGTTCTCCGTCGGTGATCACAACGATAATGTCTGGATAATCGTCGTCATCTCTATCTTTTCTGTCTGCAGGCACGTTTCCTGTCTGGTCAGGCAAGTCGTCAAAGTCGTACTCACCAGAGCCAGGGTCATAGTCGTGCACAATCTTTTCAAACGCACCCGAGCGCATGTCTTCAGGGGCATTTGGTGTACCATGTGGGTAGTATTTACCGAGAAGCTCTGCACCAGCTATCGATAGGCCGAGCGAGAGGTTGGTGTGTGCGGCGCCTATGTTAACGCTGCCAACCAGCCCACCACCTGCAGTAATGAGGTCCGCTTCGACGTCGGTGAGCTTCACGTCTGGCTCACGCCAGTTGAACTGATCGCATTCACCTAAACCTGCATTGAGTCCATTTGCGCTACACTCCCCGGGTACTGCCTGCACACCAGTCTCGAGGTCAGCGCCACCACTGTCGTCTGGGAAGCTGCCAAACGTCACCAAACCAACCGAAGGCCCAGGTACAAGTGACATGATAATCTGGATTGAGTCCACAAGCGCAGTAGCAAGATCAGCCCACTCACCGTCTGAGCTACCCGGATCATGGTCGCGTGCACCATCTATACTTCCCGAACGGTCAACCACAAACATAATGTCCGCACCAACACGACGCACGTAGTCGTACTCCTGCCAACGCTCCAAATTCCTCCCCGAGCCTGCTGTTTCGCTGTTGCTGCGCAAACGAATCGTCCCATCAAAAAAGTTGCTATTTGTATCTCGCAATACAACCACGTCCACCTCCTGACTGTTCCCAATGTCCAGTGTGAACGGGTCAGTGACGGTGGTTGGCGGCCCTGCCACATCGATAGTATATGGTACTGCAGCCGGTATACCTGGACAGTCTATGTTGCCAGCACCTGTAAACGCCGTAGTGGTGTTCTGATCGATGTACCACTTCACGCAGCCCAATGCGTCTTCGGCACCATAGAGCGCACGGGTAGCGTCCGAGTCTGTTTGTGCAGACTTCAACGAACGCAATGCGTAGCCACCAAGTCCTACAGCGGAAAACAGCATGACGCTGCCGACAACGAGCACCACGAGGAGTGAGAGCCCACGCGTTGTGTTGTGTTTGTTAGGAGTTGTCATAGTCATAGAGTGTGTGTTCAAGTACAAATGATCGTTCTTGGGAGCCCTCGCGCCAGCGCACCGTTATCACAAATGTGGCACTTTCATCACCGGCGTCATAGTCCTCTGTGATCTGACGCTTGAAGTCAGTGTACTGTGCATCAAGTGGCAGGAACGTTATATAGTGCCACATACGATTACCATTGAACGCAACATTGCAGTCTCCTGCCGGATCGGTACCACCAAACAATACCGGTTCTGTGCAGGCTACAAGCGATCCCCATGCCACCCCCCACCGCAAGGTGTCGAGCATACAATATGGTTCTGTGTCTGCGCATTCCATGTTGTTCATAAACCCGCGGCCAGCACTCTTGTTGAACTGTTGCTTGGCCGTGAGCCATTCAGCTGCATCCTGCGCGAGGTAGGTCGCAGTCAGCTGACTGCTGGAGGTGCGCAAACCTGCAAGCGAGCGCTGGTAGAGCATCATGGTGCCTGCAAAGATGGCACCTAGTATGCCGATGGCGATAATTGCTTCGAGCAAAACAAAACCTTTTGTGCTGGGGTGGGGATGCATAGTTTAGTAGAAGTCACGTGCTACCAATGTTGTCTGTAGTGCAATGTTTGCAGCAGGTGTATCTGCATGTTCAGCAACTAGCACAACAAGTGCTCGGTCACCGCCCTCGTATGGGCCCACATGCACCTTTACGTTGAACGTCGTGACAGACACGTACGGGGGCAGCACTTGCTCGCCTGCCCCGTCAACTTCCTTGCTGAGGGCTGTGGCGCCGTCCCATGTGTACACGATGTCTGCGGCGGCCTGACCGTTCACACCTGCCACACGTGTCATGGAGAACTCATCTTCCCACGCTCCACGCCCGCAGCCAATCACATCCCCTAGGTGCGTTTGAGCAGGCGCACCCGGACGACACCAGTAGTTGTTGCTCACGCGTGCCTCGCGCGTCATGTCTTCCATAAAAAACGATACTGCATCCACCAGTTCTTGCTGGGCCACCGCCACGTGGTGTGAACGCATGGCATTCACAAACGTACTGAGCACCACCGTTATCGTCATGGAAATAAGCGCAAACGTAAGCAAGAGCTCGATCAGAAACGAACCGCGGATTCGCTTGGTGGAAGCACTGGTGTCCTGGTGGTTAGCTTTCATCGTGATAGATTAGTCCATTTTGAAAAACGTATACGTACCGGTCGCCTGCACTACTGTTAAAAGTAATACGCACCCCCGCTGCGTAGCTATCAGAAGTAGTGTGTATCACGGTGCCGGCACCTCGACGCCAGAGAACACTTACCCAGTTGTCGGTCGTACCGAGTGGTGTGCCCGATGCATCAGTTGGCTCTATCTCTGTCACCTCAACACCTGCGGGGTACCGCAACTCGTCGTGCTCTACCGAACTATGATATACCTCTTCTACACGAGTCCATACACCGTCGTTTGGCAACGTGTCGCCGCGGCCATGATAAATGGGCATCCTATCCTTATGTGTGACAATTTTTGTCAGATAAACACCATACCCCCTGTCATAGTGCGCAGGATCAGTGCTGTCGGGCGGCCACGGTTTTCCACTCAGGCCAAGACCTTGAACGTAACGCATCCCAGACGTCACGTCTCGTGCACCCACCTCCAAACGTGCTAAGTCACGTGCATCGTTTGTGTTCAGCGTAAACGTCATAGCAGCTATTGCTGCTATGAGCGCAATTACCACCAAGAGCTCAATGAGCGTGTAACCTGACGAATGCGATGTGTGCTGCTTCATAGGTTGTTCTACACAACTGGCGCATTCAGCCTACTGACTTGAGTGGCAGAAATTTGGATCACCATCTGTACAGTCAATTGTTGAACCCGTAACCGGATTGACGTCGATGTCGTTTGCCAATGCCTGGTGTGCCGTCTCGAGCTCGACGTGCACCACGTACTGCGTGTTGCCGCCACCGGTTTCGTATGTGTATACCTGGGTTCCTGCATTCTGCGGGTCAGTCGGTATGGTGGCCATGAATGAGCCAAATGTGACGCCGGCTGGACAGCCATTGTTTGTTCCTGCGGCAAGCGCTGACGGATACTCTCGACACGAGTTGTAGTACATCTCGACCGCTAGTGCGATCTGGCCGAGCTCGGTGATACGCTCTTCGTCACGCGATCGCTCACGAACACCAGACATGCTTGCCAAGACAACGGCAGAGAGAATAGAGATGATAGCAATGGTCATCATCATTTCGATCAATGTAAATCCTCGAGTTCTTGTGGTCATATAAAAAACATTAGCTGTAGCACACCCATGCTATCAGTATACCTGCTCTTCCCTATTGTGACGCAGCACTACTGTGTACAGCGGCGATGTAGTTCTTGCTCGTCGATCTGCTCAACACCGAGCTCTGCGGCTTTAGCAGCTTTACTACCGGCATTGTCGCCAACCACCACAAAGCTTGTATTCTTGGATACGCTACTGGTTGCCCGCCCTCCAGCACTGCGGACAAGGTCTTCGGCTTCGTCACGGGAGAGTGTTGGTAGCGTGCCGGTGACAACGACAGTCTGCCCCTTCAAGGGCCCGTGGTCTGGTTTTGTGGCACGCTGCTGTAGTGTGAGGTGCGATACAAGTGCATCAAGTGCTGCGCTGTTGTCGGCATCTCGAAACCAGGTGTGTATAGAATCTGCCACGACAGCACCAACCCCATCCACCGCTTCCAGTTCTTCCTGTGAGGCAGCACGAACTGACTCAAGTGTGCCAAAGTGCACAGCCAAGTCGCGAGCGGTCTCTTCCCCCACCTGGTCAATCGAGAGTCCGAACAGTAGTTTCTCGAGCGGGACTGTACGTGAGGCATCGATAGCTACAAGTAAGTTAGTGATCGCTTTTTCTTTGAAGCCTTCGAGGCCATTCAGGTCACCTTCCTTGAGCGCATAGATATCTGCCCAGGTACTTATGAGACCTTGTTCCATGAGCAGTTCGACTATCTGTGGTCCAAGGCCGTCAATGTTTATGGCTTTTTTTGAAACAAAATGTTCCAAGCGTCGCGCGTTCTGTTCAAACGAGTCGCGCGACACACAACGCCACGCTGCCTCGCCAGGCACGCGCTCAATGCTTCCGTCTCCACCACATGCTGGAACGTGCTTGGGGAACCGATACTTTTTCTCCTTCCCGTTCCGCAGTTCTGTCAGCACTTGCACGATCTCGGGTATCACATCGCCTGCTTTCTGCAGGATCACCGTATCGCCCACTCGCACATCGAGTCGCTCTATCTGATCTTGGTTGTG
>Ga0180435_10000416_pt1 | contig 44393 bp, 38 predicted proteins | sample SS_ome_3_FD_132467 | JGI IMG/M metagenome (GOLD analysis project Ga0180435, IMG submission 132467) | Hypersaline lake sediment archaeal communities from the Salton Sea, California, USA - SS_3_S_1 metaG | ecosystem: Environmental > Aquatic > Non-marine Saline and Alkaline > Hypersaline >... | reverse complement strand
TTCCGCAAATCCTCGTCGGTAATGATGCCGGTATACTGCTGCGCAGCGTTTTGCACCAGTAGGTAGCCGGTATCATCCTCCGTCATTTTGGCCGCCGCATCACGAATCGTCATCGACTCGAGACAGCTGTACAGCGACAGGTTGTATATCGCCGTTATGCGCTGATGCAAAAACGACGGCGAACGGTCGGCACTGTCGACCTGCCGGGCCATCATATCAGCGTAGGACCGGTCCAGCATTTTCTTGCCGAAGGTATTGGTGAAAAACTCCTTGAAGTCTTCGAACTCGTCGCAGAGCGTCAAGAACTGTTCTTCCGGCAGCCGGTAAAAAACCGTATCTTCGCTGGTCCGCAGGGTCCTGACCGCCAAAGAGTTGTTCAGCAGGATGGAAATACCACCGAAACAATCACCTTCCGAGAGCTTGCGCCTGAGGGTTTTGTCCCCGTTTTTCTCGTAATAAAGCTCCGCCGCGCCGGAGGCAAGGACATAGAGATAGCGGACCTTGGTCTTGTTCCGGATGAATTTGACCTGGTTCTTTTTAACTGATTCAGCAGAAAAGGAATCTCCCAGTTCAGCAAATTTCGCTTCCGGTAAAAACGAGAACGGGGGATATTTGGCGATAATTGCCAGCTCTATGTCTGCCATGCCTTACCTCACTCCCCGGTCAAAACCTGTCTGATGACCTTGCTTACGGTCGGCAGGGTCACCGGTTTCTCGAGAAAATGCGCGATGCCCAGCTGCTCTGCCCTGACCCGCTCTTCATTGCCGGAATAACCGCTGACGACGATCGCCTTCTGGTCCGGGTTGACCTCGAGCATCTTCTCATAGAGCTCGCATCCGCTCAGGTCGTTTTCCATGATCATATCCAGGATCACCAGGTCGATCCGGCAGGACCGCAGAAAGCCGATTGCCTCCTCGCTGCTGCTCACCGCGAAGGTTTTGTAGCCGATGGTCCTGAGCATATTCTGCATGGTTTCATTCTGCCGGGTTTCGTCATCCACCAGCAAAATGGTCTCTCCGGCACCGTCGGCAGCCCTGTCCGGTTCCGGTTTCGCAGCGGCGGTTGCCCGATCATCGGTCGCCGGCAGGTACACATCGAAGACCGTGCCGAAGTCGTTGCTCGACACGTCTACCCAGCCATCGCTTTCCATCACGCTGTTCCAGACAATCGCGAGGCCCAGCCCGGTGCCGCTTCTCTGGCCCGATTTGGTCGAATAGAACGGATCGAAAATATGTTCGAGGTCTTCCCCGTTGATGCCGGTCCCGTTGTCGGCAACACTCATTTTCACGTATCTCCCTCTGCGAGCCGACTGTTCGCGGTTGACCGGATTGGCAAATGCGGTGTTTTCAGTCGTGATCCTGATAACACCGTCATGCCCGATCGCCTCGAGCGCATTGCCGATCAGGTTGAGCAGGATCTTGTGAACATGCTGGTGCGAGCAGCGGCAATTGGCAAGTTCGGGGGACAGGTCGGTGTCGACGACGATCCCGGGATAAGCAGACATGCGGTCACTGTGCTCGATGGACTCGAGATAACGGTGGATGTGGTCGTTCAGCCCGATAACCGGCGCCTTGTTTTTCCTCCCCCGCGCCACCGAAACCAGGTCTGAAACAACCGCCGCCGCCCGCTGCCCCGCTTCCTGAAGTTTCTTGATCTCCTCGTAATGCGGGTCTCCCGGCTCCATTTCCATCAGCAGCAGATCCGGATAGTTGACCACCGCCGTCAGGATATTGTTCAGGTCATGGGCCACCGAACCGGCCATCAGTCCCAGCGCTTCAAGTTTGTTCGCCTTTGCCAGCTTCTCCTGGAGCTCGAGCCGTTCCCGCTCGTGCTTTTTGCGTTCGGTGATATCCCTTACAACCATGACCTTGGCCGGCCTGCCGAGATATTCCATTGACCGATACCTGATTTCTGCCGGAAACCGGGAACCGTCCCCCCTCATCCCGGTGAGCTCAAGACCATCGATCAGTTCTTCGTCGAACCATCTTCCACCTGCTTTCCCCGCTGATCCGGGTAGAAAAAGCCTCCCGGCAACCTCGGCCGCGGCGAGTTCGTCGCGACTTGCACCGAACATACTCAGAAACTGGTTATTCGCATCGGCCAGAAACCCATCCTGGAGTACCGCGATCCCCTCCCATGCCGCATCGGCCAGAATCTGAAACCGGGCCTCGCTCGTCTGCAGGTCATGCCTGAGCCGGTTGTGTTCGAGGGCCTTGTCCAGCGTTTTCAGCAGATGATCGTGGTTGATCGGCTTGGACAGAAAATCATACGCCCCTTTTTTCATTGCCGTAACGGCAGTCTCGACCGTATTGAGGCCGGTCAGCATGATGGACGTCGTGTTCCTGCACGTGGTGGTGATGAATTCGGCGATTTCACAGCCGGACATATCCGGCAGCCCCACATCGAGCAGGGCCAGGTCAAACTGTTTTTTGCGGAGCAGGCCCAGCGCTTCGCTGCCGCTCAGCGCGCTCGTGCAGGAATAGTGGTAATGGTTGAGAATACCCTGCAGTCCCTCGACAAACCGCTCTTCATCGTCAACCAGCAGTATCTCTGCGTGTTCCTTCATGATGCCTGACGTTTTTTCACGGGAAGCAGGATCTCGAAGACCGTCCCCCGATCCGGTTCGCTCGAACACGAAATGGAACCGCCGAGATCGCCGACCGCTTTCTTCACGATTGACAGGCCGAGCCCCGAGTGCCCGATGCCCTTCGTCGTGATGAACGGCGTGAACAGGTTGTTTCGCACCGACTCGGGCAGCCCCGGCCCGTCGTCGGCAACCGTAATCATCATTGCCTGCTGGAGGCCATTCCCTTCTTTTGCTCCGGTCCTCACGGTTATCGTGCCCGTATCGCCCATCGCCTCCGCCGCGTTTTTCATCAGGTTGATGATGATCTGCTTGATGCCGTCGGTGGACGTCTCCACCAGGGGCAGGTGCCGGTCCGGGCCAAATTCCACCCGTATCGGCGACTGGGCCAGAAACGATGATTTCACCAGCTGGACGATATCGCCGATCACCTTGTTCACATTGATCGGGTCCATCGTCGTAAACGATGCCTGGGAGAAAACATCGAGCTGGTTGACCATGGACGATATCCGCCTGATCTCCTCGGAGATGATACGCAGCTCTTTTTCAATGCCCTTTTCGTCCCCGACCTTGAGCTTCAACGTGGCGAGATAGTTGTTGATGATGCCAAGGGGGTTGTTGACTTCGTGGGCGAACTTCCTGGCCGTCATCGAAATCGCCGCCTTGCGTTCCGCTTCGACTTCATCCGCCCGCCGGCGCTTGATGCTCTCCAGGTAAAGATACAGACTGACCTGCTGGGTAATGGTCCGGATCAGCCGGTAATCGTTTTTTGGCAGCTCCCGCAACGTACCGGGCAGACCGATGAGGACCACGCCGACCTGCCGGTCTGTCGCAGTCAATGGTATCAGCGCAATTACCCGGCAGTCGAGTGCCGACAGGATCTGGCGGTCCGCAAGGTTTTCCAGCTCGTGATCGCCGTTGAGATAGGCCAGCGAACCGTTGCTGTAGGTGGTGACGACCAGGCTCGTATTGTTCTGCACCGGCAACACCAGCTCCCGGCTCAAACGGTGGTATTTGCTCGTCTGCGACGTTTTACCGCAGAGCAGAACACCGTCTTGGTCGGGCAACAGCAGCAGCACCCGGTCAAAGCCGAAAAGCACGTTCATCGACTGCTCGAACGCTTTCAGCATCGACTCGATATCGCCCGCCTGGGCAACATTTTCCAGAAACCCGGACAGCAGTGAAATTCCCTTGATCCGCGACGCGAGGTTGCGGTTGATCGCCGATTCATCTGCTCCTCTGACGACGATCCGGCCGTCCCCCCCGTCCTCTGAAACGGGTACCTCCACAACGATACCGAGCTCCGAGCTGATCTGCAGAATCTCCTCGTCCACGCCGGTCACAATCGCGTCAACATCAGTCGTGGACAGTGACAGCATTTCCTCTGCGGCTGCCCGGTCGGACTCCGTCCGGTCTGCTCTCCCCAACAGGTTGGCGGCGTAAACGATTTTGACGAACGGCAGCGCCTGTTCGATCCGCTCGGGGTCCTCATGGTGAAAACCGATCGCATCCGCGATCAGCGAGCTCAGCTTCCACTCCCTGATCAACCATGATCCGACTTCACAATGGGAGACGCCGACATGGTCGCGCTCCAGATCGATCAGGTCATCCCCTTCCCGGGTCTCCGCCAGCGCGGTCTCGTATTCTTTCGGAAACGTCGAAACGAGCACCAGTTTTCCAAGATCGTGCAGCAGCCCCCCCAGATATGAGTCCTCGGGATTTGCAAGCCCGGTTCTCTCTGCAAATCGCCGGGCCAGGGTCGCACATTTGAGCGAGTGGTACCAGAACGCGTGAATATTGAAATACTCGAGGTTGGTGAAGCTGCCGGAGCTGAAGACCTGGTGAATGGCCGCGGTGACCGCCATGTTTTTGATGCTGTTCGCGCCGAGATACACGACCGCCTGGTCGACGCCGCTGTAGGTGGTTCTCAACCCGAAATAGGCGGAGTTGACCAGCTGCAGGACCTTGTAGCTCAGCGACGGGTCCTTGCCGATCAGCGACGCCACCGTCGTCAGCGAAGTCGTGTCGCTATCGCACGCCTCGAGCAGCTTCAGCAGGATTTCCGGCAACGCCGGAATATGTCCCGCATCCTTTATTCTGGAGTAGACCGATTCCTGATAGGTCATCTGCCGCTCATATTCAATTCAAGTCATCCGCAGTACGGGCCGACTCGTCCAGCGCCGCCAGTTCCTCCGCGGCGTGGGCGCCCAGGCTCGACAGCCGCGGGTGGAGCGCGGTGACCGTTGCCAAATCCGTGCGGCCGGTAGCGCACACGATAATTCCGCGGGTCACACCTTCGTATTTCAACGGGATACAGACCAGCACATCGTCCCCGAGCAGCCTGCCCAGCTGCCGGTCGCCGAGGTTGATGTGGTTGCCGTCGCTCTGCAGATCCTCGATGACCAGACTCCCGGTTGTATACGCCCTGCTCAGCAGGCTGGTGCTGTTTTGGATCGGGACGACGAAATTGGCCAGGCTGTCCGCGTAAAAGCAGCCGGGATAGTTGACGGCGTTAAGGCAGCGCCCCGTATCATCAAGCACGAAACTGATGACCCGCTCCATGTTGAAGAGCAGGCTGCAGTTGCGGTGCAGACGCAGCGCCCAGGTCTGCAGATCCGTCGAAATTCCTCCCTGGGCCATCAGCGTTCCGGTGAGCAGATTATCCAGAAGATAGCCGGAGAGGCTATAGTTTTTTCCCTGTACTTCCGAATCGCTCCGGGAAGAGTCGGCCATTTCAAGCATGTCGAACGTCGCCCCGACCTCCGTCAGCGCTTTATCCAGCGCATCGCTGACCTGCTCCGCCGTCACCCCCAGCATTTCACCAATAACGGCATCGTCAGGCTGCAGCGTTTGGGAAGCGAGGCCGTGGGCGATATGGACGATACGAACGAGATCGAATCCCGTTTTCACCTGTTCGCTCGGGTAACAGCTGAAGCGCACCGCATCGCACATCATCGATCCGAGACCGAAAGCCTGCAGGATATCGGCGGCCTCCTGGCCCTTCTTCACGTCCGCATCAGCCTGCTCGGCCGTCGCTCGAAACTGGTCTATTTTCAGGAACAGCCCGCACAGATACGCTTCCTCGGGAAACGCAAACGATGCGGTTGCAGCCAGCTCGCGGGCAAACACGGCGCGTCGATAACTCTCCTGCCACTGCCGTAGCAGCCTCAGTTCCTCCTGCGCATCAACCGCTTTCACCGAGCCGGCGATAGCGGCCTGGAGCAGCAGTGCATGGATATCCTGATCATCGAGCCCATCGACAATCTGCTCGAGACGGTGAATATGCCCCAGTGCCGTCGATCCCTCCCGGGCCGCAGCCAGGCGCAGCGCCTGGGCCGCCAGGGCCGGGTCGACAATGAGCAGCTCCCTGAGTTCGTCGCCGCTTGTTTCTCCGTAATTCATCCGCCGGAAAACCACGACCAGAAAAGCCGGAGCGCTGCAGAACCCGGTCGGCAGCTGAACCTGACGAAACAGCCCGCTGACATCGGGTACCAGCGGCTGGGTCAGCGCCTGGGCATCGGGCAGTCGCTGGGGAACATCGTATCTGCGGCCGTCTGTGTAGACTCCGCGGCGGCCCCCCGTCGCCGGCTGGACACGCTCTTTCTGTGCGCTGCGCTCAGCGGATGAATCGCTGTCCTGCTTGATCTGCTCGAGATACCGCTGCCAGAAATCGGCCAGGCGCTCGTCTTTCGTACCGGTCTCGGTACGGGTGAGATTGGTCACAAACGCCTTGACGCACTGCGCCCCGATCGATTCCGGAAACAGCTTCAGCAGCGGTTTCTGCTGCACGACGGCGCGTTCGAAATGATCATCGTGGAGAATGATGCCGGCCGGGGAAATGGAGATTTCCAGGTGTTTGTCGGCGACCTTTTTGTAGCGCAGGTAGGTTTTCTTTGCCTGGGGTACCGATTCGCAGTTGTTGATCAGGATCTTCACCGCCCCCTGGTATCCGTTCAAGCTCAGGATTTTGAGCAGGGCGTATGCATCGGTCAGCGACGTGGCTTCATGGGTGATGACGATAATGATCTGCCGGGCGGCCATGCAGAACGACATGACGCTTTTGGATATGCCGGACGCCGTATCTATCAGGAAATAATCGTAATCCCCGACACCGGACAACGCACTGATCAAGGATTCCAACTGGGCGTCGTCGAGGTTGGCAATCTGCTCCGCCCCCGAGCTGCCGGGGATGATGTCGAACCCGTAATCGGTGTGTACGAGAATATCGTCAAGGGAGCGATGGCTGAAAACGACATCGTCGAGCGTGTATTCCTGGTCGATACCGAGCAGGATATTCACATTGGCAAGCCCGAGATCACCGTCAAACAGACAGGTTCGATGCTGCCGGGCCGTCAGCTCCAATGCGGTGTTCAGGCAAAGATTAGACTTGCCGACCCCGCCTTTACCACTGGTAAATACGATAACTTCGGACATAGTATCTCACGGAACAAGAGGTATCTGAGGCAGTCCTGAAAAATGTACAAAAGTTTCGCGGGGCAAACAAGCAGATTCGGGCACAGCTCCATCTTCCGGCAATCCTGGAGAATTCGAATTTTCGTTTATCTTGTCGGGTTTCCCTGCTGTCAAAGCATGCCGTATAAAAGCCGGGCAGCCGTCTCCGCGCCCCCGATATTGACTGGATTTTCAAACGGGTCCGGACCGGTCTGCAGGATATGCTGAAGTCCCCTGTACAGGGATTCCACGCTGCAGTCCGTTTCTCCTATCTGGAACAATCTCGCCCCCATCGATGTCTGCAGAGCATCGAGGTGTTCGTCCTGCTCCCTGTCCACCATTCCCCGCTTCACGACCAGAGCCGGTATGCCGGTGGCCAGGATGTCGACAAGTGAATTATATCCGCCGAAAATCACCGCGCTCCTGGACGCGCATAAAGCGCGGATATACTGGTCGCCGAACGGTTCCGCGGTACAAAAATCCAGTTCTTCAACCTGCCGCCGCATCGCCGAAAAATCGTCTCCGCCGATAAAAAACCGAAACCGTCCGAACGTGGGACCCGTTATCGAGACCGCTTCCACCAGGTTTTTGAAAAACACATTCGTGTCCCGGCTGAACCACGGGATGGAGATCGTGCAGGCATACTGCCGGTAGCCGGCGGGCTGAACGATATACTCCTGTTCGGCAAGCCGGGAAACATACCCGCATTCGTGCGCGTCGGTCCCGAAGCGCTCATTCAGCATTTCCTTGTGCCCGGTACCCAGTATGGAGCTGTCTCCGTACCAGAACAGCGAACCATACCGTTTCCTGAAAAGTTCCACCGCCATATCGGATCGGGTCTGCGTCACCGTACCGACAACGCCGCGCATCCCCAGAACCCATTGCGGCTGCTCGGAGCCGCCCTCTTCCAGAGCCGGAACGAGCTCCCGGTGTTTGCCCTGCGGACTGTGGTCAACCAGAACCAGGCGCGGCCGATACAGGGCGACGACCTGCCTGATCTGTTCGGCCCTGAGCCGGCCCAGTTCCTGGTCGTCAAATCCGGCGGGGCTGTCTACCCCGGTCGATTTCCCGGCGATGACCTCGGTATCGTAGGCGGGCAGTTTGATCCAGTCAAGCCTGGCCGCCCCGATCAGCTCCCCGGTCTGCCGGCAGCCGGTAATCACGCATATCTTCAGGTGGGGATAGAGCCGGCGCAGCGCCAGGCCGATCGCAACACTGCGGCTGACGTGCCCCAACCCGCGCCCGTCATGACCGTAGAGCAGAATGTCGAGTCTTTGGTTGTCCATATTTCGGTTTAATGACAATCATTTACCTGAATACGCGTCGGGCCTGCCAGTAGTGCTCTCGCCAGTACGAGTTCGTCAAGGTCGACACGATCACCCCTTTTGACTCGGATACATGGAGAAATTCCCGTTTCCCGAGATACATGCCGATATGTCGGTCACCCCAGCCCGTTTTGAAGAAGATCAGATCACCCGGAAGCAGCCCGCCGCCGTCAATCTCGTTGCCGGCCCGGGCCTGATCTTCAGTGGTCCGGGGTAAATTCACCCCGAACTGATCACGGTACGTCAACTGTACGAAAGCAGAGCAGTCCAGGCCGTTTTTATTCTGGCCGCCGTTGCGGTAACGGACACCCTTGTATTCGCTGTACTGGCTCAACAACCGGTTTTTCACTTCAGTGCTGCTCAACCCCAGATCAGGAAGCACCTGCGGCTGATACAGCGTTACTCTCCTGCCGCACCCTTCCATGAACAGTACCAGGAGGAAAACGGCGATCAGCGCCCCCGGCCTGATGCCGTGAAGATGCGTATGTGATTTGATGCCAGACATCAGAAGACCTTGAAAAATTGTCTTTTCGCACAAACTTTTCATTGGGGATGTTAATTGTTTCCTCGACCTATCAATTATATGTTTGCGGGAAAATCTCCATTCACGCCTTGATTTTGAACGAAAATCCGTATTTTTCAAGGTAGCCATAAATATCATGCAATTTTAGAACTGTTCACCAGCGCACGATTTACAAAAGCGAAATAGTATGCGGCACGCAACAACCCACAGACGGAAATCAAAAACCACTCGGTGGGTCTCCGTAACAGCCAGGCCGACATGCCCATTGCTCAGGCTTCCCCTCCTTCCGCCGTCACCAGCGCAATATGCAGGTCACAGACGTTGGTATTGGTCGGGCCGGTTTTGAGCAGCGCACCGCAGGCTTCCAAAAAATGATACGAGTCGTTTTCAGCAAGGAATTTCAACGGATCCAGCTGCTGCCCCTGCGCTTCAGACAAGAGTTCAAGATCGGCAAAGCCGCCGGCGGCGTCGGTCGGACCGTCGTTACCGTCGGTGGACGCCGCCAGGAAGGTGATATTTTCGCACAGCTCCCTGTGTCGAGCGATTTCCAGCAGGTACGCAAGCGCCATTTCCTGGTTGCGGCCGCCCTTGCCGGTGCCCCTTATCTGAACAACCGGCTCGCCGCCGGATAGAATACAGACCGGCGGCCGCGCCAGCGTCGACTGCACCGCACAATCAATTGCGATCCCGGCAAGCGTTTTCGCGATTTCCCTGGCTTCCCCGGTTATCCTGCTGGTCAGCCGTACCACTTCATAGCCGCGCCTGCGCGCCTCTTCCGCCGCACTGTTCAACGCTTCGATATTGGTCCCGATCAGGATATTCTCGGTCAGATCCAGATACGCGCTGCCCGGCTTCACGGTCTCCGGCAGATCTCCGTCCACACCCGCTTTCAGGACGGCACGCACCGTCTCCGGAATTTCCCCGTCGATTTCGTATTTTTCCAGGATTCGCCACGCATCCTCATACGTGGTCGGATCACCGCTGGTGATCCCGGAAGCGATGCTTGACAGCGCATCTCCAACCACATCGGAAAGGATGAAATTGAGCGAGCGCGCCGGTGCCAGTTTCTCGAGCAGCCGGCCGCCTTTCAGCAGGGACAGGTGTTTACGGATACAGTTGATTTCTTCGATATCGGCGCCGCAGGACAGCAGCAGACCAGTCGTTTTCTGTTTGTCCTCCAGGCTCACCGCATACTGCGTCCCCCCGGCATCATATGCGTACGGAAGCGGCAGCAGTGCCGAACCGCCCCCGGATATGAGCGAAATTACCAGCGTCGATTCGTCCGCACGGCCGGCGATGGCGAGAATTCGTTCGGCACCGCGTCGACCGCTCTCATCAGGAACCGGATGGTCCGCTTCGACGATTTCCACTTTTTCCAGTTGTTCGACATGGCCGTATTTGACGACGATGAGCCCGCCGTCCAGGTAATCACCGAGAATCTTTTCCATTGCCAGCGCCATCGGCGCCGTGGCCTTGCCGGTGCCGATAATGAGCACCCTCCGGTACGGGGCCAGGTCGAACGACTGCACCTCATCTCCGAGCCGCACCGTCAACACGCTCCCTTCCACCCACACGTGCTCCATCAGCATTCGGTATGGATCCACCCGGTTCAAACCGGCCGTAAAAATCGCTTCCAGATCTTCCCTTCTTGATAAACTCATTCTCCAGCCCTTTCAGATAATCCCATGGTGACTTGGCAAAATTCGAATTTTCGTTCAAAATCAAGGCGTGAATGGCATTTTTTCCACAGGCATATACAAAATATGTCGAGGAAAAAATTGACATCCGCAACGCAGAGTTTGGGCGAAAAGCAATTTTTCAAGGTTGCCTTATGATTTCGTCCATTATACTGTTATTTTGAGTTGTTAGCCAATACCTGATACGATACGGTGCGTCATTTCCTCTTTTACAGGTCGCCTCACACCCCCGACAGCTCATGAAACTGACATTCTACATGCCGTTGAAACCCCCCGACCATCTCAATCCGTCCGGAGATCTCATCATCGGGCGGGAATTGCACGACGCGTTACATACCGGCGGACATGACATTACCCTGGCGAGCAGTCTGCGCAGCCGCTGGATATACTGGAAACCGCTCACGCTTGCCCGCATGCTGGCGGAGCGGCGGCGGGTCATCACAGCCATGCACCGGGAGGACCCCGATCTCTGGCTGACCTACCACAGCTACTATAAAGCCCCTGACATGCTGGGCCCATATTGCAGCCGGCGGGCCCGGGTTCCATATGTCATCTTCCAGGGTATATACTCCACCAAGCGGAAACGAAACCTGAAGACGCTGCCCGGTTTCCTGCTCAACCGCAACGCGCTTGTACAAGCCCGCATGGTGTTTACCAACAAGCGCAGAGATGAGCAGAATCTTTCCCGGCTGCTGCCCGCAGAGCGCCTGCTCTACATTGCTCCGGGCGTACGCCCGGAAGAGTTCACGTTTGACCGCGCGGCCCGCACAGCACTGAGGGATACCTGGCGTGTTGACGACCGGGTGGTAATCCTGACCGCGGCAATGTTCAGGCCCGGTGTGAAAACCGACGGGCTGCTGCAGGTGATCGCAAGCTGCGCAGCCCTGCTGCAGGCCGGCAAACGGCTGCTTCTCGTGATCGCCGGTGACGGCCGGAACCGCGCGGTTATAGAAGAACAGGCCCGGCAGCGGCTGGGCACGCATTTTTTGTTGCTCGGTAAAATTCCCCGCCTGGAACTCTATCGATACTACAGTGCCGCGGATATATTCGCTTTTCCCGGCATTCAGGAATCGCTCGGCATGGTATATCTCGAAGCCCAGTCGGCAGGCCTCCCGGTTGCGGCATTTCAGGACTGGGGGGCCCGTGAAGCAGTGGTTGACGGACGGACCGGAATCCTGTCACCGGCAGCTGCCCCTGACCGCTTTACCGGCGCAATAGAGACGCTGCTGGACAACGCCGAGCTGAGAAGAAAACTGGGAAATGAAGCCCGAAATCACATCAGGACAAACCACGACAGCACCGTAAATTACGGCCGTCTGGTACAGTCCCTCGCCGGTATTGCCCGCAACCGTGCTCTGCCCGGACCTTGATATAAAACACTTAACCATGTATATAAAACATTTAACCAATTAGAATCAAATAATAAATTTTCATTTCTCACGCTATACCGACCCGGGATTACACCGGGTGCCGCTCTATGGGAACGACACGTAATCATACGGCTGCTCTGCTGGTTTTGCTGCTCCTCCTGCTGCCGTTTTCTTCCGCCTGGGGGGCTCAATCGTCCGCTGATATCGACTGGTTCGCGCTGATCATGAAGCTGATGGGCGGCCTCGCCCTGTTCCTTGCCGGCCTCGAACAGCTGTCGGACGGCCTGAAAAAAGCCGCCGGCGGAACCTTGAAGGTCATGCTCGGACGGCTGACCACGAACCGGATATCGGGCGCCGTTACCGGTGCAGTGGTCACTGGTATTCTCAACTCTTCATCCATTACCACGGTGCTTGTCGTCGGGTTTGTCACTGCCGGCGTCATGACGCTGTCCCAGTCGGTGGGCGTGATCATGGGCGCCAATATCGGTTCGACGGTAACCGCCCAGATTCTCGCATTCAATATTTCCGCATACGCACTGCTGCCGATAGCCGTCGGTTTTTTCATGATTTTCAGCGATCGCAGCGACCGGATCAAATATGCCGGAATGATGATTATGGGAATGGGCATGGTCTTTTTCGGCATGTCGATCATGAGTGACGCGATGTCGCCGCTGCGCAGCTACGATCCGTTTCTCGAAATGCTGAAAAAAATGGCCAATCCGCTGCTCGGTATTCTTGCCGGAGCACTGTTCACCGGCCTGGTTCAGTCATCGGCGGCGACCGTCGGCATCGCGATTGCGCTGGCCAGCAAGGGTTTTTTGACCCTGGATGCAGGTATAGCGCTGGCCCTGGGGGCAAATATCGGCACCTGCGTTACCGCGCTGCTCGCCGCCATCGGCAAACCGCCGGAGGCGGTCAGGGCTGCCGTTGTCCACATCGCTTTTAACATCGCCGGGGTGCTCGTATGGTTTTTCTTTATTCCCCAGCTTGCCGCTTTTGCAACCTGGTTTTCACCGCAAAGCCCCGAGCTCGAAGGAAGCGCCAGGCTGGCTGCCGAAGTGCCGCGCCAGATCGCCAACGCCAACACCCTGTTCAATGTCGTCAACACCGGTGTTTTTCTACCATTCACCACCGTTTTTGCGTGGGTGGCGACCAAACTGGTCCCGGAACGGCCTGCGCCTCCCGGCCCCATCAGGCCGGCCTATCTTGACCCATCGGTCCTCAATGTTCCGTCCCTGGCGCTGGAAGGGGTACGCCAGGAACTGGCCCGGGCCAGCGGCATAACCCTGGACATGTTCCTGAAGGCCAGGCAGGCCCTGGTCAACGACGATGTCGAGCTGATGCAGTCGCTGGCGCGGGAGGACGATAAGGTCGATTTTCTCGAGAGAGCCTGTCTCCACTATTTAAGTGAAATCAGGAAAAACGAACTGACTGCCGCTGAAAGCGCCGATCACCAGAACCTGCTGGTAACCGCGGTGGCTTCTGAAAACCTCGCCGACGTGGTCAGCACCGACCTCGTCCGGCTCGGCGTCGAAGCGATTCGGCTCAGTCATACCCGCAGCGAAGAAACCAAGCGGCTTTCGTACGATCTCTATTATTCGGTGGAAAACTGCCTGTTGATGCTCGGTGCCGTGCTGAAAGAACGAAACCGGACCGCCGCCGAAAAGATTCTCAATTACGATGAAAAGATAAAATCGATTCAGCAGGAGTTTTTAACCCGCAAGGCCAGCCGGCTGGGCTACGAAGACGCAGCGGCCCTGCAGACGGCCCGCATAGAAGTGTCAATGTCGGACAAGCTGGTGCGGATGTACAGCATTATCAGGCGGATCACGAAAGCAAACGTCGATTTAAACCCTACTTCAACAACTTCCTGACCGCCTGGGCCGCCGAAACGGTCGTGCTGGTCCGATACGCCTCATGCTGCTTTTCTATGGACGACAGGTCGTACAGGTAGTTGACCATCATTCCGTACGACTGTTTCATGCCTTTGTCGGAGAGATTGGCCGCCCAGTTGATCTGTTTGACCCGGGCACCGTTGGTCAGGTGAAAGTGGGCGACCCGATCCAGGGTCTGGCTGCCCCGCCGCGCCTTCAGCAGATAACGGGCACACAAAGACAAGAGCGACTGCTGCAGTTTCAGGTTTTTTTCACTGATCCGGTTCGAATTCTGTTCGGGTGTAAAAAGCTCGCTGCCGTCGTCCAGTTCGGCAAGTTGTTCGAGAACTTCCCGGGCCTGGACAACGTCCCGTTTTAACGCGGCGTCGTCCGGGTCATCATGATCCGCCAGGTTCTCGAGCCACGATGAAAAACCGGGGATCGGCGACAGGGTTGCGAAATGTTTCAGGGCCGGCAGTTCCGCAAGAAGATCTGCCACCACCCGTTTGATCAGAAAATTCCCGAAACTGACCCCGGCCAGCCCGGACTGGCAGTTTGAAATGGAGTAGAAAATTGCCGTATCGGTTTTCTGCGGATCGATCAGCGGCGCTTTCTCGTCGAGCAGGTCATGGACGTTGGTCGCTATCCCGTTAACCAGGGCGACCTCAACGAAAATCAGCGGTTCCTCCGGCATGCTGGGATGGAAAAAGGCGTAGCAGTGACGATCATGTTCAAGTCGATTTTTCAGGTCTTTCCACGACCTGATCTCATGAACCGCCTCATACTGGATAAATTTTTCGAGCAGCGCCGCCGAACTGTTCCACGTGACACGCTGCAGTTCGAGAAACCCGATATCGAACCAGGAAACCAGCAGCCGGTACAGATCCTGATCCAGATCCTGCAGGGCCTGATGGTCTTTTGCCCAGCGCATCAGTTCCGCCCGCAGATCAACGAGAAATTTCACCCCGCCCCGGAGACCGTTGAACTGGCGGAGGATTTTCGCCCGCGGCGGTTCGAGCAGGTTCCGCAATTCAAACGTCAGGCGCCGCTCTTCACGATGATCCTGCGTTTCACGGCGGGCCTTTATCGCAGATTCAACCGCATCGTTGTCGACATCGTACTCTTCGGCCAGCAGGGTCAAAAATCGCCGCCGCCCACTGGCGTTAAGCACCAGGTACGCTTCGCCCAGTTCAGCGGCGCGGGCGCGGGCGGACACCTCCCCCCCTTTTGCTTCCAGGCACGCGTCTATCTTTTTCCTGACCTTGCCGAAATCACCTTTAGGCAGACTGGGCCCGATCACGTTTTTCAGCGCCGCCGGCTCACCCAGCGGCCAGTACTCTCGGATCAGTTTTCTGGTTCGATGCCACAGCGGTTCCTGCCTGTCAGTCATGTCACCCCCTCCAATGAAATGAACGGACTCCAACGGAAAGTCAGTCATATCAGGATACACGCTGACAACAAGACTATGCAAGCAGGAAGGTGCCGTATGGTAAATACTTCCAGGCAACAATAGAAATAATTGTGCAAATGTGAATACTACGCTGGATTAGGGTTGGGTGTGAAGCAGCAGGAGAGTAGAAAAGTGAATGCGGGGACAAGCCGAAGCCTGTCCCCGCATTGTCTGCATACGCAGCCTAGAGCGGCTTCATGGCACCCATGAAGGCACGCAGTTCGGCCCCGATCGCCTCCACGTCAGTGTAGCGGATCGCTTCGTTGACATCGATCAGGTCGAGATTGTCGACGCCGGTATCTTCAAGATCCAGGCCTTTGCCGATTACGTCGGTGTCGATCGCCTTCATGAAGTCGCTGAGCAGCGGTACCGCCTGGTTGGAAAACAGGTAACAGCCGTATTCGGCGGTATCGGAAATGACGACATTCATCTCGTACAGCTTCTTTCTGGCAATCAGGTTGGCAATCAGCGGCACTTCGTGCAGTGACTCGTAATATGCGGATTCCTCTTTGATACCGGAATCAACCATCGTGTCAAAAGCCAGTTCGACCCCGGCTTTGACAAATGCAATCATCAAGATGCCGTGGTCGAAATATTCCTGCTCGGAAATGTCCTGATCCGTCGATTCGGACTGCTCGAACGGCGTTTCACCGGTGGCCTTGCGCCACGCCAGCAGGTCTGCATCGCCGTTTGCCCAGTCATCCATCATACCTCTCGAGAACGCGCCGGACATGATGTCGTCCATGTGCTTTTCGAAAAGCGGCTGCATGATGTTCTTCAATTCTTCGGACAGGATATGCGCCTTGATTTTGGCCGGGTTCGAGAGCCGGTCCATCATATTCGTAATGCCGCCGTGCTTCAGCGCTTCGGTAGTAACCTCCCAGCCGTACTGTACCAGCTTCGATGCGTATCCGGCATCCACTCCCTTCTCGATCATTTTATCGTAGCAGAGGAGCGAACCGGCCTGCAGCAGGCCGCAGAGAATGGTCTGTTCACCCATCAGGTCGGATTTTACTTCGGCAACGAATGACGACTGCAGTACGCCGGCCCGATCTCCGCCGGTTCCGCAGGCATAGGCTTTGGCGATTTCCAGGCCGAGGCCGTCCGGATCGTTTTCGCGGTGTACGGCGATCAGGGTCGGGATGCCGAATCCGCGCACGTACTCCTGACGCAGTTCAGTGCCCGGCCCCTTAGGGGCGACCATGATGACGGTGATATCGTCCCTGATCTGCATACCCTCTTCCACGATATTGAAACCGTGTGAATAGGACAGGCACGCTCCCTCTTTCATCAGCGGCATGATTGCACCAATGACTTTTGAGTGCTGCTTGTCGGGAGTCAGGTTCACGACAAGATCGGCAGTCGGCAGCAGTTCCTCATAGGTGCCGACGGTAAAACCGTTTTCCGACGCGTTTTTCCAGGACTGTCGCTGCTCCGTTATCGCCGCTTCACGCAGCGCATACGATACGTCGAGACCGGAATCGCGCAGGTTCAGCCCCTGGTTGAGCCCCTGGGCGCCGCAGCCGACAATCACGATTTTCTTCCCTTTGAGTTCCTCGACGCCATTGAATTCGTCGCTCTCCATGAAACGGCACTGACCGAGTTCTTCGATCTGCAGTCGCAGCGGCAGTGAGTTGAAGTAGTTTTGAGCCATAGCCTATCTCCTCCGGTTTATGTTCTTTTTATGGGTTATATGGTTATCGAGCTGACAACGTATGAAGATAATCGTATTGCGTCAAGTGATTTATTCGTGATACTATGTTGCAATATTTGCAACGTAGTATGCCACCGAAGTATACATGTCATAGCCATCTGTGCCCCGTCGTCTTCATGGATATACGACCACTCACGCTGTTTCTGCATCTGGCCGAGAGCCTCCATTTCGGCCGCACGAGCAGGGCCTGCAACATTTCCCGGTCAGGACTCACCAGAACCATCCAGCGGCTTGAGCAGGAACTGGGAGAGCAGCTGTTTCGCCGCAACAACCGCTCCGTTCAGCTCACCGAAACCGGCAGACTGTTCAGGGAATACGCCTCCGATGTCGTGCACCGCTATCGCAGCCTGAAAACCAGCATCGCGTCTGACAAACGGCTGCGCGGCGAGTTGTCCATATATTGTTCGGTTACCGCGATCCTGTCGATCCTGCCGTCCATTCTCAACACCTTTCGCCGCCAGTATCGCGATATCCACCTGAAACTGTCGACCGGCGACGCGGCCATGGCCCTGGCGCGCCTGGAAAACGGTGAGGCGGATATTACCATTGCCGCCCTGCCCGAGCGGCTGCCCCCGCACATCCGTTTTTTGAAGCTGCTTGAAACACCGCTTATATTCATCGGCCCCGGCGATCAGAAACATCGTGATATGGCCATCGAGCAGTGGCTGCAGCAGGGGGTTATCATGCCCGAACGCGGGTTGAGCCGGGACCGGTGCGAACGCTGGTTTGCCGAAAAAAACATCACCCCGGAAATCTATTCGTACGTGGCCGGCAACGAAGCGATGATCGCGATGGTGGCGATGGGCGGCGGAGTCGGCGTGGTGCCGCAACTGGTACTGGAAAACTCGCCGCTGCACAGCCAGGTTGCAACCATCGCGGCAATACCTGAACTCGAACCGTTCGACGTCGGCATCTGCACGACCAGAAGCAGCGGCGGCAACCCGATCACCAACGCCTTCTGGCACATAGCCGAGCACAGCGCTCTACCAAATACCGGAGATACGTATGCCCACGATCCTGATAACCAATGACGACGGCATCCACAGCCCCGGGCTGACGGCACTCAAGCAGGCGCTCGCGTCGCTGGGCCGTGTTGTTACGGTCGCCCCGGACCGTGACAACTCAGCCATTTCCCATGCCTTGACCATGAACCGGCCGCTGAAGCTGACCGAGCTTGAAAACGATGTCTATACGCTGGACGGCACCCCCACGGACTGCGTGTCGATCGGGCTGAGCAAAGTGCTCGACCGTAAACCCGACCTGCTGGTCTCGGGGATCAACAACGGCCCGAACATCGGCGACGATATCACGTATTCGGGAACCGTTTCTGCGGCAATCGAAGGTACGATGTACGCCGTATCGTCGATGGCCGTGTCGATGGCCGGAGATCCGCCCATCAATTTTACCAGGGCGGATGCGGTGGTCAGAAGCCTGGCCGAAATCGTCATGCGGCACGGGCTGCCGGCGAATACCCTCGTTAACGTCAACATTCCCGATACGATCAACCCGAAAGGAATCAGGGTCACGAGGCAGGGGCGGCGGATCTGGCAGCAGGCGGTGCACGAGGTAAAAGACCCCCGCGGCCGGGTCCACTACTGGATTGGCGGCGGCACGCCGCTGCTCGACAGCGGCAGGGACACCGACGTGCAGGTGCTGTCGGAAGGATATGTGACGATATCCCCGATTCACCTCGACCTGACAAATCACGAGGGGATCAGCTATTTCAGGGAAGACCTGGATCTCGAGAACCTGCTCTGAGCAGGAAAAACGCTCTATATGGCGCTGCGCTGTCGTTCCGATGATGCGCTTGTCGCCTCGACGTGGTAGGTTATCGAAATAACCGATAATTTATTGTGGGGGATTTATGCAGATTACGTGTCACGGTGCGGCCGGATTTGTAACCGGCTCATGTCATTTGGTAGAAACATCGGCGTCGCGATTTCTGATCGACTGCGGCATGTTTCAGGGCAGCAAGGCAATGAACCGGCTCAACTACGAACCGTTCGATTTCGATCCGGCTTCCATCGATTTCGTCATCAATACCCACGGCCATATCGACCACTGCGGCCTGCTCCCGAAGCTGGTAAAGCACGGCTTCAACGGAACGATCTATGCCAGCCCGCCGACGGCCGACCTGCTGCCGATCATGCTCCAGGACTCCGCCTTCATCCAGGAAAAAGACACCGAGCATGAAAACCGGAGAAGGCTCAGAAAAGGTCAGGAGCCGAGACAGCCGCTTTACACGATGGAGGATGTCGACAAAACCGTCGATCTGATCCGGGAAATCAACTACGACACGTCCATGAAGACCGATGCCGCAACCGCGTTCAGACTGCGCGACGCCGGTCATGTCATCGGCTCGGCAATCGTCGAACTGTTCATCGTCGAAGAAAACGGTGAAGAGGTAAAGGTCGTCTTTTCCGGCGATCTCGGCCAGTGGGACGTGCCGATCATCGAGGATCCGACCTATATCTGGAACAGCGACTACGTCTTCATCGAATCCACCTACGGAGACCGGATTCACCAGAAAGTCGGCCCCCGCAAGGAGGTCCTGTTCGAGCACATCAAACGCACGTACGAGCGGGGAGGGAAACTGCTGATCCCGTGCTTTGCGCTGGAACGAACCCAGGAGCTGCTCTACACGCTGAGCGAGCTGAAAAACGAGGAGCCGGACTTCCCGCCGATGAACATCTATCTCGACAGCCCGCTGGCCATCAAGATCACCGAAGTGTTCAAGAACCACCCCGACTATTACGACGAGGAAGCCCGGGCACGGAGGGATCAGCCGTTCGATTTTCCGGGCCTGGTGTGCACGCCGAGCGTCGATGAATCCCGCCGGGTCAACGTGATGGAAGAACCGGCCATCGTCATTGCCGGCAGCGGCATGTGTACCGCCGGCCGCATTCGCCATCACCTCAAACACGGCATCTGGGACCCCAGAAATACCGTACTCTTCGTCGGTTACCAGGCACCGGGGACACTCGGCAGAATCCTGCTCGAAGGCGCCGAGGAAATCAAGATGATGGGGGATACGTACGCGGTTAAAGCCGAGATGAAGAAAATCGGCTCATTCTCAGCCCATGCGGACCATAATGAACTGACCAACTGGCTGAACAGCTTCAGGGAAAAACCTAAAACCGTGTTCCTGATCCACGGGGAAGAAGACACCCTCGAATCATTCAGCGCAAGCCTGGAGGAAAAAGGGTTTACCACCAGGATCGCTGAAAAAGGCGTGCCGCTGTTCCCGGTCTAGGGTCATTCCAGGCTTCAGGTCCTGCCAGCCACCAGATGGGGATTGAGTGGGCACGAAGCTCCACGCCAGCGAGGTGCGGCTACTGGATCACCCACTGGCCTTGATTGTTGCGGCACGCGGTCGTTGTCGTTTTCTGGGGCTGTCCGTCGATAGTCGCCATTACTTCCGCCTGGCGGCAGACCTGATTGTTGCTGGAATTCTGGTATGCCGGCTGCGGTACGACCTGATAGGATGAACCCGTATCCGGATTCACCCACGCCACCGGCTGCCCCGATGGCCCGCTTTCATAGGCATTGCTGAGCTGCTTGCGGTCATACTTATCCATTTCATTGCCGACGATATATCCGACCATCGTCCCCACTGCCGCGCCGATGAGGGTTGACTCGGTGTCATTGCCGATGGCCTGGCCGATCAGTGCCCCGCCGGCGGCACCGCCGATGGCCCCCTGCTGCCCTTTGTTCATACTGGTGTTCGTGCAGGCCGCGGTGCTTAAAATTAACGCTGACATAATCAGCAAGACTTTGAATTTCATATAATTTCTCCTCATGTTCAAACGGTTGCCGTGATGTTATCGTTTACCATAACCATATAATCATCATGTCGTAAAGGAAGATCGTTTTTTGACAGCGGAGCTAGCTCAGGTTCACAATAACATATACCACAGGCAGCAGATACAGCAGAACCAGAACGAAACGGTTCGCCGCAAGCGGTTTAAAAAAAACCAAAACGAGCAGCCCGACGAATACAGCAGCCCCCCTCAGCCCCATGGACATATAGCTCCACTTGAGAATGGCTGAGTCAAGTCCTACCACGACCAGCAGCGAAGCCCCAATAAGAACGGCTATGGTGCTTAAGCGGATCAGGCGAATCGGCGGAATCATACCGGACATCATGCCGGTCGGCCTGATAAAGTCGTTGTATATGTTGGTCGTTACCCCGAGCACGAGCCCGGCACCGGTGCCCAGGACGATGAGCAGGATTCCGGCGGAGAAAAATGCGGCCAGCGCAGGGGGAAAGGCGAATCTGAGAAAATAGGGCAGCGCCTGGTCCGGGCTGGCGGCGACTTCCGGATGATTGGCACGCAGGTACAGCCCCACGATGATGCCGAGCACGCCGATGGGGGGGATTATTGCAGCACTCAGAAAAGCCCCGTTGCGAGCTTCCCGGACATCTCTGGCCGAGAAGATGGCCTGCAGGTAAATCTGGGTTGAGAGGACCCCGACCATCATGGAGAACATATCGACTGCTGCCGTCTTGGCCCCATAGCGGTCGAATCCGAGCATATCGAGGTGCGGGGGCAGATCTGCAATGATCCGGCCCAGACCGCCTCCGTGGTAGAGAGCAATACCGGCGCTGGAAACCATGATGAAGTAGAGCATGAAAAACTTGATCTTCCCGATCAGGCCGGCTCCGGTGACGCCGCCGATTATCACAAACGTGCCGATCAGAAACATCGTGATCAGGATCGACACCATGTTACCGAACGAGAAAATAGCCTGCAGAATGGCAATCGATGCGAGAAACTGGCCGACAACATGGATGAACATGCCGGCAGAATTTATCGCGCTGCAGTAGTACCTGAACCGCTGTCCGAAATATTTACCCAGGTATTCAGATACGGTGACCACGCCCTCCTCCCTGAGGGCGCGGGCGAAGAAACAGCCGAGAAGAAAGCAGGAGATGCCGCTGCCGAAGGTGAATATCCCGGCTGAAATGCCGTGGGTATAGGCGGTCTGTACCGTTCCGACGGTGGAGACACCGCCGACCAGGGTGCCGACGATGATCCAGGAAACACCGAAACGGGTGAATGTTCGGTTGGCAACTGAAAAGTCGTCGACCGATTTAACCCTGGCCGACCCCCTGATCGCGATAAAACTGATGGCTGCAAAGGTGAGCAGGAAGGTAATCTGATAGACAAGCGCATCCATGGTTCTGCAGTTTCAAGGGCGCCCCGAACCTTCACCGCTCCCCGGTCGCACGTAAAATATCCTCCTGCATCGCCTCGATAACCGGTATCGGGTCGGTCGCCCTGGTTATCGGCCGGCCGACAACAACATGATCCGCACCGCTGGCGATTGCCGTACCTGCCGTGACGATCCGTTTCTGATCCTCGTCACCGCCGGAGTCCGGCCGTATGCCGGGTGTTACGATCAGCAGTTGATCACCGAATGCGTCGGTCAGCGGCCCCGCCTCCAGGCCGGAACAGACCACGCCGTCGCAGCCCAGTTTTAGCGCCCTGCCGGCCCGGTACCGGACAAGGTCGGCAAGTGAGCGGGTCATGCCTTCCGCCCGCATTTCCTCTTCACCGATACTGGTCAGCACCGTTACCGCCAGCAGTTTCATGTCCCCGCGCGCCTCGACGGCCGCCTTGATTATCGGGTCGTTGCCGTGGATCGTGGCCAGGCTGATGCCGCGATTGTTCAGTTGTTCCACCGCCAGCTTGACCGTTTCCGGAATATCGTAGAATTTCAGGTCGAGCATCACTTTGTGGCCGCGCTCGAGAATCCAGTCGACCGTGTTGAAATAGTCCGCCATGAAGAGCTGCAGACCAACCTTGAAAAAGCCGATATGAGATTCACAGGCGCGCACCATGGCCTGTGCTCTTTCCGCGCTCTCCAGATCCAGCGCGACAATGATGCGATCCTTGAAATCCATCTCTTTATTCATGTTTGGTACCTCTATGGGAATTCGTTGCATTGATATGGTATCCTCTGCGCGTGCCAAATGATATCACCCGCTCGCACAGCGCTTGAAAATCGGTCTGCTCCATCGTCGCCCCCTGTTCCAGCAGTTCAGTAATTTCACGAATGAGCGACAACTCATCCTCAACCGTCCCGCCTGCCTGCAGCAGGCTGTTTCCCTGCTCAACAAGGTCTGCGACGGTTGCCGATTGCAGCTGATCTTCCCGGCACAGCCAAACGAACTGCTCGATCATGTAAGCGCCGTCTGTTGGCGGAGCCAGTTCCTCATCGATCGCAGGGGCCACGGATTCCCTGAGAGCCCGGTCACCCGCGACCTTTGCGGCCGGCCGTACCGCCTGTTCCCTCTGCTGGTTGCCGAGCGGTTTCATTTCCCCAGGCTGGAGGTATACCTCCGACTTTTCAGGAACCGCGGTCCGCATCCGCTCATTTTTCTTCGACCTCGCCGCGGCTTTACCGGCCGTTCGGCCCAACTCCATGGAAAACGTTGCGCCCGGCTCATCCGGGCCGGGCGCTTCCGCCAGCCCCTCTTCCGCTTGTTCGACCTGGACAGCGTCAGCGGCAACCGTCGCCGGAGCCGGGGCTCTGCCGGCTTCTGCATGCACCGTTTCAATTACCGCTTTATCCTCCGCTTTATCCGGCTGCACCATCGGCTGATAGTCAATGGACAGATACAGCATGACCCCGACCGCGACGGCGCACGCCGACCCGGCTGCGGTGAGCAGGCTCCGCTTTTTCAGCAGCGATGGCTGCTGTTGCGACTCGGCGTCGATCGCTGCAGAAATATCCCGCCATTTTTGATAGCAGGTCTCACAGGTCGAAAAATGATCGAGCAGCCGCTGCCGCTCATCCGCGCCCGGCTGCATTTCCAGAAATCGGGCAATTTCCTCGTCCCCGGGACACGTCTCCGGCCCAGAAGGCTGATCAGCGGCCAGCGCGAGATGCCCCAGCAGCTCATTTTCGCGGCTGCGGTTATGTGCGGGTTTCTTCCTGCTCATGGTCAATACCTGGCCAAATTACCGGTGTCCTTTTCTATGACGGACCCATCATCATCTTGTGTCCACAACTCAATCGAGCAGCAGCTGTATCTCGTCGCGACAGCCGGCGCGCTCGAACGTTTCCCGTATCCGCCTGTACAATCGTCTCATTTTACCGTGTACCTGAAACCTGTTCAGGCCGATCTTTCTGCCCGCGTCCGTGACCGAATAGCCGTCCCGATGGCATAATTTGAGCAGCAGCCGTTCTTCCGCTGTCAGCTCAATCCGACATTCGCTCAAACGTCCCAAAGCGCGCATTTTATCGTTATCGGCCATGCCCCCGACAACCATCTGGTACACCCCCGCCAGAAAGAGTTCCCGCTCTTTTTCCTCCAGCGTTGACGGTGCGGATTCAGCATCTGTTTTCAGGGCGGCCTCATCGAGCTCCACCGCCTGCACCTGCAGCCGGCCGCAATCGGTTATTTCGCCCAGTATCCTGTCTGCCGCCGATTCGAGCTGATCCGCTCCAAACTGCGAGAACCGGTCGGCGGCCCGATGGATCGCATCGTTATAGGAGAACCGTTCCAGGCACAGCAGCCGATACAGGTGCAGCCAGATACCACCGAGTTTTCTCAGCCATAGCGGCGGTCGCACGCGGCCGAACCGTTTCCTGGAAAAATCTTCGAGCCGATTATACACAATCGAAGAGAAATAAGATTTCAGGCTCGCGCCGCCCCGGTACTGGGTCAACGCTCTCCACCCGTCCGCTTCGAACTGGTCAAGCACCCACAGGGCCGCTTCTTCGGCAAGCGTGTCATCAGCAAACCGGCGGCGGGCCAGTCGATTGACCAGGCCCCAATGCTTCAGGCCCCAGTTGCGGAAGTAATCGAACGATTGCTGGTCTGTGCCGGATTTCACTCGTCTGTTTTAAAAAAAATTTTCTGCGTCGCGACACACCCGCGGTCATGGTCCGTCATACCGGATAGCAGGCAGTCGACGCCCCCAGGCATGACAAACGCCATCATACAACCTGAACAGGAGAATATCATGAACAAAAAGATTCCCGTGCTTTTGCTCGTCCTCTGCATCTCGAGCCTGTCCTGCAGTGAAAACATTGTCAGGACAACAGACAAAAAACAGCCGCCCGTGGCAACTGAACAGGAAACAGAAGCAACAGGACCTGATGCAGGTCTTTACGGAGAGGCCGCCGCTGAGGGAAAAACTGCAGCAGACGAAGAAGCGGCAGATCTCGCGGTAGCGGACGCGTTACACCACAACCAGATGCCGCAACCCCAGGCTCACAAAGCGGTAGGAGTCCCCACTGAATCTGGTTACGCGGCACCGGCACAGGCAGAGTATCACCACTTCATGCCATCCCGCCCGGTTGCACCGTCATACCCTCCGGGTCCGACCGGGCAGTGGAACCGGGAGTCCTACGACGCCGTTGAGGAAAACCGCTTTATCAACAGCATGAACGATCCGCTGTCAACTTTTTCGATCGACGTGGATACTGCATCATATGCCAATATCAGGCGATTCATCAGTCAGGGGCACCTGCCCCCGCAGGGCGCCGTGCGGACCGAGGAGATGATCAACTATTTCACTTACCGTTATCCGGAGCCCGGACAGAACCACCCGTTTTCGGTCCATACCGAAATTGGCCAAAGCCCGTTTCACCGCGATTACCAGCTCGTCAAAATCGGCCTGAAGGCGCGGGACCTGCCCACGGAGAAACTGCCCCCCTCGAACCTGACCTTCCTGATCGACGTGTCCGGATCGATGAATCGCCCCAACAAGCTCGGCCTTTTGAAACAGTCGCTGAAAATGCTCACCGCCCAGCTTAGCCCCCAGGACCGGGTGGCCATGGTGGTTTATGCCGGGTCAGACCGGATTGCGCTGCAGCCGACCCCGGGCAGTGACAAGGATGTCATCATCAATGCAATCGATTCACTCGACAGCGGCGGCTCCACCCATGCGTCGAGCGGCATTGTAACCGCCTACGAACTGGCGCGAAGATCGTTTATGCCCGGCGGCAACAACCGGGTGATCCTCGCTTCCGACGGTGATTTCAATGTCGGCGTCACGAGCCGGGGTGAACTTCAGGCCCTGATAGAAAAACAGCGGGACAACGGTATTTACCTCACGGTGCTGGGATTCGGGGACACCAATTACCACGACGACACGATGGAAATCCTGGCCGATAAAGGCAATGGCAACTATGCGTACATCGACTCCCTGCTCGAGGCCAAAAAAGTATTGATCAAGGAGCGCAGTTCCACCCTGTTTGCGCTGGCCCGGGATGTAAAACTCCAGGTCGAGTTCAACCCCGCGGTGGTTGGCGCCTACCGGCTGATCGGCTACGAGAACCGGGTGCTGCAGGATGAGGATTTCAAGGACGACAGCAAAGACGCCGGGGAGATCGGCCTCGGCCATACCGTCACCGCTCTGTACGAAATAATACCGGCCGGGCACCCGGATATCCCGAGTGTCGACAGCCTGAAATATCGGCAGCCGGCCGGCAACGGCGCCTACTCGACGGAAATGCTCACCGTCAAAGTGCGCTACAAGCCTGAAGGAAGCAGCACCTCAACGCTGCTGACGCATGCCCTTCAGAATGAATCCAAATCCATGGCGCAGACCAGCGCCGATTTCAGGTTCGCCGCCACGGTTGCCGGATTTGCGATGCTGCTCAAAGATTCCGATCACCTCGGGTCCTTTGACTGGAATCAGTGCCTGGTGCTGGCGAAACAGGCCCGAGGCGAAGACCAGGAAGGGTATCGGGCAGAGTTTATCCGGCTGGTGGAAATGGCCGAGCTGATTCATAATCAAGGATAAAAGCCGTGAGAAGGGGACAGGCTGAAGCCTGTCCCCGAAGGCGCAGACTCAGGTATTTTAAAAATTGAAAAAGGGGAAAGACACGGCGGAATCGTGGTTGATTGGCCTTGACTGCATCTCGGAGGCCCGCTGTATCAGTGGAACGGTTGGCAATGTAGGAGAAAGGCCGGAGGCCTTTTTACCGGTTGTCGTGGAGCTGATACGGCGATAAGGCCGGAGGGAAGCAGCCAAGGCCAATCAACCGCGATTCCTGTCCCTGAACCAGGCAAGAGCGGGCAGATACAGGGGGTTGGAAGGTGGGCGTTTATATCCCCAGTGTGCAGGGGGAGTTTAACCCTGGAAAATAAAAAATTTGCGGACCGCGTAGTTGATCATCACCGCGGAGAAGATATTCGCGGCAAACGCATAGGTCGTCAACAGCGAAAACCGCTTGATCAAAAATCCCATCAGCGCCGTTCCGATCAGCACGCTGATTCCCGAAACCGCATAAAACAGCGCGATTTCGATGATGAACGGGTGCCTGCCCGGTTCAAATACCCAGAGGATGTTCAGCATGTAGGCAACCATGTTCGCGGCGATGAACGCGAGTACATTGCTGATCATCGAATTCCGCGCCCGCAGGGTTTCGTCGATCAGATCGAGCCGAATATGCAGGAAGCGGACAAAATGATCCTTTTCCTGCAGGGCCGGAAACAGCTTCCATGCGATAAGGTGGAAAATCAGGATATGGGTCAGCGTCGCCACCCCGCCCGCAAGAGCATATTTTATGAACTGAATCAGGTTTTCGTTGATTTCCATAGCGGCTGCTTCGGCAGCATGGTCTCTCTTCAAAGTGCCCGCAGGGGTAAAAATACCGGATAACAAAACAGACTCGCCGAGACCGCGCAAGTAAATTTTCACGTATCCTACCCTATTCCTCCATTTATCCTGGTCTGACCAAAAAGTTCGGGATCGATTTTATTTCCGTTTTGCGTTATAGATTGTAGGTAAACCGGATTCCATACTTGCCGCACAATTTCCTTATATCGGCATAAAATAGAGCTTGTTCGGAGGGTGAATTACGGGAACCTCCTCGCCCCGCTTCATCACTAATGATGATGAAACAAAAAAGCCAAAGTGATCCGGCCTGGCTTGACCAACAATCCAGCAGCTCGTTTTGATAATAAATCTCATGCCTTAGCGGCAATATCCGGCTTCGCGCTAAAATTTAGTAATGATTTGTTGTAGTTCAGCTACGGCGGGCAAGGGGCAATTTAGCTTTACAAAATAAAATCATCTCATATACTCATTATGCGAAAAAAATGGATCGTACCGCACGGGCTTCCGTCAATTTGATTTCATATCCCTGCGCCAGACAGACACCTGGCGGAAGCAGCCACCGATCAACCACAAGCAAGGGTGCAAAGACAAGATGGCGGTAAAGGTTTTAATCAAGCGCACCGGTGTCGACTCGAACATTATCGAGCTGACCGTCCTGCTGAGAACGATGCGCACGCTGACCATCAACCAGCCCGGTTACATCAGCGGTGAAACGCTCCGACGAGTCGACCAGCCCGATGAATGCCTGGTGATTTCATGCTGGAGATCACTTGCGGACTGGAACAACTGGTTCGAGCATGAAGCACGCCAATCCATACAAAGCGAGATCGATCTGCTCCTCGGCAGGGAGACCCGCTATGAAATATACGAAGAATAAGATCTTTAAAACAGGAACATAACCAGGGATCGCCAATGATTATCGAGGGGTTGAAATTAATGGTTGTCGGCATGACAACCGTGCTGATGTTTCTGATGCTCATGATTCTGCTCATCCAGCTGGCCGCACGGTTAACCCAGGCTGTAACCGCGCGTGAATTGCAGGAAATCGAGGCGGAAAAAGAGCGCATGAAGCGTGAGCGGGAAATGGAAAAACAGGCAGCAGCAGCCGCTGCCGCGGGAGATGACGATAACGATATCGTCGTCATCACTGCAGCAATTGCCGCATTTGAGGCAGAACGTGCAGCCGCTTAACGGAATACGTTTACAAACGCTGGTATTCATCAGGTCAATCTAACGCAAGGAGAAGTGTTGTGGGCAAAAAAGTAATCAAATTCATGGATACGTCCTTTAGAGACGGGTTTCAGTCAGTTTTCGGTGCACGTGTTTTTACCGATGATTTCCTTCCTGCGCTCAAGCCCAGCATCGAAGCGGGCATCACCCATCTCGAAGCAGGCGGCGGCGCCCGCTTTCAGAGTCTGTTTTTCTACTGTGGCGAATCCGCATTCGACATGATGGATCGCGTCCGCGCCGAGGTCGGCCCGGACGCGAACCTGCAGACGCTGGCCCGCGGTATCAACGTCGTGGCACTCAGCCAGCAGCCGCGGGATATCATCGACCTGCATGCGAAGATGTTCAAGAAGCACGGCATCACGACGATCCGTAACTTCGATGCACTCAACGATATGAGGAATCTCCAGTATTCCGGTCAGTGCATCTCGAACCACGGTCTTCACCACCAGATCGTCATCACCGTCATGGACCTGCCGCCGGGATGTGAGGGCGCGCATACGGCAGAATTCTACCTCGACAGGCTCAAAGAGCTCATCGCCATGGATATCCCGTTTGACTCGATCTGCTTCAAGGACGCATCGGGCACGGCAAATCCGAAAAAACTCTACGATACGTTCAAAGGCGCCCGGAAAATGGTGCCCGAAGACACAATTCTCTGGTACCACACGCACGACACGGCCGGGATCGGCATCTCCCAGAACCTGGCGGCCATCGAAGGCGGCGCCGACGGTGTCGACCTCGCCAAAAGCCCGGTCTGCGGCGGTACCTGCCAGCCCGACATCCTGTCGATGATGCACTGCCTCAAGGGAACCGACTTCACCCTCGACCTCGACTACGAAAAAGTCCTGGCTGCGGAGGAGGCGTTCGAAGAGGCCATGAAGGAGTATTTCTTTCCGCCGGAAGCCAAAATGGTATCCCCGACCATCACGTTGTCGCCGATGCCGGGCGGCGCCCTCACCGCCAATACGATGATGATGCGCGACACCAACACGCTGCATCACTATCCGGACGTCATCAAGGAAATGGCCGATGTCATTCGCCTCGGCGGTTTCGGGTCCTCGGTCACCCCGGTATCCCAGTTCTACTTCCAGCAGGCCTACCTGAACGTCACCCAGGGCAAATGGAAGGTAATCAACCCGAGCTACGGCAACATGGTACTGGGTTACTTCGGCAAGACCCCGGCCCCGCCGGATCCGGAAATCGTCAAACTGGCTTCCGAGCAGCTCGGCAAACCGGTATTCACCGACGATCCGCTCGATATCCTCGAACCGGGTATTCCGAAAGCCACGAAAATTCTCGAAGAGAACAATCTCGAAGTCACCGACGAGAATATCTTCATCATCGCCAGCTGTGAGCAGAAGGGCCTCGATTTTCTGCTCGGCAACGCGGTCACCAGCGTCCGCAAGAAAAGCGATGAAGCAGAGGCACCGGCCGAGAAGCCTGCCGCGAAGGCAGCTCCGGCCGCGGCACCGGCAGGTGGTCCGCGCTCCTACTCCATCACCGTCAACAACCGCATCTACGATGTCACCGTTGCCGAAGGAAACGGGGCCGTCCAGGCCGTTCCCGCCCAGGCTGCGGCTCCGGCGGCGGCACCGGCTGCCGAAGCACCGAGCGGCACGGATATAGAAGCACCGACTCCGGGCAACGTGGTCAAAATCATGGTGAAGGTCGGCGATTCGGTCACCAAGGACCAGCCGCTGCTGGTTCTGGAAGCGATGAAGATGGAGTCTGAGGTCAAGTCTCCGAGCGACGGCAAGATCCTCGGCATACAGGTATCGGCCGGTGATACGGTCCAGGCCGGCGATTCGCTGTTCATTCTCGGTTAATGTGCGCAGACAACTGCGTTTCTGTCGCTCGGCCGGTTAAACGCGGCCGGGTGACACACCTCGTTGCAAAGATGGATTCACTATGAAAACGAAGACTATTCTGCTCATGATGATCGGATTGTGCCTGGCGGCTGTATCGTTCGTCCAGGCCGCCGGGGATTCGGTGTCGATCCTCTCTCCGGTCGACGGCAAAATTGTCCGTCTTGACGTTGCCCCCGGCGACAAGGTCTACAGCGGTGACACACTGGCAATCCTGAAGGCCGACGACCACACGTCCGTCGTACTCAAAGCCGGTGTCTCCGGTACCGTTACAGCATTTGACGCTGCCGCCTATCAGAATATCAAGAAAGATGAGATACTCGGTACCATCAGCACCGCGGCGATCATTTCCGAGCAGCCCCTCGCATCGGAGGCGCAGGAACTGCCGAGTATCGGCAAGCTGATCGGCAACCTGTTCAGGACCACCGGCCTCTATGGATTTATCGACGGCCAGGTGAACAAGGACTGGACCGTCGGCATCGGCCGCATCCTCATGATCTGTGTTGGTTTGGGATTGCTGTATCTCGGTATTTTCAAACAGTTCGAACCGCTGCTGCTGATCCCGATCGGCTATGGTGCGATTCTGTCCAATATTCCGCTGGCCGGGATCTCCGACCCCGGCGGCATCCTCTACTATATCTATGACGTCGGCATCGTTACCGGTATATTTCCGCTGCTGATTTTCATGGGCGTCGGGGCGCTCACCGATTTCGGTCCGATGATCGCCAACCCGAAAACCATCCTGCTCGGCGGGGCGGCCCAGATCGGCATCTTCGTCACGCTGCTCGGAGCGCTGGTTCTCACCGACCTGGTGCCCGGAATCAACTTCTCGCTGCGCGACGCTGCGTCGATCGGAATTATCGGCGGGGCGGACGGGCCGACGGCAATCTTCCTGTCCAGCCAGCTGTCCCCGCGCCTGCTCGGATCGATCGCAATCGCCGCCTATTCCTACATGGCGCTTGTACCGATCATCCAGCCGCCGATCATGAAATGGCTGACGAGCGAAGAAGAACGGCAAATCAAGATGGTCCAGCTCCGCCATGTATCGAAGCTTGAAAAAATGATCCTGCCGCTGCTCGTGCTGGGCATCTGCTTGTTCCTGCTGCCCACCGCGGCTCCGCTGATCGGTATGTTCATGCTCGGCAACCTCGCCAAGGAATGTGGTGTTATCGACCGGCTCTCCGACGTTATCAAGGGCGCCCTGATGTACACCGTCACCATTTTTCTCGGACTCGGTGTCGGCAGCAAGCTGTCGGCCGACAAATTCCTGAACATGGAAACCATCGGTATCCTCGTGCTGGGAATGGTGGCTTTCGGAATCGGTACCGCCGGCGGAGTTCTGATGGCAAAAGCCATGAACCGGCTGTCCAAGACCCCGGTCAACCCGCTCATCGGGGCGGCCGGCGTATCTGCCGTACCGATGGCGGCCCGCGTCGTCAACAAGGTCGGCCTCGAAGCCAATCCCCAGAACCACCTGATCATGCATGCAATGGGGGCAAACGTCTCCGGCGTTATCGGCTCCGCCGTGGCCGCCGGCACCCTGCTGGCCCTGCTGTAACCTGATCGGTAACCATTAACGAGAAAACCCGGAGCGTTGCCGCTCCGGGTTTTTTATTTTCCGAATTCAACGGTTATGTCCACACTTCAGATCAGCCCCGAAGCCCTGACCAAACTCGAAGAACTGCACCAGGCGGAAGGCGGAGAGCACTCTGCCATTCGGATCGCCGTGATGGGGGGAGGAAGTCGCGGTCCCGGCCTCGGCCTTATCGTCGATGAGCCCAATGCAGACGATATCCGGTTCACAGACTTCACCGTACCGATCATCGTCGATCGCAGCCTGATGAACTACTGCAAGCAGATCAGTATCGAGTTCCAGGTCGGCACGGACGGCCGCTGCGGCGGGGCCAGCGGCAGCGGGTTCCTGATAGCAGCCCAGAACCCGATAAACTTGTGAGCTCAAGAGGCGGGTTTAAAGCCTGTCCCCGTTTCACCTCACGGTTCAACCGTCTTTGTTACAATTTCCCGGTCGAAATAGTTGACCGCCATGCCGGCATCGACAACGATGGTCTGGCAGTTGATACCCGAGGAGCGCTCGGACAGCAGGAATACCGCCGTATCGGCGGCCTCTTTCGTGCTCAGCGGGCGTTTGCGCAATATTGCCTGCTCCGCAAATAGATAGCTGTCGATATAGCCGGGTATGCCGGCCGATGCGGACGTCTTCAAGAGAGACGGCGCCACCGCGTTGAACCGGATCTCGGAAAATTCGGAAAAACTTTTGGCGAGAAAGCAGAGCGAGGAGTCGAGCGCCGCTTTAATCGGCGCCATGTACCCGTAATTGGCTGCCGCCATCTTCGTCGTTGAAATCGATATCGTCACCACCGCAGCGGTTTTCAGGAGCATTGTCTTGAACTGGTTGGCGACGGCAATGAGCGAAAAACAGGAAATATCGACGGCCTGCAGAAAATCGTCCCTGCGGGTCTCGTGAAAGGGCTTGAGGCCGTCCCGGTAGTTGGCAAACGCGATGGAATGCACGAGTCCGTCAAGCCCCTTCCTGCCGTCCGTCTCGAGCTGTACCGCAACTTCCTCGCGCACCCGTATGATCTGCGCTTCGTCCTCCACGTCGCAGATGAACACCGGGCAGTCCGGAAACAGTCTGGATACGCTTTCCCTGCGCTGCTCCGAACGGACCACCAGGTAAACCGCAGCTCCCTGGTCCAGCAGGGTCCTGGTGATCGCTGCGGCAATCGATTTTTTATTGGCCACGCCGAAAACGACGTAGCATTTTCCTGAAATAGTGAGATAATCCATACGCACCGGTTGCTCGGTTATTATAGCGACCTTGAAAAATTAGGTTTTCGTTCAAAATCAGGGGCGCCTGTGGTTGGTTTTAACCGTCGTTCAACGAAAGAGTTACGCTGCCGCAGTTTACCTCACCGGCAGCGGCGACACAAGCAACAAGGATTTCAGGCACTGAATTACGATGCTCCACGGACATGAACTGAAACAAGCGATTCTTGAGATTATCTACGAACGCTTCGCGGACTGGTCGCAGCCATTCGCGTTCGCGTGCAGGCGGGGATGCGCACACTGCTGCACCCAAAACGTCACCGTAACAGCCGTTGAAGCGCAGATCCTGCTCGACTATGCGGCGGCGCACGATATCCGGCACCGGCTCGTTGCCGAACTTTCTCCGCTCGTCCCGGGCAATCGTGAGTCCCTGACGACCAATGAATTTGCCGGATTGTGCATGGACGGGAGCGAGCCGGTTGAAAGCGAGCGCGGTGCCGACGCGGTATGCCCGTTTCTGATAAACGACGAGTGCATGGTCTATCCGGCACGGCCGTTTGCGTGCCGGTGTTTTGCGTCAACCGCGGTCTGCCGGCACGGGAAAAGCGCGGTCGTACCGCCGGAATACCTGTCCGCTGCAGCGGCTGTCTCCCAGATAATCGAGCACGTCGCCCAGTTCAATATCTGGGGCAACATGCTCAATGTCCTCTATGTACTTGGCTGTGAAACCGGCGTTATCGGTCCCGAATCCGATGATGCCACACTGGTGTCGGCCCGGGAACGCTGTACGACCGCGCAGCCGCTGCCGGGCTTTCTGCTCGATGAGACTGAGTACGAGCAGATCGCGCCGCTGCTCGAATCGATCTTCGCAGCAACCGTCGACGGGCGTTGTGTTGAAGACATCCTCAACAACCGCTGATCGGCGAAACCGGCTGAAGCATGTTAGCGGAACAGTTCCAGATAGCTGCCGTACCCTTCCGCCTCCAGGTCATCGACTGGAATAAACCGCAGTGACGCCGAGTTGATGCAGTAGCGCAGGTTGGTCGGTGCGGGACCGTCGTTGAACACGTGGCCGAGATGCGAATCGCCGTTTTTGCTGCGCACTTCCGTTCTGACCATGAACAGCGAACGGTCCTGATGCTCGACGATATTGTCGGCCTCGAGCGGCCTCGTAAAACTGGGCCAGCCGGTACCCGATTTGAACTTGTCCTTCGAACTGAACAGCGGCTCCCCCGACACGATATCGACATAGATGCCTTCGTCCTTGTTGTCCCAGTACTCGTTATTGAACGGCGGTTCCGTGCCGTCCTGCTGGGTAACCTTGTACTGCAGGGGAGTCAGCTGTTTGCGGAGCTCTTCATCGGTCGGTTTCATATATCCCCCGTCGGCGGATTTCTGCTCTTTTCCCCATACCCGCTCGATAAACGGCTGTCTGCCCGAACCCTTTTTATACATCGAGTAGTGGGCCACGTTTTTCAGGTAATAATCCTGATGATACTCCTCCGCCGGGTAGAATGGTTTGGCCGGAAGAATCGCGGTGACCACCGGGCGCTCGAACAGCTTTGATTCATCCAGCTCACGCTTCGACTGTTCCGCGGTCTGCTTCTGTTCGTCGTTGTGATAAAAAATAGCGGTGCGGTAATGATTTCCCCGATCGGCAAACTGCCCTCCGTCGTCGGTAGGATCGATCTGGCGCCAGAATGTTTCGACGAGGGTTTTGTACGAGACCTTCTCCGGATCATAACGCACCAGGACCGCCTCGAAATGATCGGTTATCCCGGCCGACACTTTTTTATAAACGGCATCGGCCTCGGTTCCGCCGGTGTAGCCGGCGGTGACATCGATAACACCGTCGAGCTGCTCGAACGGCGGCTCCATGCACCAGAAACACCCGCCGCCGAAAATGGCTGTCTCCTCCTTCGCCTCCAGCGGCTCTGAAAAAAATGTCATTCCCATGACCACGATCAATGAACTTATCAGTGCGATATACATAGTATTTTCCTTTTGAGAATCATTCTTGTCCGTATAAAATATACACAGTTGTAATAAGTTACAAGGTGCGGCAACCGGGGGTCTATTTTGCCTGGATGGGCGGTTGCCTCTGGTCCAAATTAGGTGTATAAACAATCGATAAATAGATACAGCCATTTCCACAGGGGACGCCCACATGACCAAACCTTCCAATAATACTAAACGGACGAAGTTTATCTTTATCACCGGCGGCGTGCTCTCCTCGCTCGGCAAAGGCCTCGCCGCGGCATCGATCGGCGCGCTGCTCGAATGCCGCGGCTTGACGGTAACGTTCCAGAAACTCGATCCCTATATCAATGTCGATCCCGGGACCATGAACCCGTTTCAGCACGGGGAAGTATACGTGACCGACGACGGCGCCGAAACCGACCTGGACATGGGCCATTACGAACGGTATACGAATGCGACAATGGCCCAGATCAACAATTATACGTCGGGCCGTATCTATTACTCGGTCATCACAAAAGAACGCAGGGGGGAATATCTGGGCGGCACCGTGCAGGTGATTCCGCATATCACCGATGAGATAAAAGCGGCGGTCCTGCAGCTTGACGGCAGTGTCGATGTCGCCATTATTGAAATCGGCGGAACGATCGGCGACATCGAAGGACTGCCGTTTGTCGAAGCGATCAGGCAGCTGCGCGGCGACCTCGGCCGGGAATACTCCCTGTTCATCCACCTCACACTGGTGCCCTACATCAAGGCGGCCGGCGAGGTAAAAACCAAACCCACCCAGCACTCGGTAAAAGAACTCAGGGCGGACGGTATTCAACCCGACATCCTGCTCTGCCGAACCGAAGTTCCGCTCGGCACCGACCTGAAGAAGAAAATCGCGCTGTTCTGCAACGTCCCCCAGGATGCGGTCATAACCGCCATCGACGTCGATACCATCTACGAAGTCCCGCTTCACTTCCACGCGGAAGGGCTCGATACGAAAATCCTCGAACTGCTCAACGTGTGGACCGGTCAGCCCAATATCGATCCGTGGGAAAAGCTGGTGCACAACCTGAAAAACCCGAAGCATACCGTGACGATCGCCATCACCGGCAAGTATGTCGATCTGACCGAATCATACAAAAGCCTGCATGAGGCGCTCATCCACGGCGGCATCGGCAACCAGGCGAAAGTGGAATTGAGATACCTGAGCGCCGAAGAGCTTGAAGAGGGCAACCCGGCCGAACTGCTCGAGGGCTGTGACGGCATTCTCGTGCCGGGCGGATTCGGCAAACGCGGTGCGGAAGGAAAAATCGCCGCAATCAAGCATGCCCGTGAGAACAAAATTCCCTTTTTCGGCATCTGTCTCGGCATGCAGCTGGCCGTGGTCGAATACAGCCGTTCCGTACTCGGTATTGAGACCGCCCACTCCTCAGAACTGGATCCGGCAACGCCCGATCCAGTGATCTACCTCTGCAAAGAGTGGTTCGACTATCGCAACAACAAGGTCCAGGTTCGCGACGAAAACTCAGACATGGGCGGAACCCTGCGACTCGGGGCCTATCCGTGCGTACTCAAGCCCGGCACGTTTGCAGAAGCAGCCTATCGGGCCGAGGAAATTTCGGAACGGCACCGCCATCGTTACGAATACAACAACGACTACCGCGAACAGCTTGAAGAAGGCGGCTTACTGGTTTCCGGAACATCACCCGACAACAACCTCGTTGAAATTGTCGAGATAGAGGATCATCCGTGGTTCCTCGGCTGTCAGTTTCACCCGGAATTCAAATCTAAACCGATGAAGCCGCATCCGCTGTTCCGGGATTTCATCAAAGCCGCGCTGGAATACGATCGCAATACATGAACGTTACCCCTGTCCTGATAGACCGTCCCGACGGATCCTCCATCGAGGTCGGTACCAACCGGCCGCTGCTGCTGCTTGCCGGCCCGTGCGTGCTCGAGTCGGAAGAGCTCGGCCTGCAGGTTGCCTCAAAGATGCAGGAAATCTGTGCAGGCCTGGGTATCAATTACGTGTTCAAGGCCTCATTCGACAAGGCGAATCGAACCTCAATCACGTCGTACCGGGGCCCCGGACTCGAAGCGGGGCTGGCATCGCTCGCCCGCATCAGGCAGGAGCTGTCGGTGCCGGTCGTATCGGATATCCATGAACCGAACCAGGCTGAGGCCGTCGCCGAGGTTCTCGACATCATCCAGATCCCGGCCTTTTTGTGCCGGCAGACAGACCTGCTCGCCGCCGTATCCCGAACCGGCAAACCGATCAATTTGAAAAAGGGCCAGTTCGTATCGCCGTGGGACATGGTCAACGCCGTATCCAAAATCAGGGAGAGCGGCTCCAGCCCGGTTATGCTCGTCGAGCGAGGCGCTTCCTTCGGTTACAACAATCTCGTTGTCGACATGCGCTCGCTGCCGGTGATGCGGGGGTTCGACTGCCCGGTCATCTACGATGCAACCCATTCGGTACAGCTGCCCGGCGGTGCCGGGGGGGCTTCAGGCGGTCAGCGTGAATTTATCGCCCCGCTGTCCCGGGCCGCCATTGCCGCAGGTATCGACGGCCTGTTCATGGAAGTTCACCCGGATCCGGACAGGGCGCTGTGCGACGGTCCCAACTCAATCCCGTTGGACGAAATCGAATCACTGCTGAAACAGCTCGTTGCCATCCGCGCCGCCATCGCGTAAGTTCCTGTTCAATGACAAACAAAGATTCATGTATATCCGGAAGCTCCGGAAGCGGCGATCAGCATCCGTCCGACTGTGAAATTCTCGCGGGTTACCGCCGGCGTGCATGGGAAAAATCGGAGCAGCCGTTGACCCAGCAGGACAAACTCCTGCTGGCCAAAGCAGAGCCGATCCGCCTGTTGCTGCTCGATGTGGACGGCGTATTGACCGACGGTTCGCTGATCTATACCGAGACCGGTGTCGAAGCCAAGGCATTCAATACCCAGGACGGGCTCGGTATCCGGCTCGTGCAGAAAGCCGGCGTGGACGTCGGCGTAATCACCGCACGCAGGTCGCCGATTGTGCAGAAGCGCGGTGAAGAGCTCGATATGAAATACATCTTTCAGGGAGCCAGAAACAAACTCGATGCATTCAAAAAAATCCTCGACCAGTCCGGAATCAAGCCCTACCAGGTCTGCTACATGGGAGACGACCTGATCGACCTTGGCCTGCTGACCCGGGTCGGCCTGGCGGTATGCCCGATCAATGCGGTCGACGAAGTAAAAGAGCGATGTCATTTCATCACCGATAGCGCCGGCGGCGCCGGTGCCGTCCGCCAGGCCTGCATGCTCATTGTCCGCGCAAAAGGACGCTACGAAGAACTCGTACAGCAGTTTCTATGATACCGCTCAATCGACGCAGTCTCGTCTGGCTGATCCCGGCTGTGATGATTTTATCGTTTCCGGTCTGGCGCATACCGGTTGCCGCATTCCTGGCTCCCCGCGGCATCGAGGACAGCAAAATAACCACGGCGGCCGAGGACGAGCACGATTTCGTGATGAAAACCGTCCATATCGTCCAGAACCAGGCCGGGAAGAAGACCGCCGAGATCAGGGCTTCACAGGCTTTCACCAGTGAAAAGCCCAATGAGTTCGTGCTCGGCGATGTCGACGCCGATATGTACGACGAACAGGGCGGTATCGTCAATATCAAGGCCCAGACCGGACTCTACAACACCGAATCGAGACATCTCGTTCTCAGCAAGGACGTAGTGGTCACCCGCGTCTCCGAAAATCAGCGGCTCTATTCGAATCTGCTTCACTATTACGAAAACGAGCGGCTGATCGACTCGCCGGGTGAAACCCGCATGATCGCTGAAAAAGTGGACATCAAGGGATCCAGCCTCAAATACGACATCGTATCCGGCCAGTACGTGATCGGCGGACGCGTATACTGTATTATCGGAGAATAAAGACCCTTTCTCCCTACCGTCGCTCACAATACAGAACCCGACAGACATCGCCCTCCGTCCGCCAGCGGACGTTGACGTCCCACAGCAGCATGCCGAATTCTTCTCGCCTGTTCCGCTGAGACGCCGGCCGGGGATCCGTCTGCAGCACTTCGGTGATCAAACTGTACAGCGGGGAACCGGTGCTCTGTTCATATGTTCTGCAGAAATCCGCCGCTTCCGCCGAAAATTGTACCACAAGTTCTGCAAACGGCTCAGCGGACCAGCCGTCCGAGGCGCCTTCCATACGGTCGCTCTCGGGCAGGTACGGCTTGATGTCGATCACCGGCGTACCGTCGAGCAGGTCGATGCCGCCGAGAACCAGCTCGACGCCCTCACTCACGTCCACCTCGACGAGCCTGACGGCCGACAACCCGATAAAGTTCGGTCGATGCGGACTTCTGGTCGCCCACACCCCCCTGCGCGCGGTACCGCCGAGGCGCGGGGGCCTGACGGTTGGCTTCCAGCCCTCTGCGGAAGCGGCGTGGAAGAGAAACTGGACCCAGATATGGCTGAAGGTTTCGAGCCCCCTGACCATCTCTTTCCGGTTGAACGGCGGCACCATCCTGAGGCGGGCCGATGCCGACGGGGTCAGCCCCGGCTGGCGGGGAACGGCAAACTTCTCTGTGAAGCAGGAAGTCACGTAGCCGATTATTTCGATTGAAATGTTTGCAGTCTGTGGTAATTCCATGGGAGAACCGGAAGACAGTGGACGGTTTATCGTGAACGCGTGAACGTTGAGCTTTTCTCTCTCGAGATAAATTATGTTAAAAAGATTCACCATATCGCTGGACGAAAAACTGCTGGAAACCTTCGATGCAGTCATCAAGCAACAGAAGTACGAGAATCGTTCAGAGGCGATAAGGGACCTCATCCGATCCTCTTTCGTCGAGGAAGAATGGCAGGCCGATAAAGACGTGATCGGCGTGATTTCGATGGTATACGACCACCACCAGCCGAATCTGCAGGAAAAAGTGACCGAGATCCAGCACGACTACCATCACCAGATCGTGTCGGCAACCCATATCCACATGGATCATCACAACTGCCTCGAAGTCGTCATTGTCAAAGGCAAAGCCGGGTCGGTCAACGAACTGGCCGACCGTCTGCGTTCGCAGCGCGGGGTCAGGAACTGCAAGCTGGCGATGAGCACGACCGGCCGCGACCTGCATTGACGCCCGAAAACCGGCCGACACGAATTCATGAACCCCGACCTGGCCTGCTTCATCTCCCCGCACGGGTACGGGCACGCGACCCGCACCATAGCGCTGCTCCAGGCCGTGCAGGGCATTATCCCCAACCTTACCGCCCGGCTCTTTACCGTTGCACCTCCTGCGTTGTTTGAGCAGACGGGCCTGTCACTGGCATTTAATCCCGTCGCTGCCGATGTCGGCCTGGTGCAGACCGACGCATTCACCGCAGACCAGGATCAAACCGTCGCCAGGCTGGCGGACCTGCTGCCGTTCAGGCAGACATTGGTCGATACCTGCGTCGATCAGTGCCGATCGTGCCGTTTAATCCTCTGCGATATCAGTTCTCTGGGAATCGAGGTCGGCCGCGCGGCCGGCATTCCGTCCGTACTCGTCGAGAATTTCACCTGGGACTGGATCTACGAGCGCCTGGACCCGCCCGTCGGTGCGCTGATCCGCTTTGCCGAAATTCTCAGAAACAGCTACCTGCGGGCTGATTACCGTATCCAGACCGAACCGCTGTGCAACCCGGTGGACTGCGATCTCAGGTGCGGGCCGATAGCGCGCAGACCGTTACTGCCGCGAGATGAGATCAGACAGAAACTCGGCTGCGCCGACCGTAAAATCGTCTTGATCACGCTGGGCGGTATCCCGCTCGCGCTTCCGTTCATGGAACAGTTGAGCAGCTACGGCGATTACCTGTTCGTGGTTGCGGGCCAGTCCGGATCGCACCGCGCATCCGCCAACCTCTGCCTGCTCGACCGCAGCACCCCGCTGCATCACCCGGACCTGATCAACGGGGCCGACCTGGTGCTCTGCAAGAGCGGTTACTCGACGATCGCTGAAGTACAGCAGACAGGCACGCCGATATGCTGTATCTCAAGAAACAATTTTGCCGAGTCTGCGGTGCTCGACCGCTACGTCGTCGATGCGATGAACGGAACGATTCTCGATCAGGATCAATTTTTCAGGGGAGACTGGCTGGCAGAACTGCCGGAGCTTCTGCAGCGCAGACGGACACCGGCTCCTGTCAACGGAGCCGACCAGGCCGCATCCTTTATCGCATCTCTGCTCTGAGCGGCTATCGCCAAGCGGTTCCTCTCCGCAGCCGGATGTCCGCAGCGGCTTTCTTTACTGCCTGCAGTCGGAACAATGAGGCAGCTCCGGCAGCCCCTTGAGCAGCATCGATGCGATCGTACGTTTTACCCGCGGAGCCAGATGCCGGCGTCCCCCCATGAATTCCTGCTCCAGGACTACCAGGCGGCGCAGCAGTTCGGTCCGGGCCATGACCGGTATATCCGACTCGGCAAGATCAAGCCGTTCGACCAGTTCCTGACACCGGAAACAGCCCGGAAACGCCAGCGCTTTACCGTCCGGCCTGACCATCGACGCGGGCACGCCGTGCGTGCGGCAGACCATCAGCCGGTATCGATACAGCAAACAGCGGCCGTTGTCGTTGAGCGGACACATCAGCTTCGGCCGCTGACCATTGCCGAGCAGGCGTTCGCTGTCCAGCTCGTAGCGGGCGGCCCGCTCGAGTATCTGAGCCTGCCTATCGGCGGGCAGCGTTTCAATCCCGTGCCACAGATACGCCCATTCAATGTAGGTATGGTGGAGAAAATAGGAATCGCAGCAGTTGTCCGGACAGCCGTCGCACGTATGGCCAAGCTGTTCGGCGACACCGTCGTAGGCCGCCTCCATGTCTTCGTACAGCGCGGCCAATTTGCCGGCCAGTTCGGGGCTGAGCACCAGTTTCATGTTACTCCTCGTGAAAACTCTGGACCTGGTAGATCATGATTTCCGGATGGCTGTCCCTCCACGCGGTCGGTTCCAGACCGGCCTTGCGGCACAGGTGTTCCAGAAACATCCGGGGGTCCGGCAATTGATCCCAGACCTGGGGGAGAAAGGTCGCCCGGGCCCGGCCTTTCCTCAGGATGACGCCGTCCGTACCGGGGCGCAATTTGGCGAGCAGGTCGTCGGCGTCTTTATAGTCAAGCGGTTCCGGCCGGGACAGAATGGAAATGTCGATGGCGATATCGGCGAATTCTTCCGGCGCGAGCGGTGCAAAGCGATGATCGTTAAAGGCCGCGTGCCGGGCGTTGTCGGCAAGCGAGGCCAGCAGCGGTCCGGCCGGTTCCAGGTTGCCGATGCACCCGCGCAGCCGGTTCTGCTTTTTCAGCGTCACGAAGGTGGCCAGATCCTGGCTCAGCACCTCGTCGTCAAGGCCGCTTTCATCAGTTTCAGCGACCAGCCCGAGCTTATGGCCGATCGTCTCCCTCACCAGCCTGATCAGCCGCGCTCCGTGTTGTTCCGGTATCCGACTATCCATCGTCAAGGCCTCACCATTCGACGCCGAGCATCATGCAGTTGATGCCTGACCCGATGCCGAGCATCGCGCCTTTCATGCCGCGCTTAAACCGCTTCTGCTCGATCCCCATCGCCATCGTAATCGGCGCCGAAACCGAGCCGACATTGCCTAACACGGCCAGCGTTTCGAAATTCTTGTCCGGATCGAGGCCAAGCCGCTCGAACAGCAGACGGGCATGGGCGGTACCGACCTGGTGGCAGAAGTAGCAGTCAATTTCCCCGTCGCCCCAGGCATTGTTCGCTGAAAACAGGTTCCACGTCTCGTGCGCGGTCTCGATGCCGCGGATAAGCAGCTCCTCCGAATCGGTCGCCATCAGGGTCGTCTCCGGCGCCGCTTGTCCGCCGAGACAGAGGTCGGAAAAACGGGTGTTAGCCAACCAGGAAGCACGTGTCAGCCTGGGTCGCTCCTCAGTTTCAACGGTTCCACGGCACATGTAAAGCCCCACCGAACCAGAGCCGATGGTCAGTGATGCGAAGGCGGATTTTATCGTTTTGCGCGTCAACGACGAATCTTCCACCAGGTTTTTCAGCGTCGACTCGATCAGCTCTTCAGCCGTCTCCCCGGATACCACCAGCCCGTTTTGGACCTGGCCGTGCTCGATCATGTTGCCCAGCAGTACCATACCGTCCAGGAAACCGAGGCACGCGTTGGAAACGTCGAACACGAGGCAATGCGGCGACAGGCCGAGGGCATGATGGACGAACGACGCAGTCGCCGGTTCCATCATATCCCTGGAAACAGATGAAAAAATGAGGCACTGCACGTCGGCCGGATCAATCCCCGCCGCGGTGATCGTGTTGCGTCCGGCTCCTGCGGCCGCTTCGCTGGGTCGGGTTCCGGGCTCCCACATGCGCCGCTCACGGATACCGCTCATCATCTCCAGCCTGCCCGTGGGCAGCTTGAGCCGCGCGTACAGCGGTTCGAGCCGCTTTTCTATATCATCTGAAGTAAGCCGCCGCGGCGGCAGTTCGTATCCGAATGTATGCAGACAGACCTGTGAGAATGAAGCCATAAAACCCGTACGTATTATTTCAGTGGTTAACGCGATGCCCGATACCGGCGGTAACGGACACGGCAGGCTATTATTCACAAAAGACCGGAGAAAATCAAGGTTGCCTTACAGGTTTTTCACCTCGATCCGCCAACATTGGAAGTGCTGCCTGCGCTTCTGCAGCAGCATGCCGCCCATCTCCCTGCTGAGATCTGCGCAGCGATATGATTCCCTGATAGACGGGTCGAGCGTCAATGACGGTATCACCGTTGAAAAAATCACCGCTCCTTCCGGCGCCAGATTTCTCACCGCCAGCTCTATCAGGAGCCGCAGGTTCGGCGCCGCATCATCTTTTTTCCCCCTCCCGGTAATACTTCGGCGCGGGTTTATATACACCAGGTCGAACGGCTGCCGGTTTTCTTTCAGCCAACTGACGGCCGGCTTCCTGACGATGCGGTGCG
>Ga0180435_10000415_pt1 | contig 44423 bp, 63 predicted proteins | sample SS_ome_3_FD_132467 | JGI IMG/M metagenome (GOLD analysis project Ga0180435, IMG submission 132467) | Hypersaline lake sediment archaeal communities from the Salton Sea, California, USA - SS_3_S_1 metaG | ecosystem: Environmental > Aquatic > Non-marine Saline and Alkaline > Hypersaline >... | reverse complement strand
ACAAAACATTTTTGGTAGTGTGGAATGATGCAAACACTATTGAAATTTACCCGGAACATTATCACTTGACAAAGGAGATTGCATAATGGAAATTAAGAATGTGAAAGATTTAGCGGATCGGGGTAGGTGGAATTCGTTTTTAGATCAAAACCCGGAAGTCACGGTAACACTATCTATGCGGGAATTGATCGGCACTGCTCGAATCGTAGGGGCTACCTGCCATAACGAACGGCGAGAAAAGCATGGTATGTCGGGACAAACTGCCGATGATATGAGTAATTTATTCTGGAGAGTAGATCGAATACTAGTCAATAATCAACTGGACGAATACAACATGCGTAACGAGGAAATATAAATGAAAACGATCAACAAAAAACCAGAAGTGATCGAGTATGAATTTGATATCAATGGATTGACAAAGAATGAAATGCGTTTATTGGCTCGCGGTTTATTTCTAGTACGCAGGGAAATAATCGATTATTTGTGCGACAATCCAAACAACTTAAGAGCGGAAGCGGATCAAAGCGAAGCATTTGATCTAATGAAAGCTATTGAAGGGAGAATAAATTATGAGTACAAAAGATGTGAATGCCGGACGGAAACCGTTTAAGTATATGCAGATTAAGGGTATGGGCATGTGTAGGATATTTATAGAGCCTTATGGTAGTAAAAGCGATTATCGAGCGGTAAACGATGATGGGAAAGTAAAATTTTTAAGTGTTGAACAACTACGGGCATTGGAGATATAATAATGTTAGGAAAATATGTAGCTATTAAAACCCTGCAAAGCAGGAAACGAATGATTCGCTCTGTACTCGATCAGAACCATTGGGAAAAGATCGAAGTGAATTGCGGCAAGGGTGCCGTGTATGATCGGGCTTTGATTGTTGAAGAAAAAGGAAAGGAATTTATTGTGGAATTCAAACGCAGCGATGGTCGGGGCCGGGTGGAAACGGTACGGGAAACGGTACGGAAAAAGGACATTGTGGAGCTACGAACGTATTATGCATAAATCATACAAACTGTATATCGGATTACGAGATCGAAACGGGAACCCACAGGATCGAGATAATTCTCAATGGTGGGTAACGGAACGGCTCGATGAATTTGGGATCGATAGTTTTCTGATAGTCGATGGTGTAGGCGTTTGGAAAGGTACCGCTGAGAAATGCCTAGTGGTTGAAGTGATATCAAAGGACGATATTAAACAAGACTTAGAGACTGTAGCCGATTGGTTGACGCAGGATTTGAAGCAGGAAGCTATACTTATGACAATCCAAGAGGTTGAGCAGACATTGATTTATAGGACAGCATTATGACGATTAAAGATTGGCTAATATTTATAGTATTTGTACTCTTAATGGCGTGTGTTATTGCGTGTGTGATACACTTACAAATAAAAGTGTACGGGTTGATAACACAATGACCAGAAAAATATGGTGGTTGGTTTTATTGAGTTACTCGTGTACATTATGAAAGGATGGTGTGCCTTGTCTCTATATGGCGAGTTTGTAAAGGATCAGCGTAAAGCAAAGTCGGCTGTAAAAAATTACGATCAGTTGATAATACTACTACAATACTACATCGACAATGCTAAAGAAGACGGGAAAATGGAGGCGATGTTTGCCGACCATAAAGATCATGGCTTACAATCGTGTTTCTACCATCGGTACAAAGCAAAGGCGTTCGTGTGGAGTGTGTCAGCGTATCAATTGGAGTTGGTGCTACACCGCCAACGCCCGGACTTGTTCGATCATCCCGGCAATATAGAATTATATGTAAACAATCTACGAAAGGTATGAGAAAATGAAACTCGGTAAACGTAAAATAACACTACAAGATATCGTGCATATATACGGGTGGGCGAATTTTCGTGACGTGCCTGTACAAATATGGATTTCCAAAACTAAAGACGGTGGGGCGGTATTAGAAATAGAATTGTCCGAATACGTTGGGCCAGAGTTAAGACGGGAGTTATTTCATTACATGCGAAAGGTATTCTATGAAACTAACTGAATTTCCAAACTATTCAATAACAAAATACGGGGGCACGTATGAATCTCAAACTTAAAATGGCAAGAGCGAATACCGATGATTGGTTTGAACAAAATTACTGCCTAGATACGGACGATGCAAAGTATGGCATTGAATGCCAGTACATACCGCAGTGGCCTAGTACGCGGGGATTCAAACTATTCTGCGATGAGCAGGATGCACAGTTGGCGTTCCAGCGACAGGACGCATTCAGTATGGCGGGGCTTGCCCCGGCGGTGCATTCGACGTTGTTAAAAGTCGTGATACCCCAGACCTTAATTAACGCGTTAATGACGTACGACGAGCGGGAAAATAGAATGTATTACCGCGGCCCGTTACGGCGTGCTGACCACCACGGCGATACAGACTACATAACATACGGGTACATCACGGAGTCCGCGAGATGCACCATCCGAGAGGCACAGAGATGTTACTTGGGCGATGGGGAGCATCGTAAGATGGATCGTCGTATCTCGATGCTCAGTGCCTTGATGTCCCGGTTGTGTTCAGCGAGTGGGGAATATGAAAACGGGTGGCACGACTTACACGGTGGCAATCTTGGGATCACCCGTGATGGTAAGATAGTGATAATTGATACGGGTTGTGCGGGCTTTGAGGATTATACGGCTAACAATATTGTGGAATGGGCAGAAGAATTACAAGATAACCCTTTACAATTGGTGTAAAATTTGTTACCTTTAAGAGAAAGGATCAGTATGGTAGATGAGTATGATGATATAGCCGGTGGTGGCACAGACCCGGAGGATTTTATGATGGGCCGCGACCTATCGCGAGGGTTGCCCCCACTTGAGGACTACCTAAGTAAGTACAACCTGACCCGTAAGGACTACGAGACTATGCTGGAAGGGCAGAAATTTAAGTGCGGGATATGCGGGTGTTATGCTGAAGGCAAGGCGGGATTGTGCATCGATCTCGACCATAAGACCGGGAAGGTACGTGGTCTGTTGTGTAGCCGGTGTAATACTAGGCTATGCAAAGATTGGGATACGCCTGAAATATTGTTGAGTGCTTTTAAGTACGTGATGAAAGCGAGGAAAAAGAAATGAAACAGGTAAAAGGATTTCCTTCTTACTACGTCACCATAGGTAGAGTTTGGGGGTGGTTATAATTTTAGTCAGGGCTTATTTCACTTTTTTAACGCCCCCATTGAGGGAAATGAACTATCGAACAGCAATGGCTACTTTTTGCCGTCAGTACGGCAACGCTAACATCCACGCCAAGCAACGGGAGGATAATGAGAAAGTACGAGATGTGTATGATTATAGTAAGAAACCGCCTCGTAAGGTGGGGTTCATTGAGGTATTAGATAATGGTTAGAAAACTTAGAAAGGCGTTACTCAGGCGAATGCATGGACGTTTGCTATCTGAGCATAACCGAATGCGGAATTGTTTGCTTTACAATACTACAATGAATGAAGACGAACGTAGTAAGGTGTACGATATAATCGGGCACTTATATAATGCAATGGTTGACATAAAGGAATTAGTAAAATGATTTCAATCTATATGAGTAAGAACGGCATGACGGGATCAGATGACACAACGATCCAGTTATACTTGTGTGCTGCAAGGATTGACTGCAACATTACGCCGATGACATCGGTGGTGGATGGTAAGCTGGAACGCGGATTCAAGATCGATACATTTAATATGGAAGGCTCGGAGTTGGTGAAGTTCTGGAAGTACATGCAAACCTGCATCGGAGTTCACTGTTGCTGGGTAGAGATAGGTGAATACTTTGGTTGCATACTCGACTCCCCGGCATGGAAAGCAGAGCATGAAGTAGGCGAAATTAAATTAGTGGGGGATGATGATGTCGAATGCACTGAGAGCAATTAAACGCAGAAATGATCGTTCACTACGGAGTAGGTACAAGAAGAAACGCCCATCGTGGCAGAAGTATTATAACTGGCTGTACTCTATCATCCACAAGGAAAAGGTGGAGAATAAAATAGCGGAACAGGTTGAAGGAAATGAATTTGATATGGGCTACGCCCCGGAGGATTATGAATGAATGCTAGGGTAACGAACATAGAGCATGATGGTTTCACACCGTTTGAGTTATGCATTAAGGTAGAGAATAAGATGCAGTTAGAGTTTTTACATAATCTATTTGCTCAGGTTGACGAGCATCTATTAGACTCTACTGATATAGTGGGTAGGGAGAAGGTCGAGATGGCGGAGGCGATTGGATCGGATGAATTAAGCACCCGCCGTATCTGGGCTGCTTTAGATAACGAAAGGGAGAAACGCAAATGAAAAATGTCGTAACAATCACTGTATTTGCGGTACTGGTATTCGTCTTGTATTTTATAATGATCTTCGAGTTTGAACCAGCGGTGGACTACGCTGAGCTTGGAGTACAGCAGAACCAAGATCACATTAAGAAACTGTACGAGAACGATCACATACTACAGGACAGGATTGAGTGGCTTGAGAAACAGGCGTTGTTCGATGCGATTGATCCGACTACCCTGCGGAGGGAGATATAATGGAAGCGGCAGTAGCAAGCATGGTTGATCTTGATATACGACGACGAATATGGATACCCCCCAACGGGACGACCGTACTGGGTGATAGCGGGTAAGCCAAACGCTGGACCCAATTTGACTGATGAGGAACTAGAAAAATATATAGTGCGAGGGGAGAAAGATTAATGGCCCGACCTAAGATTGGCGGTAAGAAAAAACAATACGCCCCCGAATGTGCCGAGCATACAGTAACGTGGATGTGTAGGGACTTAGGAGATTTTGACGACTTGCTTGCTGACTTGCGTGCTATGCGTAAGGAAGCGAGGCACACAGGTGGAGAACATAGAGTGTTCAGAACTAATCCTGATGGGTCAAAATTTGTGGTAAATTTAATGCTGCCCCATAGACAGTGTGCGGTAGCAAGAAAGAGGTAATGATATGAAACACGAAATAAAATTTATAACAACGATTGAGAATGCGGTAGAGATAGAAGCGAACAGCCCCGAAGAAGCAGAGATTATCAGTGATGAGATCACCTGCTACGACATAGACTTTAATAAGGGCAAGGTCGTAAGGCAGGAGGTGATTGTGGATGGGACGTAAAGCATTGGACCTGACCGGACAGAAGTTCGGTAAGTGGACTGCGACTAAGAGGATTAAAAAATCCACCCCGACTAAGTGGCAGTGCGAGTGCGAATGCGGCGAGCAGGCCGAGGTACAGGTGTCTTCATTGAAGAATGGCACATCAACGTCTTGCCCGGAGTGCAGGGTTACTGCTGGGCGTGGCTGCTTCGGGAATCAAAGAGGGCGGCGAGAGTATGTAGATTTCATAGAGGCTATACAATATGGTGCGAGGTATGGTATGCACTTGTGCCTCGAAGATAAAGACGCACTCATTCCCGGTGGGAATAACAAGGCATTCCAGTTTGCGTGTGACTGTTTAGATCGCTCGATTACAGGCGGCAGCCATGCTATCTCGATAAAGAAACTGTTCGACCATAGCTGGACGGATAGAGAGATGCGACGATTCAGGCAATGCGACCACCATGCTGATTACATTGCTCACGGCATAGAGAACAGCATGGACCCCGACCCACCGCAGCATCCGAGCCAAGCGGGGCGGTTACTCGATGAGCCGTACCGATTCCTTGAGGATCGGAAGGGCAATGATCTGGACTGCTTCCTAGAAATGGGCGAGAAGTGGGAGCGGGGATTGATCGTCGATGAGCGGTTGGATGGGAGAGTATGCCCCGGCCTATTTCATATACCCAGCGAACAGTGGGTGTGGCATCCTGACTTTGATCCGTTGGAGTGGGACCGTGGATTCTGGAAAGATATGCCGAAGTTTTGGTACTTCGAGAAGGGAGACATCGTTAAGGCAAGAGATGAACGGGGGTTGTGGATTGTTGATGATCTTGTAGAAGAACAGTATATACTGGAACGCATTGATAGTGGCGAGTTGAAGTACGTCGATCATATAACGAACTTACACTTAATCTACCGCGAAATATAAGGAGATTATTATGGGAAAGGGTAGCACCCCCCGGCCTATCCGGGATCGTGAACAGTACGAGAGTAACTTTGATAACGCTTTCGGCAAGAAGTGCCCTAAGTGTGGCACAGTGGTCGTGATCTACGGTGGCGTTAAACAATGTAAAAGTGATGCATGTGACTATGTAGGAGAAGGAGAATGAAGATAACAGAACACATGATACTATCTGATTTCATGCACTATAGAATACCAGAAAGTAGAATAAGGCCGGGGCATATGTTGCCCCGTACTTTTGACTATTTCTCTTGCCCCCATTGTGACCATTCTATACGAGAGGAACCAAAATACGGCAAGGCATTTCGTTGTGAGCAATGCGGGATGGAAATGATTTCACATGGTAATAGTTTAGCCTGCACCCTAGAAGTTACTACGATATGGTGCGGTATGACTTTATTTGTTTAAGGAGAAAGTAAATGACAATTGAATCGAGTGGTAAAGAGAACTTAATCACGCATGAGACTGGTGCAAAACAAGAAGATAAAACGGGGCGAGAATTACCCGCCTTAATTAGTCCCATTTTTATTCGGGGAATTGCCCAACACATGGCAGATAATGCTGCACGACATGGGGCGAGAAATTGGGAAAAGGGGCTAAAAGTAGAAGACCGCCTTAATTCTTTAGAGAGGCATATATTGGATTTCAAAGAAGGTAAAGACAACGAACCCCATTTAGTAGCCGCCGCATGTAATTTGATGATAATGATACATACGAAGGAAATGATACGGCGAGGCTTATTGCCAGAGGAACTGGACTACACCCCGGACTACCAAAGCTATAGCGAATACCACGATGACTACCCTGTGAAGAAGGTGTGCGGTATCGATGACGACCATATAGACGGCCAGATCGGTGATTTGGTTCAGGTAGTCGAGGACGATAGTGAACATAAGGGTAAGCGTGGGATTATCATACAGGTTGACGATGATGAGTTACCTTATAAGGTAATCTTCGAGGACGGCGACATGGAATGGTTCGACGATAACACTATAGTTTTAGTGGAAAGGATATTATAATGAGTAAGTTTAATGTAGGTGATAAAGTTAGGATTGTTACTGGCGGTGGGTATGGGGGCAAATTCCCGGTCAAGGGAGAATACACGCCCGACAGCAAAGACAAATGTCCCCAATGCGGAACTAACGGCGATGATATCGACTGGGGACACCTGGAGGCGGATGACAATCCCTATCAGGAGGCAGAATGTAAAGTCTGCGGCTGTCGTTTCCAAGAAGTGTATGAATATGCGGGTACATATGTTGAACAAAACGGTAACAGATTATTAGAATTGGTGGTGCCTGAAGCCACGCCGCCAACATTCTATATCGCTGGTCCGATGCGGGGATACCTGAAGTATAACTTCCCGGCGTTTGATGCAGCGGCTGAGTTAATACAGTCGCTTGGGTACAAAGCTATTAGCCCGGCCTCTATTGATCGGGAACATGGCTTCGATGGTATGAGTGAGTTCGACGAAAGCAACCCTGAATCCCTACGTGCTGTGTGTAAGCGTGACCTTGATATTATCTTGGGTTTGGACAAAGAAAACGGTGACGGCCTGATCGTTCTCCCCGGTTGGGAACAAAGCACCGGAGCGTTAGCAGAAGTGGCAGTTGCGAAGTGGTTGAAATTAAAAATCTATGAGTATCCAACAATGCGGGAGCTTAAATTATGAAGCCTATTAATAATTTCCCCGGATATTCCATTACAGAGAACGGGAAGATATGGAGCCACCCTCGAAGATGGAATACAGGATTCGGAATTCGCAAACACTCAGGAAAGTGGTTGAAAACTAAATTCAGTCCAAGCGGGCATGAAAATGTAGGCCTGTATAAGAACAATAAAATACATTATGTATGGGTACACCGCCTCGTATTAGAAACTTATGTTGGCCCTTGCCCCGATGGGATGGAAGCGTGCCATAACGACGGGAATCCTGCGGATAATCGACTAGAGAATCTAAGGTGGGATACCCGGAGGAATAACCATAGAGATAAAGTACAACACGGAACCCATAATAGGGGAGAAAGGCACGGTCGAGTGAAACTAAATGAATTGCAAGTACGTGTAATACGTCGATTAATTGAGTTCGGCAATTTAACTAGATTAGAAATAGCGAAGGTATTCAACGTGAATGATAGTACAATTGGCGATATTAAGGCTAAAAGAACGTGGGGGTGGCTATAATGGCGAGAGTGTTAGCTATTGGAGATATTCACGAGCCGGTATGCCACCCAAATTATTTACAATTCTGCCTCGATCTTTATGAGGCTTGGGATTGCGATACTGTTGTATTGATCGGGGATGTAATCGACCATCACTGTATTAGTTTTCATGCGATGAATCCGAACTGCCCCGGACCTAAAGATGAATACGCTTTAGCAAAACATAGCATACACAAATGGTACTCAGCATTCCCGAAGGCGAAGGTATGTATTGGGAATCACGATGAGAGGCCAGAAAGATTAGCGGCTTCAGTTGGCATACCCGACCTATACCTACGAAATTATAATAGCGTATGGGGGACGAAAAAGTGGACATGGGATTACGATTTTATTATCGATGGGGTGTACTACATGCATGGTATCGCGCATGGCGGCGTCCATCCAGCGTGGAATGCCATGAACAAAATGCGTATGCCGGTGGTCATGGGACATTGCCATGCTCGTGGCGGTGTAAAGTATGGAGTGAATCCGCAAGCTCGATTCTTCGGGCTAGACACAGGATGCGGTATTGATGTCAAAGCATTCCAATTTGCTTACGGTAAACATTGTAAGGAGCGTCCCGTCTTAGGGGCGGGCATTATTTTAGACGGGGGTCAGGCGTATTTTGAGCCGATGCCCATATCGGATGGAGAGGAATACCAAAGATGACAGAAGAACAAGAAAAGAAAATGCAAAACGTGGGCCTAGTGTTCAATCGATTTGATAAGAACCTGACCCGCATAGCTAACAAGCTGTACAAGCTGAAGAATGACAGACGTATGTATGATCTGTGGGAACAGGTTGGTAAGTATAAGATGGCTCTGACCTTGATACGAATGAAACGTACAGTCGATCAAGCCCTCTTACCTTACACGACGAAGTCTATGCCCACTGATCTGATCGACCCCGAAGATCGGTACGCCCAAGCACTAGAGATGGGGTATGTCCGACAGGATATAACATACAACCCGGACAAACGGGAGGCGTTGTTTGCTCTGATATTCCACGCCCTCATCTTGTTTCAAGGGTTTATATACCAAGAGGAAGACTTGAAACTTCAGTGCTATGAATTGCTACGGGATGCACTGGAATCTCTTGGGCATGTCGCCCACTTTGGATACGATCAGTGTGAACTGTACGGTAGTGATGTAATTGGCTACACTTTAGTCCCAACCGAATGGAAGGAGCAAGGCAATGAGTGGGAGAACGTGGCAGACCGTCTTAAAGGAGATTGATTACCCAGAAGATGCGGTAGTGCTGGACTTTGAAACCTACTTCAGTGATGATCTGGGATTCAGTTGTCAAGATACCGTTGAGTACATCGAGGATGAACGGTTCGAGTTCACTGGTCTTGGGGTATGGTGGTTGAGAGAAGAAAAACCCTTCTTTGTTGATGGTTCTGACGTAGAGCAGTTTATACGAGAATTTATCGAACCAGATAACAACACGATCATCGTACAGAACCACAAGTTTGAGAACTCTATCTTCAAACGGAAGTTCGGGTTCTTGCCCATGTACCCGATAGATGTGAAGGACTTAGCTTCGCATGTTGAATCTCGTGGCTCAAAGAAGTTGGCAGACATCGCACCTAAGTATGGGCTAGAAGATAAAGGTACGGACCTGACGCTCGTTAAAGGTATGCGATGGCCCGACATAGTTGAAGCTGATCTGGTCGATGAGTTCAGAGGCTACACCGTACAGGATGCTAAGCTTGAAGGTGAGTTGTTTATGAAGCTTGCCCCGATGGTCACGAATCCTGAGCTTGAGTTCTTTATTATGAGGCATACGCAGATGCTGTACCAACGCCCCATTATCAGGGTGAGCAGACCGAAAGCGATGAAGGTACTGCAACGGTTAAAGGCGAACAGAGATGATCCTATCCCGGAGGGTATGACGCTTGATGACGTATCAAAGGATGCACGATTCGTGGAAGCACTGATCGAACTGGTTGGTGTGGATGGTGTGCCTAAAAAGTTTGGCAAACGTCCAAGTAAACGGATCAAAGAACTGTTCGGTACGGACGCTGAGATACCCGCCATCGCAAAGGATGACGAGGGTATGCGACAGTTGCTTTCCAGTTCCGATCCAAAGGTTAAGCAGTTAGCTGAAGCTCGCCTTGCCGTGAAGTCATGGCCCCTGCATATTAAACGTGTGGAGCGGATCATGAAACGGTGTAAGGATTGGGGCGGTATTATGGGTGTGCCGTTGAACTATTATGGTGGACACACAGGACGCTGGTCCGGTGGTGACGGCATTAACCTACAGAACATCCCCAACATTTTGCAGGACTTGAAGGAGGCAATGCTGCCATTGAAGGGCCAAGCATTCTTCACTGCTGACTCGTGTCAGATTGAAGCTCGTGGTGTGGCGTGGTTGGCTGGCCAGCTTGACTTGCTTCAGGCTTTCGCGGATAACGCTGATCCTTACAGCCAGTTTGCTTCTCGAATGTTTGATGCTAAGGTACGCAAGCCACGTAAGACCGACCCGAAACCTGTACGTGATAGGTTCGGCTTACGCCGGGATGTCGGCAAGGTGGCGGTACTTGGTTGTGGCTATGGCATGGGGCCAGATCGTTGTTACGAACAGATGAGTGAAGACGATGATATGTATCAGAAGATAGTCGATGGTGAGATTACGCCTGAGACTGCGGAGAAGTTGGTCAGCCTGTATCGTAAGATGTACCCATTAATACCGAAGTTATGGGAAAAGATGGAAGACGCTATGAAGTTCGTCATTAAGTATCCGAATGAAGTAGCAACGGTCAATGGCAAGATTAAATTCTATGCCGATCCTGAACATCGATCCCTGATCTACATGCAGTTACCATCGGGCCGCTGCCTACGCTATCAGAACTGTGCCTTGAGTAAAGGTAAGATCAAATGGCGGTATGGTAAACTGTGGGGCGGATCGCTGGTTGAGAACGCGGTGCAAGCGTTCTGTCGGGATATCATTGCGGAACAGATACTCGAACTTGAGAAGCATCATATGTGGGTTGTTATGCATATACATGATAGTATTACCATAATGGATAGCAGCAGTGACCCACATGCGGTTGAAGCTAGGCTGAATAACTTAATTTTTTACATGCGTCAAAGCCCTGCATGGTGTAAAGATTTACCGCTCGATGCGGAAGGGGGGGTCTATGAATATTTTAAGTAGGGGGGAGGCTTAAGATGGGTGATATGTTAGAAAGGATTAAAGATAATGGAAACCCCAAAAAGTGGAGTCGAAAAGCCCCATCTATTAAAGGTGCTACTAAAAAGAATCGAGGAAGAAATGTACCTACTAAACCATCCCGTTCTGAAACCAGTATTCAATCAGACATACTACGACGGGCTGAGATTCTTGGCATTCCATTGTGGAGACAACAAGCCGGTATGGTATTCGTGGGGGCATCTCCTATGCACCTCGCTCCAAAAGGGGCCGCCGACCTTACTGGATATACGACCTGCGGGGATGCTAAACGCCTTGAAGTGGAAGTTAAAACACCTGTCGGTAAGCAATCCGCCCACCAAAAAGAATGGGAGCAAGTGGTCACTAAAGGTGGGTGCATTTACTTGGTTGTCCGATCCGCTGACGGATTTGAGGAAGCTATGAGGGAGCAACGCCCGTACAATTACGAGTGGAAGCACGACCCTTATGGTATTGGTAAGAAGTATTATGATATGCTAAAGCTGCGTAAACTTGAGAAGCAGAGAAAGGATAGGGGGTGGAAATGATTAGGGTTATTTTCGGGAATCCCGTGCTACAGTATGAAGGTGGGAACACAGCAATGTTTCCTATGTACGTTGTTATATTATCCGCCGGAGTACGGTGGGGTCGGGAGATTACCCATGTGTGTAATAGCTATGCGTTTGACCCGATTGGAATAAAGCGTATGGACTACCACAACGCAGAGACTTTTATACGTAATCAGTGTAATATGTTGGTAGAGAAGTTACTGGAATACATACGTGACAAATTTCAGATAGGTGCTGGTGAAATATATGAATTAGATTGCGAACCACAAAAGGTGGTAGATAAGTGTGCTATTCTAGTGCTGGAAAAATTTGGTTTGTGTAATTTCAAAAACTATGTTAATGCGGCCCATACCACGCACTGCGAATCACAACGTAAACAAGGGTTTCTGGATGATCTAACTAAAACTACGTTGAAGGATTTACCGAAACCCCCTATCGAGGGCACTGACTATAGTTTAGTTACGAAGTTATTTGGTCAGCAAACAAAGCCGGAAGTTAAGAAGATTTCATGGCTTGACAAGCTGAAGAAAATATGGTATCTTATAAGTAACAAGAAAGAAAAAAGATTGAAACCTATAAAGAAACGATTACGGAGAGACTCATGGAACTATCAAGCAGCAGAATAAACGATTTTCTCGGCTGCCCCTATTCTCTTCATCTATTCCTCGACTATGGATTGGTGACGCTGGATGAGAAGGACGCTACCCGGATCGGCACACTATACCATAAGCTTCACGAGCTATGTGAGGCGGTTGAGAGTGGGTACGATGAAGGAGACGACTGCGACGATGCAGTACAGGCTGAGCTTGTGAAGTACCTGAACAAACAGTATGCTGAGTGTCCGCCCAACAAGACGATGGATGAGTGGGCTATCGAACGGACGATGGTACTGTATGGATTCTTGGTTTACCGCTGGCACTACTCCGATCAGAAATACGACATTCTTGGTGCCGAGCTTGCTTTCGGTGGGCTTAGTGACAGTAGCCTCCCCGGTGTGCCGATCATTCACCCCGACACAGGTGAAGAATCTGGTGTGTATCTTAAAGGACGGATTGATAACTTGATCCTGTCAGGTCGTCGCCCGATGATACATGACTTCAAATCTACCGGACGTAACATACACGATAAGGCGTACTGGAATGAACGGGCTGCAAACATGCAAATGAAAGCCTACATCTATGCTGCTCGTTGGCTGCAACAAGAAGGCTTCCTTGAAGACTACGGTCTTGAACGAAACGGCTTCCTCACTAAGGGTGCGATCATCGATGCATGGAAACGCCCTTCGACTACAGCAGTGTTGCTGACACAGAAGGCATCACAGGAATTCATCGAGACAGGTGAATACTATGATACTGAGTTCAAGGTAGAATATGAGCTTGGCGACGATGGGCCTGAGGTTTACATCGATGCTAAACGTGCTGCGATCAAGCCCGGAAAGAAAGGATTCCAGATTCGAGAAACTGTGGATATGATGGGAGCAAGAGTGCTGGATATGATGGCAGAAAATCCTGACGATTATTTCCAGCGTCGAGAATTGCCTATCACTGATACTGATATGTATAACTTCCAGATGGATTTGTGGAACGTGGTGCAGAATATCAAGTACATGCAAGACAATGATGGTTGGTACCATAACCGATTGAACTGTAGAAAAACGTATCACTGTTCTTACATCCCGATCTGTGACAACAATGTGGATGTCAGTGATGGCCAAGTACCGAATGGTTTTCGGTGTGTATTTAACAAGGAGAAGTAACATGGAATTCGGATATCTAAGACAGGATCAAAGCTGCCATTGGTATCTTGTACCGGAAAAATTTATTGAGGGTTTTGACCGAATGACCGTCAACGATTTAGAAGACGTTGATGATGTTAATGAATTTGAGAATAGATACGAGCGGTTTAGATTGGGTGCGGGGTATCAGGATATACGTTGTGTAATTGAAAACGGACATTGTGTAAGATAAGGAGAAATAATGGCAAGACCACCTAAAATTGGTAGTAAACGTGGGGCATTGAACAAGAAGAAAAAGACCACGAGTGCTAAGACTGAAGAATCAATGGAATTTGAGATAGGATCGTGGGGTAATGAAGATGGGCTATTTGTTATGGTTTATGGGCCATCAGGTAGAGGCAAGTCCTCCCTTGCTTCCCTATTGGACGATGTGGTATTCGTTGCAGTGGATGAAGGCGTGAAGCGGATTCGCTCACCTAAGACTAACGAACCTATCCCCTGCATTAGACCGAAGGGCAAGGCTATGACGTTCGAGGCTGTACGGAATATCTTACAGAATCACGAGCTACTCGATCCTTACCAAAATATAGTAATCGATACAGGTACGAAGCTTGAACACTTGGCTGAAGAATACGTATTAGCCAACTTCAAGAAGGGTAATGGTGGAGAGGCTAAGAGCTTGAAGCATTACGGATACGGTGATGGGTTCGGTCACTTGGTCACAGTTATGCGGTACATTCTTTCAGATATCCAAGAGCTATTGAAGCTTGGGAAGAATGTAATCATGCTGTGTCAGGCTGACGACAAACGCATCGCATCATCCGAAGGTGTGGATGAGTTCCTGAAGTCTGCCCCTGCCCTGTACCATGATCGTAATAATTCTGTGATGCTGACGTTTTACGAGGAATGTGATTTTGTATTCCGACTAGACTACAGCAACGTATCTGTCATATCTGACAAAGCGTTTGGACAGAAGAAAGTGGGGCGGGTGGTAGGTGATACTACCCGTGCAATCTTTGTCGCTGACGAACCACATTTCTTTGCGAAGACTCGTGACACCAAACACGGATACCCAGTACCCCCAATTGTCACCTTCGACGACACAACAGATGATAGTATCTGGGTGTACCTGTTTGATGGTGTGGATCAAGAAGACCTTGAAGAAGCAGGAGATGAGAATGAGTAAAGTTAATCCAAAGTATCTGGCTGTCCTAATTACAAAAGATGGTTTGACATTAAAGCATCCACTATTAGATGATGATAAATTGGCCCAGTTCAAAAACATAACACGTGACGGTGGCGAGATCGAGAATGATCTAGCTTGCCTGATTCTGGAAAAGGGTGACGTTAAACAATATAATATCGCCAGGAGCAAAACTGCTGGGACTATTGTAAAAGCCCCGGCTGGTGCAGACAAGTTAATCAAGTAAGGAGATCAATATGAGTAAGTTAATGGCCGAAGGTATTTTCAAATTTCAGATTCTCGATCACGGCATCAAGCTGACCAAAGACAATGAATTGCCCATGTGGGTAGCAGACTTCCGGGCTATCGCTATGTACGACAGTACATCCGGTGAATGGTCTGAGACATTTACAAATGATGATGGGGATGAAGTAAACTTCCTCGAAGCTGACCTGCAAACTCGCGGGCATTTCGTACTGGCTAACAAAGATGGAGAAGACTTCTTCCACGTAGATCGTTTGACCAAAGCTACGCCGTGGGATGGCCAGTCATTTAGAGAACTGGCCGAGCTTGCTCTGTCTGAAGTACAAGTCATCGGTGCCACCGAAGAAGGTGAGTACAACGGCAACGCCACGTTCAACGTAAACTGGATCGACCACATCGACGCTGATCCTGTACGCAAGATTGACAGTCTCGAAGCTGACGCACTGGATGCGTTGGATGCTAAGTTCGGTCGTAAGAAAGCTACGACGAAGGGTGCGAAGGCTAGTAAACCCAAAGCTACTGCCAAGAAGAACGAGGAAGACAAACCCAAACGTGGCCGCCCCACAGTAGGCGGGAAGAAAACCGAAGAAAAGGAAGCCACGCCTACCGATGTGAATAAAGAAATCGACGGCCTGATCCCGGATGGTGATCTGGACATCGACGGTGCCTACTCCCTCTGTGTCGAACATGGGGAGAAGTGGAAAAAGAGCGAGGAAGATGTCGGCAAGATTTGGATCGAACAGGGTGAAAGACTCTACGACGACCGTGACCCGGAAAACTCCGACGAGTGCAAGACACTAACGAAAGCTGTATTAGGGGGGATCATTAAGTTCTAATGAATAACCAGAAGAAAGAAACCTTAACCGCAAAACAAAAGGCTGCTACACTTCAGATAGCTCAGAACAATATGCTTGGTGGAATGTCGGCCCTGTTTGCAAAAGGGTTAGGGCTGTCTTCTGCGGAACCTATTGAGCAGTTGGGGGTGGGATTCTCTCCTATCCGTCAGGCATGGATCATACCGGAGTATGATGCAGACGGTAAGGTAGTCGGCTTGAGCCAACGATGTGATGGATTAGCAGCGAAGTATCGTGAGTTTAATTATCACAAACGGCAGTACAGAGGTACTGGTCGTGGCTTGACCTACGTTCCAAACCCAGACTTCTCTGAAGATACACAGCAACGATATGCTGGTGCCAAGCATCGCCATATTCGGGTATCGCACCATCGACCCTGCCCCATATGCGGCAAGCCAGACTGGTGCGTGATTGTTGAGAATGATGAAGGCGAAGAAATCTCTGTGATCTGCGGTCGTACTGAGACTGCATCCATCAAGGAGATTGAAGGTGCAGGATACTTACACTTGTTGAAACCAGAGGGGGATTTTTCCTTCTCTGGTTCAGCGGTGAATCGATTTGATAGCGACATCGTATTTCTGCCAGAAGGATTTGCTGATTGGTCTGTGTTTCATTCATTAGGTATGAATGCTATCGCTCGACCGAGTAGTAAAATTCTCATGGCCAAAGAGACTACGGCATTGATTGAACGGATGAGTGTGAAGACTATTATTATCGTTGGAGATAATGATGAGGCTGGCATAAGCAGCGTATTCAAACTCCGTTCTGCTCTTGGTAGTTACCAGAATCTCAAGCACCATAAAATTCTAGCGGTATTTCCCCCGGAAGAATTTAGGGATGCACGAGAATGGTACAATAAGCAAGGGTTCGATGTCACTGAGTTCATGCTACACGTTGAGGCTAACGCACAAGAGACTCCCCCGGATGGGACTATCGAAGGATGTAGTGCGGGCGAGTTAGCTGATCGGTTCGTCGCCCTGAACAAACAAGACGGACACCCGCTGTACCGCTACTACAAGAATAACTGGTATCAGTATGACGGTAGTAAGTACGCCTTGATTGGTGCGGATCGACAAATGGATAGCGTTGAAGCTATGCGTCATCAGGTATATGAGATGTCCGGCACTATCCGATGTATCGGCGAAGGATATAATGGGCCGGTGCGTAACAAAATGAGTATCGGCTTAGCAAATAATGTTCTGGATATGGCGGCAGGAGATTTGGCTATCACTCGTACACCTCCGTACTGGATGACGGACCAGCCCCGCCCGAACCCACGGCATGTGTGGTCGTTTCGGAACGGTATCCTTGACATCGACGCATACCTACAAAATGGCGAGATCACACTGCTTGATTCGACACCGGAGTTATTCTCCCTGCATTCGTTTGATTTCGATTTTGATATCGATGCACCTTGCCCCCTGGCTGATGATAAAGTGTGGGCGATACTGAATGAAGACGAGGATTGCTGGAATCTATGGTGGGAGTGGGTGGCGTATAATACGCTGACTGACAATCACATGGAGAAGTTTATGTTAATGGTTGGTAAATCAGGGTACGGCAAGGGTACGCTGTTAGATGTGATGACTGCTATCATTGGTTACGAACAAATGGTATCAACTACATTCAAGTCTATGTGTGGTGAGTTCGGGCTATCCCCGCTAGTCGATAAACTATCGATTCAGTTGCGAGATGCCTCATTAGGAGATCGAAGCAAGGATGCGGTCACTGCTATGGAGACTATCAAGTGTATTACCGGGAATGATCCTATTGTGATTAACCGTAAAAATAAGATACACATACCAAATGAGAAGATCAATGGCAAGTTTACATTCACAGTGAACACACTGCCAAAGCTTCCTGATTACGCACGAGCATTAGAACGAAGGTTGCTCCTGTTGCACTTTGTACGAGATTTCACTGAGGTTCGTGATCCGTTGTTGAAAACGAAACTTATTTCCGAAGTGCCGGGGATGATGAAGTATGTCCTAGAGGGACTGAAACGCATACACCATAAGGATAAGTTCACTGAACCCGAAGCATCGACGTATATGCGTACACAGTTCAAGAATATTACATCACCAATGGAATCATTCCTTGAAGAAACCTGCATACATGGTGGGCCGGTCAAGAAAGTAGAAGATCAGCAACTATTCCAAGCATGGTTATTGTGGTGCGACGAAGAAAACAGGACGTATCGTGGGAATCGTGATGAGTTCCGGGCTAACTTATTATCACTGTCGTCAAAGATTTACAAGAATATCGACAGTACAGTGAAGACAGTGGCGGGACTCACCGGACGATACTATACGAGGATTGAACTAAATGATAGATGGAAAGATAAACTGCGAGGACAAGATTAATGGACAGACGAGGCGATCCCGGTCTATGGGATAAATACGGATGGTATTACCTGACATGGTTAGCCTTCCTTATCTTCGCCCTTCTTATAAGTGCAAGCGGTTGTAGCAATCTGGGGGGTATCTTCTCCCCAGATGTTACGCCCGAACTGACACCTGAACAACGTATTACCGAAGCCGTCAAGAATACCAACTGGCTTGTTACTCTATCCATACTGGGGATGGCTATATCAGTTGCAGCTATTATGAACGGCAGTAAGATGGGGATCGGGGCCTTGCTTGGCTCCCTGACCTCCCTTACCCTATCACTTATGGTGATTAAATACGCTGGCCTGATCGCTATCATTGGATTGGTAGCGAGTGTTGGTGTGTTTGGGTACGCGGTGTATGTGAAACGTAAGGCGTTGATAGAAGTGGTGGAGAATGTAGAAGGAATTAAAAGAAAAGATTTAGTCCCCGGTATTGAGGCTTGTTTACATGCACAAAGTCCTACTACACAAAAGATTATTAAAAATATTAAGGAGAAATTAAAATGACAATTTTATATTCATTAACTATTGGATTCGTGGCCGGCGCATTGGTTGGGCCCAAACTGTTAGAACTGTTGAAACGTACAATGGAGAAATGGGGATGATTCGACTTGATAGGTGTACACGAGATTCATTGATCGATTGGTTACTCGTGGAAGTACCTCGTAGGCACCTGCGTCGAGCTATCGAAGAAGAACGTGTGGAAGTCTTGGGCCTGTTTCGACAGGTCCGGGGCTTTCCTGCGGTACTCGTAAGGGTGACTACAAAACATGGTACAGATGTGATCCTTGCCTTAGCCCAAGTCCGACCGCATAAAATCAATATGATGATTGTGGAGGATGTGCAGTGGGAAAACTATATAGGTATGGAGCATGGTACCCCGGTACTGGCTGGGGATTTCCCCGATCAGTACGTGGCCATGAGAGAGGAACACCAACGATGTTAGGAATGTTTTTTATACGTGGAGTTTTTTGGAAGCGGAAAAACTTGGGCGACGATCCCCCGCACATACACTTCATGCATGTACCAGAAAATAAACAATACGCACAGCCTGATCCGAGGCAGAATGCACTTAATATGAAGTTCACGAAACGGGTACAGCAGCCGTGGCGGGGTAAACCGTATGAATCAATCTTATATGATTGTGACGAGAAGGAAGCATTGGGAGTATTCAAAGAATGATTTGTTACGCAATTAATAGACTGCCCATTAACGTGCCAGCCGATATCGGGTTGTCCGAGCTAGAGGATAACCATATGATCCTATTCGATTACAAAGGTGCATTAGGGCTTTTACACGAAGCAGTGCGACAGGATTTAATACGTCAATTAAAAGAAAGGGATGAGCATCTCAAACAGTATCGAGAACACCCACCCCTTTATGTTGACTTCGATCACTTAACGCCTGTCTCACGAGTAAAATTAAATTAGCGGGATAATCATCCTCGCTAATATCGGTGAAGTAATGACTCCAACGGCTAGTAGTACGCCTACTGCTATCCAGCGGAGTCTATTCACCCTTTGTCCATGAGGACACGCATTGATGTGTGCATCGAGTATCTTCGGTAGTTGGTCCTTTGACCACTGATCGAAATACTCTCGTACAATTAAATGCACCTGATCCTTATCTTGGCTGTTCATATTATTTCTCTCCTATTGCGTACCCACTCCAAATTAATCGTCGTGGATCATCCGTGTTTCCTTCGATAAGATCAATAGCACCTTCAGCAGTACGCCACGGTTGGCTAACTGGGACACCTTTATACATGGCAGCAGCCTTCGCAAATCGTAACGCAGCAAGAGCAGCATCGGGGTTATCTCCGACCATGTTCCCCCACCCACGCTGCATCTCTTTGATAAACCCACCGGCAACGGTACTTGGCTCAAACCCCTGTATGATATTGGCGGCCACACGGCCTACCCCAAAGATCGGGGCGATAGTATTTGTCGCCATATCCAGACCGTAGGTTGCGAGTGCTTCTTCTCCATCCTCTGGTACATCGAATCCACGAGACATAAGAGAGATCAGGAACAAAGGCATCATATAGCCCATTAGGATACGGTATGACGCTTCTTTCGTTGATATATGCCCCTTCTTTTTAGCTCCGATTATATCATGGGTCCAATAGTTAAGATTCTGATTAAGCTGGTTCTGGAATGTGCTGAGTAATTTCTCAATGGCACCACCCCTGAAAAAGTCAGGGAGGTCTTCGACATTAGCCATCGGTTGTGTGCGGGCCGCCCATTTTTCTGCGTAAGCGATTGCACGTTTCTCGTCACCGTTAAATTTACTTAGGCCAACATCCTTGAGAGATTGTAGCGACACCGCTACAGTCATCTTATCGACCGCCTTAATTAAACCCATCGATTTTTCCGATAGAGTCTTACGCCCAGAGGCTTGTCGAGAAGCTTTCTTGGTACGAGCGAGTTCCCGTACCTCTCGTTCGAAACTACGATCACTAAGCTGTGTCGTCCATTCATTTACGGAGTCTATGAACGCCTTCGGATTTTTCGCAAATGCTATAAAGTTACGGGGCATAGCTACCATCATGCCAGGATCAACGGACATGGCCTGTGCCGCAGATGCGGCCTGCTTGAGAGAGGTAACTATGTTAAACCCAAGAGCAGCGGTAACACCACGCACTCTGAATTTGTTTAACTGTCTCGCCCACCAGCTAGTGTCCACGGTACCGGAACCCCGAACAACATCCTGGTACCATTTTTGGGTGATATCAAAGCCAAACTTACGGGTAGCCCCATCAATACCTGCTTGCAACTCCTTGTTACTAAGCATCTCACCCACCGCTTTAGCTGTAGGAGCCATATTAATATATCGCTCCACACGAGCTACATTCTGGAGGTACGATGCAATAGCGTCAAGGTGCATAGGTTCAGTTGCTTTACCTGTACGCTCAATGGTCATCTTGTCTTTCGGTTTTGCTTTAACCTTTTTCTCACCCGCTTCGGTCGTAAAAGGATCGGCGATAAGGTCGCCCATACCGTCTGCGAATTCCGTATTACCCTTACCACGATCCACGAGGATTGGAGAGTATCCGCTTTCAAGCGTGAGGTCTTCTCCCGTTACTTCTTTGAATACCTGTGCCAAGCGTGGGCCTTGTTCCTGATACTGCTGGATCAGGTAGTCGCCCATAGCGATAAGCGTAGGGTCCATCTCCGCAATAATTTGATTCATCTGATCTTCGCTGATCTTATTACCTTCAGCCAAATGTAACTTTGCGTTGTCATTTTTACTGGCAAGGTAAACACCAATACGCTGCGAACCAGTAAGAACCTGTCCACTCGTATCACCTGGGATACCGGAGGTAGCTTCGAGCAGTTGCTCTACATTTTTCTGGTTGCCAGCAAGAGCAGTGAAGTCTGTTTGTAATGCTTTATATCGGGAATCAATAGCTTGACGTACAGCGGTACTCGCTGCTTTCATCGGCGAATATATATACTCCCGTAATTTTAAGCCGGTCTTTTCGTCGATAGATTCAAACATACGCTCGACACGAGTTTGTCGCAAAGCGTACTCAACCGCTTTATCTTTCATGGCTTTCAGCCCTTCAGTTTGATGATTGGGGATAATCGGCCCCCTATCTGCCCCCTGCTTAATCATGCTGCCCATTACACTGCCCGTATTATCGAGTTGTTCTGGAGTAGCAGTGAGCATCTGCGAAGGACTGGAAACTATGGTCTGCTCCTGTTCCATCGCCTCATCCGCACGAGCCGCAGTTAATTCGATTATCTGATCGTCGAGTTGCTGGTACATTGCGTCCTTCACCAACTCATCGATATTCGGATCGTGGTAAATCTCCGACCTACGTTTTTCCAGCACTTCCACCTGTTGTTCAATCGGATGTACAACGGGTGCTTCCTCTACCTGTTGCTGCTGATCTTGTTCACTAAGTTGCCCGCCGAAAGTACGGGATGCAATACCCATAGGCAGGCCCGTAACGACGGGCTGTAATGCACCCAGCATAGCGGAGTGAACTACATGATTCATCGGATCAGTTTTGGGGAACACCCCCGTAAATTTATCCACGAGGTTCTGCCCAAAGGTTGTTACCGCTTCTTCAGTAGCACCCGCCGGGGCGTGTCTCAATGCGGGGCGTAGTACGCCACGATCAAACCATTTCAACGCTGCACCTACACCTCGTGTAGCGATAGCGTCTTTCAATAGTGGCATGTTCTTCAGTAATGTACTACCAGCACCACGAGCGATAGACCAGCCGAACATTTCTCCGACCGCTTCCATCGCCCCACCACCCAGAGCATACGCCAATTCTTCAGGCACAGTAATCTCTTGGCCCATGTCACGCAACCGTTCCGCTTGACCAAACCGACGACCAGCTTCAGAAATACCGAACGCACCGCCGACACCGCCGGAAGTCTTGATTGTATTTTTCAACCAGCCACGCCACCCGCCGCCGCCGCCAGCCCCACCTTTGGGGCCGACACCACCAACGAGCAGGGAGAACATGGCGTTGCCGACCAACTGACCGGCGACACCACTAACTCCACCTTGCGGAGCGAGGATACGTTCCATCTCCTGCATCTGGTTATCCCAGTATTCTGTTGCGTGATCGGTAATGCCTAATGCATCCGATACCTTCGCACCAAACTGAGTAATGCCACCAGCCTGAGACATCACGGTATTTGATATGTTAGATGTAAAGTTCTTCCAGCCTGAGTCGCTCGTACCCTGCCTACGAATCTCCGCAAAGAAATCCTTCGGCACTGCACCCTTATCAGTCATGGTATAGAATGCAGGGTCGTCACCGGATAGTTGCTTGAACATATCCGCGATAGCTACGCCCTTCATCGCCTCTATATCAGCGTCGGGGAATTCTCGTTTCTGGTCCTCTATATACTGAGCAGCGTAGTGGTAGTAATTATCCTTGTTTAACCCAAAGAATCTATTATTTTTTAACTCAGTATTAATAGTAGCTAATGGTTTTCCAACCAGATTAGCTTCCATCCATTTTATTTTTTCTTCTTCTGTGTTAATGGTTGGGGGTATTGCTGCTTTTAAGCGTTCAATAAATTCCGTAGCCATAGGTTATCCTTTTATTTATGAAGTAATTCCTTCATCATACCGGCAGTGAATACTTGCGACTCAGGGACTTTGCCACTGTCACCACCCATATTTACAGTGTATCGTTTAATAGGTGGAGATGGGATCATTTGTATTACACGATCAGAGTATCCCTTCTCACGGGCTTTCATTTGTGCAGCAGCCCGAAGTTCTTGGGCTTGTGCAATTGACTGTGCGGGATACGCCCCCATTACTTCGGCGATAAATTTAATAGCTTGGTCGGCATTTTCATTCACACCGGTAATCCATTCTTTCCCTTCAGACTCAGGCATCCCATCGAGCATACGATTTAGGTTGTTCATATCCGCACCACGAAATCCGGCTACTGCTTCTTCCAAATCTTCCTTTTGCTGCTCTTGAAATTTTCTCGCGGATTCTTGGCGACGAATTCCGATCATAGCTTCCTGATACGCTGACAAACCTTGTGGGTCTTCGACCTTCGGGGGCTGTTTACCTTGTAGGATAGAGATACGCCCACGAGTCCAATCCTCCGGGTCCATATCCTTCTTCATCATATCCCATTCCTGTAACTGTTGCATCCGGTTCTTACTGATACGAGCCTGTTCGCCACGCTGCGATTCCAATCCTTCAATCGACAACTCTGTGCGTCGAACCTGATCGGCTAATGCTCTATCAGCACGAGTGGCCGCGGCCTCTTGTAAAGCCATCGAGCGATTTTGTAGGTTTTGATTCGCAGCAAATTGTTTTCGTTGCATCGTTCGCTGAATAGCCTGATTCGCAATCTGATCTCTGATCTGTGTTTTCTGCAACTCTAGGTTCGCTTCAGCCATCGACTCAGAGAACAATCGGCTTTGTAGATCGCCCTTACCAGCCCATCGAGATAAGCCAAGAGCAATCGGTGCTATGTTACTTGATACATTAATAGCCATATATCACTCCTTACTTCTTGGGGGCCAATACCTGGGATAGCGGGGCAGCCGAAAACTGCGTACCATCAGGCATAGTGTTAAGTGTAGTACCGGCAGGGGCGGGACTTCCCGGCGTACCCGGATTAGGTACGGCGGTTGTGCCAGCCGGTCCCATGATCGTACCACCCGTTGCTCCGGGCGATCCAGCACTGCTCTTGAATTGATTAGCAAAGCCGCTGCCACCCGCCCGGAATAATATATCTTTCGCCTCATCCAGTCTGCCCTGCGTGGCAAGGGAGCCTGCTAACCGAATCGATGGTACGGCCATATTCCCTTTGGCTTCCCTCAAGGCAGCCGACAAAGAGTTAATACCTTCAATACCAGTATAGGTAGGGGGCCCACCTTTACCGGCTTCTGGCCCTGCGAAATGCCCGTATGTTACGCCACCGCCCCCAGATGGTGTGCCAGCCGAAGGGGTGTCACCCGAAAAATTTCCAATAGATGCACCTCCCCCACCCTGCGAAGGTGGAGTTCCCGGCACGAATACATTGACGGGATCGATTTTACCAGTGGGTAACTGGCCGCCGCCCGTAGTACCAGCACCCTGTCCAGCAGTGCTACCAGCAGCCATCTGGATCAATTGGGAGAGCATCCCCATATCAGGACCAGCAGTATTCGCACGCTCAATCATCCCCGCCTTCTGAGCAGAGATACCTTCTTCTAGTTGCTGCCTTGCTCGTTCAGCATCAGAGGCAGCCGCACGTTCAAGATCAACGCCCATCGTCGTATTAAATAAACCACGAGAGATAAGGTTCTGCGTACCGGACGCAACTTGTTTCTGTTCCGTATCAGCGATACGCTGACGGCCCGATTCGCCAAGTCCCTCCATCTCTCCCATCATCGCACCAAACCGTTGTAGATTGGCACTGTTCGCCCAGTCTGCAAGCTGCCCCACAGCCTGTGAGATCGCCTGATACTTGGGCTTGCCCTCACCGCCAAAGAATGAAGCGTAGTCAATCGATGGGGGAGTCATAGCAGCGATCAACTCCTGTAGTGGGTTCACTACCGGGGCTGAAGGATCGCCTTGCGTTGGGTCCAGAGGACCAGTACCTAATGCTGTAGGCATGATTAGTCTCCTTAGTTTCCTACGAATACATCGATGTTAGCTTCACTACCTGATTTGTTATAGATAGCGATACGATCTATGGTGTCCTCTGTACCAGCAGCGGGGGCAGCCGGGACTGCCATCTGGACGTAATCGGAATCATAAGCATCATCCGATGTCATAATAAGTGGCACGTTAGCAGAAATCTTGAATGCAATCACATTCTCTTTCGCTTCGCCATCGGCCACATTTAATTCAACATATACATCCTGATCGGACAGAATGTAAACGAACTGCATTGCGGTCACAGGACTATTCGCTTTATCCCACACATCTACTGACGCAGCAGTTGCCAGTTTCAATGAGCGGTTCTCCACTTCTTCACTGGTAAGGGTCAGCGTCTTAGCAGTTGTCTTGGTCGTGGGACTTTCATAACTCTTGCCGCTATCCGTGGTGACTTCATAATGCACAGTAATATTTGCACTAATAGACATTCGCCTCTCCTTATGTTAAGGGTACATCATCCGGTTCTACGACAGTAGCGAGAGCCGCTGTTTCCGCATCTCGTCGCTCTGACGCTATCACCATATTTTTAATTTGCAATCTTATCGTTTGTTCGATCTCGTTCTTGGTACTAACACCGTAGTTTTTCGCGTAGGCCGCTTGCACACGAGCAACGTGAGCATCGGGTACGGTAATTTGTAACGTAATATCAGCCATCATTCCTCCTTATTTTGTTAATATCGCACGACTGCCGAGCGTATCCATTTCGTAGTGTATGTCGAATTCCCTGAATAGGGCGTCCGCAGTATAAGTATCTAACACATCCCCCCCGATACGGGATACTTTCATTATAAGCATACTGCTTATAGTCTTCCCGGCCCCGCTAATTGTCCCGAAGGACGCGACCTGATGTTTTAGGTTGGTTCCATCACCAGCATCCTGTATGTTCACAGTGGTAAAAGCCCCGGCATCTGTACCATTAATGTTTGTCCATTTATACTCTAAACGCCAATAGACATCGCCCGTATTTGTGGATGTCGGCCACCAGTGTATATGGGGCGTAACATCTGAACCCTCTTTCCAACTATGCGGCATTTGGCCAATAATCCATAACTGTTCTGTACTCCCGCTATCAAACAACCACCCACCATTTGTATTATCCCAATCAGGATCAGATACCAATCCGGGTGGATTAACGGAAGTTGCAGGAAATCGTAAATCGTCAAAGACAGTTGCCGAACCATTCATCTTCAAAGTGCCGTCTGCCTCGAACTCCATATAGTTCGTAGCGATATTGCCGGGGGAGCCAATCTTCAAAGTATCAGTATGAAAGGTGAGAGACTCGCTACCACTGGCAAAACTACCCAATATTAACGGAGTAGCTGATTCAGTCGAAGCATTATGAATCCTTAGTGTACTGGACTCAGTAGCAGTTTCTCCTGATTTATACCCGATGTAAATATTATCGTTCTGAGTAGTAAGAGCCTCGCCAGTTTCTCTCCCGATGCATATGTTGCGGTTGCCCGTAGTAATACTGCCGAGACTTTGGAACCCACATGCGAAATTATAGTCGCCGTTTGTAAGATTTTGTGCGGCCCGAAATCCAAAAGCAACATTATAGAATGCTTCTGTAATATCCTTACCCGCCTCAAAACCGATCATAATATTTCCTGGTGCGGTTGTCCAACCACCAGACATTACTGAATCGCCTATAGCGATATTGTAATTTCCAGTCGCATCAGTAATTGCATCGCCGACAAGACACTGGGCACCCAAGCCGATATTCTGAGCAATGGAAGTAGCATTTTGTCCCGCACCACTTCCGATTATAACATTCCTTGATCCAGTAACATCATAAGCGGATTGGTACCCCAGCACCACATTATTCGCAGGGGCCGTTGCTGTATAAAGAGCTTGCACCCCGAACACAATATTTTGGTTTCCTGTTATATTATTATATAGCGATTCTTTTCCAAAGCATATATTAGAAAGGGCGGTGGTCATATTCAAACCGGCTTCTTCGCCCACACCAATATTAGCATTGCCGGTAGTTACATTAGCGAGTGCAGCAAACCCAAGAGCTATATTGTCGCTCCCAGAGGTACAATCTTGTAACGCACCAGCACCAACAGCAACATTGTTAAAACCCGTACAATTCTGTAGGGTAGCACTGCCAATAGCAACAGTATTCGCTAGGTTGGTAGAAGTGTTATTACAGGCATTACTGCCGATAATAGTGTTGTTACTACCAGTTGTAACTTTTTCTCCCGCCGATGTTCCGATACCCAGATTATCAGCACCGGAACTATTTACTACCAAAGCCTTGTAGCCAATAGCAATAATACTATTAGTTTGTGTCGCCTCTGCTGCACGATACCCCATTGCGGTACAAAAATTACGGCTGCCAGAGGCACTCCGCATAGCGTAGGCCCCCATCGCTATATTATATAGTCCGGTCGATAAAGTTCTATACGCATCGGCTCCGATGCACACATTCAAACTTGCACTGGTGCAGGACTCCGCTGCTTGATGGCCAATAAATACATTCTCTTGGCCAGAAGTCATGTTACTTCCACAGGCAGCACCGAGTACCACGTTTTCAATTCCCGTTGCCGCAGAGGGCATACCCGGAGTGCCGAAACTTTCATTATTTGCACCAGTCCCACCTGTACTTGTAATAACACAATCAGCGGCAAATGTCCACGTACCAGTATTTAACGTATAGTTGCCGGTACTGGTATCGCCAGTGTTAAACAGATAGTCATCATCGATATATAAACCGTCCTCATCGATGGTAAGGTGCTGCCCCCATGCGGGAGCATAGAGATCAATACGCAAACCATCGGGATCAATAACTTCTAACCCCGATGGCTGTGCCAGTTTAATTGTAAGTTTGCCATCGTTGTTAATTTCTAAATCTGATAATGTAAATAGAGTATCAAATTTATAAGTGAGTTGCTGTGACAAACGACGACCTTGCTTATCTTTTTTAATCCTTCCAAGTTTATCAAATCCACCGGGCATTAGCGTTTCCTCCGCCTAGTTTTTCCAGCAGATGATACGAATCCGGTAAAGTAATCGGCGGCCCACGTTGCGGTATCTGAGGAATACAATTCTAACTGTAGGGTGTTCGCCCGTACTTTACGTTTGATATCAGGATTACGCCCCGGCCCCAATGCCTTCACGAATCGTGGTGAGGACTGTGCCAGCGTTTTTTCCGCCGTTTCATCTGCGTAAACTTTCATAGTCACTGCCCCAGAATCCTCGCCCATTACAGCGGTGATATGGGATAGTTCTGTATTGAGTAAGTTACTGCCAATCGCAGTTGGTGCATACCGTACTCGTGCCGTAATCGCATTACCATCATCACTATCTGCCGATAAATTAGTCTCCCGGATATAACCGTCGATCCCACCCACTAATAAAGTGCGGTCATCAGGATCGTCAGCATCGTAGGCATACATTGTAGATAGTCCGATGGTTGCTGGATACTCGTCCTCCCACCACGCATCTGACCGTTGCTCCCAAAAGAATACATCAGAAGCAATATATGTTGTATCATCGATATTAAGAACATACAACCCACGTTGCCGCGAGTCCCACCGCAACTCAATATGTTTGCCATTGCGGTCCATATTCGCTAACAGACGGTTAATACGGCTACTGGTAAGGCTCTCCATAGAGCCATCTCGTGCCATCATATAAATATTATTATCCGCACCGTAGAAATATAATGTACCAGTCAAATCGTAAGTCCATGCCTTCCCAAAAGCGATACCCAGCGTATCAGAAATTTGGTCAATGGCCCCACCTGCCGCTGGATCACCAGATAACATCCAAATGGAACTATCACATCCGAACAAAAGCTCGTCATCATTATGGGGAATCATCGCCGTAATTACATCGCCAATCTCTCCCGCATCAGAATTATTCCCGGCGACAGGTTGTAGTACATCTGTGGTTGAGGGTATGTAATTAAAATCATATGGATCGCCGCTACGAGCCATGTACCAATTATGCGGGTCATCCTCGTTGTTCATTACAATTCGTCCACGGTACAATGTAATAAGAGATGGGGCAAGCGGAAGCGTTCCATCATTCGCTGTCCAGTCCTCTACGGTATCCGTTGCACCACCATCGTAGGTAAGGGTAAAGTCTTTCTTATTCAAGCCATCAACAAAAAAGATATGTCCGAATGCTTCTTGGGACATAACTAAACCCGTATCACTCAGCACATCATCACTACCTGTAGGCGTTCCTACCACGCCCTCTCGTATCGTGCGAATCGAACCATCCGATACCACAGTGACAGCATCCTTCGTATCGTACACCGCACCATAGCCCTCAATTCTCGCCCCGATATCCCATCCGGGTTCGGAACTCGCTTCAGTATCCCACGAAGCGTCGATACTACCATCAGTCAAAAGTAAACGGAAGACCGTTTTCGCTGCACCCGCTCCGGTATAAGTCGAGGTTCGGTACCCAGATATGTAAACAGAAAGATCATCAAAACTAATTGACATACCTTCGACCGGATCATTAGCCGTTGAGTAAGTAAATGTCCAATCTACCGTACTGTCAGACTGTACCTTTTTAATAGCACAGTCAACCGCCGCAGAGAAATTCCTGTTGCCCACCACCGCCTTACTGTCGGATGTCCAGCGGCAGGTATGCACTCGCTCGTTGGTATCAATGCCGGTCCCGAAATTAACCAGTTGGGACCAATTAACCGAACCATCGGAATCGACGCTAAACAAGTTCTGGGCGGAACCTGACAGTGCCCCATCTACGCCCCACTGAGTTACCTTACCCATACCAACTAAAAGGTTGCCGCTCGCGTCAATGTCTAATGCGTTACTGTCAACTTGAAGTCCTATTCCTGCTATGTCCCACCGCCATTTTGCCACGCCCGTTTTCGGGTTTATGCGTTGGAGCACGTACTGATCTTGACAGCCAATATAGTAATCGCCATCCAGCCCCACTACTACACTTAGGACCGCAGTCAGATCGGGTATATCAAATTTATAGACTAGGGCACCCGTACTCGCATTAAACACATGGACTTCTTCGCCGCCCACATTGTCCGGCCCTACGGCTACGATACGACCTCGATGATAATCATATGCAAGGTTAGAAACGGCGGATAAATCGGCGAGTGCGGACCACTGTAACGTTCCTGCGGAATCTACCTTCCAGATATTTTTTCCACCGGCAGAATTCCCGCCAGCGTAGAAGTATCCATCATCATCCTTGACAACAGATTGTACAAAATCAGTGGTATCATACAGGGATGCAATCGCATCCCCATCTTCATCGATCACCGTTACGGAATCATAGGTCGCCCCAGTATCCTGCCCGACCACTACAAGATCGGGATTTGCAGCAGATTTTACAACCTTTGATTTAATTCTATTTATATCTTGAATGGGATTAGCCCCATTTATTGTCGAGAGATTCCATTTCGACAACCCTGCACGACGACCGCCCCGAAGACGGTCAAGTAAGGTATCATAAGACCGTACATTGACCGCATCGGGCGTAGTGCCGTCAGGCTGTTGTCCATGCAACCAGTTTTGATCCAGCCCCTTAATCGGAAATGGAAAAGCAATCGGTTGTATTTTACCAGCCATAGTTATCTTCCTTATCGGTTAGATTTGGAATACGCTACCAGAGTGGATTTGTATTCCATTTTCATACCATATACTTCAATGGCGTCTGTGCCGTGCGTTGCAGGGGTAAATGTCAACTGGACGATATCGCCCGCTGTTAAACTATTACCCGACAGATCAATCTCTTTCCACGTTGCTGTAGCACTTAAAGCCGTGATAGCATCGGGGGCGAGGTCAGTTGAGGGGTCATCATCGACGAACGCCTCGATAGCAATAGTTGGCGTATCTGTTGCTCCACTCATTAAACATTTAACTTTCACAATTAAGTGATCGTTCGCTTCATCATAATCATGCGGAACCTGAATCGTGTAGCCAGCAGCCACTACTTTTGCAGCAGCCCAAGTTAGCCCGACCAGATTCGTCTCGAATACATCGAAACCGGGATTCGTGGTAATCGTGGTGGTCAAAGTCGAACCATCCGACTGCAAGTGAAACTCACGAATCGGAAGGGGTTTTTCAACTTTGATACCGGGGAGAGACTGCCACTGGTTAATACCACGTAGTTGATTCTTCATGGTTTCTCCTTTTATGCATCATATGTTACATTGTTCCAAATTCTATCCATTTGTCGTGTACCTAAGCGGCCACGCCTATTCTTAACATAGCCAAGAGTACGGGGCGACTTCTTCGCGTCCTTCGTCCACGCAGACGGCAGAGCAATATTACGGTAGTAATCACCCCACCCACCGGATACATCATCGAATTCCATCTCAGCCCTTGCCTTACATGCAGCAAGAACTATATCATCAAACTCCACACCATTCGGCAGCTTGTCAGTAAGCTTATCAATCTTCTCAAACTCTGCCTCGTATGGAAATTCAAGTGAATCCGCTACGGCTGGTTTAGGGTACACCAGCATCTCATAGTTAGTATCAGTCAAGGGACGAATAGCAGCCCATGTTGGATAACCAGAGTAATCTGTATCCAATTCACGAGCTTGTCGTATCCGCTGTTCTGATACCCAGTTGATCGTAGCACCGTTATTCGATTGTGGTCCGTAAGTGATCTGTCCTTGCGGTGTACCATTGAAATCATACGGAAGCTTATACCGCCCCGCATCACCTTCTATGTTAAGTGGCCCATCGGCATCGGGTTCCATCGCTATCGAAAGAATTCTCTTTCGCCACCTCCAGAATCCTGTGGGCTGTGGTACGTCAGTGTACATGAATTGGCGAATAGCATTTGTAATCACACGCTTAACCTTTTCAAGATCGTGTGCATCGGTAGGCAGCGTAGCGGCCCCGGCACCTCCATCATCGTAGTCAGCTACACCAACAAGTTCGGCAACTTCGATAATAACATCCTGAAAAGTCAACGCAGAAGGTGAATATTCGGCCATAGTAAACTCCTAAAGATGGGGAGAGCGAACTCTCCCCAATTACTCACAATTCTTATAACTGAGCCGCACGAATCCAGTCGAGAGTAACGCTAAGATCAGCGGCATTTCCGCTCTTGAAGTAAATCGCGGGATGCAGGATTGCACCAGTCGGAAAGTCGGCAGCAGCAATATCTGCTGCACTGATCGCCGTACCAGTAGCAACACCATCGAGATACCCTTGAATGGTTGTACCATTGTGATACATACCCAGAGTATTGTAGGTATCTGCAACAGGCGTGACGTAATCAGCATCATGCTCATTCTGAGCCTGACCGGATTCATCATAGATAAAATCGATCTTATCCCCATCGGCTTCTTTACGTTGGAATCCTATCGCTCCGCCATCAATCAAAGCACCAGCATCAGTAATCTGATCGCCAGCTAAGGGTCCAGTTGCATCGGCTAAACCGAGGAACCACCCACCGAGATTGTCACCAATAAGGCTCGTTTTGATACGAGCTTCAAAGGCCCACGGCTGTCCACCAGAAATAGTAACTGGGCAGGGCCATTGAAGTTCAACAGCTTGATTATCCGTGGTCGTAAACAGAATCAATTCACCAATCGCAGCGGTACCCGGATAAATAGCTTCGGTCATCGTCTTACCGCCAGCAGCCGCAGCATAAGTAGCATCAACAAAGTTCGGGGGCAAAGCCTCACCACGCCGAAAATCAGTTTCAAACAGAGTGCCTAGAAACGGATTCTTACGCATGTCTTCGATTGGGAAGTTATTCCAGATACCGGCAGTCGGCAACTGTACGGCGGTACGTGAACTGGCCGTGAATTTATTAGCTGAACCCAACTGGGTGTCCTCGCCAATTCCGAAAAACTCAGCCTGTACCAGCCCATTCGTACCAGAACGGTCAACCGTCTGTAACGCACGAGCAATGACTGGACCCTGTGTATCCCCACCAGCAATGTGACTGGCTTTAAGACTCAACAGAGTGGTATCTTGCGTACAATTCTGGTCGGTAAAGATATTAATTTTTTGTCCACGTTTAGATGGAACAATAACATCGACTTTCTGAGTTTTGCCATTGGGGACCGTAATTGCCCGCCCGCCTGTGGCGATTACTCCGGCGTAATTTTTACGATTCGCAGCGGTAGGTAATTCAACCCGCATTGCCCGAAGACCATCTTCAGCGGTTGCAGTACCATAGTCTGCATCGTAACATACATTCCAGCCGTCGTTGATATCTACACTGGAACCAGTGGCGTTCACAAAGATACAAGCTTTCTTGGTAATTTTCTCATTATCATATACTACCTGAGTCATCGTTACTCCTTTGGGGGTTGACCCCAATAAGAATATAAAATAAAATAATGCGGGGGGAGTTGATCCCCCTCGCCCTAAAAACTATTTCTTACTTATGTAAGACGAAGCCGACCTTCCGACGAGAAGTACACAGGTTATTGTGTGAACCATCGAGGAAGACGGTGAACACAGTATGCTGGCTCTTGTCGTACATAGGTTCGGATTCTTCCATCCAGTAGCCATCCTGCACAACCGGAATGAAGCGTTTGAAGTCGATGCAGTAGAACGGATCGCTTGTATCACTGTTCAACTGCGGAATACCCAGAACCGGGAGACTGTTAATCATAACGGTCATGCCGATACGGGCCAGAACGCCGCCCATCATATCCTTCGGAGCGGTATTATCATCACGATCATCCAGCAACTCTTGCAGTGCGACCAGAGTATCAAAGTTGCAGTAGCAACCTTTCTTGGCGGCACGAAGTTTGGCGGGATCAGTGATGAAGTACGGGGCTTGGAAGTTGGTTTCGATGAAAGCCCGACGAGCTTTGGCGAGGAAGTCATTCGCAACCGTGGTGTACTGGGCAGCGTAGTTATTCCATTTCGCCTGAGTCGAGGCATCGATACCAGCACAAGTCGTACCAGTCGAAGCATCCTGATACACAATCGTCTGGCCAGCAAAACCGCTAGTCGTGCCAGCAGCGATCTGAGCGGCAGTCAACTGGTTCAGGTAATAGGGAACGCCATACGGATACAGATCATCCGAGGCGTTCTGAGGGGTTTTCCACCCACGGTCTTCAATCAGTTCAGCCAGCGACCACAGGCCGTCGATCCGACGAGATTTCAGCAAGTTGACGAAGCCTTTGGAACTGTTAGCGTTCCGTTTGATTTCCAGTTTGTCCCAAGAGTAGTCGGTACTCAACTGGGTCCACGGAACAGTAATCTGCACCTGCGTATCGCCAACGGCAGGGGTGTCCGTATCATAAAGCCGACGATACCGAGCATTCCCGGTGTGATCGAGCATTACGTTACGCACGATACTGGTTCCACCATCTACACGCAGCGAATCTTTATTGTAGATACGGCAGAATTCGTAATCTTGAGAATCCCATTCCACTTCAAATTCCTGCTTGGGCAGGTCTTCCAGAGTGGTTGCCAGCAGATCGGCGAGGTCAGCATTTTTAACACCAGCCATATTAAAACTCCTATCTTAATTAGAATCCTTTAGCACGAAGCTTTTTCAGTCCTTTGTCAGCCGTGTCCAGAGCCTGTTCTTCCGCAGATTTCTTTTTCTTCTGCGGTCCCTTCTGGTTAGTCTTACCCTTCGCTCTGAAAGTACGGCTATCATTACGTTTCTTCAGTTTCTTTTGGGTTTTCTTTACTGCTTTATCTTCCATAACCGGAGCAGTAATTGCCATGTGTGCAAACTCAAGGGCTTCCAACACAGACATATCTTCACCTTGAACCATCGCACCAGTACGAATCTTATCAGCCAAGTTAAACAATTCACGACGATGCATGGTTTGGATCGGGGTGAGATTCTCATCGGTTCTACCGTAGAATTCGCCGTCCATTGTTATGTCTTCGTCGCTCATAAATTGGTCGATAGATTTAAGTACCTGTGCTTTTGATTCTTCAGGTATTTCTACTTGCTGTTGTCGCACTTCCTGTGCGGGTACAGCCGATGATGCTTTGTCAGCCATTTTCTTCATGGCCTTATACGTTGCACTATCTTCACCGTGTTCTTCCTTAACAGCTTTCAGTTCTTCCTCGAACTCATTAGTCGGGTGAGCCGGGGCGTTCTGCTGTTCTATTTGTTGGTTCAGAGTATTCTGACCTAACTGAGCGAACTTAGCAGATAGTTTATTCGTACTCTCGTGCATCTTTTTGAAGGTCTTCATTGCACCTTCAGCGTCAGCGTTCAACGCCCGTTCAATGTCGTCGTCAGTCCAACCTTGATGGATAGCAGCACGACGAAGTGCGTGATCCAGTTTGGGGGTTTCAGGCTTTTTCTTTTTCTTCTTAGGTTGAGGTTCCCCATCTTCGTCTTCTTCCTCGTCTTCATCCTCACCCCCGTCCTCATCTTCTTCTAGCTCATCGTCATCGTCTTCGATGTCTTCATCCTCGTCTTCGAGGTCTTCATCCTCAATTTCCTCGTCTTCGACTTCTTCGTTGCCGTCCTCATCGTCCGGGGTAACTTTGTCATCGACGGGGAAACCAAGTTTCGCTAGTCGTTCTTGGACATTAGAAATCGCTGCTTCCTCTCCCACACCTTCATCACTAACACGTTCGATCTTACCAGCTTCATCAATCAGTTTCTTCTGAACATCATCACTCATTGCATTCTCCTTTTTGATTGCCATCTCTCGTTCGGGGATAAGGGTAACTCCACCCTTGCCCTACTAGAATTCCGGGGTAATCAACTTCTTATACGATACTTTCTTTGGCGTTGTGGTTTCTTATACATACCACGCTTGTTATAGTAATCATCCTCTTGCTTCGTATTGTCAAACAACAAAGCTCCATCTCCACGCACCCTTATATCGGGATGATCCCTTTGATGGTCCTTGATCTGACTTGGGGTGATACCAAGAGATTCACATACCTTCGGTACAGCGTAGTCTATACTCCCTGCATTGGGGCGTTCCTCCCTATAATCCCGATTCATAACGGCACCACAATCACAGCATTCTTCGGAATCAGATAAAGCCATAGGCTTTGTGATATCGAAGTTGTCGTCACATTCGGGGCATCTATAGGCGTATATAGGCATTACATCATTCCTCCGAGTCTTGCGGATTGCGAGTCGTTCGCCCCGGCTTGAGCTTGCATGTTGCTAAACTCTCCCGGCGAAGGGGTCGTACCACCAACAATTCCCGGTTGTCCATTTTGTAAAATCTCGTCCACACCACCGGCCCCGCCCACAACCTTATTAGAGTTGCCGGGACTCATCATGCCCATCTGGTGTACGAGCATCATTCGATTTAAGAACTCAGGGTCATTGAATACTTCATCGAACCAATCAGCGATATCCAAGTCCTCGGCAAGTTTGGTAATCGCCACTTGCAGATTAAATGGTTGCCCCATTTGCTGGGCCATTAACGCAGTCTGCATTGTAGCCGGGAGCAACTGTGTCATAAAGTCCATAATACGTTTCGTCTTAATCGCTGGATCAAGACGCTGCATAGAACGAGCTTTAATCTTAAATGTCAGGAATAAGAAATCTTCTCTATCAACATCCGTGAATTCAACAGGGTTCGTCCAGATGTAGTAAGCATGTTTCTTACTCACGCTGGATGCACAATCATAAAGGATAGATCGTGCGTCCTCGATACTCATGCTCTGGTTGGCTTGCAGCATCTCAGCCTGTGTAGCCGTGGGTGCTTGCGAACTCGCACCACCTACCAGATCAGCGTTGCCTGTGACATAATTAAACCATGTATGTAAGTGGGACAACATGACTTCGTTTGTCTGTTGCTGTCCACCGAAGGATACATTATTAAAGGCTGAAGGATCAGTAGTAGCTACAGCATCGCCATCTTCTGCTTCACGAATATCATCCGCTTCATCAGCATGGGCGGGCTTGTACAGCAAAATGTCTTTCTGCCGTTCAGCCTGATCCATCGTTTTCTTGAACATATCATTTGCAATAGTGTGTAAATCGTACCACATGGATACGGGAGCAATCGGTAATGGGTCGTTTACAGGTGGCGAGAATGATAAATAATCATACGGTCCTGCATCTACCCCATCGTACTCTGCCGCCCCCACAAAATCTGGAAAAATGGTTTCTCGTGGGTCAGGGCAGTACACGATCTGCTCATAAGACGGAATCCACAACTCTAACAGCGTCACCATATCTCGTGCGGCGTTAAAGTCCATTGCGTAGGAATCCCGATTTTCGTGTGGGTCTTTGTCTTTGGGGTCCGGCCTTCCTATTGCTTCAGGTAACTGCATAACCAAGTCGTCATCGAATCGATCATCGTCCAGCAATAATTGTCGCGGCATCGTCACTAGATCACCAGTGAAGAATGCATCACGAAACAGATGTTTTTCGGCAGATGGGTCAAATGTAAAGTTATCCAGATCGACCACATCACTGTATTGTTCGCCGGGATCAATGACGGAATCGCCATACTCCATTACATAGCCACTCTCTGCTAAACCTGTCTTCATAATACCGAAACCGAAGAATGCATCGACGAGCCACGCACGATAGATTTCTTTCAATCGCATAGCTTCCTGAGATTCATCCAGTTTCGTCTTAAGCAGTTGAGCATGTAGCTCGTAATCGCTGTACGCAGTCGTCACGATATTACGGGGGTTCTGCATAACCAGTGCGGGGATGTAGGCCGAGATAGCCCTGAAGATCATGTTGATCGGTTCCTCGCCGGTTAAACCCTCGAACTCCTGCCAATACTGTCCAACATATGCTTTGAGATACATGGCCCTCGCGTTTCTGTAGTTACGCATCCGCTCAAAACCCATACGTGCAGCTTCCTGAATGTCGCTTGCTTTTAGTTTTGTTCGAGCCATATTAAACCTCTATAAAGTTAAATTGTTGTCGCCAAGACTTCTGCCGTTTCTTACGTGCGTCAGTCCTGCGTTTTCTTAACGCCTGTTGCCGCCGATACGCGGCAGATTTCTGCGGCACTTCGGGCAGCTTAGTTTCTTTCTCAAACTTAACGTCATCGAGAATCCATAGACATAGGGCATCAGCTATTACCCTGTCACCGTGTGTCTTCTTCGCACTCTCGCTTTCTTGTTGTAGCCCTGCTGGGCCAATTGCCATCTTCCCTGATGATTTCTCATAATAGATGTAGGCCATCGCTTCATCGATTGCGATCTCACAATGATTAACAAACCCACCATGAGCTAAGTTTCGGCGATACACACTAAGCAGTGCTTCTTTCTTCGCACCGCCACTATTATGCCAGCCGTACTTATTAGTATTACGCTCCGTCACGGTTCCATCGGTCTTATCTATATAGAAACATGGATACTTAAAATCCTTTACCATAATCTTACCGAAGTCCCAACCGGGGCCATTCATTTCCCAGATCAGAAACGGCAACTTATTCTTCCCCGTGCCACCTATCCAAAGGGCAAGGGCAACTACCATACGGGCAAACTCATAAGGGGGCACAGTCGCTATTGCTAACTCTGCTACCTTCTCTCGTGTCTCCACGCAGGATACACTCGCTACTGAATTCGACGCACTCTGCCCTTTGGACAGGTCGATCCCAATAACATACGATTTGGTTTGGTCCAATCGTCCCTTAATAAGATTGCCCCACACTTTCAAGTGACCCTGTTTCTTTCGGCGTTTCTTTACGCAAGTCAGATTGTTCGTCCGTATCAATCGAGCGACCTGTGTATTGGGTACATTGCCATCCATGTCAATATCCCAAGCAGACAGCGGTTCTTTCCCGAACAATGCCTTATGTTGCATCAATACGGGGGCTTCAAAGAACAGATCGCCCGAACCAAGATGGTCCATATCAACTTCCTGTGCCAGTTCTTTAGGGCTTCGCCGGGCATCCTCAAGATCATACCACGGCGACCGAATCGACCATTTCTTCGTCACAGAATCCTGCACGTATTTACGCCCCCGACCTTTATCGGGATGCTCCCACCATGCCAGTTTGAATACTTTGATCTGCCCGGACTGCATCCACTTACTGTACTCCGTACCCGCTTGCGGTGTCGAGTTCACAATACGGCAAGGCGTTACATCAGATGTAGCACTACGCATGGCCTCGCCATTTTCAACCGCAGCAAACTCATCCAATAATATCGCAGTACGTCTATCACCACGAGCAGCATGTTTCGTTGTCGATTCACCATCAATCGTACTACCTGTCAGGCAGTTATGCATGTGCATCGATGTTCGATACTTCTGTCGTGATCCAACTTGCGGTGGACACATCCAATCGGGCAGGTTCTGGTTTAAGTAATCTAATTTCCAGAACAACGCTTTATGGTTTCCAGCCTTATCCACATAGTCTTCAGTACGGGATAACAGTAATAACTGTTGGTCCTCGAAGAACAGCCATCGATGGTGGAAACTCGTAAGAACGATCCACGATGCACCCATATCACGAGACTTATCTATCCCTAGATCACGCCCGAACTCCATTGCATCATAGATTTCCGTAATAGCCCTGTCTTGAACCTCCCAAGTAATAAACGGCACATGGTTGATTCTGGCTGCTATCTCCCGCCCATCATCCAGCACTTCATTCTGCCGGTAGGTCCAGCAGAATGCGTTAAAGTAATACAGGGGCGACTCCTTGCACGCCCACATTAATTCTCGTTGCAATCCTTCGTCTTCCGATGCTTGCGTTATGATCTTCTTACGATAATCAAGATTAGCAAGGGGGGTCTTCGGCACTACAAGCCCCGTCTTTGTACACTTCCATGTGTCCGGGACGTTCGGGAAATCTACTGGTAATGATGGTTTTACGACAAAATTATTCGCTCCGGCCATACATTACTCCTTATTCTTACGTGCGGAATCCTTTGCCATAGCGTTGAGTGTCTTCGCTTTGGTATCGTCAATACGTTCACCGATACCAGCACTCGAACCTTTCTCCGCACTATCTGAGCCAAGCTTACCATCGCAGCGATCAAGTACAAGTCTCATCGCCCACGGTTCAGGTTTCTTTGTAATCTTGTCGCCCGATACTGGATCAAACTCAACTCCACCAATAGCCTTCTGCCAGATGGTTTCCGCTAACTTATAGTTACGTGTAACGGCCTCACCAAGTTCATTCTTCTCAGTAATCTCATTACCAAGTTGTTTTAAGAAAGCAGTCACGCTTGTTTTCTTACCCATAATTACCTCGTCATTTGGTAGATAAAGGAATTAAGCTCGTCAATGAGATAGCTATCGAACATGGTAGCAAAACTAATATCAGTATTGCCATAACCAGAAACCAAAATACCAATAACAGTATCTTCAAGAAATAGCGGGCCGCCGCTATTCCCACCATTAGCGTCCACATCAAGCTCATACTCAAACTCCCCTTCATCGACTGTTGCCGCGATATCCCCAAAAGACCAATGCCACTCATTTACACCAAGCGGCATCCCGATAATATAAACGTCAGTTCCGGGAACCACGGTATCAGTAGCATTGCTAATGGTAACAGTTTCAAACGTGTCTTCCGTGTCCAGTTTAATAAACGCATAATCTCGATCCTCACCTATACTATACTGGATAGGGGAGGCGTAGCCCGCATGAAACTCGTACTCTCGCCCGTCCTTAAATATAACTCTACCCTCAACGGGAATCTCTATGCCCCGGTACTCATCCCAGAACATATGCCCCGCTGTTACGATTACTCCAGACTCATGCACGACAAATCCCGTACCTGTACCAACGTCAGTGATGATCTTCACCACCCCGTACTCCGGGCCGTAGGTCGCAGACGGGCCGCATTCCTCTAACGATATCCTTGCTCCCACTCCTAACAGACTCACGAAGAAAATCATTAGCACGATCCATACTGTTAAGACTTTAGCATTCATAATTAACTCCCAGCGGCAAGAGGTTTCGCAAATATAGTTACCTTAGTTGAGTTGATTGTTTGGCCAGCCACATAAAGCCAGCGATTTTCCAGCAGATCAAAGTAGGCAACCTGCATACGATCATTCGCATTGTCCGGTCCCACGTTAAGACCTGAAGGCCAACCATCTGTAGTGACGGTGATCGAGTCCACAAATAAATCCAAATCAGTCGAAGCTTCCAAAGTTTCGGGGTCCGTGTTCACTTCCATTAGCCCAGCCGTAGTTGTCAATCGCCCAACATAGAGGCTCGGTCCCTCGTTCTCATTGGCCCCGGCATACAGATCGAGAACGTTTGAATCGCCGTCAGCCCCATCGACTGCAATACACAGCATGAGTTCTTTCGCCCTGTGCCATTCTACCGGGATGTCAAACGCCCCAGCCGGTTTCGAGTCTAGTGTCGTGGCAGCGAGGGCGGTATCTGCCGCAGTAATCGCTCGTACACGTTTCCACCCTGCATACAAACCTAATTCGCTCATTATTATTCTCCTGTGAATATTGTTACGTTACCATTTAATGTCGCATTCGACCAGCCCGATTTAGCAACGCCGGTTGTAATTTCTCGCGGTACAATTCCAGTGGTCGCGTTGTTGAGATACCAGCACACGCCGTCAATATTATTATCACAATCCACAATAGCCTTACGCAGCATGTTTGGGTCAAAGTTATATTGATCTGCCGTACGTTTAATCCGGGTACATAATGCAGTCGTAAACGCGGTTATAGCGGCACTACCCGTACCTATGGTTACGCCGGTTAAATCTAAAAGGGCAGTGAAACCAAATCCGCCCACACTTCGCCATGCTGTAGTAAAATCAAACGCTTCTGCACCAAGAGCAAGTATTGTTGAGTGGGCAGCATCCGGCGTATTATACGCATCGTCCTGTGCCGTCCCGTAATCAAGAGCCGAAGCCCCAAGACCAGTTCCAGATGCATCGTTCATAACCGTCACGCCGACATTCCGCTCGTCTAAGGCGTATGTAAGTTTCTCATAATACTGTTCCGTGCCAGTATTACGCCACTGCCAATCTGTCTTAGTTGCACTGTTATATACATAGAACCCAGTGTTATGTGCTGTCTCCGCACTTATATAGTGTCCAAAGTTCGTAGTCGTTGCATTCGGTAATGCGATACTCACTATGCCCCACTGTGCGAGATTATTAATGTAGTTGGCTGAAGTCGTTAGCTCAATCGCCGTGCCCGATGAGCCATCCGTAGTCAGGTACCCATTCAGTTCTCGTTTGTTAAGATCGAATCGAGATACACGAGGTTTGAACCCAGTCGTAAATCGACTCTTTGTATAATCAAGTCGTGTTGATCTCATCTACAATCCTCTCTAAATCCGTAATCTTCTTTATGCATCCTTTGGGGATAACGGTAACATCCCGTTCCCCATCGCTTATCGTTGAACTGAGTCGAAGTACGTGCTGGTTCGCATTGAGGAAGTAACCCACCGTTCGGCAATAAGCGGGTTCTTCCTTCTCACGCTTATCTTCTGCTTCCCAACCGGAATGTTGTATAATGTCCACCCACTCGACTTCGATGGGCCTGTCTTTTTTTAATTCGCTAAACCGTGACTTTTTAACCAAGACCGAATCCTCCCAATATTGTCGAGATCGTAAACCCGTTTCAACAATTCTTTCCGGCCTTGCTTCCTACCACGTTCCAACGCAAGCTTCAGTTCGTCTTCTCTTGTTGGGGCAATAGTGATTTCTGAAACTACTCGCTGCTGCCCCGCAACGTAACCCGACTTAAAAGCTTCCTCATACTTTTCCGGGGGAACGTGGGCTTGCCCATCATCATAACCTTTTTCATAAGCTTGCTCATACGCCTCTGCCCTGAATTCTTCGGTTCGTTTATCCGTGGTTTCTCCTTCGGCTTCCTGTGCCTCCACCGCTTTATCTTCAATGTCCTCGATAATGTCTTCCGGTAAATCATTATCATCTACCTTCCCATGTGGTATGGCCATGCCCGTACCAGTGGTAGGTTTAGTTGCGTAATCCATACCTATAACGATATTCTTCGCACGTTCACCACGCACCCCATTATTTTCGTTCTCACTCATATGGTTCTCCTTTATTTAATCCGCACTTCCACTTCACTGTTCTGATTGGTTCATACATCTTCCACCACCAATCCATCCAAAGATGCAACCATGTGAAGTTCTTCCAGTTGTAGATCCCGCCACGGCGAAATTATTCTTGATCTGAGAGCGTTTCTAGCGTTTCGGGTACATCGGCACCCTTTTCTATATAAAGTAGCTCAGATTCGATCCTGAGATCATCTGGCATGTGTATCGTCTTCGGGTCCATTCTCAATTATCCTTCCGGGTTCTTCCCGCGGGCGGGGTGGCCTTAATTTGTTTTCCTTCGGGGGTTTATATTTATCAAATCCACACATAGGTGACTATTCCTTTGCATTTATCAATAAGTGTCGAGGTTTATAGACTGTATATATAAGGGTAACAAAATTGTAAGGAAAAGTCAAGGTTTTTTCCCTCAAAATTTATAAGTCATTTTTTCATAAGTGGTTGGGGACCCGTTAGTTACCTTAATTCCTACCTACCCTGGGGGGTATAAGAGTAGATTTGAGTTCGTCGTGGTGGTCCTTTTTAATAAATAGGACCCATATGGGACCCACGAATGAAAAGGGTACTACCCCGCCCCTACAATCGTTACAATCCCAACCTACAATCCCTACAATCGGCCCATCCGTTCCAAACCCATGTTAATATAGGTAGAATATAACGATTATAACGCCATACAATCCTTTTAATCAGGATATTCCTAAGCCTAGAATCGTAGTTTATGTCGATTATCCTTATTATAAGGGATTAAAAATCAGTGTGTTTGTTGGTTTGGTCCAGGAAAACAACCCTATTATCACCATTTTAATCTGTTAAGATAGATAAGATTTATCTAGGGGGTGAGCCAAACTGCCATTATGACAGGTGAATATTTAATTTTTACGATGAATAAACTCATTTTCACTTATTTCTATATATACGTTTTCGCTTTGATTATTTATTTATTTTTATTATTTT